>JGI24025J20009_10001391_pt1 | contig 18281 bp, 16 predicted proteins | sample Cruoilmetagenom3_FD_20009 | JGI IMG/M metagenome (IMG submission 20009) | reverse complement strand
GAAATTTAAGGGAAGTGGTGTCAACCTTCACTACAACTACTCAGCTACCACCGGCCATACGGGCTCGGAACATCGTAGACGCATGATCTCCATCTGAGCTCGCCGGTTTTCTGAGGAGGGCTGAGGCCTGTAACGCCTTCCCTGCGTGGGAAAATGCTTTATCAGGAGGGACTGCGTATAGTCCGGGTTTATGGGATGGAGTACGGCGCGCAGACCGAGTATGGTCGGCTGAGGAAGGTGTTGATGCACCGGCCAACAGAGGAGCTGGGGCGGATCACGCCCGACAACAGGGATGCCTACCTATTCAGGGACGTCGTCTACTGGAGGGAGTTCCAGTGGGAGCACGATGTCTACACGGATGCCCTCCGAGGCGAGGGGGTCGAGGTCATCCTCCTCGGGGACCTCCTGGAGGGGAGGGACGCGGAGACGGCGGCGAGGCTGCCGAACCTCGTCTACACCCGGGACGTCTGCAGCGTCTCGCGCCTCGGCGCATTCCTCCTCAGGATGACCCACCAGGCCCGGTTCCCGGAGCCCATCCTCGTGGGCAAGGCGATGAGGGGGCTAGGCATACCCGTAGCCCTGAAGGTGGCACCGCCCGGCCTCGTCGAGGGCGGCGACTTCGTCTACCTGGACGGGGAGACGCTGATGATGGGCTTCGGGACGAGGTCGAACGAGGCGGGGCTCGACATGGTTAGGAGGGTGATGCTGGGGAAGGAGATCAAGGAGTTCGTGGCGGTTCCCCTCCCCTCGTTCCGCGTCCACCTCGACGGGGCGCTGATGGTGATGGGACCCGATCTGGCGGTGTTCCACGGGTCATCCCTCGGGCTCTTCCCCGCCTACGTCTACAACGAGGACGGCGTAGAGCTCGTCTTCCTCGAGGACTACCTCAGGGAGCGGGGAGTGGAGATGATATACGCCGACGACACGGAGGTGAGGGTCTTCGGCACCAACATCGTCGGGCTGGGCGACCGCAAGTGCGTCTCATACGAGTGGAACGAGAGGATCATCGGGGAGCTTGAGGAGCGGGGCTTCGACGTCATCCGCATCCCAGGGAGCCAGCTCAGTCTCGGCGGAGGAGGCCCCCACTGCATGACCTGCCCCATCCTCAGGGACGACCGATGAGCCTGGACGATTACCTGGAGCAGCAAGGAATCTGGCACAGGTTCGTCCAGAAGCCCGGGACGGTGCACACGGCGGAGGCCGCCAAGGCGACGGGCATCGACCTACACCGGATCACCAAGAACCTCGTAGCCGCCACCGATGCGGGCGAGCACATCGTCCTCATCGTCCCCGGTGACAGGCGCGTCAACCTCAGGCGGGCTGCTGAGGCCCTCGGCGTCAGGAACGTCAGGCTCATGCCCTTCGGGGAGGCGGAAGCTGTAAGCGGCTACCCTCCAGGGGCGACCCCCTCCCTGGGGTACAGGGCCCCCATGCGGGTCGTCGTCGATAGCGAGCTGACGAAGCTGGAGACCATCCACTGCGGCGGCGGGAGGAGGGACCGGCTCCTCGAGGTCAGGATCGAGGACGTGATCCGCCTCAACGAGGCAATCGTCGCATCTATATCTAGGAGAAGCTAAAGGCGCTCCCACTCCTGTATTTTCAGACCTAACTTGGCTACGTGCTCTCAAGTCACATTAACATGAATTTAAGGAAGATAATGCGCAGATGAAGTTCTGTCTTTGTTTAGCTGTATAGGGACATTTTCTAAACCCCCAATACACTTATAAAGATGTTTAAACAACCAGTATAATGTGAGGTTAATAAATTGACAAGCATCAACCAAAGCCAACATTCCTGCAGTTATTTAAGAGGAATGAATTGGCATACTTTTAAGTATTTAGATACAAGGTTATATGAATTATCGAGATATATAACGTTAGATCAGGATAACAAAGACATCTGGAGTGAAGCCTTAGCAGACCTATTAATTTTGACGGGGTCAGCAGTAGATACATTTTTCAGAGATATGGGTGGATGTCCCTACATTCAGGCTGAACCTTATTTTAAAAAAGTCCAGAGTCAAGTTGTTAATCGTTATTGGGATATGTGTGATTTCAGAGATGCTTACGATTCAATTTATGAATTATCTGAAAACGAGGTAGATGTTCCGTTTGGTCTCAGATACTATGGCAAAATTCGCCCCTTTAGGCAATTTAAAGTGAATAAGAATCCTGGCTGGTGGGATGCTTATAATCATCTTAAACATAGTTTCTACAAGCATCTCAAAGAAGCTACTCTTGATAATGTACTCAACTGTTTAGGTGGTTTACTAATATTAAATTCTCTTCATAAATGTAGTCAAGAATATTTAGTACTGCATGGATACTTAAAAGATCAATACGGCCAAGTAAATCCCCCCGTTCTAGCATATGCACTGGGACAATCAAAAATTGGTTATCCTACACGATGTTCTGTGGGTATTCCGTTGAGATCATATATACAAACCTCAACATTCCGATTTGATTTGAGGCCTGATGAAAATGTTACAGTAACATTAACATAGGGCAAGCCGTCTATGAGGCTCCAGTAAGAAAATAGAGGCAAATAGCCCTTGAGATCCAGCGACAAATCGTGGGATAAGAGAGGTTAGACGTGACGAATCTACTAATTCAAATTGTACTGAGAGCTGGAAGATTGCTATAGCTTTACCTCCTCTCTAGCACAATACTGTTGAAGTACTATCTCCATATTAGAGGAAGTCTGTGTAATCGACGTGGATATCTCTGGAGAGTTCCTATCATTTTTTCTGGAAATATGTGCTTTGGTTATCTCGTCATCCCAAAGAATCTGGGAGAGCTCAAAGTCTGAGACCCTGAGGTGCCATTTTGCCGTCGAGGTACACATTCCCCCTTCCGTTCAGAGCGAACCGGCCCTTGGCGATCATCTGGAGCGTCAGCGGGTAGATGACCCAGTCCCCCCTCTCCTTCAGCCTGTCCTGGTGCTCCCTCGCGACCCTCCTCAGCAGCCGCCTGTCCAGCCTGAGCTGATCCAACAAGAGGCCTTCGGGGAGCTCGACGGCGAGGGGCTCCGAGCGGACGAGGATCTCGCCGTGGTCGACCTCATCCCTGACGATGTGGGTGGTCGAGTAGAGGGAGGGCTCCCCCTCCAGTATGGCATCCCTGACGGCGTGCATCCCGGCGTACTTCCTGTGGCCATCCTCCGTGACCGATAGGTCGGCGGGGTGGACGTTGGCTATCCGCCCCTCGTATCCGTCCAGCAGCGGCCTGGTGACGATGCTCATATAGCCAGCTAGGGCGATGACATCNACATCATAGGGCGCGATCTTCCCCAGCACCATCCGGTCGAACACGGGGCGGAGAGATAGATCCCTCCTGGTCTTGTGCCCCCTGCTGCGGTAGAAGTCGCGGATGTCCAAACACTCGTAGGCGATGCCGTATTCCTCGGCGATATCCCTGGCCCTGCACCTCTTCTCCCCGCCCTTGTCCCGCCTGTCGTCCCTGACATCGGTGAAGATGAGCACGACCTCATACTTCGAGTCGTCCTTCAGGGAGCGCTCGATGATCTTCCTCGCGTTGGTCCCATAGCCCGACATGAAGCAGGCGACCCGCATCGGCGCCTTCCTGACAGGGTCGAAGATGGGCTTGAAATCCATACACATATGATCCGCGTTTGGGCCTTTAAAAGGGTCGAGGGGGGTCCAGGACGGCAGTTTCACCCGCCTCCCCAGTCTCATATCATCCGATCCCCTTTAAAGAGGATGTGAGGGATTACCAACCGTGGTTGAGGATGGCCCAGGAAGCGGCAGTGGATGTCGGAGTGGCTCCGATGGAGCGCCTGGCTCAGGAGAACGGGGCGTTGGTTGTGTGCAGGAACTGCGGCCACCTCGTCCCGAGGACGATGATGTGCCTCTACTGCGGCGCCCCGATCCTCTTCAAGAAGCCCCGAAAGGCTGAGGCGTGATCTGATTTATAGGGTCTGAGAGACCACATATTTCCGAATAAGCATGTCTGAGAAGCCCAAGAAGGTCTTCATCTCCATAGACATGGAGGGGATCACAGGGATCGTCGACTGGACGCAGGTCGGCGGTGACCCGAAGGAGTACGAGGCCGGTCGGAGGCTGATGGTAGGCGACCTGAACGCCGCCATCGAGGGCGCGCTGGATGCCGGCGCCGAGGATATCGTCGTCTCCGACGCCCACGGCGGGATGCGGAACCTCAAGCCCGAGGAGGTCAACGAGGCCGCCTACCTGATCCGGGGCTCGCCCAAGCCGGGGTCGATGATGGAGGGGATCAGCGACGAATTCGACGCCGCCCTCTACGTCGGCTACCACTCGAAGAAGGGGACGGAGAGGGGGGTCCTCTGCCACACCATCTCGGGGAGGACGGTGGACGCCATCCTCGTCAACGGCCGCGAGACGGGTGAGTTCGGGCTTAACGCGGCCCTCGCGGGCTGGTACGGCGTGCCGTCGGTCTTCATCTCGGGCGANGCAGCCGTCGCCGCCGAGGCGATGAGCTTCGTCCCCGACATCAGGACGGCCNTCGTCAAGTGGGGCGTCGGCCGCTACGCNGCAAAGTGCCTCCACCCGAAGAGGGCGAGGGCCCTCATCAAGAGGANGGCGACGGAGGCCCTGGCGAACGCCGGCGGCATCGAGCCATACAGGGCTGAGGAGCCCGTTGAGGTCAAGCTGAGGTGCGTGACCTCGACGATGGCGGATGTCGCCGCCCTCCTCCCCTACGCCGAGCGGGTCGACGGGAAGACGGTGAAGGCGGTCTTCAGCGAGTACCCGGAGGCTATTCGCGGTCTCCGCGCGGCGATATACCTCGCCGGCAGCGCTGAGCGACGCTGACCCCATCCCTTTTTGGGATCGGAGTTCGAGACTGAACGGCTCAAGGTGGTCGTTTTCCTTATCGAGCCCAGGCATTATTGACCCGGATGTACCGAAGATCGTGCGCGAAAGCGCCCTATACCGGGTTATCGCTGGGGCTCGATCACGACCTTCAGGGACTCACCCGCCTCGGCGCGCGCTCTCGAAATCGCTTATAAAGTGGCGCGCACTGAATTGGTACTCTCCATCTTGAGGGAAGAGGTAACAATTGACCTTTCGCAGTTAAAGGCGCGCGCTAAGAACCGGGAGGTTTATCGAATGGCTTATAGGCTCGCGCGGAAGGCTGAGGGTCCTATAATCAATCCGAGCGTGGGCGCGCACAGCTACGGAATAATCTCATTTAGGTTGAATGTTGCAACGCCAATCACCGTATCTGCGCCACCGTAGTATATCAAGAGTTGGCCGTTGAGCAGTGTCGCTCCGCAGCTAAATACAACATTAGGAACAAAGCCGAAACGTTCATAGTCTTCCTTCGGCTCCAAGATCGGTTCCTTGGAACGGTAGATCACCCGTTCGGGATCTTCCTTAGCTAGTATCGCAACGCCGAGACGATAAACTCTTCTGGCATCTACTCCATGATATATCAGGAGCCATCCTTCATCAAGCTCGATAGGCGGACCAGCGGCTCCGATCTTCACGCAATCCCAGAGATCCGACCTAGGCCTCATCACCGGTCTGGAATTAGTCCAGGTCCGGAGGTCACAGGAGTATGCAATGTAGATATTTGGGTCAAGACGGTGGCACATCACATAGCGACCGTCAACTCTACGTGGGAAGATTACTGCGTTTTTATTCCTCACGTTTGGAAAGGGGAAAGATCTTTCTCCCCACTCCCACCTCTTATTCAAAATGTTCTCGATCGATATGGTTGTTATGCCGATCTGGTAAAGATCTCCGTATGCCGTGTAGGTCATGACGCACCTCCCTTCCAAAGCCGTCAGGCGAGGGTCTTCGCAGCCGTGCTTCTCATTGGATACGGTCGGTTCGAATACGGGGTTGGGCAGACGCTCATCGATGTGATATCCGTCCTTCGAGGAGGCATACCCCAATCGAGAGATCATGTCCTCCCCAATAGCCCGATAAAAGATATGGACGCGTCCACCGAGTCGAACCACAGCAGGGTTGAAGACATAACGGGATTCCCAGAGGTGGTGCTTTATGGGGTTAAGGATCGGATTACCTTCAAAACGGCCCATCGCACTACCTTCATCTTGGAATTTAAAATCTTTATGTCCCGTCGCTCTATGATTGAATTATTACTGACCTATAGATCTCGCCTAACCAGCCTGCCACATGAGCCTAAAGCCAGGTCACGTGAAGTTCGTTTCCTTCAGTTTTAGGTATGCAAGGTAGTATGATAGGGTTGCCTCGGCCCCTTGATTCTGATTTAAGCCTTCTGGAGTGATTCCGTCGTAGCAGGTACTTGTCTTCGGGTTATAGATTAAAGCATCCCGAGTGTTTCTACCGTGATACCATTTAAACGCGATCTGCGCTATTTTTCGGTAACTTTCATCGCCTGTGGAGTTCAACGCCTTGAGTGCTGCCTCTACCATGCATGAAGCCTCGATCGGCTGCTGGTCGTATAGGGCCCTTCTACCGTTTTTCTTAAACCAGCCTTCAGTTCCTATGGGGATGAACGTGTCTCCGACTATCTGGATTTCAATGAGGAAGTCTAACGAACTCTGAGCTACTTGAAGGTATGTGGGCTCCTGTGTGGCCTCATAGGCGGCGAAGAGAGCTTGAGGCAGTCTTGGATTCGCATATGTGAGATAAGCCTCGAACCAGCGCCAGTCTCTTACGGCTTCCAGTCGATACCGGTCCTCCAATCTTTTGGCGAACGTCCTTATGTTGTCCTGAACATTTTGGTCGTCGGGGAACGCTTTATGATAGTGATGGAGGCCGAGGATCGTGAATGCCTCAGCCCTCGGCGAGGTGAAGCGGTACGCTGAGGGTAGCCCCCGATCAAATATCTCCTTTGCGACATGCTTCACATCCTCGGGGACATCTGTATACAACGTATATCCGCTGGCCCATATGGCTCGTCCCATACAGTCATCTGAGCCTACATCATCCTGGAATCTCCGGTCGAAGCCTAGAAGGTTGTGGAAGCGTCCATCCCTTCTCTGCATGTATAGGAGGAAGGTCAAGTAGGTGTTAGCCAGTCGAAGCGCGTCTGGATCTTTGTAAACCTGATGATGCCTCAGGGCCGCGATCAGGGCACGGGCGTTGTCGTCTGTGGTGTACCCCTCCCTCCGATTGATTGTCGAATATTTCGTGTGTTGAAACATCCCGGTCTCATCGGTCAACGCGCTTAATCCGTCAAGTCGAAGGGTGGCGGGTTCCAAGGACGTACCTCACATCCCGAGTGCCTTATAGAAGAGGTTGACATACTTCATGGCTACGTTCGGCCATATCATGCCTCTGCTGTACTCGTAGGCCCTCTCCTCCAATCTTCTGCGGATGTCGTCGTATTGGAGCAGTGTTTTTATGCAGTCGGTTATGGAGCCTGGGTCTTTGAACGCGCACTCCATGGCGCACCCCTCAGCCATCACCTCCTCGGCGTGGAGGAAGGGCGTGGAGACGATAGCTTTCCCAGTACTCAGTGCGTACAGGAGGGTTCCGCTGCTGATCTGTTCCTTGTTGGGGTAGGGGATGATGTAGATATCCGTCGCCTGGAGGTATTTTATCAACTCGTTTTTCGGTAGAAAACGGTTTACGAACCTGACGTTTTGCTCCAATCCAAGCGACTCGACTAGGTCGAACAGCCGGTTTCGGTACGTCTCACCCTCGTGTTTCCTGACCTCCGGATGCGTCTCGCCGATGATCAGATAGAGGATCCGTGGCTCCTCATCCACTATCTGCGGCAGTGCTCTGATGGCGTACTCGATTCCCTTCCCGCGACTCAGCAGCCCGAAGGTGGACAGCACTACTCTATCTCTCAGGTCCAGGCGGCACTTGACCGCTTCGCTCCTCATGAAGGGTACGTTTGGACAGCCGTGAGGAATGTATCGGACCTTATCTGCGAAGGTCTCGTAGAGCTGCTCCAATATTCGTATGCCCACCCTCGCCATCACGATGACGTAATCGCTATGTTGGAGAATCCCTTCAAGTACCCTCCTCGCGTCTGGAACCGGCTCCAGCAATACTGTGTGTAACGTTGTGATAACCGGCTTCTCAAGCCTTTCTAGGAATGTGATAACATATTCCCCCCATGCTCCTCCGAATAGGCCGAACTCATGTTGAAGGTTTACAATATCGATGTCGGAGTCGTTGATATGTTCGGCGGCCTCAACGTAGGATTCAACACGCTCTCGATCGATCTGGAACTTCACTGCGCCCGGATAGTTATAGTGACCGCTCCTGTCGTTGATTGCAGCAACAACCGGTGGTCTTAACACATAAAGCTTAGAGATGGCATCAACAAGATCTTTTGTATAAGTTGCTATACCGCATTCACGCGGAGGATAGGTAGTTACATAAGCAACCATTATTCTATTAAGCTCATCAGCCAGGGCACTTTTAACCGTATCAAAATCCTTTATCATGTAGCGCGCGTGTGCGACCTCCAGCAGTCTTCTCTCCGTGGTAAGGCCGATGAGGGCGCCGCTCTTGGTGACAACTAGCCTTCTGACGTTGTGTTCACGCATAAGCTCTAAGGCCTCCTTCATCGGGCGTTCGGCTTCGATGGTGATAAGGGGCTTGGACATCACATCCTTCACTAAGGTCAGTTCAAAATCTTTCTGAGGCTTGATGACCCTCTCCAAGACATCCCGTTCGGTGATTATTCCCACGGGCTGGCCCTCATCTACGGCTACTATGGCCCCGATGTCCTCCTCTATCATCACATCCATTACGGTGGAGACGAGGTCCAACGGTGAGACCGTGGGCGGCGTGAGTCTCATATTGGTCTGGACAGGAAGCCTGAGCAGCTCCCCCAGATATGAGTTTAATTCGCTCATCTCACCCCATGAGATCTTTAGGGAATACAATTATATATTCGCGCGCGGGCCAATCTAGTAGTTCTCGAGGTTTATTGGGGGAGTTCGAGTACGTGCCCTCCTCAGCCTCCACATATCCAATCTTCGGTGACGGCGTCTGGGTGATGAACTGCATCTGGGTGCTGAGGAGGGCTAAGGGCCACCACTTCGGCAAGATTCTGGTGCGGAGGATGGTCGACGCCGCCGGGGACGCGTCCGGATTCGTGACGGTGGGCCTCGAGGGGCACCCCAGCCCGTGGCTGAAACTCCCCCAGATGGAGTACCTCGGGTTCCGGTCCCTCGGCTCCGCGGGGATGCGCCACAAGGTGAAGCACAGAGATGTCTGCTTCAGGGCGCACCTGATGTGGATGCCCGTGAGGCGGGACGCAGAGCCGCCGTTGATGGACTGGAAGGCGATGCTCCGAGAGGTCGACTTCTGCATCGCCCACCCCCTGTACCGCGCCGAGAGGCTCGGCCTCGAAGAGGTCTACGAGGAGTGCTGACCGCGGAGGAATTCGTCTCTCAGAGAAGGATGCGGCGGGGCAACAAATTTTTCGGCACGGCCAGGATTGAAGTTCTACCGCTGTGGCTCGATCACGACCTTCAGGGACTCACCCGCCTCGGCGACGAGTTTGAAGCCCAGTCCCGTCTCCTCCAGCCCGAGCCTGTGGGTGACCATCTCCCTCGCCCGGACCCGGCCTGCCCTGATGAGTTCGATGGCGGCGGCGAGGTCGGTGGGGGCTGCGGCGTAGGTCGTCGTCAGCGTCACCTGCCTGCTCCAGAGGTCGTTGAGGTCGAGGGGAACCTCGACGCCGGGGGGCGTGGGCGCGAAGAAGAGGACCTTGCCGGCGTCCTCGACGCTCCCGAGGGCCTGCTCGATGGCGGGGAGGGCGGCGGTGCTCACGATCACACAGTCGGCGCCCCTCCCGTCGTTGGCCTCGCGGACGATGCGTGGGACATCGCCCCTGGCGTCGATGGCTGCGTCGGCTCCGAAGCGCTCCGCGGCCCTCAGCCGGTACTCGTTGATGTCGGTGGCGAGGACCCGGGCGGCCCCGAGGCTGTGGGCGAGCTGGATGTGGAGTAGGCCCGATACGCCGCTCCCGAGGACGAGGACGGTGTCGCCCGGGTGGATGCCCAGCTTCCGCTGCCCGCGTAGGACGCAGCCGAGGGGCTCGATGAGGGTGCCCTCCTCGTAGGTCATTCCCTCAGGGAGGAGGAAGACGCCCCGGTCGACGTTGATACTCGGGACGCGGGCGTACTCGGCGAAGCCACCGGGGTCGATGTTGGTCCTGTGCAGGGTCTCGCAGGCGGTGTGCTCCCCCCTGAGGCAGCGGCGGCAGGTGTTGCATGGGACGTGATGGGAGACGAAGACCCGGTCGCCGGGCCTCAAGCCCTCCACGCCTTCGCCGACCTCCTCGATCGCGCCGACGGCCTCGTGACCCAGCACCCTCGGCGCCTTCCTTATGCGGTACCACTCCATCACGTCGCTCCCGCAGATGCCGCACGCCATCACCCTGAGAAGCAGCTCGCCGTCGCCGATCTCGGGAACGGGCATCCCCTCAAGCCTGACATCGTCGTTCCTGTAGTAGACCGCCACGCGCATGACGGAGGCCACGTTGAACAGTAGGGCGGGAGGAGTTATTAACTGTGTAAGGGTGGGGATCGCGGTGGCCTCAAACGCATGCCCGATCATTCTCAAAATGCTTAAAGCGGATAGAGGGGGGAATATACGCGGCTAACGGAATGTCAAACACCAGTGAAACATATGTGCGATCAGAGGCTGAACGAGGGGAGACGGCGCATGGGACCTTGAGGGTCGATTACCACTGTCACATCTCAATGATGGAGTACGCCGACCCGGAGCATCCGACGGTCGTCTCCGTCTCCAGGGACGAGTTCCTCTCCGACCTCGACGAGGCCGGCTTCGACATGGCCGTGGTCCTCTCCGACTCTAGGACGACGCCCGAGATGGTCTCCGACTTCGTCAGTGAGGCGCCTGACAGGTTTATTGGCTTCGGTTACGTCAACCCCCTGGGCCGCGACGCGCCCGAGAGCGTCCTGAGNCAGAGGCACGAGCTCGGCCTCTTCGGCCTCAAGCTATACCCGACGGTGGACGGGTACAGGGCNGACGANCCGAAGGCGTTCAGGGTCTANGAGGCGGCAGCCAGCATCGGGATGCCGGTCCTCTTCCACCAGGCGGGGATGCCCGAGCCCAACGACCTCCTGAGGCACACGGACCCCGAGCAGATCGACGCCGTCGCGAGCTGCTTCCCCGAGCTCAGGATCGTGCTGGCCCACCTCGGCTACCCGCGGGTCGATGAGACCCTCTACGTGGCGAGGAAGCACAGGAACGTCTGGTGCGACATAAGCTGGCCCTATGGCGACATACGTCACCCCAGCTACCGTTACCTCCTCTGGCGCGACCTGCTCACAGCCCTCAACCTCGGCGTCCTCAGCCGAATCGTCTTCGGCACCGACTACCCCGGCGTCCGCCAGAGGCCCTACGTCGAACTGATGATGTCGGTGAACAGGTACGCGACCCACGACGACCTCAAGATCCCCGAGGACGAGCTCGCGGCCATCATGGATGAGAACGTAAAACCCCTACTCCCAGGGGCCCTCCGTTGATATAGTGCTCGACGGCTACAGCCAGTCGGCGAGCTTGTGCATCATCTCCACGACATCGCTGCTAGCCGCCAGCTCGATGAGGGTCACAGAGGGGTTCCGCTCCAGCCTCTGGTAGAACCGGACCATGTCGTAGTCGTATCCGAGGAGGACGATGAGGACCCGGACCCCCGACCGGCTCATCGCGTCCAGCATCTCCACCGCCGCGTCGCAGGGCCCCTCCGTCTCCAGGCCCGGCGAGTAGACGGGCCTCCCATCCGTGATGATGACGAGCCGCTCGGCCTCCAGTAGCGCCGCCTCCTTCAGCGCTAGGTCGAGCCTCGTCTCCTCGTCCCCGGGCTCTACCGCGTCGGTGGACCCCTCCGGGCGGAGGCCGACGCCGAAGGAGTAGAGGGCGTTGTTGAACTGAATGGCGTCAACAACCTTGGTGAGGAACCTACCCACCTTGATCTTCTCGCACTCCTCCCAGAGGGACCAGGCGTTCGCCATGCTCACGCTCCTGTCCAGGAGGATGATGGTCCTGGCCTCCCGCTTGTGCCTGCGCACCAGCCCCTTCGAGTAGACGGTCATCTCGCTGAGGAGGGTCCGCGTCGATACCGGATGGACGGTCCTGCCGTCGAAGGGCGTCACCTCCCTGTCCTCTATCAAGGCACGAAGGACTCCAGCAGCTCCACGAACTCGTAGAACCTGTCCTTCTCCAGCATCTCCCTGACCCTGTGGGCGATGTCGTAGTCGAGGACCGGGTGCATCCTCTGCTCCCGCCTCCTGCCCAACCCGAGGGGGATGAGCCTCCGCCTCTCGACGGATGGCCCCCTGAGCCTGACGGTGATGACATCGCCGCGTCGCTCCACCGAGGATATCGTGGGCTTGAGGGCACCCTCCGCGTCCAGGGTGAGCCGCCCGTCCTCGATGAGCCCCTCGATCCTCCGCCTGAGCTCCCCCTCGCCCTCGGAGACGAAGCCGCGGCTGGTGTAGGCCCCGTCGATGTAGACGCCTCTGCCGCCGCGGTCCTCGAGCTCGAAGCGGGCGAGGTGGACGCGCCTGTCCTCACTGGTTGGGCGGCGGCTGAACATTGGCCTACTTCCAGACGTAGCGCTCTATCTTCGCCTTCGCCTCCTCGTACTCCCGGAGTCCGAAGACGTTGACGACCCTCATCTTGATCATCCTGTCCACGGCGAGCTTCAGCAGCTCATCCCGAGCCTCGTAGACCTCCCGGTACCTGTTGAACTCCTGGGCGAACTTGATGAGGTTGCGGACGCTGATGGGGACGAGGTACCGCATACGCCCCACCTCCCGCTTCACCCAGACGAGGAAGGCGATGATGCTCTCCGGCAGCCCGTAGGGATCGAGGAGCTCGCGGACGGCCTCGTCGGGGGTCGTCCCCCAGAGGATGATCTTGCCGAACCGGTCGAGGAAGGCGGCGTCAGGCGTCTCCTGGACGACGCTCTCGAGGTTGCTCGCCGCGACGACGCCGAAACCCTCGGGGAGGAAGTAGAGCTTCCCGTCCACGGGGTTTGTGAAGCTCTTGTTGTTCATCGCCTCGAATAGGATGACCTGGCTCTTCGGCCTCAGCTTCATCACGGCGTCGATGAAGGCGATAGGTGCCCCCTTCGCCGTCCCCGTCGCGATCTGCATCAGGCATCCGAGGTGGATGGGATTGCGGCCGACGAAGGCGCTCGGGTTGAAGCCAGCCACGAGCTCCCGCTCCGAGACCTCCTCGTTGCAGTGGAAGTAGATCCCCCCGAGCCTCCTATGGAGCTGGAGCAGGAGCTCCGTCTTCCCCTCGCCATGGGGTCCGAGGATGAGGGCGTTGTCCTTCATGCGCACGGCCCTGATGAGCCGCCTGATCTCGTCGTCGTGTCCCTTCACCACCGAGGAGACCTCCTTGAGCAGCGCCTCATCGTCAACGGGAATCTCCTCGGCGGCCTCCGCAGCCTCCTCCTCGACGAGGACCTCGGCGGCCTCATCCCCAGCGGCCTCCATCAGGGTCAGCATCTCCTTCAGGTCCCCCCTCACCGTTTCCTCCATAGCGGGGGAGAGCAGCCCATCCGTCACCATCAACGGGAGATAGCTGAGATAGTTCCTGAACCTCTTCTCGACGGCGGTGAGGATCTCGGCGTCTTTCCCCTCGCCGAGGACCAGGCCGAGGCTCCTCTGCTGGAACCGGATGCGGGAGAGGTCGGCCTGGAGCTGCTCCAGCTCCGACTTGAGCCGAGAGTACTCGTCCAGGAACTCGCTTGTCGCCCGCTCGCCCGAGGCCCGGCGGCGGTCCTTATCGCCCAGCTTCCGCCTGACGTCCTCCACCTGGATCTTCGCGTCGAAGAGCTCCCTCATGAATGCCTTCTTCCGCTCCACGGCCTCGAGGGTCGTGGATACGTACTCCTTGTATAGCTGCTCGAATACCTCCCTGGATACGCGGTCCGCCCTCAGCAGCTCCATCAGCCGGACGCGCCAAAGGAGATAGCTGGTGAGGCGGCCCTCGGGCTCCACGGAGACATCTGTGACGCCGAGCCCCTCCAGCGAAAGCTCGCCCTTCGCGGCCTCCCTCCTCTCGGGCGCCCTCCTCTTCGGGGGCAGGGTGGCGCCGCAGTTGATGCAGGTGGGCGTCCACGGAACAAGGGCCCTGCAGTTCGGGCAGATCACGTAATCCTCATTTTCGGCAGCGGTCATCGGTCCCTCAACTAGATCTAAAAGATGAACTATGGTATATATCTTGAACGTCTCCCGAGACCCGTTTCTCACGTTAAAGGATAAAAGGGGAGGTCCATATGCCGTTTTAAACAGATCCCATGCAATCCTCAGGGCATATGCGCCAGAGGAAAGATGAAAGATCCAGGGTTTGATAGGTAGCATTTTGCTCAGAATAAATAAACTTCGGGAGGAGGTACGCCCCTAAACGCGGAGCTGTCGTTGAGTAACAGATTAATATCCCCCTGAAACGTATATGTGGCGTGCATGCGGCCGTAGTCAAGCCTGGCTAAGATATCTGCCTGCCACGCAGACGGCCCGGGTTCAAATCCCGGCGGCCGCACCATCAAGCCCTCTGCATTGACCCGGAGGGTGAGCGGGACCCGCCGAGCCGCCGCAGCAGAGGAGGGGGGAACGGGGTACCGTGGCTGCCTGAGAAAAGCCCCGGCCACGGAAACGGTTTGAAAAGCTACGGCAGATCGGGGTCGGAGATCCACAGAAAACGAGAGTTAGGCAGCGGAAGGCGTCGGATACGAGACGGTACTCCCGCTTCACTCAGATGATCCGCCTCGAGATCATCACCTCTCTATGGGTGGGACTCGGCGAGGGGGAGGGAGAAGTGGGCCAGGCTCGTCGCCTATCGCCCAGACCGTCAACACCATCCTCCGCAGTCACGACACCGTCGCCATCGAGGATTGATGTCATGTTAATGCGGGGACGTTTCTCTTTGATTGTGTCTCCCTCAACTAGAACACCCGGTTTTGTCACGACGTGTTTATAAGGTGAGATTAAATCCGAGCTGGACGCCTCTCCTCCGCACCAATTTTTAAGAGATCCCCTGTCCGGCGATGGATCGTATGGCCGCGCGAGATTGAGGCACAATAGCGCGTGCAATTTAAGTAAAGTTAGGATATCCTTATGCGGAGAATTATATGATAGCTGATTTTCCCCCTTCTCCTGAGGGGTTCTTCGGCTTCAGGATGGGGGCCGATCGGAAGCTGGCCCGATGGGACAAGATCGTCGAGTACTTCCGGCTGCTCGACGATGCCTCCGACAGGATCGAGGTGGTGGAGCTCGGGAAGTCAACGGAGGGGAACCCATTCCTCCTCGCCATAATCACCTCTCCCGAGAACTTCCGGAACCTGGAAGAGATAAGGAGGACAGGCCCTACGCTCGCCTACTCGGACGACCTGACCGCGGGGGAGGCGCTAGTCAAGACCGGGAAGGCCGTCATCGCCATGGCGATGAGCATCCACGCGAGCGAGGTCGGCGGAACCCAGATGGCGCCGGAGCTCGCCTACGACCTCATCACCGGTGACTCGCCCTACATCAAGCGGATCCTGGACGAGGTGGTACTCCTCCTGATCCCCTGCGCGAACCCGGACGGCAACATGATGGTGGTCGACTGGTACAATCGTTGGCTGGGGACGGAGTACGAGGGCGGACCGATGCCGTGGCTCTACCACAAGTACGTCGGCCACGACAACAACCGCGACCTCGTACTGATGAACATGTCTGAGACGAAGATGCTCGCCAAGCTCCTGTTCGAGGATTGGTTTCCCCTCGCCTACATCGACTTCCACCACTACGGCAGCTTCGGGGGCAGGTACTACATCCCGCCCTTCGTCAACCCCACGGACCCGAACGTCGATCCCCTCGTCTGGACCGAGCAGCAGCTCTACGGCGGGGCGATGATGCTGAAGCTGGAGCAGGCGGGTAAGACGGGGGTCGAGAACTACGCCGGCTTCACGGCGGAGTTCAACGCCGCCTACACCCGGGTCTGCTCGTGGCACGGCATCTGTGGGATGCTCACCGAGTCCGCGAGCGCCAAGCTCGCATCCCCCATGTATGTCCACTACCACCAGCTCCAGCCGGCTCGACGTGGTCGACCGGAGTACAGGGCCCATGTTAACTTCCCTCACCCCTGGCCCGGGGGCTGGTGGCGGCTCCGCGACATAGTCGAGCAGCAGAAGGTATCCGCCCTCGCGGCCCTAGAGGTCGCGGCCAACTACCGGGAGACGCTCCTCCGGAACCTCCGTCTCAAGGCGAAGAGGGGCATGGAGAAGGGGGAGTCCGAGTCCCCGTATGCGCTGGTTTTCCCGCCATCTCAGCACGATCCACTCACGGCCCTAAAGCTGCTGGACGCCCTCCGTAAACTCGGGGTCAAGGTCCACAGGGCTGATGAGGAGTTCGCCGTCGACGGGATCATCCATCCGGAGGGGAGCTACATCGTATTCCTCTCTCAGATAACACGCCCGTACCTCCTCTCGACGCTGAGAAGGCGCATCTACCACGACAGCCCGTGGGCGAGGAGCCCAGAGGGCACCCCCATCTCCCTTCAGGACATAGCAGGATACAACCTCGCAGAGCTGATGGGCGCCAAGGTCGTAGAGGTGGGCAAGCCCTTCGAGGCGAGCGCCACACAGGTCGAGGAGATCCCCCTACCGGAGGGCTCCGTAATGGGCTCCGAGCACGGCTACGTCCTCGATGGTAGGCTAAACGACGGCTTCAAGGCGGTCAACGATCTCCTGAAGGAGGGGATCAAGGTCTGTAGGGCCGACGAGGAGGTGAGGAGCGGCGGGGCTGCCTACCCGAGGGGCGCCTTCTACGTACCCGAACAGGAGGGGGCAGCCGAGGCCCTGGGGAAGGAGGCCGGGGCCCTACACCTGACCCTCCATCCCCTAGAAGAGGCGCCCGAGTTCGAGAGGCACGAGGTGAGGTCGCTGCGGATAGCGATGTACCAGAGGTACTACGGGGGCAACACGGACGAGGGCTGGACCAGGTGGCTCATGGAGCAGTACGGCTTCGACTACGCGACGGTGAGGGACAAGGAGATCAAGGAGGGGCTAAAGGGCAAGTACGATGCGCTGATATTCCCGAGCGACCCCGTGCCGATGATCACGGGTGAGAAGCTCGAGGAGTACTTCGAGAAGCGCTTCAAGGGGATGAGAGTCTTCCCCAAGTTCCCCCCCGAGTACAGGAGCGGCATAGGGAAGGAAGGCGTCGAGAAGGTGAAGGAGTTCGTCGAGGCAGGGGGGACGCTACTCCTCCTCAACGAGGCCTCGGAGTTCGCTATCGATGAGCTCAAGCTGCCGATCATCAACGTCGTCAAGGACCTGAAGCCCACGGAGTTCTTCTGCCCCGGTTCGACGCTCAAGGTGGAGATCGACACGAGCAGCCCCCTGGCATACGGCGTCGCGGGGGATACCCCCATCCTCTTCTGGGACGGGCCTGCCTTCTCGATCAAGCTTGTGGATAACAACGAGGACTTCAGGGTGGTTGCGAGGTACCCGGATGAGCGGATACTCCAGAGCGGATGGCTGATCGGGGAGAAGCTCCTGAGCCGGAAGGCGGCGCTGATAGACGCAAAGCTCGGGGAGGGCAGGGTCATTCTCTACGGCTTCAGAACCCAGTTCCGGGCCCAGACCCACGCGACCTTCAAGTTCCTCTTCAACGCCCTCATTACCTGAAGAACTGCTTGTCAGCTCACGAGCGAGCCGGTTGACCCCGTCTTTCCAAGTTGCTGAGCCGTGCCGGGCGCTGGTCGCATTTGATGGACGAGTAGCGAAACGATTAAATAACCCCCAATTTTCTACAGCTTGGTGTCTCCTGATGCTGAGTGAGGAAGACAAGAGGCTCATCGGAGCTTGCGGTATCAACTGCTCAACATGCGACATCTACCAAGCCTGTACAAAGAGGAATGTAGAGGAGCAGAGGAAGATCGCCGAGGCCATCTTCGGTAAGGATACTGAGGTCACGCCTGAACAGATAACCTGCGATGGCTGCGGTGGACGGCTCGAAATCCATTGGAGCCCAGAGTGCAAGATGATGCAGTGCGCCTCCGAGAAGGGGCTGCTGGCATGCAGCCAGTGCCCAGAGTTCCCATGCCCAGACCTAATAGCGTTCTACTCCAAGGGAGGATACGAAAAGGCTAAACAGAACGCGCTGAGGCAGCAGGAGATCGGAATCGAGGCGTGGTGGAAAGAACAACAAGAATTATAGCATTACGCTAAGCTCTTTTAAAGTAGCATCTCTCAAACTAGCCAGTAATAGAATTCCCGTATGTATTTAGCTCATGGATGTAATTCTCTCATATTTGGTGCTTTTTCAGCGAAATAAGCTCGAATCTTAGAGCTTTTCCCATC
>JGI24025J20009_10001390_pt1 | contig 18286 bp, 20 predicted proteins | sample Cruoilmetagenom3_FD_20009 | JGI IMG/M metagenome (IMG submission 20009) | reverse complement strand
GATCGGGAGTGTTTCATAACCTGATTCATCAAGGGCCTCCCTGATCGCGACTACCTGGCCATCCATCATCCCTGAAGGAGCTACCATATCGGCACCGGCCTCTGCCTGGGACACCGCCGTATCCGCAAGAACCTCAAGCGTGGAATCATTATCCACTTCATCACCCTCAAGCATCCCGCAATGACCGTGGTTTGTATATTCACAAAGGCACAAATCGGTAATCACCAGGATATCCGGAACCTTGTCTTTGATTTTCCTTACGGCACGCTGGATAATTCCATCCTTTGCAAAGGCTCCCGAAGCCGTTTCATCCTTTTTCTCGGGAATACCGAAAAGGAGAATGGCAGGGATACCCATATCTCTTGTCTTTTGCACCTCTTTTACGAGATAATCAACGGACATCTGAAAATTTCCCGGCATGGAAGCAATCGGTTTTTTGACATCTTTTCCAAACGTCGCGAAAAGAGGATAAACAAGATTATCAACGGACAATCTGGTCTCCCTGATCATTCTTCTGAAGTTCGCGTTTTTTCGTAATCTCCTCGGTCGGTAATCAGGATATTGCATGGTCTCCTCTCCTTCCTTATGGGTTTCGAGTTTCGAGTTTTGGGTTTCGAGTTTTATTTATATTTGGTTCCCCTGATACTTGATTTACGCAAGTAGTTCATCAGACCACCGATCATACGTCCGGTTTCCGTAGACAAGGCAAACAATTTATCAAATGTATCCTTATTGATATAGCCCTGGTCGAATGCGACATAGAGTTGACCTTTCACCTCACCAACCGAGCCTTTCGCTATCGCAAGAAACTGAACGAATTCCTTCGTTCCATTGCGTTCAAAGCCCTCAGCTATGTTTGACATAATCGAAACACTGGCCCTGCGGATCTGGTCACGCAACCCAAAGTCTTTAGAAAACGAACCGTGATTTGAAATATTATAGACGTCCTGAGTGAGTCTTCTGGCTTTCTGCCAAGCCTCTATCTCTTCAAAATTTTGAAATGTTGCCATTATTCATCCAAACTTTTAACTCGAAACCCGAGACCCGAAACTCGAAACTCGAGACCCGAAACTCGAAACCCGAAACTCGGAACTACTTTTCAATTTCCTCATCTGTCAGATAGCAGGCAGGGTCGGGTGCCCATATATCACCGGAAACGGATTCGGCCCTTGCCCGGAAATTTCCTCCGCATACGTCGAGCCAGCGGCATGTGGCACATCTTCCCTTCACATGAGATTTCTTGTCCTTTAACTGCGCCATCAATTCATTGGATGTATCCAGCCAGATTTTACTGAAAGGGCGTTTCCTGATGTTTCCGAAAGAGATGTTTCTCCAGAATTGGTCCGCATACACCTCACCATCCCAGCTCACACAACCGATTCCTCTACCGGAATTGTTTCCTCCATTCATCTTGAGAAGCTCCAGAACCTTCTCCGCCCTCTTTGGATTTTCCTTGAGCAATCTCAAATAAATATAGGGACCGTCGGCATGGTTATCTACAGTCAGTATCTCTTTGGGCTGTCCCTTTTCAAAGAACTCACGTGTTTTATCCATTATCATATTAATGACATCCCGCGTTTCAGTATGAGATAAATCCTCATCCACCAGGGCAGAACCACGCCCCGAATAAACGAGATGGTAAAAACATGCACGGGGAATATCCTTTTCTTCTAAGAGATCAAATATATGGGGAATCTCAGAATAATTTCCCTTCGTCATGGTGAAACGCAGTCCCACTTTTATACCGGCTTCCTGACAGTTCCGAATTCCCCGGAGAGAAGCATCGTATGCCCCGCTAACCCCCCTGAATCGATCATGCGTTTCTCTTGTTCCATCGATACTTACACCAACGTATGAAAGCCCTATCTTACTGAAGATCTGCGCTTTTTCTTTCGTGATGAGTGTGCCGTTTGTTGATATGACCGCCCGCATTCCCTTGTCCACTGCAAGTTGGATAAGTTCATGCAGATCCTTTCTCATCAAAGGTTCCCCCCCTGAAAAAAGGATGACAGGGCAACCGAACGAGGCGAGATCAGATATCAATCTTTTACCTTCATCCGTATCTAACTCATCACTGTATTGAACATTCTGAGAATTGGAATAGCAGTGTACGCATTTCAGGTTACATCTCCTTGTCACGTTCCACACCACGACGGGACGTTTATCCTTTGAAAACTGGAGGAGATGAGAAGGAAGCTTCCCCGATTCCGCTCCGTAACGGAGGACATCCGAAGGTTCAACACCACCACAATATAATTTAGAAATACCAATCATTATTCACTCTCAATTTTTCACTTTTCACTCTCAAATGCTTTTATAATGGCATCTACCAGGCCGGAAATGACATAGGGCCCCTGCATGATATCAACTTTCAGGCCTGCCTTTCTTGCCGCATCCAATGTTACCGGCCCTATACATGCAATCTTCACATGTTCAGGAAACACTCTATCATTTCCGATTATATCTACAAAATTAGCAACAGTTGACGGGCTTGTAAAGGTAATAACATCGACATTATTCCGATCCATCATTTCGTCAAACTCTGCCTTATTCTTTCCCGAATTGACAGTTCGATAAGCCGTTACAACATCGACATGTGCGCCCAATTTCGAAAGACCCTGAGGGATAACATCCCTGGCAACTTCAGCCCTGGGCAGAAGCACTTTTTTCCCCTGCATTACTTTCCCCTTAAATGCATCCACAACACCCTCGGATATATATTCGTCGGGGACAAGATCGACTTTAATGCCCAGCTTCTCTATGGCAGAAGCAGTCGCGGGACCGATTGTACATATTTTAATTTCCTTGAGATTCCGTATGTCACCCCCCAATTCCCTAAAGCGATCAAAAAAGAACTTCACCCCATTTGCACTGGTAAACACGATCCATTCATATCTCTCAATATTTTTGATCGCTTGATCCAGATCTTCAAAACGATCAGGCGGAACAATTTTGATGGTGGGGAATGGGATAACCTTTGCCCCCTCTTCACGTAAAAGGGACGAAAATTCTTCTGACTGTTCCTCCGGCCTTGTAATTACGATTCCTTTCCCGAAAAGAGGCTTCTTCTCAAACCACATCAGGTCTTCCCTGAGTGTAACCACATCACCGACAACAAATATGGCAGGTGGCAAAAAGTTCTTTTCTTTTACCAATTCCGCTATATTCCTCAACGTTCCGGTCAATGTCTCCTGATCAGGAATTGTTCCCCATCTGATCAAGGCAACCGGTGTATCAGGATTTCTTCCGTTATTTATCAGATTAGCTACAATATGGGGCAGGTTCTTTACCGCCATCATGAATACGATGGTTCCGACGGCGGATATATTCTCCCAATCAATACTGCTCTCGTTCTTCGTTGGATCTTCATGCCCTGTTACAAAGGTAACGGAAGATGTAAATTTCCGGTGTGTCAGAGGAATGCCGGCATAGGCGGGAACGGCTATGGCCGAAGTAACACCGGGAATTATTTCAAAAGGTATGCCCGCCTCGGAAAGAACCCCGGCTTCTTCTCCGCCCCTTCCAAAGATAAATGGGTCACCCCCCTTGAGCCTGGCAACGGTATTTCCTTCCGATGCCTCTTTTATGAGGATTTGATTCATGTTTTCCTGAGATACCGTATGGTTACCTCCCCTTTTCCCGACATAGATCAGGCGGGCGCCTTTCTTTGTATGTTTCAGAATATCTCTGGAAACAAGATAATCATAGACAACCACATCGGATCTTTTGAGACATTCCACTCCCCGAATTGTTATAAGGCCCGGATCACCCGGCCCGGCGCCGATAATGTAAATCTTGCCCTGTTTCTTCATTTAATATAGATTCCTTATAAATAGGGACAGCGTCAATACTGTCCGGTGGGAATATTGCTTTCCTCTGTAGGGCCCGTTCCCCGAACGGACCGACATCAACGGGCCGATGAGGGCATCGGCCCCTACAAAATCGCCCGGCCGCCTCTTGCGAGGATATTTTCTGCCATTTCCCTTCCAATCTTCTCTGCGTCCTCGCTGGACCCCCTTACTTCATCCGAGATAATGACACTGCCATCAACACTTCCCAGAAGACCTCTGAGAATCAATCTGTCATCCTGTTTTTTACAAATAGCACCGATGGGAACCTGGCATCCTCCACCCAGGTGTTTCAGAAATGTCCTCTCGGCAGAGAGTTCGATTACTGTATCCAAATGATTCATAAAGGCAACAAGGTCTTTTGTCTCTTTATCATTTTTTCTCAGCTCAATGCCGAGTACTCCCTGTCCTGCCGAAGGAATCATCCATTCTACGGGAATGTATTGAGAAATTTCACTAATCAGTCCCATACGCCTCATTCCCGCTGCTGCTACTATCACACCATCGAGATCTTCCGTTACGATTTTCTTGATTCTCGTATCGAGATTCCCCCGGATCGGCACGATTTCAACATCCGGCAATAAATTCTGAAGCTGTATAGTTCTCCTCAGGGAACCTGTCCCTATTCTTGCCCCTTTTCTCAGTTCTTCTATTTTCCTGTTATCCTTTGACACAAGGACATCCCTGGAATCTTCCCTTTTTGGAACAGCGCCTATCTCCAGATCATCAGGAAGTTCCACAGGAACATCTTTCATACTATGGACGGCAATGTGGATATCCCCTCGTAACAGAGCTTCTTCTATTTCCTTGACAAAAACACCCTTTCCTCCGATCTTGACAAGGGCTATATCCTGCAACTTATCTCCTTTTGTCTTAATGGCAATAATCTCGGTCTGCAAATCAGGATATCGATTTTTAAACTGGTCCGCCACCAGATTCGCCTGTCTCAGTGCAAGACGACTTCCCCGTGTCCCTATTTTTAATATATCCTTAATATTATTTCCTCCTGTATAAAATGTTCGGTGTTCAGTGAAGAAATTCTGTTAATCATCTTCTTCCAACCTGAATAATCTTATGATAGCAGCCACGTAAGGGTCAGCTCCGCTGTTTTGACTTTCCTCTTTGAGGCTTGTAATCGGATCATGAAGTATTTTATTCACAATAGAAGAGGCAAGTATTCTGATTTTTTCTCGTTCCTCTTCAGTCAAGTTCCTTGTCCATGACAGGGATTTTTCGAGTTCCCATTCGATAACCTTCTCGCTCTTCTTTTTCAGCGAAACAATGGTGGGAACAACCTCCAGCGTATTCAGCCAATTTGTAAAGTTGATAATCTCCTCAGAAATTATTGCCTCTGCCTTTTCAGCCTCTTCAACCCGGCTTCTCAAATTTTCATCTACGATTTCCTGAAGATTGTCAATGTTATACAGATATACATTATCGATTTCCTCTACGGCCGGGTCCACATCCCTTGGCACGGCTATATCTATTATAAACATGAGCCTGTTTTTGTGTCTGTGCAGGGCTTTTACAATCATTTCTTCGGTAACAATATAACCGGGCGCCCCCGTAGAGCTTATGACAATATCCACTTCCTTCAGCTTGTCTTCGAGAAGATCAAAACCAACGGGAACACCGTGAAAGTCATTTGCCAGTCTTACCGCATTTTCATATGTCCTGTTGGCAAAAATAATCCTGTTCACATCATTGTTCAACAAGTGCCTCGCTGCTAATTCCGACATTTCACCGGCGCCGATGAGAAGGGCGGTTTTATCATGAAGATATCCGAATATCTTTTTAGCAAGTTCCACTGCTGCAAAGCTCACAGATACGGCATTGTTGGCAATTCCCGTTTCTGTCCTTATCCTCTTTGCCACATGAAATGTACGGTGAAGTAACTTATTCAGTATAATTCCCGAAGCTTTTTGCTCCACGCTGTGACGATAGGCATCTTTCACCTGTCCGAGAATCTGAGGCTCTCCCATAACCAGGGAATCAAGACTTGAGGCTACCCTGAAAAGATGTCGCACTGCATCAACGTCACGATAAACATAGAGGCATTCCTTCATCTCTTCACGGGACAGATTGCCATGGGAAAAAATAAAAGTTTTTAACTTCTCCAGGCCTTTCTCAACATCTTCTACGCTTGCCAGTACTTCCACGCGGTTACATGTAGCAATATACATAGCCTCCCTTACCTGTGAAATACTCTTGATTACCTTCAAGGCGTCGTTATCTTTACAGGATATGGAAAGCCTCTCCCTGGTATTTACGGGAGCTGTTTTATGGTTCATTCCGATAAGGATTATACTCATATTTTTCTGAGGCGGCAAAACCGCAACCCAATTGCTTTATAAAAACCTGTCACGAAAACTCGAAGGAACGAAAAACAGAAAAGTTTAAAATGAAGGATGGAATAATGCTTATTTTTTTCGTGTTTTCGTAATTTTCTGACTTTCGTGATTAGATTTTTGTTTTTCAAAAACTGTGCATTGTTACGAAAAAGGTTTCTACGCCGACAACAGCAAAGAGCAGAATAACAAAGGCAAAAATAGACAAGACTGCCGCTTTTTTGCCTTTCCATCCAATCGCAAGTCTTTGATGTAACAAAAAAGCATATAAAAACCAGGAAATCACGGTACATACCTGCTTTGGATCACACTGCCAGCGACTGCCCCATACAGTTCTCGCCCAGATTGAACCGGCAATAATGCCCAAAGTAAGGAGAGGAAACCCCCATAAAACACAGATATGATTTATTCTGTCGAGGTCTCTCAGTGGGGGTAAAAGACGGCTGAAACTGTATGACTTTTTCTTTTTTATTAAATTATCCTGGATCAAATACATAATCCCGGCCAGGCATGCCAGGGCAAAGAGTGATTCTCCCGCAAGAGACAATACCGTATGGATAGTAACCCACCAACCCTGTAATATGACAGGTATGGAAACCGCTTTACCCAATCCCGCCGATGCCACGATCATAAGCATAAAGGCGAGGGGGGATACAAACGAGCCGAGTATCCTGGTTTTCGTTTTCGTCTGAAAGGCAAGGTAACTGCCTGAAATAACCCAGGCAATGAATGAAAGGGATTCATGAAGATTAGTCACCGGGCTATAACCGGTTTTCACCCATCGAAAAGTGATATAAATTGTATGAATGGCAAAGGCTGAAAAAAGAATCCACGTGGACGTCTTGGCTATTAAAACTCTCCTGACAAGAATGGATGCAATGTATCCGATTGTGCTTAAAAAATAAGCCAAAAAGGCAATCTTGAAAAACAAAATGTCCATAATTGTAAAGAAGTTTCAAGTTTAAAGGTTCAAGTTGATGGATTCATAAAAAGTCGAAAAACACCATTTTTCGTCATTCCGGCGAAAGCCGGAATACGGTATTTTCAAGCAGTTAGACCTCCATGGATTCCCGCCTGCGCGGGAATGACAGACTTTTTACGAGACCGTTAACATTGTTAATTAATATAAATGCGAGAAGTGACCCTCTTCTCCCTCATGTCGAGCAACTAAATATAAACAATCTTTCGTACACGACTATAACACAAAATTCTTGTTGTCAAGACTGGATGTTCTCGAAGGAAAACGCCGAGACAGGATTTTTTAAAACAGGATCGATGATCATTGATTACGGCAAACATGTGGCAGGAGAAATTTCCCCTTCCGGAGTCTCTCTGCCTTTTACTGTTATCTGCTCCCTTCAGTTCTGAAAGGACACCCTGTATCAAGGGTGATTCATAATCAATCATAGTACTTGGAGCCAGATAATCTTCATTTTCCTCATAGTAGCCCGCACTCTCTCTATTCAAATCACGCCCAGTCTTTGAGCATTATTGTGCCTCAGCATTTATGTTGTAGTTCTTCTTCCTTCTCATGTTTTCCAAAATTTGGTGACACTTTTTACCTCCAACTGCTAACCTGTTGCTTATGCCATTTCTTGACCGATCTGCTCAGAAAGTTGCACATAGATGTTAGCTATCGGAGCCACCAAATCCAGGAATTCCTTTGGTCACTCCTCTTTAATGTGTTCTCGGTATTTTCTTCCGGCAATCTGAGCCTTAAGTAAGAAGCATAAAGGATAAGTTATGAAGGAGCTTAGCGCTGAAGCAAAGATTGGATTAAGATACAGGTTGCTGATTTTCTTCGACTTAAATCTTATTTGCATAATGCTCTCCAGTAGCAGGGGTTGAAGCGATTAAAACAGCCTGGGAATAATTCTGTAAGGAACCTTCTTCATATACTCCTGGTATTCCTTCCCATATTTTTTCATAAGATCCTGTTCTTCAAAATATATAATGAGCAAGTAAGAAAAAGAATAAGGAATCGAAAATATAAGGGCATACATTGATTTTAAAAGAACAGCCATTCCGATTGCTAGTAAACCATTACTCATATATAAAGGATTTCTCACAATTCCATAAATGCCTGTTGTAACCAGTTTCGCTTTTCTTTTTAGGCCCGGAAGCGCACCAATTTTCTTTTGAGCCAGTATCTTGATAATAAAATTCATCACCAGTAGAAATATCCCTAAGCTCAGTGAAACATATGCCGGGACCGCTATTCCAGGCCCTTTAGTAAACGGCAAAGCCATTGGCGGGACTATAAACACAGACATGATATATATTTTTAAAAGAACTTTCGGTAATTTCTTTTCGACCCCGGTAAATAGTCGTGGTAGGCTGAGTACTATTATCGCTATGATAAATCCGATTGAATAGACGGATATCCAGAAAATGGGATTGGCCAAAAAATCATTCAACATTTTGATTGTCTCTTTTCAACGATCTATATGTTTGATAACTGAAATATATAAGACATACAGTTATCCATCCATTGAAATAGGGACGATTCTGAAAAGGAGCAACACCTAAAACAAGCAGTACCAATGGGAATAGGTTCAAAACACCCAGGATAACGGCAAGCAAATAACCTATTGTCAAGTTGGCCAAACATAATAGACAGATGACAGCCCAGGCAATAGTGAAGATCACTATAATGGTAAATGCAGGCATGGGATGCGTTTCAGCAAATATTCTTGATCCCTCAAACTCAAATATTATCTTGAAGAGAATTTGGGCAATAATAAAAGAAATTGAGGCCTTTGATTCCATTGAGATATTCTTCGAGATTTTCATGGCTTATTTCCCCTTCGCCGTGTCAATGTTTTCAGCAAAGAATGGCATGGAATCTGTTCTCTTCGAATGAAGTTCTATAACTATCTTCTATTTGAACATCTGCATATTCACGGATCAGGTCTCACCATCGCAACCGCGATCAATCCGTAAACGCCTGAAAGCGCAATGACTGCAAGATCTGGCCATGCCTCTTTCAGGTTGTGTTTACGAAGACACACAAAAAGAAGATATATAACAATGGAAAGCCCAACTCCGATTAAGCCCTTCCAGCCATTCGGAATAAGGTCAAAGGTCATGTAATCGCTCGTATGGTCTTTAATCTGGATGGAAAATGGAAAGCACGCGGAATAAAACGTCCTGGCAGTTGTTTGTCTTGACGCCTGCATAGCCCGCTTATACCCGGCAATTGTCTCGTAGTCAGGTGTCATGGCTGTCGCATAAATCATGGTTTTGTCGGAGTAGACAGCCGTCCTGTAGAGCGGATTTATGATCAGTTTATAGTTCATGGTGTCAGGGTTGTAATTATCCACCGGCAGGGGAATAAGCCTGTAGTTGTCATAGGAGATAAGAAAAAGTTTTCCGCTGTTAGTAAGCAGCATGCCGTAAAACTCCTTTCTCCTGTTTTCTGAGATTCTGATGCTTCTGATTCCAAGATCTGTGGGAATGGGTGTGCGCACACACAGCGGTTTCCCCCGGACCCGTTTGATATGAAAAACCGCCCCCACAGCGTCCACCACAAAATATCCCTCGTCAAAGGGTTTCAGAATTGTTCCCTTTCCGGCAATAAGTCGCGCTGGAAACTTAAAGCCGGCCTCTTTAAACGCACCGGTAAATACACGGCTCAATCCCTCGTCCACGGTATTGTTGTCGGCATTGACAAACTCCATACGGTCGGCAATACGGAACCTGTCTTCCGGAAAAACAAGCAGGGCCTGATCGGGCTGGGACTCAATGAGCGGGTATATCCCATCCTGCGGGGAACGATCGGCAATCATGCGCGGCCTGAGTTCAATTACCTGCCTGTTTGCCTTAATGGTCTCCTTGTCAAAGCTTTGGCCATCGATTTCAAACGGCAACAAGCCCCACAACTCCATATTTTTATAATAGATGAATGGGATGAGCGTCTCAAAAGTTTTCCGGTCAAGGTCTCTGCCTGTCTCATCCTGTGTCAAAAAACGGTGGTCTTTGACTATTTCCCGGAATACAAACTTCTTAATCACCGGACTGTAAAACAGATGCGTCCTGCCGGTCTTGGCCACAAAAACCTTCTGGTAAAGCATGGGAAGGTAAACGCTCATGACCAGGATGGCCAAGACTATCAATGCATATCTCGATAACCTTTGCAGCATATTTTAACTCCTGTTCCGAAAACGATAAACCGGTAAAAAGATAGCAGGGACAAAGAAAAGCGAGGCCATGATCAGCTTGCCGATGACGGAGATATAGCTACCTGGAATGTTGCTTTGAAAAAAGAGCCAGACAAACCCGTAGGAAACCGCAAGGTAAAATATCTTTCTCGGCCACTCTGGTTCCAGCACAATAAGCGACGTGCCCAGAAATGAAACCAGGCCCGCCAAAAGCCACGGGAGAGCCGTGATCATGGAGCGAACCACTACCTCATGAGGAAAAAAAACATTCGTAATCCGGGAAAGCAAAAAAATATCCACAAGACAGATAACGGCGACAGCAGCAAGACCAATAATTATATAGGAAAGCGCAAGGACATAAGGCCTTACCGGCAGATGCAGGAAGAGACGGAAACGATGATTCTTTGTTTCAGGAACAAACTGAGCGGCGCCTAAGAGAATACCTGTGGCAAGAGGCAGATATTTTATCTGCTCATAAAAGAGCGTATGTATATGAATGACCTGATACCAGACCATCTCGGCATGTTCGAGAATGAACATGTGTCTGGTTTCAATATAGATATAAATAAAAACAAGGATATGACAGGAAAGCGCAATACCCCAGTAAAGGCGCATTTTCATCCATTCCTTATAAAAAGTTGATGCAATCATGCGCCCCTTCCTTAATATTTACCTGACAGACCGATAAACGCGTCTTCAAGGGACATAGGTACATCTTCAAGCCCGGAATGAACCAGGCCGCTTTCTTCGAGATAAGTTTCAACCGTCTCCAGAGGTTCAAATGAATACACGCTGCAACGGTTACCCACAATATCGACATTGTGTATTATTTTATTGTTGGCTGGAATATGTTTATGTTCGTTGCACTCAAACCGGTATTGCCTGAATCCGGTCATAAACAGCTCAAGGGAGGTCTGCAGAACATTTCCACCCTTTTCCATAAAGATGACTTCATCGACGAGCCGTTCCAGATCCTGGATAATATGAGAAGTGACGAATACTGTTCTGTTGTTTTCTTTCACGAATTCAGTCAGAAAATCGAGGAAGAGGCGGCGGTACCCGGCGTCCAGTCCCATGGAATAATCGTCAAGGATCATGAGTTCAGGGTTTTGGGCAAGGATCAGTCCCAGAACAACCTGGGACCGTTGACCGCAGGACATTTTGGAAATCCTGTGATTATGGGATAGTCCCATTCTTTCCACAAGGCCGTAATAAATATCCCTGTCCCAACTCGGATAATAGGACGAATAAAACTTTTCGATCTGGCTGATGCTCATGAACTCGTAGGCAAGATGCCCCTCAAAAAGAAGGCCTATCTTCTCTCGCGTTGCCGGAGATAAATTGTAGGAATCTTCACCCAAAACCAGGCACCTGCCGGAAGTCGGACGCAAGAACCCCATTAATATATTGATTAAGGTAGTTTTCCCCACTCCGTTCTTACCGAGCAGACCGAAAATCTTTCCCCTTCCAACGGTGAAACTTAGATCTTCATAAATGACATTTTTGCCGTAATGATGGCAAAGGTTTCTCACTTCGATGATATTTTCCATGAGCTGTTCCTTCACAAAATAGGACATCACGTCTGAATCGTTTTATCTATGTTCCCAATATCTACCACCTTTTTAGTGATTTTAATTATATTTGATATCTCTAACTTTATAGCGAAAATGTTTTATTCATTTAATACGTAAATCTCTCCGAATAGTCCTCTTATGCTGCTTCGACTTCTCAGATACTTGTATCCGGGTGAATTATCTTTATATGGGAATCTTTTCTTTTTAATTCTGAGTTTGCCATGACTGACAAGGGCATCTAACGTTTCCTCTAACTCATTCTTGTCCATTTGTAACCTCAGCATTAGTTCAAATATGTTGAACGTTTTCTTTTCCCTGAATGCTCCCAAAATTTTTCCTGACATGTTCTCCTCCTTTCGGCTGTCGGAGGTCGGCTGTCAGGAATCAGCCTGAACAGGGCCAGACTGGTCCTCTACCCTGCTTCCCTGATCCCCGACTCCTGACCCCTGATTTAGAACTCCAACGCAAGTCTGGCAAATACTTCATCAACTTCATCCTGCGCGGTGCTCCCTGCAGCTTTTTCATAACTGCTCCTGCGATACTCAAGCATAAGTGTGGTGGTAAAATCGTCTTTTTCAAAAAGTGTGTAGTTCGCGCCTATGGAGTATCTGTTTTCCAGATGCCCATCCTGATCGCCGTTTATATCATCGTCAAAGGCCTCATAGCGAACCGCTATTTCCAGGGGGTCTATGACCTGACAGGCGATTGCTCCAAACCAGGCCGATTCCTTATATTCCTTATTGGCTGTTGCATTCTTCTCCCTTTTAAGGGCGGCAATATACTCGGCATCGAAGGTAAAGATACCGATCTGGTATCCAATCGTCCCGCCTGCCGTTTCATTGCGATTTCCCTGCCCCGGTTCTGAATCGAAGTAGGTGCTGAAATTCAACCCCTCTATTGGCGCTAAGGAAACATTGAAAACATAGGAATCAACGTCATCTGTCGGATCAGGATTCGGATCGGGATCTCTCGCCCAACCGTAACCTGCCTCTGACAACTTATCCGCTAAGACTTCTCCTTTGTATACCGTAGCTGATATATCAAGCCCCAGGAAATCGGATGTAAATCCTAAGGTCGCGCCTGATTTAGCAATCTCATAACAATCCTTTGTGATGGGATCACTTATTAAATGACTTTCAAACACACCGAATGGCTGACCTCTGTGTCCACCCACAAAATAGAGTGGAACCCCTCATTTTGTATGGTAATTGTTGCTTCATCCCAGAATACCCTGTCATTCTCATCGAGGCTTTCCCCTTTGAGAATGAAATTACCGGTTACCCATTCGTGAAATTTTACCTCAACACCAATCTCAGCCGTCCCGATATCGAGGTCGGAGGTGGAATCGCTGTTTTTAACCGTAACATCCCTCGGATCGGTATGGAGGTAATCCAGCTCAATCGCACCGGAAAGGCTCACATTCTCGAACCACTTGCCTAAGTCCCCTGACCCTGAAGACTTTTCTGTCTTCTCGAGTCTTTCTGTCAGTTCATTAACTTTTTGTTCGAGCTCATAATTAGACATGGCACTAAAAGCCGCCGGTACACCTGTCCACATGCTCACGCAAAAGATACCNATAANTATTACTAAACTTTTCTTGATCAACTTCATNGATTTTCACTCCTTTATTAGTGACTACTCACATAGTCAGCCTGAAGCTGTTTAGACTGAAGGCTGAAGGGATCAAAAGAGCGCGATTGCCGCACTTTGGCAGAGAAACAGTAGATTCTCGTACCAAACATGGCTTCAAAATGCACTGTATCCCCGCTTTTTTCTAACAGTCTTCAGCCTACGGCCTATCCACCTGAGTAGTTTTTGTGTTTTTACTTTGACATTTTTTAAAAGAATCCCTAATATAAAAAAGGCTCAGGAAGGCAAAGAGCTTCCCTTCGGGAAACATTGTCTTTCAGGGCTCGCGAGGGGTCCGCGAGGGGAGTGGCCGCCAAACCGATCCCCCCTTGCTGACCCTTCCAGTTATTCAGTAACCTGAACCCATATAACCGCATCCTGGGAAAGTTCCTTGCCGTTATGCTTAAGGTTTCCTCCCGCGCCGAGGGCACAAAAACCCCACCAGCCTGCCTTGGGAAAGGTAAAAGAAAACTCGCCATTTACATTGGCATTGATCCCGATGGGTACAAGATTGGGTTGAACAATTTTCATGTTTTCCCCGACAACAAAGGCATTCCCCTTAATATTGTGATTGATATATGAAACTTCAATCTCAGCGTTCGGAACCGGTTTTCCACCACAGGTCACAACACCACGGAAAGTCATTCCTTTCCATACAGAATACGGCTTCACAAGGGGAACTATCTCAACCGGAAGTGGATTCCCTACAGGCTCTGCCCAGTTGGTAGGCGCTCCGGCTACATTGATGATAGTTTTGACGCACTGCTGGATATACATATCTTCTGCCCCTTCATAATAAGGCGCGGGCATGAAATAGAAGATGTGATCTCCCATGCCTTTCACTCTGATTTCCGCCTCATAGGCCTTACCTTTGTTGGAAAGACTCGTAAATGTGATCGGCTTGAGCGCCTTCAGATGATTTTTGGTCTTCTCTTTGAACTTTTCACCAAAGAGTACCGGGGGATGATTCACGCCCTTTTCATCTTTCCCTATATCCATAGTATGCCCGGCTTCCCACGGATGAGTAAAAACCAGTTTGAAGTTAATCCACCCTGTTTTCGACAAAGCGCTATCCGGGGTATAGATAGTCTGGAAGTGCGCATAGGCCGGGGCGCTTAACACAAACACCAGCATCAAAGACAATAATAAAACAAATTTCTTCATATCCTCCTCCTTAAGTATTAGTTCCGGGTTTCGAGTTTAAAGTTTCGGGTTTTTATTCCGTAATATCTTCACCATTTACTTCGACCACATGACCGGGGCCGGCATCAAATATAACTTTATAAGGACCATCCGGTTTCTTGAAGTTAAACTCGCTATCTTCATTCATCTTTCCCTTTGTAAGCACCTTGCCGCTTTTGTCCTGCACGGTCATATCGACCCCGGCAGCAGACGAACCGTCGGAGAATCCGCCCTCGCATGTTATCGTGCCATCCCCGTTGTCATAACAGGAACATAAAGGTGTATGGGCAGATGCTATTGTGGTCAGAAAAAACGTCACAAGTAGAACCACAAACGAACAAGCCAAAACTTTCTTCATAATCTATCACCTCCTTTCTATTTCAATTATTAAAACCAACTAATTGCTGACAAAGTCGTAAAAAGTCAGAAAACACCATTTTTTGTCATTCCGGCGGAAGCCGGGATCCAGTAATTTCAATATATTCTGGATGCCGGATCAAGTCCGGCATGACGTTTTTGGGACTTTTTACGAGTCCACCAATTGCTGAACACTTGCAAAATATTTACGCATACTCCGATTCATCTTTTTCTTTAATAAAACCCATTGCAATCGTAACCATTAAAGCAAAGATATAAAAAGCAATCATGGCCTGCATCCCGCTGAGACCAAGCAGGTTTCCTCCGGTAAAGACAAGAACTGCTATTACGGAACCAAGGACTATAGGATAAAATGTTGCGAAGAGCGCCCACTTTGTGCTGCCACTCTCCATCTTGACCATAAGAAGTGTGGGAATGCATGGCGGATACATGGTCATAAAGAGTATGATCGCCAGGGCATGAAGAGGGGTCCAACCTTTCTCTTTCTCTTTCATCCTTGCTCCCAGGTTTTTTTCTTTTTCACCCGGCGGATTCTGGTAGATGCTCCCCAGGGTCGCCACACTGTTCTCCTTGGCTGCAAAAGCGCTGATAAGGCCGATATTTATTCGCCAGTTAAATCCCGCATATTTAGTTACCGGCTCCAGCCAGACCCCTATCCGCCCCATAACACTTCCAATGATAGTCTCTTCTTTGATGTCCCTTTTAATCTTATTTCTCTTGCTGTTCAGCTTCTTATATGCCTTGTTGACATTCATGGCATATTTATCCTTCACTTTTTTGCCGGCTACTTCGTATTTCCCCCTTTTTACTATCTTGAAAAATTCACCATTTCTTGCTCTGAATTTCTCGTCGATGGCTTTTTTAGCTTCCTTTCCCCTGGCGCCCATCTTTGCCTTTTTATAATTATCCCAGTAGATTGCAAATCCAGTCAATTTTGATCCTTCAAGTAGCCTGGCATATGGATTATCCCGGCCTGCCTTATTGAAAAAGGTCTTAATTTGTTGATCGGCCTGATTTTGATAATAGCTTTTTCTATCCTTGCCTATTCCGGGAACTGTCATAAGGAGATAGACGATCAACGCAACTACTATAATAACGGTTATAATCTTTTTGACAAAAAGCCAAAGCCGCTCCAGACAACTGCGCAAAACACCCCCGACTGTAGGAATATGGTATGGAGGCATTTCCAGGACAAAGGGGGCAGTTTCTGTCCCCTTGAGCACCGTCAGACTGAGTATTTTCGCTACGGACAGGGCGATAATAATGGTAATCGTGGATATAAAAAACATGGTAATGCCTTTATATACGGCAAAAAACATGCCTACGAGAAGTATATACAGGGGGATCTTGGCCAGGCAATTCATGAGGGGACAGATCAGTATGGTTGCCAGCCTGGCTTTTTCATCCTTTATGGCACGACACGCCATAACGCCGGGTATAGCGCACCCTCCGACAAACACACCACTTAATATCAGCGGAAGTGCGGACTGGCCGTGCAAACCAAAGTACCTGAAGACTCTGTCCAGGATAAATGCCACACGGGCCATATAGCCTGTATCTTCCATAATGGCTATGAGGGCGAACAGGATAGCGAAAATAGGTACGTAATTCAACACCGCCACAATACCATCAATGACACCCAGTGGCACGGTCCTGAGCAGGGGGTCAAAAACAAATCCCGGTGACGGGAGTATAGACGCTGTGAAATTCCTGAATGCGGCAAGAATGGGCCATGTGTAAGCGGTAATCTTGTAGCCCTGGACTATAGACAGTTCATAAAAAAGATAGATAACCCCGAGCAGAATGACCGGTCCTGAATACCTGTTGCAGACGACACTGTCGATCTTGTCCGTTAAGGTTCTGTGAATTTCCTTTTCTCTTGTTACGACCTGCTCTGCAATTACATCGGCTGCCTGATAGCGTTTCAGCGCAATAACTTTTTCAGGCGCTTCTTTGTACTGATCAAGAAATCGTGCCCGTTCTTTCTCGACATCGATCAATATGTCTTTATCCATTCCCATTCCCATTTCCATTATTTTCCCCGATAAGATTAATTTGATGCATTCATAAAAAGTCAAAATCTCTCTCTCTCCCTCGATGGGAGAGGGTTGGGGTGAGGGTGAATGCAACGTTATTTTATTAACTTACGTCTCCCTCCCCTTAATCCCCTCCCACCAGGGGAGGGGAAATTTGACTTTTTACGAGTCCATCAATCTTGATAGTTCCTGTCATCAAGAAAGCGTCTTTCGGACCAGTTCAATTGCCTTGCTGTCATGCTCCATTAATTTTACCGCCAGCCACCGCACGGGATAGCGCGCAGAGATTCCTGGATCTTCTGAAAGCCTCTTTTCAAGAGACCTCAAGATCGGCTCCAGGGTCTCGCCATAATCGACGCGAAAGCGGTTATTTGCGGGGTTCTCATGATTGTTTAGAATTGCCTCTTTGAGCTCTTGTTTTCCTTTCCCTTTCTTCCCCACTGTCGGAACAACTGACGCTCCGAGATGTTGACTCAGCCAGCCCGGCCGTGTCAATTTTGATATGGCGGTCTTGAGCTATGTCTATCATATTCAGTGCAACAACAAGGGGAACACCTGTTTCCGCAAGTTGAAAGGTCAGATACAGATTACGTTCGAGATTGGAGGCATCGACTATATTGAGCACAACGTCGGGCTTTTCATGAATGAGATAATCCCTGGCAATCCTCTCTTCCTGGCTGTACGAAGTGAGGCTGTAAGTTCCGGGAAGATCAACGAGAATTACATTATTACCTTTATAATTATATTTCCCCGTTCTTTTTTCCACTGTTATACCCGGATAGTTTGCTACATGCTGCCTTGCCCCTGTAAGCATATTGAAGATTGTTGATTTACCGGAATTGGGCTGACCTGCCACAGCTACAATGATATCTTCTGATCGTTTCTTCACAATTCTTCCATCTCAACTCCCCCGGCCTCTTGATGCCGTATGCTGACATGGTACCCCCTGAGTGTAAGATCAACAGGATCCACAAGGGGCGCATTGCGGACAATTTTCACCTTTGCTCCCGGCGTAAAACCCATATCCATCAAACGCTGTCCCGTAGCTCCTCCAAGGTTTACGCGCACAATTCGACATGCCTGACCCGGTTTAATGTTATCCAATGTCATGATTTCCCCCTGACCGGCTCA
>JGI24025J20009_10001388_pt1 | contig 18290 bp, 18 predicted proteins | sample Cruoilmetagenom3_FD_20009 | JGI IMG/M metagenome (IMG submission 20009) | reverse complement strand
AAGGAATTAATCTTGAGAGGGAGATTACAGATATCGCTCGCGAGGGAGGGGTGAGGATTATAGGGCCAAACTGCATGGGGATATACTGCCCCAGCTCCGGGATATCCTTCGATAGTTCCTTCCCCAAAGAGGGCGGAAATGTGGCTTTTCTCTCTCAGAGTGGCGGAAATTCTATCGAGCTTGTTCAACTTGGAGCGGTACGAGGCATCCGTTTCAGCAAGGTCATCAGCTTTGGAAACGCCTCAGATTTGAATGAATGTGATTTCATGGAATATCTTGCCCATGATCCACAAACAGAGATCATAATAATCTATATTGAAGGAACAAAAGATGGAAAACGCCTCGTTAGTGCGTTGAAAGAGGCAGCAAGAACTAAACCTATAATTGTACTTAAGGGAGGATTGGGCGATGCAGGAAGCAAAGCGGTGGTCTCCCACACAGGAGCATTGGCTGGCGATAATGCTATCTGGGGCTCCCTCTTTGATCAGTTGGGTATCATACAGGTTCAAGACCTTGAAGAGTTGGTTGATATGGTTCTACCGTTTCAGTATCTTAAACCGCCACAGGGCAGACGGGGAGGGATCATTGGTACTGGTGGAGGTTTCGGTGTCTTGGCCACAGACAACTGTGAGAGTGAAGGATTGTTCGTACCTTCGCTTCCGGATGAAGTGAGAAAAAAACTGAGGGAGATCATTCCCGAAGAGGTAGACCCAGGAACGAGCGTACGAAATCCAATAGATTTGTCCGGCTCGGGATGGAATCCCGAGATATTCTCTCAAACCCTTAGGACGATGACCGACTATGAGGGAGTTGATTTTCTCTTCATCTTTACCACAGTAGCCTTTGGCCTCTATCGTGGAACAAACGTGATGATAGATATGCAGATCGATACCCTCATCGAGAGCAAAAAGAGTATCGATAAGCCCCTCGTCATAGTGGTGCGTTCAAGTGGCGATCCAGAAGTGGCACCGCTTGTTTCTAATGTGCAGGAGAGATGTCTTGGAGCGGGCATACCAGTATATCCATCGACAATACGGGCGGCGCGTGCCATGAACAAATTTATTTGGTACTACGAGAAGAGAAGAGGAGGATTCAGAGATACCTTCTAACCATCTTTAAACTCGCATCTATATCTTTCTTCTCCTTTATCTCGAGGATCATATCAGATCTCTTTGCACCTATATCCGATGCCCTCGAGACGTAATCTCGAATAACCTCGATTCCTGCATATCTCATCTTATCGATCGTGCTTGCCAGATTTATATCGGTTGTGGGGCAGTGTAAAGCATAAACCAGATTAAATGCCATGAATGGGGATGAGCCTAAAAGTATAAAAAGTTTAGTATTTGACCATAGCCTTCGATGCGTTAGATTTATATTCTTTAAACGCTGCCACTTATAATACTATGTGGCTACAGGCAAGGATGTATCTTCTCGTAGGTCTGATGTTTGCGATCCTTTACGCTCTAATAGCAGCGATCTCCACCCTCGCCGGGGTGACAAATTTCGGTTTCTTTGCGGTTTTGGCTGTATTCATCGTCTTCATACAGTACATGATCGGCCCAAAGATGGTAGAACTTTCGATGAGGGTTAAGTACGTCTCCGAAGACGAAGAACCAGATCTGCATAGGATGATAGGAGAACTTGCGGAGAATGCCGGAATACCAAAGCCGAGGGTCGGGATATCCAATATCCAGATACCAAACGCCTTCGCATTTGGAAGATCGAAGAGAGATGCACGGGTCTGCGTCACGAGAGGCATACTAAATATTTTGGATAAGGATGAGCTCAGAGCAGTCCTGGGGCACGAGATATCACACGTGAGACATAGAGACATGGCGATAATGACCATCTTGAGCGTTATTCCATTGATATGTTATTACATCGCATTGAGCACGATATTTTCCAGAGGGGACGATAGAGGCAATGCCGCTCTGATCGGGATAATCGCGTTCATATTCTATTTCATCACCAATCTGCTAGTCCTCTATGGATCGAGGATCAGAGAGTATTACGCGGATGCTGGAAGTGTTGAGCTCGGAAATCAGCCCCAACATCTGGCTACCGCCCTTTATAAGCTTGCATATGGATCTGCAAAGGTCTCAAAGGAATCTTTGAAGGAAGTGGAAGGTGCCAAAGCCTTCTTCGTCAATGATGTCTCGGCGGCGCGAGAAGATATTAAAGAGTTGAGAGATATAGATCTGGACATGAGCGGCACGATTGACCGGGATGAGTTGATCTATTTAAGGGAGAGGGCGATCAAACTGAGTACGTCGGACAAGCTGATGGAGATCCTTGGTACGCATCCGAATATGGTCAAGAGGATAAAACACCTCTCTTCATTGATGTGAGGGACATGATATGGATAAGAGACAGACGGAAGTTAGGACATTAAAGAAGGGTGGCTACGTCATCGTCGATGAGGAACCCTGTGTCATCATGGGAATGACGACTTCGAAGCCGGGCAAGCACGGTTCTGCGAAGGCCAGGATGGATGTGATAGGGATATTTGATGGACAGAAGAGATCAATCGTTCAGCCGGTGACCGCAAAAATTTATGTCCCGATTGTGGAACGAAAGACCGCTCAAGTGATAGCCATATCAAGAGATACCACCCAATTTATGGATATGGAAACGTATGAAACGTTCGAGTTGCCGGTGGCGGAAGAATATGCAGATAAGATGGAGCAGGGGAAAGAGATCACCTACATAGAGTCATTAGGGAAGAGAAAGATAGATACGCGGTGAAATTTGCGGATGCAAACGCGGAATATAATAATTCAAATATCGTCATAGTAGGGGTTCCATTTGACGGTACCGCATCGTTCAGAGACGGAGCAAGGCTTGCCCCCGATCGAATAAGGGAAGCTTCCTATAACTTTGAGACGTATTATCCAGAATACGATGCTGAGATAACCGAACTCTCCTTCTGCGATCTTGGAAACTTGAATGTTAACTCGGTGGAAGATACTGCTCTTGAGGTAAAAAAAAATGTAGAGAAGGTTCTAAACGATGGAAAGATGCCGATCTTATTGGGGGGAGAGCACTCAATAACGATCCACTCGGCAAGTGTCTTCAAAGAGCTATGCGATGGCTTCTTCATATCTTTGGACGCACACCTTGATCTAAGGGACGCCTATGAAGAAACTAAGTATAGCCACGCATGCGTCGCGAGAAGAGTATTTGAGAGATTTGGTGAAGATATGGCATTGATCGGCATTAGAAGTGGATCGAAAGAGGAATATGCGTTTTTAAAGGAGATGGGTATCGCGTCTTTCTCCGCAGAGAACGTGAAGAGTAGAGGCGTAAAAGATATCGTTAGGGCAGTTAAAAAGAGATCTTTTGGGAGAAAGATATACCTCTCATTGGATATGGATGTGATAGACGTATCTTTTGCCCCCGGCACGGAAAACCCAGAACCTTACGGTCTAAATCCTTCTGAGGTCAGAGCGTTTATTTCAGGTTTTTCTAAAGAGGTCTCGGCGTTCGATCTCGTTGAGGTATCGCCGAAGTACGATTATGGGGAGACCTCTCTCCTCGCAGCAAGACTCATAAGAGACCTCATCATGGAGAAGTACTTTGGTTAAAATTTAATTCGTCCGATCTTATCACCTCTGCATTGAATACATTCTCCATATGTTTCAACGCGTATTCCTCTTCATAATCAGAGGGTGCCTTCACGCAATCTTTCAATATAGATACGTTATAACCCCTCATCGAGGCGTCTCCCGCCGTATGCAGGACGCATATATTTGCCGAAACGCCACAGATCACGAGATCTTCTATCCCATCTTCCCTCAAGAAGAGATCCAAGTCCGTGCCGAAGAATGCACTGTATCTCCTCTTCTTGATCTTGTGATCTTCTTCTGACGAACCCAATATCTCGATTATCTCCGATCCCCACGTATCTCTTATGCAATGTTTTGGCCATATATCGAACTCCGGATCGTCTTCCTCGTGCCAATCTTGTGTGAAGATGACCTTTACATTGGATCTTCTTGCCTCTTCGATCGCTTTTCTTGTATTATCGAATATTTCCTCCGCGCCCTTTATGTATAGAGCTCCGTCTTTCATGCAGAAGTCATTTTGCATATCGACGACGATAAGAGCTGATCTTTTGGGAGACAAATTTGATCTTTTTGGCATTATTGGGGTATAATGAGACGTTTTTATATAACTTTTACCACTCAGAAAACGGTTTTTCACGACAAAATGGCTCAACGTTCCACCAGTCAAATTCTTCCACCGGCATATGATACCTGACGCAACAGACCGTTCTTCCTAAAATGGCATCCTCCGGTGAAGGATATAACCTACCGTATCGATAATACGCCCTGAACTCGTCAAATGCGAATGGATTTGCCTCTTCCCATCTTTCGAGCCACGCTGAAAATGTCATGTAATAATTCTTCTCCCATATCCAACGCTTGTAGTCCTCGTATAAGAAGGTGTATTGCATAAATCTACCCTCTGGATCCGGGATGATTGCAGGTGGATGATAATTTCCCTCTGTCAGCAGTGTTGGGTCGATCGAAACCTTCCTTCCGTCTTTAAGCTTCACGACGACCCAGCTATGTGAGACTTCTCTGTGATCTTTATGAACTGGTAAATCGTTGCGAGCCTGCGATGTACGCATCAAAGCCTGCTCCCTCTAGATACCATTCAAGATATGCCGATGCCTCCGAACAGTCAAAATAACCTTCCCTGTATGCCGGCAACTTCACATGCATCAGCAGATCATGGAGATCTTTTATGTCGTCTCGAGATGGATGGGGAGCATACGCTTCTGCAACGGAATAGTAGTCATCGGGCAGATAATGTCCAGCGACCACGGGGGAGAAAGGAGCGATAGATAAAAGAACGAATAAGACAATAACATCGATCCGTTTCTTCATCTTCTTCATATCTTTCTTGGATCCGTGATCACTCCCTTTAGTGCAGATGCAGCCGCAACCGCAGGGGAAGAGAGATAAATCTCTGCATCTGCACTTCCCTGCCTCCCTCTGAAATTTCTGTTTGAGGTGGAAAGTCCGACCTCTCCGTCTCCGAGAAGACCAAAACTTCCGCCGAAACAGGGCCCACAAGAAGGAAACTCGACGATCGCCCCTGCTTCCACGAATCGTTTTATCAGTCCTGCATTCAATGCCTTGAGATATTCTGTTCTGGATGCTGGTATTATGATGACCCTAACGCCATCATCTATCTTATTATCTCCAATTATTTCTGATACAACCTTTAAATCTTCAACTCTTCCGTTTGTGCATGATCCGATGAATATCTGATCCAGTTCTGTCCCCTCTACATCATCTATAGGTTTCACGTTATCAACGCGGTGGGGGCAGGCTATCTGAGGGGATAGATCCGATATATCATATTCCAATTTCTTGTAATCTGCATCCTCATCGGTCTTCCAGTATGGATCCAACTTAAAATTCTTTAGCCTCTCTTTCATGTACTCTTCCGTGATCTCGTCTGCCTCGATCATGCCAGCCTTTCCCCCCATCTCAATCGCCATATTACACATCGTCATCCTCTCGCTCACAGAAATCTCTTTGACCGTCTCTCCGTAGAATTCTACCGCCTTATATGTCGCACCGTCCGCTCCCAGATCACCTATTATATGCAGTATCACGTCCTTGGAATAGACCCCTCTCGGTAATTTACCCTTCAGTTCTATTCTGATCGTCTCCGGAACCTTGAACCACAGTTTCCCGGTAGCCAGAACAGCGGCCATGTCCGTCGAACCTATCCCTGTTGAAAATGCTCCGAGCGATCCATAAGCACATGTGTGGCTATCAGACCCAACAATGAGATCACCTGGCTTAACGTGTCCTTTTTCTGGCATTATCTGGTGGCATACGCCCTCTTTTACATCATAGTTTAATACTTTTTGTTCTTTGGAAAACTCTCGCAGGATGATATGGTTCTTTGCGGCGTCCAAGGAGTCTGCAGGGGACTGGTGATCATAGATTATCACGATCCTTTCCGGGTGAGCAACCTTATCCGCTATCTCATAAAATCCTTTCACCGCCAGAGGTCCCGTTATGTCATTCATCATACCTTTAGCTACCTCTGCCTCCACAAATTCTCCCGCATGAGCATCTGACTTGCTTGCTCTGCTCATTATCTTCTCTGCAAGCGTTTTCGGTTCAATTTTTGATCCCATTTAAAAATCCCCTAAAAAAGTCGATTTTGGATAAAAAAAAGATAATGAGATCGAGGTCTATTGAAATGACCCCGTGGGCATCCTTTCTGTGTCTCCCCCCTGTTGATGTTATATATCAAAAATACTTTGATTTCGTTGGAGGGACGAGTATATAATATTTATATTTGGTCCTTGTACTCTGTTGTTCAATGATCCTGCATCTAATCGGCAACTTATCCGCTTTTTCCCTTATTTGTCTCATCAAAACAGAAGCACCAGTGAGAATCACATAAGGCTCGCCATCCTTCTCTATCTGTATGATAGCATATTCCCCTTCGCTAAAAGACGAAGGCCGAGTGGTCATATCTCTTATAACAATATTTTCATCCAATACGTCCTCTATGCCAATTCTTTCTCCCTCAAACATTTGAGTCGGCATATCTTCTTCTGTCAGATCTGTTATATCTTCCTCTTTATCTTTCCTAATCTCCTCCCCATCAAACCCCATATCATCAAATGTTTCTTTCTTTCGATCTCCCATCTTGATCAGCCCCTATTTTTATATCGTTATCTCGTGATATTTAAATTCTTCTAACATTCCATCAAAGTTATCTAAAACAATCCCAATAATCCCTTAAAATATGTCTCAATTCGTCCAGAGTCCTTTCAACTCGTCCTCTTACGTTTCTTCTCCTTCTATTCAAAACCTCTTTGTAAACCTCTGGCTCTCTTATCTTATCTATGCTCATTCCTGCCATTGCGGCTATTATTCCAAGATTGACGTAGGGAAGGCCTCCCTCCACGCTGTAACCACCCTCCAACAACGTCACCAATCTTTCCCCACATAATTTTTCTGAAAGTTTAACTGCTTCTCTCATCATCTGCGCGTAACCCTGGGCGGTGAGCGCCAATGAGGTCAAAGGATCTGTAAAGTGGTTATCCTGCCCGGCGGAGATCGCGATGAGATCAGGTTTAAATTCCTCTACGACAGGAATGTATATCTCGTTGAGGATCAACCGATAGGTATCATCCGAAGAACCGGGTGGAATGGGAACGCATATATTGTATCCTTCTCCCCTTCCGAGCCCGATCTCATCGACAAACCCACTTCCCGGATAGAGTGTCCTACCGTCCTGGTGAATCGAGATGTATAAGACGTTTGGATCGTTATAGAATATCTCCTGCGTTCCATCTCCATGATGAGCATCCCAATCGAGTATCGCTACCCTCTCTGCCATATCTTTCTCGATTACATTCTTGACCATGATCGCCATGTTATTCAGATAGCAGAATCCTGCGCCTATGCCCGGTTTTGCATGGTGCCCCGGTGGTCTTATCAATGCGAACGCGTTCCTTACCTTTCCATTGAAGACCTTTTCGGCCGCGGTTAAAGCTCCACCAGCCGCCAGAACCATCTGCTCATACATCCCGGCGGAGACTCTCGTATCGAGGTCGATGCTCCCCCCGCTAACGGCCATTCTCTTGAGCAGATCGATGTATCCCCTCTCATGAACCAGAAGGATCTCGTCTAAAAGGGCTTCTCTCGGTGGGATGATCCCGATTCTCGGGTCTTCGAATATACCTTCTTCTCGAAGTTGATCTAAAGTATATGCGAGCCTCTCTCTCCTCTCGGGATGTGTCGGACTTTGTTCATGCTTTAAATAAGCCTCATGGTATATTATGCCCGTTCTCATCTCGCCACCTCGCTCGATATTCCCGGGGAGATCTGAACTATGCAGTTTGATATCTGACCGTTCCTGTAGCCGCCCCTGATAACGTCATAAGAATCGAAATACGTGAGGCAAACGTCCTCAACGTCTTCTTCTGTTGCTCCCTCTTCCATTGCGAGCTCTCTAACTTTTTCTCTTGCAATACTAACGATCTCTTCAGGATCGAACGATCCTCTCTTCCCGATATCTTCAACCTCGCCGTTACAGACCATCTTTCCCCTATCTGTATCTATTCTCATATATAGCGCAAGGGATATCCTCGAGACCGCGGCACCCACGGCGTTGGCAACTTCGGCGTGTTCCGGGGTGATATATCTGCACCCCAATCTTCTTCCGATCATCGGAGCGAGATATCTCCCGAGATATCCGGTACAGATGATCTTGGATGGATTCACCTTTGAAGATTCTCTGCATATACTTTCGACGAACGCGTCTATGACGTCATCAGATAAACTTTTAGAGTCATTGGAAACCTCTTTCATCGCCTCTATGGACTTCTTATAATCGCCTATCTCCTCCCCAAGGCAATTCAATGCGTCTGTCGGTGTGAGGTATCTTCCGCCGAATGCAACCGCGTTTTCCCTCCTCTCCGGCCCGATCCTCAGAGGATCTTCAGAGAAGCGTATGAAAGAGTCGCCCCCTACCGGGATCGCCCATGCTTCCGCGCTTCTTACGAGGGTTTCATGTCCAAAGAGCGTTATGTACTCAGAAATTCTGGGTCTCCCATTGACGATCTCCACAAAATCGGTCGTCGTTCCGCCTATATCGACCACGAGTCCATCTTCTCCCGTCAGATAATAGGATCCCAATGCTGCGGTCGCCGGACTTGAATTTACGAGTTCCATTGGATTTTCAAGGGCGACAAAATCAGGAATTATTCCCCCGTCCCCCTTAAAATAAAAAAAAGACGATGAGACAGCTCTTATCTCCTTCGTAAGTGAATAAACTGATCTTTTAATCTTTGCGTTTAAGATCGTAGTTCCAACCCTTCTTGGAAAACCAAGACCTTGGACATCCTCACCTAAGGCGATCTCAGAATCTTTATATAAATTTAATGCCTCTTCATAAACTTCCTTCTCTAATGAAGGGTTTCTATTGGAGAACTTTCCTATTATGGCAAGGTTATCCTTTTTATCGCTTAGTTCTTCTCTTAGCTCATCTGGATCGATCTCTTCGACGATGTCTCCCCTGTGATTCACATATCCCTTTACAGTGCTTCCAAGATAAGAAAAATCTAAACCAGGCCCCGGGATAAGAATGATCTTCGTGGCTCCCCCCTTTCTCTCATGTAAAACATTTAAAGGAAGAGAAGAACTTACCACGATTCTATCCGCGTCTCTGCCAATCTTTTTTAGGGACTTGACGACACTTTCCGTCTCGTTGGGCGTCTTTACATAGCTTATCTCCCCATCTTCTATCTCGACGGCGTCTGTATTTGTGCCACCAACATCTATACCAACGAATTTCATTTTTTTAAACTTACCTGTTCTCCCCATAAAAATCTTTGGTTTTTTACTGCCTTGCCGGGTAACCCAATCTTTTATCTCTTTATCTTCACCATCCAACTCGAAACAGTGTTTTTTTTGTGCTCAAAACGATGATGAGCGTCTGATCGATCACGTAAAAAAGTAGGAGATAACATGAGTGATCTCTTGTTAATTGTCAGACAAGGCATGGAGGTGGAAAAAACTAAATAGTGTTAATCCATACATTATTGTTAATCCATACATTTTTCTGGATGAGGGAGGAGATTTGAATAGAGAGAGATCTGCTGGGGCAATAATCTTTAGGGAAGAGGGGGAAGAAAGATATTATCTGCTTCTATATCATCCGGTAGGTCATTGGGATTTTCCGAAAGGTCATATTGAAAAAAAAGAGAGCGAAATCAAGGCTGCTATAAGAGAAATAAAAGAAGAGACCGGAATTGAAAATTTGGAATTCGTAGATGGTTTTAGGAAGGAAATAAACTATAATTTTAGGAAAAGAGACAAACTGGTATATAAGGAGGTCGTGTTTTATCTTTCCAAAACCGAAAAAAAGGAGGTTAAACTTTCCTTCGAACACAAAGATTATGTTTGGCTTCCATACACGGAGGCGCTGGAAAGATTAAGCTATGACAACTCAAAAAATATTTTGAAGATGGCGGAGATCTTCATCGAAAATAAAGAGTAAAGTATGATGACGCAAAGAAATTTTCGGTGATCTCCAAAGGATTGGGAACGCCAATGAAAGGGATTGAAGTGAGTGTTCTGGCGGGAGGGGAGAAGTTACAGGTGAAGATGTGGTAGAACTAACCTATCTACCATACCCTCTTACTCAACTTAAACCATGGATGGAAGCTGATAATGCTCTCAATCGGAATTTTGTATTGATTGATTATTTTTATCGCAAGAAGAAGATCATGTATTCTCTCAGGGAGTAAGAAATGATCCTTTACATATCGCTTTCCCTTGTTTCCCATTAATTCTCGCTTATTTGGATTCCTCAAGAGATATATTATCTTATCGGCACCCTCCTTCGCATCGGATATTAAAAATCCATTTATTCCATCTTTTATTTGGAGCATTATCCCTCCAACAGGTCTTGTTATCACCGGTTTGCACTTCCATAGCGCCTCGGTCACGGTAAGCCCAAACCCCTCCTTTACCGAGTTTTGCATGATTACGTCAGATCCTCGCTGAATTGCATTTATCTCAAAATTGCTGAGATTGGGAAGAACAAGAATATGAATATCATCGTCTCCCTTTGCTTTTCTTTTTACCTCTTTTAATACTCCTTCGCCTTCTGGATCGTCCGAAGCCATACCACCTGCAATGATAAGCTGACAGTCTTCTCTCCGCTTCACTTCTTTATATATTGATATAGCACCAACTGGATCTTTCCACCGATCAAATCTACCGATTTGAGATATAATCGGCTTATCTCGATTTATATCATATTTTTCCAGTGTCTTCTCGATCTTCTCTTCTCTCAATTCAACGTTCTTATCTGATAAGGGGTCGATGAATGGCGGTATGATGAACTTCGGCAGAGGCCATCTGGATACCACGAAATACGCAGCAGAAAATATGACCGCATCGAAGGAATCAGCCCAATAGGAGATGAAATCCCATAATCTTTTATTTCTTGTGAAGGCATCCTCATCTATATCGATGTGACATCTCCAGAACCATTTCTGATCAGGCTTGCGAAGTTCTCTTGCAAGTGCAAGCGGTTGGGGATCATGCACAAATACAACGTCGTAATCCTCATCGATGATATTTGCTTCAATGTTCTCTTTTATGCACGAATTATAGGTATTCACCATCTCTTCAGTGAGAAGATCTTTCTTACCTTGTAATAGATTATGAAGGGATTTTGTAACCTCAAAGAACTTTTTATTACCTCTTATCACATTCCAATCGTCTTTTATTCCGATCATATTTAAAAATGGAACGGATGAATTGAGCATCTCTGCAACACCACCGCCATAACGAGTTGAGCTCAACTCAAGCATCTTTATCCCTTGCAACTCTTCGCTCAACTCTTTTAACGCTTCGATCTTATCCTCGCCGACGATCTTTGCGTATTCTTTTAGCGAATTCATAATTTTAACATCCAATTCAGGAATAAAATAACTTCGTTTTGATCTCTCAGATAAAACTTCGCGTTTGTATCCCGCTCTTTATCAGATACGAGGACCGTAATACCAGTATCTTTTAAATAGATAAAGGCGTCCTCATCCGTTGTATCATCTCCAATATAAATGGGAAACATTTTGTCTTTTAAAAGCATTTTCACTGCTTTTCCCTTGTTCCATCCCTTAGGACGGACTTCTAAAACTTTTGATCCCTGAACAACCTCTAATTCCTTATACTCCCTTAAAATTTCGTCAAATTTATCTTTTATTACGCCTGTATCTCCTTTAAAGGATCGATAATGAAGCGCAAGTGTGAATCCCTTATCTTCGATATAGATTCCATCTTTATTAAAATTACTAAATATTTCATCTTTTACCATATTTAATATTAGTTTTACGTTCTTCGCGCCTTCCCATATAAAATATTCTCCATTATCTTCTATTTCCATGCCGTGCAAACCGACAAATGATAAACCCCCTATATTCAACATTGATTTCAGGTCTTTTAGCATCCTCCCGCTGACGATTGAGACAAAAAATCTCTTTGATAGCTCGCGTAAAGTTTTTATTAATACATCAGTTGGAACGGCGTCTTCTGGATTATCTTTGAATGGAACGAGTGTCCCATCATAATCGAGGAATAGCGCCAAATTTGATTTTCTGATCTTCTCTTCCACTTCAGATAGATGATCAAACAGATGAGGCATATATCTTTCTCCAGCTATCAAAAAAAGTTTTAAACCACCAGTTAATATCTTTCTTCTGTATTCTTTCCTTTAAAGCGGTAAATCTTTCTCTCTTCTCCTTTTCTGGCATCTCCAATGCAATTTTTATCGCATCTGCAACTTCATCGATGTCGTATGGATTAACGATGATCGCTTCTTTGAGTTCTTCGGCAGCACCCGTAAACTCACTCAATATTGCCACTCCCAGATCATTCGTTGCGATATACTCCTTCACAATCACGTTCATTCCATCGATCAATGGTGTGATGAGTGCAACATCTGCCGACATATAGTATCCCAGGAGCGTTTTCTGTGGAATTCTTCGATAAAAATATCGAATCGGCGTCCAATCCATCGTCTCATATCTTCCATTTATTCTCCCAACGTTCTCATCTATCTCACGCTTCATCGATCTATATTCCTCAACCCTTGTTCTTGAAGGCGATGTAGCCTGAATTAGCGTAACTTTCTTCGTGAATTCTGGATACTTCTCAAGGAATCGTTCAAAGGCAAATAACCGATTCAAAATTCCCTTCGTATAGTCGAGCCTATCGATCCCAAATATGATCTTTCCGCTCTTCTTCCGGGTGGTCAAATATCTTGGTGCCTCGCTGAACGCATGATAATCGATCCCAATTGGAAACGATTTAACCTTTATCATCCTATCATCTGTGTTTATCGTCTTCTTCCTCTCATCTACGATAAATCCAAGATTTTTGGCGCATTCAATAAAATTTTGCACATAAGATTTCGTATGAAATCCAATCAGATCAGCCCCCAATATCCCTTCAAATATCTCTTCTCGCTGTGGAAGGTCGTTAAATGTATCCCAGTGAACCCATGGAATGTGCCAGAAGATCGCAATCTTTGCATCTTTATATTCATTTCTGATGGACTTAGGTAACAAAGAAAGGTGATAATCATGCACCCAGATAAGGCTTTCCTCTTTTATTTCCTCGATAACTGCTTCTGCAAACTTCAGATTCACACGCTTATAGCTATTCCAATATCTATCATCAAAGACCGCCTTTTCAATGAATTGATGAAATATTGGCCATAATGTGCTGTTTGAAAATCCATGATAATAATTATCTATCTCTGCCTTTGTGAGTCTAATTCTTTTCAGACTATATCTCGGATGCTCTGGTGGAAGATCGATCTTTTCATCGCCAAGAAAGTCAGCATCACTGCTTCCCCATGCGATCCATAATCCGGATCGCATGGTTGCATCAATCGATGAGACCAATCCTCCGATATTCTTTTCACATACAACACCAGTTTTTGACTTTTTATGTGTATATGGTTCCCGATTTGAGGCGATGATTAAATTATCGATTTTTTGGGTATCCATTGTGGCGATTATTCTCTTTGCGCCATATCCCATTCTAGCGTTATTTTAATCTTTTTAGGCGTATCTCCACCCCCGAATGTCTCCTTTTGAACATAGACCGTCTTTATCACCGAAGGTGTATCTCCCTCTATTTCCTTAAATCTTATCGTATTCTTCGTCTCCTTCTCTATCTCAAACTCTACCTCTCTCTTGTCACTCAATTAGATCACCATAGAATCATATCAGGCGTTTTATATAAACCCTTCTCATCACATATACCTCGGAGCGTGGATGCCCAAGAGTTGCAGCGAGTTCTTTACCACAATTCTGAACGCGTCCACCAGAGCCAATCTAGCATTCTTTAAACCATCTGGTGCATTTAATACGGGAATGTCCTTATAGAATTGACCAAACTGCTCTGCAAGCTCTCTTGCATACGTGGCGATGATATTTGGTTTTAAGCCATTCGCCGCCTCTTTTACTGCCAGAGGAAATCTAGAGATTTTTTTTATGAGCTCTATCTCCTGCTCTTCTCTTAAAAGATCAAGATCTGGTTCATCGTAGCTTCCACCCTTATCCAGTATGCTGCATGCCCTCGTGTGTGCATACTGGATGTAAGGAGAACCTCTCTTCTCAAAGTCCAACGCATCCCTCCAGTTAAAGGTGGTCGCCTTATCGGGAGATATCTTTACGATGTCGTATCTCACTGCCCCGACCGAGATGAACTTGGAGATCTTCCTCTTCTCTTCCTCATTCAGATCTTTTCTCCTCTTATCTACCTCCAAATATGCCTGTTCTTCGGTCTTCTCCAACAACTCATCCACGGAGATGAATTTACCCATTCTCGTACTCATAGATCCCTCTGGCAGAGAGACGAACTCAAAGATCACAATCTCCGGTTCTTTGTACCCCAAGATCTTTAAGATCACCTTCAATTGGCTCGAGATCAATTTGTGATCCGCTCCAAGGATGTCGATCATCCTATCGCATCTCTCCGACTTCCATGCATGATAAGCCAGATCCCTCGTGGGATATAGGGAAGTCCCATCTCCTCTTGTAACCACAAAATCTTTCTCAAAACCAAATTCTTCAAGATCCATCATCAACGCGCCATCTTCGTAATAAGCGTATCTTTCATCTTTTAATGAGGATATTATGCTATTCACATCTCCATTNAAGACAAATTGACTCTCTCTCACAAATTTATCAACGGATATATTCATCCCATCAAGTGTCAATCTTATCCCCTCCAAGCATCGAGAGACGAGATCATCAAATCTTTTAATGGTCACTTCATCCCCATCTTCAAATCTCTTCAGGAGGGAATCTACTTGCTCCTTCCTAAGATTATCAGCCCCCAAAAGTTTATTTGCCCCCGCATAGACCTTCGAGATCCCATGATCTATCTTTTTATCCTGATCTAAGGCAAATCTTTCCATCCCCCATGCGACGACCGCCACCTGTCTCCCCATATCGTTCACGTAATATTGTGTCTCTACGTCATAACCGGCTCTTCTCAAAATTCTTCCTAAACTATCCCCTATGATGGAATTACGTATATGCCCGATATGTATTGGGCCATCTGGGTTCGCAGAAGTGTGCTCAAGGAGGATGGTTCCTCTATAATGCAACGAGCCATACTCCTCTCGTTCAGATAGCACCTTCTTCAGGGTCTTTGATAAAAATTTTTCACTTGCGTAGAAGTTCAAATAGGGGCCAACAGCATATATTCTCCCTATCAGATAATATCTCTCTTTTATAACTATTAGGTGCTTTAGTATCTCTTCTGCCACGTCTCTTGGATCTTTCTTATCTTTCTTTGCAACTTTAAATGAGACCGTCGAAGATATATCTGCAATCTTGTCGTGAGGGTTTATAGGAATATCTCCATTCTCTCCAACTTCTCTTACTCCTTCTCTCAAACAATCTTTCACCTCTCGCTCAAAATCGGGAAACATTTAAAAATCTCCGATTTGCTCGCATTATACACCCACTCTAAATCTGAGTATGGCAGCTATACCGCCGAAGGCATTAAAAAACTGTTCTCCCTCTTCAGATTCAGTGGATATCATCTCTACCTTTGTTCCAGATGCTTCGGCGGTCTCAGATAATTCTTCGACGATATCTCTTCTCTCTATGATCTCGAGTGTTGAGCCACACTTGCACACCATATTATCCTGCTCATCACCATCGGCGGCTATCGTTATAGTCTCTTCTCTTCCGCAATTGCCACATCTCCTCCTTATCCTCTCCATCTTTAAATCTTCTGAGAGGAGTAAAGTATCTACCGCACCCGCTTTTAGGTTTGCCCTCACGAACTCTTCCCCGTAGGATGCGAGACCGTTCTCTTTAATGACTTCACTCATGAATCGATTTATCAGCTTCTTCTCCTTGGCGATCTCCATATCATCCATGCTCTGCGAGAGTTTATTCACCAGCTCGTAAAGACCGGATTCATCCGTGTATGATACGTCGAATACACCCAAAATCTTCTTTTGGAGGGCATAATGCAGATATTCGCCTTTGACAAATTCTTCCTTCGTTGGACTCGGACCTCCAATAAATATGCCTCTAAAATCCTCCCAATCTCCTTTCAGATACACATTACTCGCGGCTTCTCCTATCCGCTTATAAAATTCATTTATCGCGATCAACCTCAGCCGAGAAAATCTTGCCGCACTCTGCCCTCCTTTTCGCTGTTTGCCTGGTACATTTGACGTGAGGTGTCGTAATGCTTCAATTCTTTTTCCAACCAAAAGACCTACAGCCGCCTCTTTTCTATCTAAAACGAGGAGTTCAAAGGTTTTTTTATCTTTTAATATCTCTTCAAGAGGCTCTATATAAAATTCGGAACTGCATTGATAGCTATATGATAATACTGGCTCAGGAGGCTCCATAATTATAGATTCCATATCCGTCTTGTCCCCACTGAGTCGAACGGCGCCACAAAATATGATCAGCCCATTCTCTGGCGGCATTCGGTAGTATCTCAACCGAGAGAGGACGGAAGCCAGGGCACCCTGGACGTTCCTCCTCGTCGACTTGGATTTTATGTTGGATGCAGACCCCACTTCATCCTTAAGTTGAGCCGTGACATCCGAAATTTGTTTGTCGTGTGGTATGTATATGGATAAAAGTTCCGTTCCCTGCCCCCTCTTCTTTTTGAGCTCTTCAAGCGTTCTCTTAAATTTATATTTCTCCTGAGTAGAAAGTTCTGCCATGGTATCATCGGAGATCTTCTTAGCATTAGATATATCTTTTCTTATGAAACACCTGATCCCTCCTTCCCTAAAACCAAAGATGGAAATTTTTATAAGTGAGATGAACAGACAATAAAATGTTCTTTAGATCTCTTAGATACAAGGTTGGATAGACAGGACACCCGTATGAATACACCGATGGAGATAATCTCTGCATGAATACACCGATGGAGATAATCTTTTTTATCGTTCTCCTCTTTTTATCCGCGTTTTTTTCCTCCTCTGAAGTTGCCCTATTGTCAATAAGTAAGGCAAGGGTCAGAAACCTCACGGATGAGGGGATAAAAGGATCTAAATCGTTAAAAAAGCTCAAGGATGATATAGAAAAGACGTTGATAACAATATTGATCGGAAATAATCTTGCAAATGTTGCTGCAGCGGCATTAGCGACCTCGATGGCAATAAGAGCATTTGGAGATGTCGGAGTAGGCATCGCCACCGGCGTCGTAGTGCTCTTGCTCTTAATATTTGGAGAGATCACTCCAAAGTCTTTTGCGACAAAGAACAAAGAAAAACTGGCTTTATTGTTTTCAAGGCCGNTATATGCTCTTTATGTCTTCTTAACCCCATTAACGATCTTTTTTTCGTTCATATCTCGTGGAATGTTTGAGATGACAACNCTTGAGGAAGATTCATCGCTGACAGAGGAGGAACTGAAAGAATGGATAAATGTTGGAGAAGAAGACGGGGCGATAGAGCGGGCCGAAGAAGAGATCATGTACAACGTCTTACGTTTTGGAGATGCCACCGCTAAAGATGTGATGAAACCAATAGAAGAGATGGTCTCTGCCGATGTAAATTCTTCGGTCGAAGAGATATTGAAGCTCATGGTTGAGTCAGGTCACTCGAGGATCCCGATCTATAGAGAAGATGATGTGGTTGGGGTCATTCACGCCAAGGATCTATTGCTATCTCCCTCTAAGAATAATGATCAAAATTACAAGAATGGCTCTTTAGAGGAGATGATGCGCGAACCATATTTTGCTTTTGAGACGAGAAGGATCTCAGAGCTTTTGGGTGAATTGAGAGGTGGAACGCATATAGCAATCGTCATCGACGAATCTGGGAAGGTAACCGGCTTGTTGACGACGGAAGATATCGTCGAGGAGATCGTAGGAGAGATTCAGGACGAGTTCGATCGCGAATAAGATATACTATTTGGGAAAAAGCGTATATACCGGAATGAAAAAGATAAAAAGAGTTAAAATGATGAACCGAAAGACCAAGATATTTCTCTGTTTGGCGTCCGTTATAGTGCTTTCGCTCTCCATCGCTTCGGCTTATGGAAATGCTGCAAGTTTTAAGTTTACCAGCGATAATATACCTAATAATATACATCTGAGTTTTAAATCAGACCCTTCTACCTCCATGACCATCGTGTGGGATACTTCAATTCCGGCGGGAAGTTTTGTCCAATACGGAATGGATCAGCACTATAAAATGGAAATGGCCGCCAAAGGAGGTAAAAGATCTTCATTTCT
>JGI24025J20009_10001385_pt1 | contig 18305 bp, 16 predicted proteins | sample Cruoilmetagenom3_FD_20009 | JGI IMG/M metagenome (IMG submission 20009) | reverse complement strand
TTTAAATAATCTTTCACTTCTTCCCAGCTAAAATCTGCCAAAAGCATTTTTATCTCCTTTTTGTATTATACAGGTTTTTCTTTAAAGTCAAGAAGCTTTTAGGTAAAATGTGACTTGATTTTTATTTCCTTTATGAATATTATTGTTCGTTAAATTATATTTTAGGAGGCAAAATGGATAACTTTTTGCTTAATATTCATCGTTTCATTCTCATCTTTAGCAGTGACAAAAGATTTGGATCTTACAATTGTTTATGATAATAATACCTACAAAGAAGGCTTAGAAACAAGATGGGGTTTTTCCTGTTTTGTAAAAGGTCTTGAGAAAACAATTCTTTTTGATGTCGGTGGTGAGGGTTCTGTTCTTCTTTCCAATATGCAAAAACTAAAAATCGATCCTGCCTCAATAGATATAATAATTCTTTCTCACATTCACTACGACCATGTTGGGGGCTTACCCGACTTTTTAGAAAAGAATCCCAATGTTACCGTTTACCTGCCAAAGTCTCTACCTCAAAGTATTAAAAATGAAGTCATTAAGGCAGGAGCAAAATTGATCGAGGTTCATAATCCCAAGGAAATCTGCAAAAATGCTTATTCCACTGGAGAAATGGGAAGCTGGATAAAAGAAGAATCTCTTATAATAAAAACTTCTAAGGGATTGGTAGTAATCACAGGTTGTGCTCATCCAGGGATTGTAAACATTGTTAAAAAGGCAAAAGGGATGCTTAATCAAGATGTCTATTTAGCATTGGGTGGCTTTCATTTATGCTGGATGAATCTATGGCAGATAAAGAGTATTGTAAAGGGGATAAAAGAGCAAAGGGTTTTGAAAGTGGCTCCTTGCCATTGTTCAGGAGATCTCGCAAGAGAACAGTTTGAAAAAGTCTATGGAAAAGACTTTATTCTTGCAGGTTGTGGGAAAAAGATAGAGATAAAGAATGCTTTCTAATTCTTTAAAGTTACTCGCAGCCGGCTTTACTATGGGATGGGGGCCATGTCTTAGCTTTACTGCTCCATTACTTTTGCCTTATATTGGAGCCACAAAGGAAAATTGGCTGGGTGGTTTTAAAGTAGCTTTTATTTTTTCAATCGGTAGGCTTTTGGCTCTTGCTATCTTGGGTGGTCTTGCAACCGTGGCTTTCAATTTTATTAATCAATTCTTTCCCCCTCAAAAATCCGGGTGGCTCTATTTAATTTTAGCTCTTTTCATGATAACAATTGGTATCCTTATCATTTTAGGCAAAGGTTATAAGAGGCATAGTGGAAAGAGAATATTGGATAAAGGTACTAAAAGTATGTTTTTAATTGGCTTTTTGATGGGCATTGCTCCTTGTGTTCCATATGTAGCAATTCTTACCTATATTGCCTGTATAGCAGAAAATACTGTTTTACTAGGTACATTATACGCTGCATTATTTGCGACAGGCACAGCAATCGCTCCCATAGTATTAGGGACTCTAATGGGCATTATTCCTGGAAGGTTATTTAAATCGGCTAAATTGCGCAAAGTTTTTCAGGTAGTTTGTGGAGTGATTCTTGTCCTTTTTGGAGCACAGCTTATCTACTATTTGTTGAAACTTGTTATCTAAAAATAATCAATCACAAAACCTTTAAACTTTTCCACTCTGCAAGGCCTTGAAATCCAAAAAGAGATGTTTAGCGCTCGAATTCAGAGAGTTTTTTAATCCTCTTAAGCATATTTGGATGGGTACCCAAAGTTTCAAGAAGTCTGTCAGCAAAACTTATGTGTATCTTCTTTGAATAGAGAACTTGAAGTTCATCAGGGTCTATTGTTCCACTTCTGTCTAAATCAATCTCCCGTAGCTCCCTTATTTCATTCAAAGCCCTTGAAGGGTCATTAATGAAGAAGGCTTTAAGCCCTTCTACATCCTTTAATGTATCCTTCCCCATCCTGGCTGACCCATAAACGAGTTTATACAGTGCTGAAGCAAGAGATGAGGGGGCATTCCCTAAGAGGATAGAACCCCTGTCAGCAAAATATTCCCTTATCCTTGATGCATAGAGAACAAGAAGATTTGTTATGAAATAAAATATTAAGGCAGCAAGCCCAACAAGAGCCAAAGGAGCTCCTTCCTCCCTTCTGCCTCCGTAGCCTCCGAACAAAAGAAGGGACCAGGCAATTCGATATAGGAGTATTGGTATTACAGATAGTATTGTTATTGTAAGGACGTCTCTACTTTTAAGATGAGTTATCTCGTGCCCAAGAACAGCCTTAAGTTCTTCTCTATTCAAGAGGCGCGTGATTCCCTCTGTTACACAAACCCTTCCATCCTTAAGACTCCTCCCAAATGCAAATGCATTGGGGAGTGAGGTTGGGGCAATCCCAATTTTTGGCTTTGGGATCCCTGCCTTACTTGCAAGTTCCCCAACTATCCTGTGTAATTCTGGGTGGCTTTTTTCCTCTACATACCTTACCCTCATTGACCATTCAACTATTTTTGGACCAATCATAAACTGGATGAACATTAAGATTAGAGAAAAAGCAAGGTAGAAGTAGAAATTTCCCATACCCATAGCCACACCAATCACAGTTATCACTGCATATACAATCCCGAATAAGACAATTACTAATAAATATAACCTTAATTTTAAATACCACATAATAACTCCTTTCTACCAGAAAATAGCGAACTGACATAAGTTCTGCCAGTTTAAATAAGATTATCCTTCTCCTCCGATAAGCAGAACTAAGGTATTGTGTATAAAAAGCAAACTTAACCAATAAATTTATAATAAAATAACAAGAAATAAGAAAAAAGCAAGAGCAGAATCAAAAGAATATGGGATTGTGTTATTTTTACTGATATGCAAGGATGGAATAATAGAGATTTTTAAAATTTTTTTACACTTTTTCCCAATTTTCTGTTTTCTCTGATCTAAATAGAGCGTCTATTACCTTCTGATTGTTTACAGCATCAACCGGTGGTATTGGAACAGGCTCTTTATTTAGAACCGATTTAGAGAAAGCCTCAAACTCAAGAGCATATTGATCAACAGGAGAAAGCCAAAGTTCCCTTGTGCCCACATCAGTAGTAACAGTCATTCTGGCTGTTACATCCGGGAATGGATTAAAGGGAATATGAATGGTGATGCATCCTCCTGAACCATGAATATCCACTCTTTGATAAGAAAAGGTTTGTGTAGAAACTGTAAATAGTGAGCGGACTCTACCAAAATCCAGGATTCCAGAAGTTAGACTATCAGTTCGAAAATCGGGGTCACGATGTATTAAGCTAGCTACACGTCTTGGTTCAGCCTCCAACAAAAAACGAGAAATTGAAATAGCATAACATCCAATATCCCTTAATGCACCCCCACCGGCCTTTAAAATATTTCGGATGTTGTCAGGATCAACGTTTTTGTAACTAAAGAAGGTATAAATTGCCTGAACTTCCCCAATTTCTCCTGCTTTTACAAGTTCCAGGGCTCGCTGCCATTGGGGATGAAAACGGTACATAAAGGCTTCCATCACCAATACATGATTATTCTCTGCATAATCAATACTCTCCTTGGCTTCCTTTGCACTAAGGCCAAGAGGTTTCTCGCAGAGGATATGCTTTCCAGCTTCTGCCGCCTTCTTTATCCAAGGAGCGTGCAAGTGATTTGGGAGAGGAATATAAACAGCTTCTACATTTTCATCTTTTAGGAGTTCTTCATAGGATGAAAAGCTATTAGGTATCCCGTATTTCTTTGCGGTTTTTTCTGCCTTCTCCCGGGATCGTGAGGCAATTCCATACAATTCCGCCATTTGAGATTTCTGGAGAGGTAAAAGAACTCTTTTTAGGAAATGTCCTGAAACTCCCAATACTCCCCATCTTACAGGTTCCATAAGTAACCTCCTCTTTGATTTATAGAAAATAATGTTTTTAGTTCAATTTTAAAAATCAATATGAAGACTTAAACCCTTATGATAAGGCTTTTAAGATCCCGAGGAAAATAAGTTAATATTTCTATTCCATCCTCAGTTACAAGGACAGTATCTGAGTGTCTGAATCCTCCAACTTCCGGGATGTAGATTCCAGGCTCAACTGTGAAAACCATCCCTGGTTGAATAACTGTGTTATCACCCCTGTCTAAGAAGGGAGGTTCATGGACTCCAAGGCCAATGGAATGTCCAGTATGGTGTTTCCAATACTTAAGGATGTTATTGTCTTCGTAGAACTTCATCACCTTATTATCAACTTCAGAGCATTTAACCCCGGGCTTTATCGCGCTGATTCCTATTTCCTGAAGTTCACACATCAAATTAAAATACTTTTCCTGCTCTTTGGTTGGTTTGCCAACGATCATAACCCGCTCAAGTTCACTATGATAACCACCAATAACCGGTCCTGTTCCTGTCCCTATAACATCTCCTTCTCTTATGATTGCATTCCTCGTTAAAGAATGGGGGTAAGCAGAATATTTTCCTATTTGACCTCTAAAACCGGCAAAAGCACTATCTGCTGAGCCTTTAAAGGTTTTGTCTTTTTCTCCAAAAGTTTTTACCATTGCAAGGGTTGCTTCGGTACTTGCTCTCAGGCTGATTTCATTCTCAGTGAGTCCTGGTTTTGTGTATTCTTTCAAGTATGATAAAGCAAGGTTTCCCCACTTTGCACTTTCTCGGATGAGTTCAATCTCCTCGGAAGATTTTATCATTATCATTTCTTTGATGATCTCAGGGACAACCTTAATTTCTGCCCTGGGAATTATTTCAGAGATTTTAGGCCCATGATATCCAAACCCAGCTATCGCCCCATCACTATCAACCCCAATTGTTTTATCCATCAGATTTAATTCTTCAAAAAGCTCTTTGAGGTAGTCCAAAGGATGTTTTAAACCAGGATATTCAGGATAAGTTTTCAAAGTGACATCATGAGCATAGAGCTTTATACGTTCTTCTTCCAAACCCGGAGCAAAGAAAAATGTATTATCCCCAGTTAGTAGAAGAGCCATAGGTCGTTCTGTTGGTATGAAGCTAAAGTTTGTTAGATAGAATATTTGCTTCGAATCAAATAGGCAGAGAGCATCTAAATTTCTCCTTGCAGCCTCTTCTTTTACTTTCTCTTTCCGATGAGTTAATTCCCTGTTACTAATTTCGAGTCTCATACCTGCCTCCTTTAATATAAAAATTATTTAAATAGGTGTAATTAAGAAAATATCGAGCAATTTATTTTTTTATTATTGAATTAATTATTCTCTTTACCTGTCCAACAATAAGTGCATAAACTTTCTTTTGGCAAGCCAGTTGCAGAAATCATATCTTCCAGAGTTTGATATTTTAAAGAAGTTACATGCAAATCTTTTTCCATGGCTTTTATCATTTCTTTATATTTTTTCGAATCAGGATCAAGATAAGGCCCTACTTCTTGTATATATCTGCCATGCATTTGCTTAAGTATACGTCTTGCAAATAATTCCTCTATTTTTCTTGTAGAGAACAAAAACTTGCATGGAAACATAAGAGCAGGACAGGCAGGCCTTACATGGATCTCCTTTGCTCCAGCATTCCACAATTTAACGAGCAAATAATTCTTTAGTTGAGTTCCTCTAACAATTGAATCCTCTGTTATTAGAATTTTTTGTTCTTTTATTAAAGCCTCCGCTGTTATCTGTTTCATTAACGCTATCAAATTTCTTGTTTTTTGCTCCGGAGGTAAATAGCTCCTTGCCCATCCAGGGGTGTATTTAAGGAGAGGTATTCTTACAGGTATTCCAGATTCGTAGGAATAACCATGAGCATATGCAGTCCCTGAATCAGCAATTCCTGCAACTAAGTCAGCTTCAACGTCATCTTTTTTTGCGATGATTTTACCAGAATATTCTCTGAATTCTTCTACGTTTTTACCTTCATACTCTGAAGCAGGAAATCCAGTATAGACAAAAAGAAAAGTACATAACTGAAGGATATTTTCCGGTTCTTTAATTTGTTCAATCTTATCCTCATTTAAAAGGATAATTTCTCCTGGTCCTAAAAATTTTTTTGTTTTAAATCCGAGATTTTTATAAGAGCATGTTTCAGATACGACAATTTTATCCCCATTTCTCTCGCCTAAAACCAGAGGAGTTCTACCGTACCTGTCTCTTGATGCGTAGATCCCTTCCTTTCCAAGAAGAAAAAATGATAAAGAGCCTTTAATTCGATCATACATATATTCTATTCCGTCTACCAATGTTTTCCCTCTATTGATTAATTTGGCTGCCAATTCTATTTGATTTACTTTGCCGCTTGGCATTTCAGAAAAAACTACACCCTCGTCAATTAATTCCCTGGCGAGTTCATTCTGATTATCAATATAGCCGGCACCACATAAAGCGTATTCCCCAAACTTTAATCTCATTATTAAAGGTTGCGTATCTCTATCACTTATCACGCCGATTCCAGAATTTCCTCGCATATTTATGAAATCAATATCTTCTATAAATCTCGATTTAAATTGGACTTGAGATATATTGTGAATTTTTTTGTGGATTTTATTGTCGTCTAATATTGCAACTCCTCCATATGCTGTACCAAGATGAGAATGATAATCAATAGCATAAAAGAGGTCTTCTTTACAATCTTCTTTTGATACGAAAGCAACAATTCCACTCATTTTTATTAATAATATATACTAAATATTAAATTGACAAGGCTTAGTTTGAGATTTTCAAAAATTAAACAGCTTCAATGGTTGATGGCGGCTTTTTAGTTATGTTGTATGTAACACTTACAACATCTGGCGCTTCTTTTGTTATTCTTTCTGCTAATTTTCCCAGAATATCATAAGGAATCCTCGTTGGTGCTCCCGTTTTAGCATCAACGCTTTCCCAGCATCTCACTTCAATCTGTAAACCATAATCTCTTTTTCCTTTTCTTACTCCAGTAACTTTATCTCTATGTAAAATTGCCAAATACTGAAAAGCATTGGTTTTAGATAATTCTTCCTCAACAATTTTTGTAGCCTTCCTTACAATTTCTACTCTCTCCCGGGTAACTTCTCCTATTATCCTCGCAGCTAAGGCAGGACCCGGGAAAGGGGGTCTATTGTATATCTCTTCTGGCAATCCAAGAGCTTTTGCAACTTTTCTTATTCCCGATTTTCGAAGCTGGATTATAGGTTCCAGGACTTTATAACCATATCTCTTTTCAGGATTAATTCCAAGCTGTTCTAAGACATTGTGTTGTCTTTTAATACCTGCAACGGTTTCTTCAACATCTGTATAATTTGTTCCCTGTAGTAGATATTTCGCCCCACTTTTTTCAACCAACTTACTGAAAACATCTCTATAAAATGTCTGGGTAATGGCTTCTCTTTTTTCTTCTGGGTCTTCCAGACCTTTCAGGGCTCTGAAGAATTGTTCTTTAGCATCAAATATTTCAACATAAATACCTAATTTTTCAAACGATGAAACGATCTTTTGTGACTCGTATTTTCTCATCAAGCCATTTTCAATAAAATAAGTCTTAAGTTTACTACCGAGAGCTCTGTGTCCAAGTATTGTAACAGTTGAAGAATCAACACCACCTGAAAGGGCATTGATAGCTAAATTTTCTCCAACAGTTATAGAGATGTCTTTAACTATTTGCTTTATAAACTCTTCAGGATTTAAATCTTCAGTTTTTATTTCTTTAATTTCCATTTTATCCTCCATAAAATTTAAAAAAAATCCAGTTTTAATGAATTATTCAGAGATATAGCTTACTAATATTTAAGAGTTCCTCTTCAATGTCAAGGATGCAACTTTTTATTTGGAGAGAAAAAAAACTCCAAAGAATAGAAGGACAATGCCAAGCATTTGCATAATTGTTACAGATTCTCCTAAGATTAAAAAACCTAATAATGTGGCAAAAAATGGTGTTGAAAGTTCTAAAGCAGAAACCTGAGCGGCTTTAATTCTTTTCAAACCTTCATAGTATAATATTGTTCCAATTCCAACAACAATGCCTATCAAAATTTGATATAAATTCGATATTTTGATAGATGAAGTGAATAGTAAATAAATGATAAAGACTATTGATGCGATTGAATATCTATAAAATGTAACCACACCTGCATTCATATTTGTCAGATATTTTTTCATTACTATAGCTGTTGTTGCCCATACGAAAGTTGCCAATAAGGCAATAAGATCTCCAGAAGAGCCTAATTTCAACACAGAGAAATTTGTTATAGTTTTTCCTGTAACAAGTAAACCTGCAATAATCATAATTAGTATACCTGAATAATCATATTTTGTTAATTTATCCTCTTTCAGAATGAAAAATCCAATTAAAACAATAAAGAGAGGTTGCATATGTCCAATCAGAACTGCATTGATTACAGGAATCTTTGTTAATGAGTAGAAGTATAATAAATCGGCAGTGACAGTTCCTGCAAGAGCTATATAAACTAATTTTGGGAATTGTCTTTTAGGAACTTTAAGATTCCCTTTATTTGTGATTAAAACATACAGGAATGCAACTAATGTAACAACAATTGCCCTGATCGTTGAGGTTTGAAGAAAATTTGAATTTATATAGGATAGTTTAGCAAAAATTGGTTCAATAGCCCACATTAAGCTGGCACAAAGAATTGCTGAAATACCTATTTTTTTAATATTCATAATATATTTTGAGAATGATGTTCTTGCACCATCCTCAATTATCTTCCATTAAATTATTAAATAATCAACTACAGTCTGCGATTGTAATTACAATATTTCTTCTTTCTCGGGGGCCATCAAATTCACAAAGAAAAATATTCTGCCATCTTGAGAGACCAAGTTCACCCTCTATTATTGGAATTGTTTCACCTGGACCTACAACACCGGATTTTAGATGTGCATCTCCATTTCCGTCTTGGATGTCATGTCTCCAGACTCCCTTGGGTATTAGTTTCCTGAGGAGGTCAATAACATCTTCTTGAACACTCTCATCCCAGTTTTCCTGGATCATAATCCCGGCTGTTGCTCCCTTTACATAAACATTAACATACCCGGTATTGATCCGGGATGATTCGACAACGCTTTCTACCCTATCGGTTATATCGTAGAGGCCTTCCCGTTTATCGGTAGATATTGTGATAATCTCTTGCATTCTGTACCCTCCTTAAAATATAAACTTCAATTGATAAGGTCAAGTAAATAAAATATCTCTTTTTTTGATTCTGTCAAGGAATTTACTTATAATTAAAACTACTGCTTTTTTGATTTATTAATATCAATTTTCATTAGTTTTTCGCCTTGACCAAATCCCTTTCATACTAATACAATAATCCGATATCAACTCGACGAATCAGGTAAAGTCAGCATCAAAATTTACAATATGTTGGGGCAGGAAGTTAAAACCCTAATCAACAAAACTCAATCCGCAAAAGAATATAGTATTCCCTGGAATGGAGATGACAATAAGAGAGAAGACCTCCCAAGTGGTATTTATTTTTGCGAATTAAAACTAAACGGTATCACGAGATTAACAAAGAAAATAATAAAAATTTACAGGTAAAACCAACAAAATACAATTATTACTTCTTTATTTTCAATCTTTTCCTTCTTGACAATTTAAATAAGATGATTATATAATAACTAAAGAGATATTTTAGACCTTTTTGACTTGCTTGATAATCTATTGAATAATCTTATGAGGTAATAGAATATGAGGAATTCAAAAAATAAAAATGAAGGCCATAGAAAGAGACTGCGAGAAAAATTTATAAAATCCGGCATTTCATCTTTTAATGATTATGAGATAGTTGAACTACTACTAACTCTTGGAACCCCTCGAAAAGACTGCAAGCAACAGGCAAAGGAAGCAATAAAAAAGTTCAAAACCTTGCGTGGAGTTCTTGAAGCACAAATGGAAGAAATTCAAGAAATAAAAGGAATTGGGCCCCATAATTCCTTTGGTATAAAGCTTTTCCAGGAGGTATCAGAGCGATACTTAAAAGAAAAAATTGTTGGAGAAGAGATTCAACTAAAGTCTTCAAAAGCCGTATTTGACTATTTATACCAATCAATGCAAAAGAATAAAAAAGAGATTTTTAGAGTAATGTTTCTGGATGGAAAGAATAAACTTATTGAGGTAGAAGATTTATTTGAAGGAAGTTTGACATCAAGTGCTGTTTATCCTCGAGAAATAATGAAAAGGGCAATAAAATATGATGCGGTTAGTTTAATTTTTGTTCATAACCATCCTTCAGGGAATCCAGAGCCCTCTCAAAGTGATCAAGATATAACAGAGAATTTGGTTTTTGCAGGCAATCTAATGGAAATTAAGGTTCTGGATCATATCATTATTGGCGATAATAAATATTACAGTTTTGCAGATGAGGGACTAATTGAAGAATATAATCTAAATTTTTTGAATATGAAGGGTGGAGATGTTTAAGCCAGGATTAAGGAGGTTAAATCCAAAATATCAACCACATTTTTCTTTACAATTGGTTAAATGATTATATAATAAGGTTCACGTCCGAATTAGTTGCAAAAGAATGAAAGAGGCAATGTTCTATGAAAAACTAAAATCCCGGGAAGTAAGGTGTCACCTCTGCGGATGGGATTTTGTTCTGCCAAAAGGATGCATAATCCAGGAAGGAAAAGCAGGAATATGCGGGGTGAGGAAAAATATTGATGGCAAATTATATTCACTTGTTTATGATAAAATTAGCTCTGTTGCGGTCCATAAAGTTGAAAGAAAACCTCTATATCACTTTGCTCCCGGAAGTAAGGCCTATTCTATTTGCACTCAGGGTTGTAACTGGAAGTGTAAATATTGTCAGAACTGGCAACTATCTCAGGGGGAGATAACAGGAGAGAAAATTTCACCTTCTGATTTAGTAAAAAGAGCAAAAGCCCTTAACTGTCAGGGGCTCAGTTATACATTTACAGAGCCCACCATATTTTACGAACTAACCTATGACACTGCAAAGATAGCCCATGAAGAAGGATTGTACAATACATATGTTACGAATGGTTACCTGCAACCTGAACCCATAAAGAAGATTGCACCATATCTTGATGCCGTCTCGGTAAACTTCAAAGGTTCTGGTGATAAGGAATTCCTTCGGAAGTTTGTCGGAGTTCCTTCACCAAAGCCAATTTATAAAGCTTTAGAAGAATTTAAGAAAAACAATATCCATATTGAAATTACAGATCTAATAGTGCCTGGGATTGGTGATTCAATGGAAAAAGTGATGGAGCTCGTAAACTGGGTAAAAGATAATTTAGGGATAGAAACACCAATCCATTTTTTGCGTTTCTTTCCTTATCATAAGATAACTTCCCTTCCTCCCACACCCATCGAAACACTTGAGCAGGCATACAAAATAGCAAAGGATTCTGGAATGGAGTATGTCTATCTGGGAAATGTATTGGATAGTAAAAACAACACTTATTGCCCAAACTGTGGAGCGCTCCTCATAAAGCGTGGAATAATGGAGACCCTTCAGATTAACCTGAAAGATTCACAATGTCCTGAATGTGGGAAGGAGATAAATATTAAAGGGATGGAGTGGATAATTTAGAAATGATAAAAGTTATAATCCAAGACCTACCTCATTAAACATGGGTTGAAAAAAACTTGCGAGGTATTATAATCACAGGATAAAATGGCAAATAGAATATTCATTGCGGGTACAGGAAGGAATGCTGGAAAAACATCAATCTCTCTTGGACTCGCTGAGTCTCTTATAAACAAGGACTATAGAGTGGGTTACATGAAACCTATTGCTCAAAGATATGCTGTAGTGGATGGGAAAAAAGTTTCCGAAGATGTTCTTCTTATGAAAGAATTTTTTGGACTTAAAGAATCTCCAACTGATATGAGTCCATTTATCGTTGAAGAGGGATTCACAGATAAATATATAAAAGGCGAGGTAAAATCACCCAAAAATAAGATAATAAGAGCATACAAAAGAATCGAGAAGGGAAATGATGTGGTGATAATTGAAGGGACAGGACACGCTGGTGTAGGCTCAATTTTTAATCTATCCAATGCAGATATCGCCAGATTACTCGATGCTCGGGTACTTATTGTTAGTGAAGGAGGTGTAGGAAGCACAGTTGACAGCTTAACTCTCACCAATTCTCTTTTTAAATCTCAAGGTTGCTCTGTTCTTGGTGTAATAGTTAATAAGGTAATTGAAAACAAACTTGAGAAGATAAAAACCCTTTTGAAAAAGGGTATAAAGAAGCAAAATAACCTTCGAATCTTTGGCTTCCTTCCTTATAAGTCAATTTTATTAGAGCCGACTCTACTTGTCGTGAAAAAGGCTTTAAATTTATCGCTTATCAACAAAGGGGATGAAATTATCTCATCCCCAACCTGGAGTAAAGAGATTGAAAAAGTAATTATAGCAACAATGGAACCCCATGTTTTAATGGAAGAAGTAACTGGAACAAATGATAACGTTTTGATTGTAACTTCCAGTGACAGAAGTGATGCAATTCTCGCAGCCCTAACCCTTTATAACAGTGGAGTCCCTAATTTACTTGGAGTGCTTCTGACTGGAAGTAAACCGCCTGATAGTATAATTAAAGTTATCGAAAAGACAAATCTTCCAATAATGATTGTAGATGGAAATGTTTATTCTATTGCCTACTTAATACATGACTTAACGGTTAAAATTACTCAAAAAGATGAGATGAAGATTAATATTCTAACAGGCCTATTTGATAATTACATTGATAAAGAACCCCTCCTTGAGGGAATATTTACCCAACCCGAGGAAAAACCAGACTGGTTGGTGAAAATAACGGAGTGGTGGTCAAAGATTAAAGAGTTTTTTTCTAAAATTAAAGAATACTTTCAAAAAAAACCAAAAACCTGATAAATTATTTATCTTAAAAAAATAAGACCTTTAATTCTTCTATTTCTCTGCCTGCCAACGATTGATTAATACNGCGATAAGGATAAGTAAACCCCTCACCACATGCTGCAAGTATATACCTATGTTCAAAAGAGTCATACCATTTACAAGGACTCCAAGGAAAATGACTCCTGTAAGAGTTCCTCTGACTTTNCCAACCCCACCNAATAAACTCGTGCCCCCAATGATTACAGCGGCAATTACATCCAATTCCCAGCCAACGGCTGCAGTGGGTGTGCCGGACATAATCTCTGCAGATTGCATAATCCCTGCAAGCGATGCCAGAAATGTAACAGTCCCCATAACAAGTATTTTTATCTTGTTTACTTTAATTCCGCTAAGTCTGGCGGCTTCAATGTTTCCTCCTACAGCATAAATAGATCGTCCAAAAGTTGTATAATTCATCAGGGAATGAATAAACCCAAAAACTATCAGGAAAATGATTGCAGGGAAAGGAATACCAAGAAGATAACCTCCTCCAATAAAATTATACCATTCAGGGAAAGGTGTTAAAGGAAAACCATGCGTGATTAGTTCCGCAATTCCCCTCAAAGCTGTCATCCATGCTAAAGTTGTGATAAATGTCGGCACATTGAACCTCATTCGGATGAAACCTGTAAGGGCTCCAAGAGCAAAACCCACAGCCAAACTACACAAAATTGACAAAGAGATTACCCATCCCATAGGGATACCAATACTTCCCAGAGATTGTGTGAGAAAAGCCATAAAACAGCCTGAAAAGGCTACAGCCGAACCAACGCTAAGATCGATCTCTCCTGAGATAATTACCATCGTCATCCCGAAGGCAATAACACCCTGCATAGAGACAGCGCGAAGAATATTTAGAAGGTTGGCTACGGAAAAGAACCCCTCAGCCTTGAAAGCAAGGATGACGCAGAGAAAAAGTAGAGTAACTTCCAGGATTGAACGTTTTACCAGGGAAGAAAATCTATTCATTAAGGTAACTTATACTGATAAAAAAATAGAAACTATTTTTCCATGCATTGGACCAATAATTCATTGGCTGATAAATCTTCTGGTTTAACTTCATTAACAATTCTTCCCTTCTTCATTATGAGGATACGATGACAAACTTCGATTAATTCCTCCAGTTCAGTAGAGACAAAAATCGAGCTAATTCCCTTGCGACTTAAATTCCAGATAATCTGAAAAATCTGCTGTTTTGCCTGAACGTCAATTCCCCTGGTGGGTTCATCAAAAAGTATAACTTTAGGATTAGTATTCAACCAGTTTCCTACAGCAACTTTCTGCTGGTTTCCACCACTGAGTGAAGAAACGCTCTGTTCAATATCCGCTACTTGAATATCCAGTTTTTTTACTGTTTTATTAACCATGGTCGTTTCTCGCGCCTTTGTCGTGATTCCATTTGTTGAAATTTGCTTAAGACTGGCCAGACACATATTGGCTCGTGTGCTTAGAACCAGAACTAACCCTTCTTCTTTTCTATTCTCTGGTATGAGAGCAACACCAGAATCTCTCATCTTTGAGGGTGTTGGAACTTTAATGGGGCTCCCATCCAGAATGATTTTACCTTCATCAAACGGTTCGGCTCCGAAGATTGCCTTGAGAAGTTCTGTCCGACCGGAACCCACCATTCCAGCAATTCCCAGCACCTCTCCTTTGTAGAGATCAAAGTTGACTTCGTTGAACTTGTCTTTGCTGCTCAAGTTATGAACTTCCAATACTGGTTTTTTTTCTACCTTTAGATCGGTAGGCCGTTTCCTTTGTTCCACCTTACCAAACATCATCTGAGCAATCCTACTGGGATTCGCTTCTTCCATTTCAATAGTACCGATGTGGTTACCATCCCTGAGGACGGTAACCCTATCAGCAATCTCATACAATTCCCGAAGCCGATGAGTAATGTAGATAATCGCGACCCCTTTCTCTTTAAGTTTTCCTATTAGATCGAATAGATTCTTTTTTTCGTAGTGGGACAAAGCAGAGGTAGGTTCGTCCAGCATAATTACCGAGGGGTTAAAAGACATTGCTTTTGCAATCTCTATAACTTGCTGGTCTCCTACTCCCAGCTCTAAAGCTTTCTTCTTTACATCAATATCAACCTGGAACTCGCTTAGTATTGATTCAGCACGAGCCCATAACTCTTGCCAGTCAATAACGTTTCTTCTAAAACCTTTTCCCCTTGGCCATCTGCCAAGCAAAATGTTTTCTGCAACGCTTAGATATGGGACAAGGCTAAGTTCCTGATAAACAGTTGTAATACCTTTATCGAAAGCATCCCTTGGAGAACGAAGTTCGACTTCTTCGCCATCAATAATAATCTTCCCTTCTGTGGGCTGAATAGCCCCTGCTAATATTTTCACCAGAGTGGTCTTACCTGCTCCGTTTTTTCCTATAAGGGCATGAACCACTCCTTCTTCAAATTTTACGGAAACCTTTTCAAGAGCAACGGTTCCCGGATATTCTTTTCGGATATTAACAGCCTGAAGCATGTTTTAACTTACCTCTAACCCCTTAATGCTAATTCCTCTAATCTCTTTTTGTAAGCTCTCACACTATCAGGTTTTTCCCTTCTTAAAAGGACACCGGGCAATAAGACCCTCCTTTTAACTTTTCCACCTCCGAGTAGCTTTACGGCTGATTCCATGGCCTGGAAACCCATATTGTAGGACTGTTGACAGGTAGAGGCCTGGAGGATGTTATTTTCAGAAAGCAGAAAATCCAGGATCTGCGTGGATACATCAATCCCAAAAACAGGTATTTTACCTGCCTTTCCAGCATTCTTTACAGCCATAACAGCGCCCACCGTTCCACCTTCATTAGCTGTAAATATGAGATCCAGATCTGGATGGGCGGTTAGGATGTCTCTCATCTTATTTACTGCCATTTCTGGTAACCAGGCATCCTGTTCTGAGACAATCTCAACACCTTCTAAATCTGATAACTCTTTCTTAAATCCACCGGTGCGGGCTTCACTTTGCTCTGGTACTTGAGATTTAAAAGCCAGAATTGCAATTTTGGCTTTTCCATACAATTTATTCTGGATATACTTTCTGGCTGCTTTTCCCGTTTTTATTCCTAAGTCTACTTCATCGCTTCCTACATGTGTAGATGGGATGTCACCTTCAATGGTGGTATTGTAGGTTATCACTTTTATCCCACTGTCGTACGTCCGTTTTAGTGCAGTAATAGAGGCTTTTTTACTGAGAGGTGAAATAATAATTGCATCCACCTTTCGGGTGATATAGGTATTCACCAATTGAATTTCCTTATCAGGTTTGTTATCGCTATTTGCTTCAAATAGAGTAACCCCTTCTTTCTTGGCAGCGTCTTTCATCCCTAAAAGACACCTTCGGAAAGATTGGTCTTCCTGAAATATGATCCCTGCAATTTTAAACCGTTTAGATGGTTCTTTTCCTTTCTCGCAACCTTGTATAAAGATAAAGCTCAAAATGAAGACTACAGGTACTAAAATAAAGGGGACAAATTTTTTCATAATTACCTCCTTTTTACAGGGACGATGCTAATGCCTATTATCCTTCTCTTTTATAAAGTCATCATAGGGAATCATAGCTATTTGTCAAGGATGATTCTTGAGTGATGAAAAATAAGAGAATTTATTATCAAATTATCATCCCTGTTGAATAATATTAATAACTTCTAAGTAATTTTTCCCTGTATTAATATACCTGCTATAATAAGGATAAGGCCAATAACTGTTGAGAGCAATATTTCCTCTCCAACGACAAAATGGATGATTACGAGGGAGAAAAATGGGGATAGGTAAATTAAGTTGCTCACTTTTGCAGTGGTTTTGGATAATGAAAGAGCTTTTAGCCATAATACAAAAGTAATGCCCATCTCAAAAAGACCCGCATAAGTTGCTCCGAGGAGTCCGGGAATAGGGGAGAGAGTGAATCCCCTAAAAATCAAAATGGAAAGCAGTATAAAAATAAAACCAAATGAAAAATTCAGGAGTAATTTTGCGATCTCGTCTCGCTTATCCTTAAGATTGTAAATCCAGAATAAAGACCAGATTACAGTGCTACTTAATGCAAGAAAGACTCCCAAAGGTTTTGTGAATTTAAAAGCCAGGATATTGCCGTGAGTTGCGATTACAATGACTCCGATGAAACTGATGAGGATTGCAACGATACTCATGGCTCTTATTCTCTGTTTAAGCAAAGGAATTGAGAGGATTGTAAGCATTATCGGCCACAAATAATTCAACGATAAGGCTTCCTGAGCCGGGAGGATTGAGTAGGCTTTGAACAAAACGATATAGTAAAGGAAAGGGTTCAGGAATCCGAGTAATGCCGAAAGGAGATAATCTTTTTTTGAATAGCTCTTTAGCAGATTAAATTTCTTCTGGGCTGAAAGAATAACGAAAAGAGCAATAATTGAAACAATTGAGGCATAAAACAAAAGGTGCAGGTAATCCAAATAACGCAGTGTAATCTTAAAAGCTGAGGCAACTGTTGCCCAGAACATAACAGCAAGAAGAGCATAGATATAAGCAAGTTTTTGATTTTTCATTGATTCTCTAATTAAATTATAGAATTTCTAGAAAAGTCAATGTTTCTATTTGGAAAGATGAAGCCTCATTCCTATTTTTTTCAGGTAGGGTTGTTTAATTAGAAATTCGTACTATAATAGTTGATGAAACTGTTATTAAGCGCACATTTTTACAAGGAGTAGAAGTTGAAATATAAAGATTTTTTCAATAGCATAAAACGAGGACTGTATTACGATATTCCTAAAATTGATGATTTAACAAGTATGTTAAGCGCACTCCCCTCCGAACTTTCACAATCAGGTTGTTATTTCTTAAGTTGGTGAAGAATATGGATAAAAAAATGGATATATCAATGTTGGAAAACTGGTTGTGGGAAGCCGCCTGCAGTATTAGAGGCCCCATCGCCGCTCCTCAATATAAAGATTACATCCTGCCGCTTCTATTTCACAAAAGGCTTTGTGATGTCTATGAGGCTGAGAAAGGAAAACTTTCAAAAGAATTTGAGGGTGAAAGAACTGTTAGAGAACTCATAAAGTTTGACCGTAAGTTAGTAAGATTTTATATTCCTGATGAATACTTATGGGAGAGAATAAGAAAGACAACCACAGATTTGGGTGAGAGACTAACAACAGCCTTAAGAGAAATAGCAAAAGAAAACCCAAGACTCAAAGATGTAATCGATGTTGTCGATTTTAACGCCACAGCTGCAGGACAGAGAATCATTGATGATTCAACCCTTGCCAGATTGATTCAGATTCTGAGTAAATACAGACTTGGTCTAAATGATGTAGAACCAGATATATTGGGAAGGGCTTATGAATATCTTTTAAGAAAATTCATTGAAGGCTCGGGACAGAGTGCTGGTGAGTTCTATACTCCAAGAGAAGTTGCAATTTTAATGGCTCATATCCTTGATCCACAGGAAGGCGAAGAAATTTATGACCCTGCCTGTGGTTCTGGAGGGCTTCTAATTAAATC
>JGI24025J20009_10001384_pt1 | contig 18307 bp, 26 predicted proteins | sample Cruoilmetagenom3_FD_20009 | JGI IMG/M metagenome (IMG submission 20009) | reverse complement strand
ACATGACTTTCGGTCATATAGATTATAGCGACATATTAAATTAGACAAGCTTGAAATTGTACTGCACCCAATTGTAACTACTCAGGTATGTTGATTGGTCTTCCGATTGCGATCCTGTACTTTCTAGCAAAAAAAAAAAACCGCGGAGGGCGCAGAGGAACGCAGAGCATTTAACCATTTATTTCCCCTCCGCGCCCCTCTGCGTACTCTGTGGTTATATCCCGTGTTTGGTAGGTTAATATTGTCTAATCTAACCTGTCGATAAAATGGTAATCACCGAAAGTCATGTAATAAAGAAGCTCACCCCCAACCTGATGGTGAAAGACGTGAACTGCACCGCAGAGTTCTACCGAGACGTTTTGGGGTTCGAGTTCGTGATGGGCGTGCCGGAAGACGGCCAAGAGATCATCCCTGCCCTGCAAAAGGACCGGGTTTTGCGTTATGCGATGATGAAGTGGGGCGACGTGGAGATCATGTTCCAGGCGACGAGGAGCCTCTCGGACGAGATCTCCGCCTTCGCCGGTATAGAGGTCGGTGGATCTCTGGTCCTTTATATGGAGGTGAAAGACGTCGAAGGCTGGCATGCAAAGCTTAGAGACGAGGTCACCATCGTCAAGGACCTCCACACGACCTTCTACGGGATGCGGGAGTTCTACATCCGGGACTGCAACGGCTACGTTCTGGCCTTTGCAGAAGAGGCATGAAGGGTGTGAAGAGATCAGAATCGAAGGGACTGGAAGATATCCCCGGCGTAGGGAAGGAGATGGCCAAAGATCGACGGGATCTCGACGTCCGCTCCATTCCCGATCTCCAGGGCAGGGACCCGGAGAGGCTCTACCGTAGGCTATGCGATCTCAGAAAGGCCCCTGTTGACAGGTGTGTCCTCTACGTCTTTCGTTGCGCGGTCTACTACGCATCAAACGTCGAGCATGACCAAGAGAAGCTAAAATGGTGGAACTGGAAAGACGGAGATTCAACCGGCGCCGAAGACGTGTAGAAGCCAGCACAGACGCGGCACGGGCCGGACGCTCAGCAGTATCAGGGGGTCGCCTTTCATCCTACGGTCTGGCATGGTGATGCAATACAGTCTGCAAGGGATCTCACCGATCTTTGATTAGGCCCCAATTAGGCATATTCATTCATCAAGACTAGCTAGCAGTTCGGCTTTTCTTTGTTCTAGAGAGACCTTTTGAGCTTTCAGCGTCTTCAATTCTTTGTTGACCTGTGCCAACTCTTTCTTGGTTTTTTTATTCTTAAGGTAGTTGCTACCGTATTTTTCATCTACAAATGCTTCTACTTCACTTCGAACCAGCTTCAAATATGGGTTCCCGAATACACTATTAACGCGGTACTGTAGCTTGCCATCCTCAATGGCCTCAATAATTTCTTCTTGTGTAAGTCCAAATTCTTTTCGGGCGGACTTATCACTAAGAGTAGCCCCTTTCTTAAACCAAGCGGAATTTGTCTCGTCAGAATACATCCGATAACCCCCGAAGCATTTTTCAACTAATCTTGCCAATCATATCATTCTCACAGACCGAGGCAATAGCGAACTGCCCTCTCAACCTTCTGCAATTCCTTGTCTGAAAGTTTGCCTGCGGGTTTTTCGGAAAATCGTCTGGGATCCAATGAGCGAATTTGAAAGCATAAGAAAATGGTCTCCATCGACAGCCCACTATCTTCTGGTGATACGCGAACGTTTGTTGGGTAATCACGAGAAATGTTTTCACCCTTTGTTCCAACAACAACAGTGACCACAAGAGGTAGTTTATTGATTGTATCTACAGACAGCACCAATACCGGGCGCTGTCCTGCTTGCTCACGACCCTTCACGGGGTTCAGATTGACAAAATAAATCTCTCCCCGATGAACGGCCATTAGTATCTCCCCAACCCATCCGTTTCCGTTGCAACAAACTCCTGTTCAATTTTTTGTAATTCGGCTCGGATTTCGGAATCGGATACCATGGCAACAAGTTGACTTTCGAAAGCATCCTGCTCACCTGCTTCGTTTTTCGTTGTTTCTTCTCGTAAGTGATGGGCAAGTTTTTCGATCAACCATATCTTCTCATCGTGAGACAACTGGCTGATGGTTTTCTCGATTTGACTCAGAACGGTTGAAGGCATAGTTATCCTCCTAGAAATGTCAATGTTTTTTCATCCCCAAAGAATTTCACTTGACGTTTTGCGGATAAAAGAAGTTGCTGAAGTCGATTTGGGGGATCTTTGATTTTCACTTTTATCCGCTATTAGGTGAAGTTTATTAACCTTCATTTGTCCCAGATTCTTTTTTATGTTTAGCGCTACCATGTCCTCTATGTTCTGAAAGCGGTTCTTCACATTTATGTATTATTTCTCCAGTAGTTTTGTCTTTTACGATTTCCCTATAAGAATCATTTTTTCGGTCAATGCACATTTCCCTATGATACCATATTCCGGATTTTCTATGAAGCTTGTCTCCAGTTGTAAATTCTTGAACAGGCTTAGCGCCGTTCTCTTTTTTTTTGACTTTAATTCGCTCGTGGCCTTCTGATTTTTGTTCGAGTGTCAATACTCTGTGTAGTTTCTTACTACCACAGTTTGAGCAAATTTTATCTCTCTTGGATAATTTTTGTCCGCAATCCCTACACCGTATCTCTTCCATTTTCTTCACCATAAATTTCGCCTAACTTCGGTATATCCGAACTCGATTTCGCATATCCCTCCATTTTGTCATCATATCCGAAGTTTACTTCATATATACTTTCTTCTAACAGAAGTTCATCTGTTTTTCACCCACAACCCGCCGACTCATGATACCTTCATAGAAAAAGTGCAGTATGCAATAAATGTTTATCGTTTGAGGTTGACACATATCCACCATGAACCGATATACGATCTTCACACTGGCCGTATTGGCGATGCTTGGCCTGGGTTCTGCACAGTTTCCAGGTCTCGATTTCTTGAACTTCGGATCGTCCCAGGGGGAGCCTCTCTCACCCTTCCGGGAATCTGTCCAGATCGCCCCCGGCGAGGCGACCAACGTCGGGGTCATACCCACCGAGAAGCCGGTCTTCGGCATAATCAGAGGCGAGCTTGAGACCCACAAGATAAAAGGATACGCAACCCAGAGCGATGCGACGGTGGTCGCAGTTCCTGCAGGAGAGCTCTATCGCGAGGGTATGGGGTTATACTCGGGCGTCTTCGCCATACTATCGAGCGGAACCGATGTCACCTACGCCATCACCAGCGAGTACCGCGTCAACCGCACGGGGATGACCACTGGCGGTGCCGTGGATTACTACGTCTACAAGACCCAGCCCTGGTACAACCCGGTGATTGGCAAGACCGTGTTTATCCTGGCTTATGACGTTACCACCGGCGTCGAGCACGTGGACCTCTACCTGGACTATGGAAGATCGCGCCTGGGCGATATGGCGGACGATGCGAGTTCGGAGTCAGAAGAGGTGGCTATGGTGGACATGTCCGCCCTCTTCGGGGATCTTCTGGGTCAGGCAGCACACTAGACGGGCACAAACTTCGTGCCATAGTAGATTATACCCTTCTCGCCGCCTTTGCCCAGTATCCGGAAGATCGGCTTTACCTTCGTCCCGATCTCCACATCGTCCGGGTCGGCCATCACCTGGCCGGTGAGCCTGGGTCCTTCGTCGAGCCGGATTATGGCCAGAGTATACGGGGTCTGCCTCTCGAAGTCCTCGGTGGCATTGTGGATCACGGTATAGGTGACCACCGTCCCCGTGCCCTCGAACTTGTAGTCCTCCATGACGGTGTCCCGGCGGCAGTTGGGACAGATCTCTCTGGGCGGGAAGTAATACTCACCGCAGTTGACACAGTGGGTTCCGATCAGGTTGTACCGCTGGGGTATGTGTCTCCAGAAACGTGGTGCTGTGCTCATGGTCATATCTCTACCTCGACATAATATGGACCAGGGCGGTACCGCCGACACCGCCCACGTTGTGGGTCAGTCCTATCTCGGCACCCTCGACCTGGCGCTTTCCCGCCTCGCCCCGGAGCTGGAGTACCACCTCATAGGCCTGCTTGATCCCGGTGGCTCCTACAGGGTGACCGCAGGCCTTCAGCCCGCCGGATGAATTTATCGGGGTCTGGCCGCCTATTTGGGTCAGCCCCTCCTCTGCGGCCTTGCCACCTTCGCCCTTTTCCATGAAGCCGAGATCCTCGAGGGCCAGTATCTCACCTATGGTGAAGGCGTCGTGAACCTCTGCCAGATCGATCTCTTTCGTCTCGATACCAGCCTGTCTGAAGGCCGACCTGGCGGCGTAGACGGTGGCGTCCAGGGTGGTTATGTCTCTCCGGTCATGAAGAGCCAGGGTATCGCTGGCCTGGGCCGAGGCCAGTATCTTCACCGGGGTGTCGGTATACCTTTTTGCCGTATCCGAAGGAGCCAGTATCACTGCTGCCGCGCCGTCGGTGATGGGCGAACAGTCCAGCACGTGAAGCGGGTCGGCCACCATGGGTGAGTTGATCACCTTGTCCACCGTGACCTCCATGTGGTACTGAGAGAGTGGGTTCATGTTCCCGTTGTGATGGTTCTTCACGGCTACCTGAGCCAACTGCTCTTGCGTGGTCCCGTAACGATGCATGTGCAGCCTGGCCGTCATGGCATAGAGGGCGGGGAAGGTGGCCCCCAAAAAGCATTCCCACTCCCGGTCGGCGGCCGAGGCCAGGGCATCTGCAGCAGACCCGCCGGATACATCGGTCATCTTCTCCACCCCGGCGGCGATCACGATATCGCTGTACCCGCTGGCCACGGCCATAACCGCCTGTCTCAGGGCCAGGCCGCCTGATGCGCAGGCAGCCTCCACCCTGGTACTGGGGATGTGAAGCCTGGCAAGGCCTGCGCAATCTGCTATGAGCGCGCCTATGTGCTCTTGCTCTATGAACCGACCGCCGCTCATGTTTCCTACGTAGAGAGCGTCAATATCCTCGCCGCTGACGTTGGCGTCTTCCATGGCCGGAACTCCTGCATCCATAACCAGGTCGCGCAGCGAGTCGTCCCATTGCTCACCGAACTTAGAGCAGCCGATCCCGATGATCGATACAGATCTCATAGTCTCAACTTGCCTTTGTATTTAGCGTACATGGCATAGTCCATGTACTCGTTTTTAGTCTCTGATGTGTAATCTCGGACAAGAGGAACCCCGTTACCGAGTTTGTCTATCCCGTCTTTTACCATTATGCTGAATGCGTCGCTTCCTGCACCCGACCCGAAACTCACCACGAATATGCGGTCCCCTGGCCGGGCAACGTCCAGGGTCGCGGCCAGTCCGATAAGGCAAGACCCCGAGTAGGTGTTTCCGATCTCGGGCACCACCAGCCCTTGATATATCTGTTCCTTGGTGAAGCCCAGCTGTCGTGCCACCCTCAAGGGAAACTTGCCGTTGGGCTGGTGGAAGACGGCGTAATCATAATCTTCAGGAGATACACCTATCTTTCGCATGAGCCCCCGGGCGGCGTTGGTCACATGCCTGAAATAGGCAGGCTCGCCGGTGAACCTCCCACCGTGCTCTGGATAGGGTCTTCCCTCTCTCCTCCAGAAGTCGGGCGTGTCGGTGGTAAATGAGTAGAAGTCTTCGATCTCTGCGATCAGGTCGTCCTTTCCGATCACGTAAGCTGCCCCACCTGCCGCGGCGGTATACTCCAGAGCATCCCCTGGCGCGCTCTGACTGGTGTCGGATCCTATGGCCATCCCCAGATCGACCATCCCGGCGCTCACCAGGCCCAGACATGCCTGAATCGCAGCGGTCCCGGCCTTACATGCGAACTCGAAGTCTGCTGCCGTGAGATCTGTATTGGTGCCGATGGCCTCTCCTACTATGGTACCGGTGGGCTTTACCGCATAGGGGTGGCTCTCCGATCCGGCGTATATGACCCCGATCCTGGCAGGATCGATGCGGCCTCTTCTTATGGCGTTTCTGGAGGCTTCTACGGCTATGGTCACGGCGTCCTCGTCGACGTCGGGCACAGACTTCTTGAATACGTTTAGGTTCCCGGAAACGTCGCTCTCATCGCCCCAGACCCTGGCTATCTCCTCTACCCGTATCCTGTATTTGGGGATGTAGACACCGTAACTCACTATTCCTGCAGGCAAAATGTATCACCTTTGATTCAGACTGCTTAAGACTTTCTCGACAGATATGGTGGTGGCCAGCAAGGGTATGTGCTCCACTTCTGCAATCCTTATCGCCACATCGTCCACCCTCGAGGGATCGATCCCCTGGAGGACCACCGCTCCCGGCTTTAACGTGCTGACCCTGACCGCTACCATGGGAGACCTGCCTCTGGTTACACCCGTGAAGATCAGGGCGCGCATGGTGCTCCGCCCATATATTTTGTAAAACTGATCGGGAAGAAGTTCCTCTATGGCTTTCAGGCTGTCGATGATAGTATGGCCATAGATGGATACATCTGTACTCCCACATATCAACGCGGCCTCTATGGCAGCTACAAACTCGGAAAGCACTATAGGTTCCGGATAATCGCATATGCAACACACCCGGTCGAGAATGCTGCCGTTGCAGATCGTAGTCGCATAAGCACGGGCAACGCAGCTTCCACGCAGCTCGTCGATCGCCAACAGGGCGTCGATGATCTTGCTGATGATATGTATGCCGGGAGATCTTCGCCTTCCACTCTCGTAATCGCTTATCACGCTCGGTGAGATCTCCAGATAGTTCGAGACCTCCGTCTGCGTGACGCCGAAATTCCTCCTCCATTTTTTCAGAGTTTCTCCAGGATTCTGGGACAGGGTAATCTCTCCGGCTATTTTTTCTGCAAGCGACCCCCGAAAGTCGGAGATCTCCCTCCCAGGCATCATGGGACAGAGACAGGCATGTCTCGGATATAAAGTTAACGAAAAGGAGTTCGTCGTTCGCCGTGAAATGGCAGGTCATGCTAAAAAAATTATACACTGACGAGAAAAATCTTCCCTTCGGTCGGATTTACTTGAGCACATAAAGTTATACTTTATGTACAAGCGCAAAACCGCATGCGCCGACCGGGATTCGAACCCGGGTTGTAGGCTTGGAAGGCCCAAGTCATAGCCACTAGACCATCGGCGCTCAGTCCCCCTAAGCCTCGCTGAATTTAACGCTTTCGATCCAACGAAGGTTCTCTCGATCGGCCGGACAGGAAGACTGTGATGAAGCTTTCTGCAGATGGATTCAAATAGTTTGATATATCGGGGATACCTGAAAACCTACCACAAGGGTTTGAGGGGTTAGACTCTCCATGAACTTTCTGATAACCGCGATCTGGCTGATGCTGCCCGCTTATCTGCCGAACAACTTCGCGGTCATCCTCGGCGGGGGGAGACCTATCGACGGCGGCAGGACCTTCGCCGACGGGCACCGTATACTGGGCGACGGTAAGACGATCAGGGGGACGATCGGTGGAATCCTGGCAGGTATAAGCGTCGGACTGATCCAGAACGCTCTTGCACCGGCGCTGGGCCTACCCACTTTTGGTGAAGGCCCGGAGGTTATCCTCGTATTGGGGGGCCTATCCCTGGGGGCGATGCTGGGCGACATCGTGGCCAGCTTTTTCAAGAGACGGATCGGTCTGGCCCGAGGTGCGTCTCTCTTTCTGGTGGACCAGCTGGACTTCGTCTTCGGAAGCTGGGTCCTGACTGTGATCCTCGCTCCGGCCTGGTTTATGGAGAGGTTCACACCTCTGATAATATTCACCGCCCTGGTGATCACCCCGGTCTTGCACCGGGTGACCAACATCATAGGATATCGGATAAAGGCCAAGAAAGAGCCCTGGTAAAATTTGCCCGGGATCTATCTTGCTCTCATGTGGAGAATAGTTGCGTCGAACTATAGCAAAAAAGAACGATTTAAATTATCCTTGGTGCATCGTAGAACCTCGTCGTCATCCTATGCGTTCGATACCCGCTCCCCATAAAAACCAAAAGAAGGTCTGCTTGCCGATCTCGAAAGGTTTATAAGCTGAGGAACCGATATCGTGTACATTACTAGCCAAATTTTTCATATATTGGTATAGTTTGGCAGGAATTAAAAAGGAGGAGAGCAAATGGACATGGTTAGCATGGGGCTCCTGGCTGCTATGGGTGCCCTTGCAACAGTAGCGGGTGCAAGTGAGGATATCGAGTCCGATGCAGGTTCTCAGAGTAACCCCAACTCACAGGTTCAGTTGGCTGCTCAGGTGGGTCACCCCCACAGGATCTACAACAAGGCGATTTCGGGAGAGCCTCCATCGAACGCTCTTTATGCTGCAGTTGCCGCAGTTACAGCTAGTGTCTTAATGTCCGGGTTCGGAATGTCTGCGTTTTTCGCAATCGCTATCGGCGCTGTTGTTGCCGCAATCTTCAACGGTATCTATGCTACAACTGCCTATATGGGCAGAAACACAAGCCAGGCGCGATTTAACCAGTACGTTTACCTTGACGTTCTGCGCACTCATACCACTACGATAATGGCACATGCGTATATAACGGTGTTCTGTGTTGTCAGTATTTCTTATATCATGACTGCTTCTTGGTTGCCTATCCAACATCCATTCCCCATGCCTCTCGTGGCTTTCATATGGGGACTGGCCATCGGCGCCATCGGTTCGTCAACCGGTGATATACATTACGGTGCCGAGAGGGAGTTCCAGAGTTATCCTTTCGGAGCTGGCCTGAACGCCGCCAATTCTGGAGACATAGTGACTAAGGCCGAGGCGGGACTCAGAAGCTCCATCGACAATGCCTGGTTCTGTGCAAAGTTCGGAGGACCCATCACCGGCATGGCCTTTGGGCTGACGGTATTCCTTGACAACTGGAGAGCGACCATCTTCGATCCGGCGACCCAGGGCGGACTGGTGGTCCTGACGGGGATAGTGATAGTGATCCTGTTCAACATATACAACAGAATAATGGAATCGAGAGCGAGAAAGAGGTACGGACCTTATCCTGAGTATATAGGGGATATCGAGGCATGATTTTTGATGCAAACACGGCACTTTACATCATCGAGATCGTGATAGGCGGACTCTTTGTGGGTGTCGGCGTTCACTTTGTGCCTGTAGGTGGCGCACCGGCCGCCATGGCCCAGGCGACGGGGGTCGGTACCGGTACCGTGCAGCTGGCGGCAGGATCGGGCCTGACCGGTCTACTCAGCGCCGGCATGATGATGAGTGTGACAGATAACATTCTATTGGTCGTAGCAAGCGGCGCGGTCGGTGCTATGATCATGATCGACGCCACCATGGTTGTAGGAAACTGGTCGTACATCTACGGTGTTGGTGTGCCGCCGGCATCCGCCAAGGTGGATTACGATCCCATAACCAAGAACCCCCAGCCGCCGTATGTGAGTCAGGGCACCGTGGGTCATGGCATACCCACCGTCTGCTACGTGAGCGGGACCATAGGGGGTCTCCTCGGTGGTGCCGGTGGATCTCTGATATACTATGCCCTGATGAACATCAACCACAATCCGGGCCTGAGCGGGATGTTCGCCATCGGCATATTCGTGGTGAACGCGGTGTTGGCATCCTACAACATACAGGGTACCATCGAGGGTTTCCACGATCCCAAGTTCAAGCGCGTGCCACGTGCCTTCCAGGCATGTCTTGTCGCATCGCTCGTTATCGGAATTATTGCTGTGCTGATCACCGGAGGTGCATGATATGAGCGTAGCAGCAGGTGGAGGAGAAGCCAAGCTAGACAAGAAGAAGCTCATGATCTACGGGATCGGTGGCGGCATCGTCGGCATATACCTTGCAGGTATACTGAACATGGCGATGGATACGAACTACTTCTCGTTCCTGGCAGGTCTGGGAGTCATCGCCGTAATCGTGATGGGTTCCGAGGCCGTGAGGATGGTCTGCGCCTATGGTATCGGCACGGGCGTCCCGTCCATCGGGATGATGGCCACGGGGATGGGTCTGGTGGCCGCCATGTTCGGCCTATCCATCGGCGGGATAGCAGGTCCTATCATCGGACTGGTGGTCGCCGTAGCCTTCGGATACTTCATAGGCGCGATGGCCAACAAGATAATCAAGATGAATATCCCGGTAATGGAAGAATCCCTGACGATGCTGGCTGCCGCCGGTGCGATAACGTTGATAGGTCTGAGCGTCCTGGTCGCCGGCAGGATCGATTACGAACTCATCATGGGCAGCGTCATCGATACGGGATACATAGCGGTGCTCTTCATCGCAGGATCTCTGGCCATACTCCATCCCTTCAACGCCAACCTGGGACCCGATGAGACCCAGGACAGGACCCTGGTACACACCATCTCAACGGGTGCGTTGGCCATGATCGCCGGCGGGATAGCTTCCATCGCGATCATCGGCTCTGCGGGCATCCTGACGATACTCATCGCCGCGGTGGTCTGGCTCTGGGCCTTCAGGTGGTACTTCCAGCTGGTCAAGAGAGACTCGGCAGGTGTGGTTGGAACCGGACTTCTACCTAAAGGAGAGATGTAAATGGGAATTGTTAGAGTCAGTCCGCCCGAGTTACATCTGATCTTCGATCCTCTCGAGGGCATGATCTCGGAGGAGAGAGAAGACGTCATCCAGTTTGCGCTGGATCCCATAATAGCCCAGATCGACGATCTCGACAAGGTGGCCGATGATCTGATGAACTCGCTTACGCCGGATGCGCCACTGCTCAGTTCATATAAGGGCAGGGAAGGTGCGAGCCTCACGGCTGGCGTCTACACCAACATCTGGTACGGGTTCATAGCCGGTCTGGTAGTCGCCTTAGTGTATCTCCTATCTCAAGGAGGTGTCTTCTGAATGGCCAACAAAGTAACACCGTCCGATCCCTGGCCGTTGATAACCGGGGAGTACGAAGTAGGAGATCCCGAGAGCCCTGTTGCGGTGGCGACCTGCGGGTCTCATATGGACGGCTCGCCCCTCCTCGGCGCGGGAGCCGGACTGGTAGGGCCGGTTAAGACCGAGAACATCGGCATAGAGAAGATGGTGGCGAACATAATCTCCAACCCCAACATAAGGTTCCTCATCATAACCGGGATGGAAGTAAAAGGCCACATCACGGGTCAGGCCATCGATGCCTTCTCCAAGGGCGGTATCGACCAGGAAGGCAGGATCGTCGGGGCCATAGGGGCCATACCCTTCATACAGAACCTGAATGAAGAGGCGATCGAACGGTACCAGGAGCAGGTCGAGGCCATCAACCTTCTAGACACAGAAGATATCGGCACCATCACCTCCAAGATCAAGGAGTGCATCTCCAAGGATCCCGGTGCTCTGGATGTAGAGCCGATGATCGTGGAGATATCCGAAGCCGGTGAGGAAGAAGAGGCGCACGGGCTGCGGCCTATGGCCGCCGAGGTCGTCAACGTCAGAGCGAGGATGAGGCAGGTCGAGGCCACCGTAGCAGGCATCGGTCTCCAGAACAAGTATGCTGCGGGTGTCTATGCAGGAAAGATCGAGGGGATAGCACTGGGCTTCACCGTTGTGCTGGCTCTCTTCGGGATGATCCTCAAGATGGGAGGGATGTGAGATGGCAGACGAGGAGACCGAGACCGAAGAGGTCGTCGAAGAAGTCGTCGAAGAGATACCGATAACTGCCGAGATCCCGTATGGTGTAGGTATGCCCACGGTGGTGATGCCTTTCATGACACCGTTCGACGAGATCACCGAAAGCATCACTTATCGGGCACAGCTTGTCGCAAGAGAGCAGAAGTTGAGTTCGAGCGTATGTGCCGCGATGCCTGTGGGTCTGGTGGTCGGCTTCTTCTTTGCGCTTTTGATGGTTCTCGTGCCGGTATTGCTGATGACGTGAGGTGATATGTTATGGCTGAAGATAACCGAGAAGTAGTACCAGGCGTCGTAGTTGACCCGGACCAGTATAGGGAGGTTCTGGACAAGCTGGCCGAGATCGATGAGAGGATCGAGTTCGTGAGCGCAGAGATAGCTCAGAGGCACGGCAAGAAGATTGGCAGAGATATCGGCGTGCTCTATGGGATCTGCGGAGGGTTAATATTAGTGCTGGCATATTATCTGCTGGCGGTTGTATGAGGGTTTGATATGTTCAGATTTGACAAAAAGCAAGAGGTATTCGAGTTCGGCAAGATCAAGATAGGAGGTCAGCCGGGAGAGTACCCTACTGTTTGCGTCGGTACCATGTTCTATTCCAGGCACAAGATCGTGACCGATGAGGACAAGGGCCTCTTCGACAAAGATGCTGCAGACAAGCTGTGGCAGGAACAGGCAGAGATGAGCGATACGACGGGTAACCCTTGTATCAATCAGATCGTGGGCGAGACCGACGAGGCCATGACCAGGTACCTAGACTGGTTTGTGGAGGGCTACGATGCGCCCTTCCTGATTGACTCCAGCGCTCCTGGGGTGAGGGCTTTCGGTGTCAAGTACGCCACCGAGATCGGAGTTGCCGACAGGGCTATCCACAACTCCATCAACGCCAGCATCACTCCGGAAGAGTTCGAGGCGGTCAAGGAGAGCGATATCGACTCGTCCATCATCCTGGCCTTCAACGCCACGGAGCCGGGAACGAAAGGCAAGATGGATGTACTGACCCAGGCCGCAGGCGGTGCCGAGAAGGGGATGCTGGAGTATGCCAAGGAGGCAGGGATCACCAGGCCGCTTGTCGATACAGCGGCCATGCCTTTGGGTGCTGGTTCCGGCGCTACCGTCAGGGCCATCATAGCGGTGAAGGCCATGCTGGGTCTTCCCGTGGGTGGCGGGTTCCATAACGGCGCATCGGCATGGGATTGGATGAAGAAGTACAGGAAGACAAACAGGCCAGCCTTCGTTCCGGTGGACATCGGGTCCAACCTGGTAGCGGGGATCGTGGGTGCCGACTACTACCTATATGGTCCCGCAGAGAACGCGTCCTTGATCTTCCCTGCCGCGGCCATGGTCGACATAATGTGTGCGGAGAGCGCCAGGGAACTCGGCCTGGACGTCCTGGACCCCAACCATCCGATCAACAGGCTGATCTGACCCCTCTTTTTTTTTTCTTCTTTTTTTTTTGGGGTAACTTTTTTGCTGCTCAAAGTGGAGATAAAAACCACGTTCCAGGCAGCTTCTTTCGGGTGCCAGAGGTGTGGTTCCTGCTGTCATCATCGCCGACCGGAGGAGTTCGGCGACCTGGTCCCCCGGGAGAGGATGACGGAGTTCTGGGAGAAGAGCAACCTCATCTATCTCACGGAGAAGGATATCGATAGGATCAACCGGAAGACCCGTATGGACCCTGGAGAGTTCGCGGACACCCTCTACGAGGAGAATAAGGGGAGCATCAGGGTCGAGGATTCGGGGACGAAGGTGATACTGGATCTGCCGGTGATGAAGACCAAGGAGGACGGTACCTGCGTCTTCTACGATGAGGGCAAATGCAAGATATATTCGTTGAGGCCGATGGCATGCCGTCTCTTTCCATTCGTGGTTGCCGAGGACTCCACGCCCCAGGGGAATATCCTGCTCAGGATAGGCTACAACCCCACCTGTCCGGGTATGGGCAAGGGCAAAGATGTGGAGATAAAGAAGCTGGAGAAGCTGGTGGTGGACCAGTTCTCCCAGCGGATGGAGTTCGTCGGTCCCAGGATACAGAAGCTCAGGATCGAGGGGAAGATCCTGCCCGGCGCCAGGATCTATCGGACCATACCGGGGAGGAAGAAGTCTCCTTGACCTCCTACCGCATCTTACATTTTTTATTGTATATAAAGTATAACTTTGTGTGCTCAAGTAAATGTGAGCGTAAGCGAGCATTTTCTTGTTGTAGTCGCAAACGATAAGAATCATCCTGCTCTTGTTCTATACGCATCTTTCATCCTGCACCCCACACCTCATCGAGGCACGATAGATGAACCCCGAACTCGGACTCAGCCTTATCATATTGGGCGGGTTTCTGGCGGCCAAGCTCTTCAGCACGGCGAAGATCCCCGCAGTCACCTCCTACATACTGGTAGGGATAGTCATCGGTCCCATGGGTCTGAACATTATACCGGAGGGCTTCCTCGCAGCCTCGGGTTTCATCTCCGACGTGGTCCTGGGTCTCATCGCCTTCAGCATCGGCTCCAACTTCTCCCCCGATCACACGAAGAAGATCAGGAGCGCAGTGATCAGGATATCTGTGATGGAGGCATTGGGCGCGATGATCCTGGTGACCTTGGGTCTATTCTTCATCCTGGGCGAGCCGATCGAGGTGGCCATACTCTTCGGCGCCATAGCTACGGCCACCGCTCCTGCGGCCACGTTGATGGTGATCGAAGAGCTGAAGGCCAGGGGCCCTCTTACAGACACCCTCCTGGGCGTGGTTGCCCTGGACGACGCCTGGTCGTTGATGCTCTTCGCCATCGCCTTGGTGGTAGCCAAGATCGTCGCCGTGGGCGAGGCCACCGGGATCCTCTTCGCCACAGAGATCGGGATGGCGATGGTCGAGATCGCGGCCTCTCTCCTCCTGGGGGCGGTCTTCGCCTGGCTGCTACACCACTACTCGAGACGGGTCAAAGATCCTTCCGACCTGGAGATCCTGACCCTGGGCATAATCCTCCTGACAGTGGGGGTGGCGAGCACCCTGGACATATCGGTGATCCTCTCCTGCCTGGCTCTGGGTGTCGCGTTGATCAACATCAACCCGGAAGGTTTCCGGTTCTTCGACATAGTCCATCCTGTGGATACACCCCTTTACCTCATCTTCTTCGTCCTGGCCGGAGCTCTCCTGGAGGTGGAACTCCTGTTGGACGCGGGCCTTCTGGGAGCGGCCTACATCGTTTTCAGGGTGGCGGGCAAGGTTGGAGGAGCATACCTGGGAGGGAGCATATCCGGTGAGGCAGGTCTGGCGGTGAGAAAGTACGTCGGCCTGGGGCTGGTCCCCCAGGCAGGCGTCGCCCTGGGCGTGGCTCTGATAGCCAGGGAGCAGTTCCCCGGCGTGGGCGACATGATATTCAGTACCATTGTGGCCACCACGGTAATCTTCGAGCTGGCAGGTCCCATAGCCACCAAGACCGCCCTGAGCCTGGCCGGGGAGGTGCATTCGCAATAAGCATCATTCAAGCATCGATCCGCAGATCTGCTCCCGCCGATACACCTCCTGATCCAATAGGCGAAAGAGTACGTTACCGCCCTCCCCCAGACCAAGATCGTCCTGATCGACGGCTACGAGCTTGCCCAGCTGATGATCGACCACGACATAGGGGTGACGAAGGCGTCTTCGGTCGTCTGGCGCTCTTATGCAGCTTCGCGTGCCCCCTACATTCTTATTCACGCGAAGACGCGAAGTCCTGATGTTTGATCCCCAATGATCTCATCGACGAGCCCCCCTCCCTTCGCGCCTTCGCGTGAGAGCTGTTCCTCAATAATCTCATCGACGAGCCCCCTCCCTTCGCGCCTTCGCGTGAGAGCTGTTCCTCAATGATCTCATCGACGAGCCCTCCTCCCTTCGCGCCTTCGCGTGAGAGCTGTTCCTCAATGATCTCATCGACGAGCCCACACTCTTCGCGCCTTCGCGTGAGAGCTGTTCCTCAATGATCTCATCGACGAGCCCACACTCTTCGCGCCTTCGCGGCTTCGCGTGAGAGCTTTTCCCCAACGATCTCATCCTCGTCAAGATCGACCTGGTCACGCACCACCGCCCTGGACCTGGCCTTTCCGGAGAAGCTGGCCTCGGTATTCATCTCGTTCCGGCCCCTGGTCACGGTCTCCTTATCCAGATAGTCGGCGCCGGTGTACTATTCGCCGATATAGCACACTCCTCTGGTCCTGGACCACATCCCATCCTTCCACTTCAGTGACTGGTTCGACCATGTGCTGTTGGGGCCGGTGAGCTGGTAGCTGGAAGAATAGACAGCTCAGAAAGGCACCAGAATTGACTTTCCTACTGTCTTTATAAATAGTGACCGTGCATATTTCGACCTGATAGGTTTAGTACCAAAAAGTCCATATATGGGAGATGTGGGAATGATGATTATGCCAGTCACACGACTTGATGATAAGGGAAGGCTGCTGCTGCCAGTCGACCTCAGGCGTAAGGAAGGCCTGAAGGATGGAGATGAGTTTGCAGTAGACTCCCTTGGAGAAGGTACCTTCATCATCAAAAAGATCAATCTACGGTCTCTCCTAGAAGAAGCCATAGAGAAGGCCAGAGACATCAATCACGACAGAGTCGAGCGTGAGATCGAAGAGGAGAGCAACAGACTTGCTAGAGAGAGATTCGAAGTTCGTTCTTGATACCAATCTTATAATCGCAGCGGTGAAGAGCGGTTGGACCAGAAGCACCGACCTTCTCTTTACCATTCTGCTCAGCGATGCAACTCTTTTTGTAGATAGGGAGCTACACCTCGAATATGAGAAGTACATTCATAAAATTTTAGGCCTCTACCACCTATTTCTTTTCATACAGACCCGTACCTATCCAATAGATCCCTCTGCTAAGGCTCTTGATACCTGTAGACCGTTCTTTCCAGAGACGCAGCTTGGAGATGTCGTCCACGCTGCCACCTGCCTTGAGACCGACGCCATTCTGATCACCAACGATTCCCACTTCGATAGAATCAAAGAATCTGGTCTGATAAGAGTCTGGAGTATCACGAAGGCGATCAAAGAAGTACTCGGTGATTAAGATAGGCAGTGCGTAGTTCGGTTGCACATATCACCAGTACCACTTCTTCTTGGGCTGTGTTCATAGTGTTGGAATAACAAGAACGTGGCCGAGTGACGGTGAGCCAGAGCAAATAAATGTTCGCTTACGCTCACATTTACTTGAGCACACAAAGTTATAATTTATGTATAATTAAAAACAGAGGTGCCGACGTCCCTCAGGACGCCAGCACATAGATACTTTCATAGGTCAGATCATTCGGATATCCTGTATAGTTGAACCCCCAGGCGGGCGGCTGCCACCCAGGTTCGTACTGGTCCTCGAACTCGCCTATGGTGGGAATATGTCCTTCACATAGATGGGATGTAGGGCTCTATCGCCGTTGTTCTTCACGGTGATCTCGTAGGTGGCAACGTCGATGATCTTATCCGTATCCTCCCCGGCGAGGATCTCCTCCTTGGTTCCGATCTTCTCCTTGGCGATTCCGACCAGCACCTTGGTCACGTTGAGGTGAGGATGATCGTACTTTGGTATGCCCTGGAAGAGGACCCCCTTCGCGTCTTCGCGTGCCCCCTACTTTCTTATTCACGCGAAGACGCGAAGTCCTGATGTTTGTTCACTACCCGTCTGATGCCTTCCTTGAAGGTCGCTGCACCGAAGTTGATAGGCAATCCGACAGGCGGGTTCAGGAGGCGCAAGTAGGTCAGCAACTGTTTGGCATGGACGGGGGCAAGCTTCTCCACGGATTTCAACTCGATCACCATGTAGCCGTCCACCAGCAAGTCCACGCGGAGTCCCTCGCCGAAATGCATGCCATTGAAGTCAAAGGCAACAGACACTTGACGTTCCACCCGCACCCCGCGCTCTTCAAGCATACGTGCAAGGACAGCTTCATAGACCGATTCGAGTAATCCCGGCCCGAGATTCCGATGAAGGTGGAAAGCCGTATCCACCGCGACGGAAGAGACTTCTTCCACATTCATCGATGAGTCCTCCCCTTCGCGTCTTCGCGTCTTCGCGTGAGAGCTGTTCCCCCAATGATCTCATCGACGAGTCCCCCTTCGCGTCTTCGCGTGAGAGCTTTCCCCCAACGATCTCATCAAAAAGCCCCCTCCCTTCGCATCTTCGCGTGCCCCCTACATTCTGACTCACGCGAAGGCGCGAAGGCGCGAAGTCCTGATGGTTGTTCTCTACCCCTCTGATGCCTTTCTTGAAGGCCGCTTGCACCGAACTTTTCCAGAGACGGCCGGAGGAGTGGAGGAGCGGGTCGACATCCCTCAAGACGTCAGCTCGTTGCACTCTTCACAATCCGAGTCGAACCCCCAGTCGGGAGGTTGCCACCCGGGCGCTTGTTTCTCGTCCTCGAACTCGCCTATTGTCACCGCCGCGCTTACGTAGACCGGCCGGAAAGAAGTCCCGTCGACAGAACGAAGATCGACGCGAGCCTCGTTGACGAAGGTCCCGCTTCGGAGCGCTTCGGTTCTGTAGACGATCTTCTTCGTCTCGAAAGGCATGATATTGATCAGGTTCCAGGTGACAGTCCCGTTCTCATAAGAGGACGGCTGGATCGAGGCGTCCAAAAGCTTCATCCCTTCCGGCAGAAGATCGATCACCTGCGCCACCCTGGTGCAGTCTTCGAGGTTTTGAATCGTCAAGGTGTAGATGACGACGTTAGTCGCATTCTCGTCCACCTGAACGGTCTTGGTCACGTGCACCGTCTCATTGAGACAGCACGTCAGCCAGTCGACCTCCAGGG
>JGI24025J20009_10001383_pt1 | contig 18307 bp, 19 predicted proteins | sample Cruoilmetagenom3_FD_20009 | JGI IMG/M metagenome (IMG submission 20009) | reverse complement strand
GTAGCCGAGGAAACCGGGCTGACCCCGCGCGAGCCGGTGATGACCTATGTGCCGGACCGTGGCCGCGCCCGTGCCTACCCGATCCGCTATCTGATGTGGCACGAGATCGTGAATGACGTGGTAGACGATCGTCCGATCGCCGTGACCTTCTGCCCCTTGTGCAACACCGGCATGGTGTTTGATGCCAGGGTCGATGGCGAAACGCTTGAGTTCGGCGTCTCGGGGCTGCTGCGCAACTCCGACATGATCATGTATGACCGTCAGACCGAAAGCTGGTGGCAGCAAGCCCTGGGGGAGGCCATCGTGGGCACCCATCTCGGCCAGCAGCTCGAACAACTGCCGGCCTGGATGGAAAGCTGGGATACGTTTCGAACCGCCCACCCGGACGGGCTGGTAATGGCAGAGCCGGATGCGCCCCGCGACTATGGGCTCAACCCCTACAAGGGCTATGACACCAGCGCACGTCCCTTCCTCTACGCGGGCGAGGACCCGCCCCACGGCATCGACCCGCTCGCCCGCGTGCTGCGTGTGGGTGACCGGGCCTGGCCGCTCGAACGGATCGCGCGCCTGGGGCGGATCGAGGAAGCCGACGTGGTGATCTCCTGGACCGAAGGCCAGGCTTCGGCGCTCGATACGGCAGACATCGGCAGCGGGCGCGACGTAGGCAACATCCGTGTGCGCGACGGCGCCGGGGCCGATGTTGCGCATGATCTGCCCTTCGCCTTCGCCTTTCATGCGTTTCACCCCGACGGGATCTGGATGCTGGGAGAATAGTTGGCATCCGCCCCAACCTTCCAGCCCTCCGACCTGCCAGCCGTCCGGAGGGCGATGAGCAAATCCTTGAGGAGGTCACCGTGATCGGTTGCCAGCCATGCCTCGCCGCGCCCGGCCCCGCCCCAGCGGGTCCGGCGAACCCCCGCAAGCAGGGCGTCGAGCGCAGGGCCGCCCGTCGCGGTGCGCGCCCTGTGCCTCGGTTGATGGAAGCCGTGACTGTCGCGGCGGGGGCCTGAGCATGCCGGCGCCCAGGCGCATTGCGCTTCTCGTCACGGCCGCGCGGGTGAGTTTCGCCGCCGTGCTGCTGCCGTGGTTCTGGATCGGCGCGGTGTCGAAACTGGCCGGGCACACGCTGTCTGTCGGTCCGGCGGCCGGTCCCTGGCCGCTCAACCTCAGGGCATTTCACGCCTTCGTGCCGCGGGTCATGGACAGCGCGGCGGCACCGGGCACCGCGGCCGTGATTTACGTCTGGATCATGACACTGGCTGAGTTGGTGCTGCCACCGATGGTCGCAGTCGGGCTGTTCGCACGCTGGTCGGCGACACTCCTGATCGGGCAAATGGTGCTGGGCTGGGGGCTGGCCATGCGGCCAGGCCAGGCCGGCGCGCTGTTCGATCCGCGCCCCTACGACGCGGTGCCCGACCAGCTTCTGCTCTGGTCGGCGTTGATCCTGCCGATTGCGCTGTTCGGGCCGGCCCCTTGTCGCTCGATGCGGTCCTGGCCCGTCTGCCCCGCTGCGCCTGAGCGCTCCGGCAGGGCGCGGCTAGACGACGCCCGGGAATCCTGCATCGAAACACCGCTTGCCTGGCGGGGGCCCGGCCGCGACATCGCGTGGCGACTGCCCGGTGGCGATCACGCAGACGTCAGGCCAACGGCCGGGCAAATCCGAGCCATCCCTGTAACACCCGGCGCTTCGCGCAGTCAGACCGGGTAAGCGTCTGTTTCCCGGGGCGCCGATCTCGAACGACCAAAGGGCGGACATGTGAAGAAAAAGATCTTGTTTGTGGCACTGCTGGCGGTGATCGTTGCCGGTTACATCGCCTTCGGCGCGCACGCCGGCGATCTGGACAGCTTGCGTTCGGCGCTCGCCCGGCTCGAAAGCTGGCGCGAAGCCAACGCGCAAGCGCTCGCGGCGCTCTTTTTCGCGGGCTATGTCGCCGTCACCGCGCTGTCGCTGCCGCTGGCCACCGTGATGACCCTTGGCGCAGGCGCGTTATTCGGCTTCTGGCTCGGGTTGGCCATCGTCTCCTTCGCCTCGACCATCGGCGCGACGCTGGCGTTTCTTGCAGCCCGCACCCTGATGCGCGCGCAGGTGAGGGACCGGCTCGGCCACCGGGCGCGCACGGTCGATGCGGGCCTTGCACGCGACGGCGCTTTCTATCTGTTCACCCTGCGGCTCATCCCGGTCATTCCGTTCTTCGCGGTGAACCTGCTGATGGGGCTGACCGCGATCCCCGCGCGCCGCTTCTACCTCGTCAGCCAGGCCGGGATGCTGGCGGGCACCGCGGTCTACGTCAACGCCGGCACCAGGCTCGCAGAGATCGACAGCCTCTCCGGCATCGTCTCGCCGACGCTGGTTTTTTCTTTCGCCCTTCTGGGCCTCTTTCCATGGATTGCACGTATGTTTGCACGATATCTCCGCCGCCGTCGCGCCTATGCCCGCTGGACCCGACCCAAGCGGTTCGACCGCAACCTCATTGTCATTGGTGGCGGCGCTGCCGGGCTGGTGGCGTCCTACGTCGGCGTGGCAACCGGGGCGAAAGTCACGCTCGTCGAAGCGCAGAAGATGGGCGGCGACTGCCTGAATTTTGGCTGCGTGCCGTCGAAGGCGCTCATTGCCAGCGCCAAGCGCGCCCATCAGGTCCGCGCGGCCGGCGGGTTCGGGCTGGAAGCAGACGCCCCCCGGGTCCGCTTCGCCGCGGTGATGGAGCGGGTGCACGATGTGATCGCGGCGATTGCGCCGCATGACAGTGTCGAGCGGTATTCCGGGCTCGGGGTCGAGGTGCTGGAGGGCTATGCGAAGATCGTCGATCCCTGGACCGTCGAAATCGCCCTGAACGACGGTGGTACGACCCGGCTCACGACCCGAGCAATCATCGTCGCCACCGGGGCGCGGCCCTTCGTCCCGCCGCTGCCGGGGATCGAGGACGCGGGCTATCTCACCTCGGATACGCTGTGGGACGCCTTGCGCGGCCGCGAAGAGGTGCCGCGCCGGATGCTGGTCCTGGGGGGCGGGCCGATCGGCTCGGAACTGGCGCAAAGTTTTGCTCGCCTCGGCGCTCAGGTGACNCAAGTGGAGATGGCGCCCCGGATCATGATCCGGGAGGACGAGGAGGTCTCGGCTCTGGTGAAGGCCTCGCTCGAGCAGGACGGTGTGACGGTGCTCACCGACCACGAGGCGGTGGCCTGCGGGGTCGATGCCGGCGAAAAATGGATCGAGGTGGCGCAGGCGGGCGCGACCCGGCGCCTTGCTTTCGACGAGATGATCGTCGCCGTCGGCCGGGCGCCACGTCTCTCGGGTTTCGGGCTCGAAGAGCTCGGAATCGAGACCGGTCGTGTGGTCGACACCAACGCCTATCTCGAAACGCTCTATCCCAACATTCTCGCGGCCGGCGACGTGGCCGGACCCTACCAGTTCACCCATGCCGCCGGCCATCAGGCCTGGTTCGCCACCATCAATGCGTTGTTCGGCGACATCTGGCGGGTGAAGGCCGATACAAGGGTGATCCCCTGGGCCACCTTCNNCGACCCGGAAGTGGCCCGGGTGGGCCTGTCGGAGGCCGAGGCGCGTGAGCAGGGCATCGCCTGCGAGGTCACGCGCTACGATCTCGATGACCTCGACCGCGCCATCGCCGACGGCGCCACGACGGGCTTTGTCAAGGTGCTGACGGTGCCGGGAAAAGATCGTATTCTCGGTGTCACAATCGTCGGTGCGCAGGCCGGCGAGCTGATCGCGGAATTCGTGCTGGCGATGAAACACGGGCTCGGACTGGGCAAAGTATTGGGCACGATCCATATCTACCCGACGCGGGCGGAGGCCAACAAATACGTGGCCGGCGCCTGGCGGCGGGCGCACCTCAATCCCCGGCTCCTATCGGTCGCCGAGGGCTTTCACCGCTGGAGGCGTGGATGATCGACGCAGCCCTTCTCCCGATCCAACGCCGGGCACTGGCGCCGCTAGCGCGGGTGCTCGCCGCGCGCGGCATCCGGGCCGACCAGATCACCGTTGCGGGCTTTGTCATCGGCCTCTCCGCGATGCCGGCCTTGGCCGCCGGCAGGCCCGGCCTCGCGCTGGTCTTCATCCTCGCAAACCGGCTCCTCGACGGGCTCGACGGGGCCGTGGCGCGCCTGACCAGGCCCACCGCGCGCGGCGCCTTCCTCGACATCGCGCTCGATTTCGCCTTCTACGCCCTCGTGCCGCTCGGTTTCGCGCTGCACGATCCGGCCGGGCATGCCCTGCCCGCGGCGGTTCTCGTCGCCGCCTTCGTCGGCACCGGGTCGTCCTTTCTCGCCTTTGCGGTGATCGCGGCGCAGAAGGGGATGACGGCCGAGGCGTATCCGTCCAAGGGGGTCTACTACCTCGGTGGTCTCACCGAGGGGGCGGAGACGATCGCGTTGTTCACCGCGATGTGCCTGATGCCGCAACATTTCGCCGCTTTTGCCTATGCCTTCGCCGTCGCCTGCTGGGTGACAACCTTCAGCCGTTGGCGCATGGGCTGGACAGCTTTTGGGGCGGATGCAGAATACCCCGGCGCAGACCACCGGGTCGCGGAAAAAAGTGCCACGATGCGTAACGCCGCGGCACTTGAGACGTCTGATGTTGTGACGACACCCTGATCAGGAGTTCCCATGCGCCTCGCCCTCGCCGCCGCTCTTGCGGCCAGCCTTGCCGCCGCGCCCGGCCTTGCCGACGACTGGCAGGCCGTTCTCGATGCTGCGCGTGGACAGACCGTCTACTGGAATGCCTGGGGCGGCGACGCGCGCACCAATGCCTTCATCGACTGGGTCGGCCGGCAGGCCGAGGCACGCCACGGCGTGACGGTTCAGCAGGTCAAGCTCACCGACACGGCCGAGGCGGTCACCCGGGTCCTGTCGGAAAAAGCGGTCGGCCAGGAAACCGGCGGCAGCGTCGACATGATCTGGATCAACGGGCCGAATTTCCTTGCGATGAAAGACCAGGGGCTGTTGCACGGGCCGTTCGTCGGCAATCTGCCAAATGCCCGGTATCTCGACCTCGCTCCCGGTTCGCCCAACGTGGTCGATTTCACCGTGCCGGTGGACGGCAGGGAAAGCCCCTGGCGGCTGGCCCGGTTCGTCTTCGTCGCCGACACCGCCCGGGTCGATACCCCGCCCGCGGCTATGGCCGATTTCGTGCCTTGGGCCGAGGCGCACCCGGGCCGGATGACCCATCCCGATCCGTCCAATTTCATGGGTGCGACCTTCCTCAAACAGGCGCTTATCGAGTTGGCACCCGACCCGGAAGCGCTGCAATCTCCGGTCACCGACGCCAGCTATGAAGACGCCACCGGACCGCTCTGGGCCTGGTATGACGCGCTGAGGCCCAACCTGTGGCGCGGCGGCACCGCCTTTCCCGAAAACGAAGCGATCCAGCAACGGCTGCTCAACGACGGCGAGGTCGATATCGCGATGTCCTTCGATCCCGCCTCGACCGCCGCCGCCATCCGCGGAGGTCTTCTGCCCGAGACCGCGCGCGTCTTCGTGCCCGAGGGCGGCACCATCGGCAACGTGAGCTTCGTCGCGATCCCCTACAACGCTGCCCATCGGGCGGGCGCTTTGGTGGTCGCCAACCTGCTCATCGACCCCGCGGTGCAGGCGCACATGCAGAACATCGACGTGCTGGGGGCCTTCTCCGTGCTCGACCCGAACCGGCTCGACGACGCCGGGCGCGCCGCCTTCGCCGACCTGCCCGACGACCCGGCCCTGCCCAGCCGCGCGGCCCTCGGTCCGACCCGCCTCGAGCCACATGCGAGCTGGATGACCCAGCTCACCGCGGACTGGGCGGCGCGCTACACCAGATGAGCGCCAGGGGTGAGGGATGGGGGCTGCGCGCCGGCGTGATCGTGGTGCTGGGCGTAGGCGTGATCGGCCCGATCGCGGCGGGCCTCGCGCAAACTGCGCGGGCGGCTTTCGGCGTCATGCCGGCGATCGGCGCCACCGAGCCGGGTTTTGCCGCCTTTGCGGCGCTGTTCGCCGTGCCCGGGCTCGGCTCCGCGGTCAGGCTTACCCTCGTCACCGGGCTCGGAGCCACCGCGCTGTCGGTGATCGTCGCCCTGGGGGCGTTGCCTGCGCTTCACGGCCGGCTGTCGCGCGGGCGCGCGGCGCGCTGGCTCACGCCCTTTCTCGCCACGCCGCATGCGGCCCTTGCCATCGGCCTGGCCTTCGTGCTTGCCCCCTCGGGCTGGATCGCGCGCGCAGTCGCGCCCTTCGCCGGGTTCGACCGCCCGCCCGACATCGCCCTCGTCGGCGACCCCTGGGGGATCGCGCTGATCCTCGGGCTGATGGTCAAGGAGGTGCCGTTCCTCCTGCTGGTCGGCCTCGCGGCGCTGACCCAGATCCCGCTCACCCGACACCTCGCGACCGCGCGCGCTCTGGGCTACCCGCCGGCAGCGGCCTGGCTCAAGGTGGTGGCGCCGCAGCTCTGGCCGATGCTACGGCTGCCGGTGATGGTGGTGATGGCCTATGCGCTCTCGACCGTCGACATGGCGCTGATCCTCGGGCCCTCGACCCCGCCGGTGCTGGCGGTACTGCTCGCGCGTGCGTTCTTCGCGCCCGACACGGCCATGCTCCTGCCCGCCTCTGCCGGTGCGCTGCTGCAGGGCGCGCTGGTGGCTGGGGCTCTGGGGGCGCTCTGGCTGATCGAGCGGGTGCTGGCGCGGCTCGGGCGGGCCTGGCTGCGTCGAGGCGGGCGTGGACACGGGATCGACGGGCTGTTTGCTTTGGGGCGGTTCGTCGCCCTCGTGCTGGCGGCAATCGGTGGCCTCGCCATCCTCGCACTCCTGGCCTGGTCCTTCGCCTGGCGTTGGCCTTGGCCCGCGCCGCTTCCCGAGAGCTGGTCGCTGCGCGCCTGGATCGGGGCCGGGCCGGGGCTTGCGCGGGCCGCAGGCCAGACGCTCGCCATTGCCCTTTCGACGACCGTGCTCTCGCTCGCCCTTGCCGTGGCCTGGCTGGAAGGCGAAGACCGCGCCCGGCTGGGCCGCGCGGGCTGGGCCGAAGCACTGGTCTATCTGCCGCTCCTGGTGCCGCAGATCGCCTTTCTTTACGGGCTCAACGTCCTGTTCCTGCGGCTCGGGCTCACCGGCGGCGTGGCCGCGGTGATCTGGGCGCAGGCGCTGTTCGTCTTTCCCTATGTCATGATCGCCCTGTCGGATCCTTGGCGTGCCCTCGATCCGGCGTTGATCCGCGCCGCGGCCGCGCTCGGGGCCGGGCCGTGGCGCCGTCTCGTCGCCATCAAGCTGCCGGTGCTGATCGCCCCGCTTCTCACCGCGGCCGCCATCGGCTTGGCGGTCTCGGTGGCACAATACCTGCCGACGTTGTTCATGGGCGCNGGCCGGATCGCGACGCTCACCACCGAAGCGGTGACCCTCGCCTCGGCCTCCGACCGGCGGGTCACCGGCGTCTATGCCACCTTGCAGGCGGGAATGCCGCTCGCCGCCTTTGCCGCGGCTTTCGTGATCCCGGCGGTCCTGCATCGCAACCGTCGCGCACTCCGGGGAGGCGGCGTATGAGCCTGGATCTTGACGCTCTCTGCCCGCGGCTTGCCGGTGCGCCATTGTTCGCGCCGCTCAGCCTCGCCATCGCCCCGGGCACGGTGGCCTGCGTGATGGGCCCCTCCGGCGTGGGTAAATCTACCCTGATCGACGCCATCGCCGGGCATCTCGCCCCGGCCTTCACCCTCACCGGCAGCGTCACGCTGAATGGCGCCGACATCCTCGCCCGGCCCGCCGAATCCCGACGCGTCGGCGTCGTGTTTCAGGACGCGGTGCTGTTTCCGCACCTCTCGGTGGGCGACAACCTCGCGTTTGGATTGTCGCGCGCCGTCAAGGGGCGCGCGGCGCGGCGGGCGACGGTAGAGGCGGCCCTGGAGCAGGCCGGGCTTTCGGGATTTGCGGCGCGCGATCCGGCCAGCCTGTCGGGCGGCCAGCGCGCCCGCGCGGCGCTGATGCGCTCACTGCTCGCCGACCCCGCGGCACTTTTGCTCGACGAACCCTTTTCCAGGCTCGACACGGCCCTGCGCGACGAGATCCGCGCCTTCACCTTCGCCCGTATCCGGGCCCGTGCCATTCCCGCCCTGATGGTCAGCCACGATCCTGCCGACGCCGCGGCCGCCCGGGGCCCGACGATCCGGCTCATCCCGATAGGAGACATCACATGAAATCCATGTCCGGCTCCACCGCCCTTGCGCTCGGCGTAACGGCCCTTGTCATGGCGTTCGCAGCCCTGGGAGGCGCCGAAGCACTCGGTGCCCATCCGTGGTGGGCGGCGCGCACCGGCCTGGTCGGGGCGCCGATCGGGCTGGCGCTCTACCTCCTGGCCCGGATGGCGGGGCTCGCCCCGATCGGGCGTGCCGCTCTGGCGCTCGCCGGGCTGGCGCTCGCGCTCGCGTCAGCGGGGTTCGGCAAGAGGCGTTTCGCCGCCTCTCTCGCCGAGGATGCGCTTGCCGGCCGGTTCTGGTTTTTCGGCTGGTTCGCTGTCTTCGCCATGACCTGCATGCTGCTCCTCGCCCTGGTGAGCCTCGTGAGGCGCGGCTGAGGTTCTTGCCCATCTCAGGGTGCGATGATCGAACCCTTCGGCCAAATGCGGTTTGACGATCAGGAAATAGGGGGACAGGTCGAAATCGCGCGGCGCAAAGAGCGAATGGTGCCGGATGTGCAGGATTTCGGCGCAGGCCTGGGTCGAGCCCTCGCGCCGCCGGACCTCATGCACATCCGGCAGGATCGGGTAGCGAACCGACTGGAAGGCACGCGCGATCAGCGACGAACAGATCGCCCGGGTCGGATCGCCGGAGTCAAGGGCGAGCATCCGCCGCCGCCACCCCACCGGCACCGGCACCGGCGGTGTTGGCAGGAAGTACCGCAGCAGGTCGAAAATGTTGCGCATGTCGTAGCGAAGGCCGATCCGCGCACTCATGAAGTCGATAACCCGCGCGGCATTCCTGCGCATCGAGGCCAACCGGGCGGCAGATCCTCATATTGTGGCGGGCGTATTTCGGCAAGGGCGCAGAGACGCAGCCTTCGCCGAGATTGACCTCGACCAGCCGGTGCGGTTCATCCCGGTTCGCAGGCACGTCGAACCGGTCGCCGACATACATCGCCGAATGCGACCAGGTCGATTGCGTGAGATATTTTTTCGCGGTCGAGACCCGTTCGCGGCCTTCGACGAGGATCACGTCGCCCGGCTGCAATACCCGGCAGAGCGTGTCGAAATCCGACGGCGTGAATGGCGCGTCGCCCGTGGCGTCGGCGGTGAGCTTGCCGGCGAGACGACGGCCGAACCAATCGAGGGACCGGTGCTATGGAGAGGTGGGTTTGCCGGTCATGGTATTTGTCCTTTGCTTGCTCCCCTGTCGATGCCCAACGTGGCGCGCGCGGTACAGATCGGCGCGGCAGATATCGGCGGTGCAACGAATCTCAGGAACCCGTCCGCCGACCCGGCGCATCGTCCAGAGGGCCGCGAAGTTACCGGCGACGATGCTCAGCCAGGCAGGCAGGGCAGTCGGCGACGTTGCGGGCAGTCCGAACAGGACCAGCCCGTCATTGCCGCCGGGAATGAGGCCGGCCCCCAATCCCATGATCGTGCCTGCGCCAAGGTGACGCGCCGCCGCGCGCGGGCGGATCGGTCTCGCCCTGGCGGACCCGCGCAGCCGTGCCGACAGCGCCATCGCGCCTAAGGCGGCGGCAGAGACGGCCCAGAGCGTTTCGGGCGAGACGCAGGCGCCGAGCGGGCCGGCGTCGGCGAGGCAGATCGCGCTCGACGTGAAGGACCAGGGCCGACCGACGGCAACAAGGGCGATAAAAGACAGTGCCACCGGAAACACCGCCACGGAGAGCGGCCAATGGCGGGCGCGGTGGAGCGGCCAGGCACCGCCGCGCAGCCGTTGAAACACGCGGCGCGTTTCCCAGCCCATCCAGGCGGCGAGCGGAAGGATGACGACCCAGGGCAGATGCCGGGGCGCTGCTGGTACGTGCAGCCCGGGCAGCGCACGTGCCACCACACCGAGCCCGACCAGCCAGCCCGCCAGCGTGAACACCATCACCAGGTGCCCCTCGGCGAGACGGGACAGTGTCGAGAAGGAACAGGCGCCATTGAGCCTTGCACCGACACCGAAGACCAGACCGCCGAGCGGCGCAATCCGGCCCAAGGGCCAAACGGCGAGCGCCGGCGGCGCACCGAACACCCCCAACAGGGCGAGAACACCGGCCGTCCAGAGCGAGGCCTTGACGAACGACCCCAGGATGTGGCCGCGACCGGTGGTCATCACCTCGGCCACGGCCTTCACCGTGCAGAGCCCCGCCCGATGCGCAGACCCGCCGAGCAAGGCGCCCGCAAACAGGGCAACGACGAGCTCGGCAGGCATCGGGCGGGGCGCTCCTGGCGTCAGTATGTCAGGAAGTCGGAGGTGAATACGAGATCGTCGCCGCCGCCCTGGTGGCAAGCGATGCAGCCTTCGTCCATCCCCTTGGCGACCCGGCCGGCGAGCGCCATGCCCGCAGCGTTCTGATCAAGACTTCCGTCGGGCAGAAATTTGACCCAGAACCAGTCCTTGTTCTCCGGGTCATATCCCGCCTCGCGGCGATACATCACCGTATAGGCGCCGAGATGCGCGGCCGGGTCGGCCAGCACCGCATCGGGCTCGACCCCTTCCGGGCCGTAGTTGCGCTTCACGATGAGATCGCCTTCGTGGCCGTCGATCGTGGCGGTGGTGTAGAAGGTTTCCAACTGCATCCCGTGCGGGTCGGTACCTTCGTAGGGGGTATGGTGGATCATGCCCTCTCCGGCGAGCCGCCCGGCCCGCATCGCCTCCCAAACCAGCTGGGCGTAATCGGCGTCGGCCTGCGTGCCGAACGGCGTCTCGGCGTCCTGCGCGAAGGCCTGCGAGGCGGTGAGCGTGGCGGCAACAACGCCCGCGGCGATGACTATGTGTTTCATGGGGGTCCTCCCTTGGTGTGTCCGTGCAGGAGGGACACGTCCACGTCGCGCGCGTTTCACACGCGCCGGTCACGTTCCGGTGACCGATGCCGCGCGATCACCTCTGTGCGAGGTCACACGCTGTTTCATTGCCGCGGGTCTTGTCGGGCCCGACGCTGACGATGGGAGACGTTCATGAACAGACTTGGCCTCATCGCCGCACTCGTTGCGGCCGCCCCCGGTGCGACGGGTGCCGGTGCGCCGCTGCCCGCATCGCTGTGTGTGACCAACGCGAGCGCGCAGCGGTATCATTTCACCGTTCGCACGATCGACGCGGCGGCGCGTGTCGGCCGCGACCTCGCGCCCGGCCAGACCCTGTGCCTGGACCACGGCGGCCGCGGGGTCGTCGCCGCTTTCGAGACCGCGGCAAGTCTGGAAGGCTGCTCGCGGCTGGTGCCCGCCGGAGGAAGCGAGACGCTGATCCTCTTTGGCCGGTTTGACCGTTGCGCCTGGGGCGGCGCGGATGACTGACCGGCGCCCCGGCCCGACGGTTGCCCCTGCCGCCGCCCCCGGGGCGGTGCGGCGCAGTCTCCTGCGTATCTGCCTCATCGCCGGCCTGGCCTGGGGCTTTCACATGGTTTTTTGCTGGAGCCACGCCCTGGTGGAAACCGGCGGCGCGATGGCGGAGCTGCTGCCGGCGATGTTTGTTGGCCTGCTCACGCTCTACGTGCTGCTGATCGCATTGCCCTTCGTGCCGGGTGTCGAAATCGGGATTGCGCTGCTGATGGCCGAGGGACCGCCGATCACACTCTGGGTCTACCTCGCGACCCTCCTGGGGCTGACGCTCGCCTTTGCCATAGGGGCGCTGATCCCTTCGGCGATGCTGCAACGCCTGCTTTCGGATCTGCGCCTCACAAGGCCACGCCGCATGCTTGAGCGGCTCGACCCGCTCGACGGCGACGCGCGGCTGGCGGCTCTCATCGACGCGGCACCGCGATGGCTGGGGCGGGCGACACGATTTCGCTATCTTGTGCTGGCGCTCATCGTCAACATGCCGGGCAACGCTCTGCTCGGCGGCGGCGGCGGGATCCTGTTTCTTGCCGGGTTCAGCCGTCTGTTTTCACCGATATCGACCTTTGCCACGCTGGCGCTCGCGGTGGCGCCGGTACCGCTGCTCGTCTGGGGCCTCGGGGTTTGATGCGGCGGTATGGCTGCGCTGAGGCGGGCCCGCGCGGCTATTGCGCGACGATCTCGGTTTCGACCACCGCGCCGGCGTGCAGGGTGCGATGCACCGGACATTTGTCGGCGATGTCAAGAAGCCGCGCGCGGTCGTCGGGCGACAGCGAACCGCGCACGCGGATCACCCTGCGAAACACGTCCACCTGGCTGCCTTTGCGCTCGCAGCCCTCACCGTCGGCGCGGTGGCTGCGGCCGTGGGTAACATCACAGGACAGGTGGTCGAGCCCGAACCCCTTGCGCCGGGCATACATGCGCAGCGTCATCGTTGTGCAGGCCCCAAGCGCTGCGGCAAGCAACTGGTAAGGGCTGGGGCCGAGGTCGGTGCCGCCGACGCTTGCCGGCTCGTCGGCCACGAGTTGGTGCCTGCCGCCGATTGTGACGTCCTGGCGAAAGCCCGCGGCTTCGGCTTCCGACACCCGCACCACACCCTCGGGTGCGGCCTCGGTGGCCGGCTCCTCGACCAGCGTGAGATACCGTTTCGCCCAGGCGGCAATCACCTCCGCGGCATAGTCCGCATCTTCCTCGCGGGTCAGCAAATGGTCGGCATCATCGAGCGAGACGTAGCTCTTGGGGTGCTTGGCTGCCGCGAACAACCGCGACGCGTTGTCGATCCCGACGATCTGGTCGCGGGGGGCATGCAGCACCAGCAAGGCTGCGCCGAGATTTGGCAACGCATCGTCGAGCGAGGCACCGGCGATGTCGTCGAGAAAGCTTTGGCGGATTTCGAATGTCCGCCCGGCGAGATCGACCAGGGCCGACCCCTGCGTGCGGATCTCGTCGATCTTGCCGCCGAGATTATGCGCCACATGCGCCGGGTCGGCGGGGGCACCGATGGTGACGATGGCCCGCGCCGCCCTGATCTCGGGCGCGGCCTTGATCACCGCCGCACCGCCAAGCGAATGGCCGATGATGAGCTGTGGTGCGAGCCCTTCGCCCTCCATCCAACGCGCCGCCGCGAGCAGATCGCCGACATTCGAGGAAAACCCGGTATTGGCGAACTCGCCGCCGGAATGGCCGAGCCCGGTGAAATCGAACCGGAGCACGGCGATGCCGAGCGCCGCCAGCCGGCCGGCGATCCGACGTGCTGCGGCGATGTCCTTGGAACAGGTGAAGCAATGGGCGAACAGCGCGGCGGCGCGTACCGGGCCTTCCGGGCGGTCGAGCCGCGCGGCCAACGGCGTGCCGAGCGCGCCGGTGAAGGTGATCTTTTCACTTTTCATTGCGGGGGTCCTTTCAGGTCGATGCCGCGAGACCACGGCCCACCCAGGTGTCCGGGTGGGCCGTCGGCCCTCAGGCCAGAGCAAGACGACCGGAGGCGAGCGCCTGGAACGTCGCGCCGAGCACCGCGCCGAACATGATGTGCAGCACCAGCGTCATCATCGGCGCCATCATCCCCATTGCAAGGCCGAAGAAACCAGCGCCCGCCATCGGCATGACCATGACCATGATCATCATGCCCGCCCAGGCGGCGATGCCGAACGCCACACCCTTGGCGGTGGCGCCATGGCCGAGGATCACGTCGTAGAGCAGCGCGAAGCCGCCGCCCCAGGCCAGTGTGCCGATCATGAAATGAGCCAGCCAACCCACCAGCGCCCCCGTACCCATCACTGCGCCCATCATCGCGCCCATCATCGCGCCCATCATCGCGATCACGTCGAGCGCGGGCATCACGCCCATTATCGACTTGGCGACCATCAAGGCCGACAAAAAGACAGTCACCACCAGCCCGGCGGCGAAGCCGGAGAAAAGATGTTTCATGTTTTCCGGGTCCTTATCCAAGAACGAGGGCGTCAGCTGTCGGTTCGTTTCGCTTCGTGAAGCTGGGACAGGATGGCATCTATCCGAACGTCATCCGGGTCGTGCCGGCATTCTGCTTCGCCCACCGACCGGGTGACATCACGCGTCATTCGCAGCTGGCCGATGAACGCATCGCAGCCCTTGCACATCGCCAGATGCAGGCGCATCTGGAGTGCGTCCCACGTCGACAGATTGCCGTCGATCAGGTCGCTGGCGCGCTCCGTCACCTCCTGGCAGCTCAGCATCAATGTCATCCTTGTCCAGCTTCACGAGATATGACCCGCGGGATAGGGAAGCGTTACGGCTTCCATCGAAAAAGAATATGGCCACGCGGGCAAACCGCAAGGGCATGGGTGTCATTGCAACCGATCGAGGGCAGCCCGGACTGCCAGCCGGGCGCGGTGCAGAAGCACCCGCACATTGCCCTCGCTGATCTCGAGAATCGCGCAGACTTCCGCGGTGTCGAGCCCCTGCTGGCCGCGCAGGATCAGCACCGCGCGCTGGGCCGAAGGCAGTGCCTCGATCGCGGCGTTGACGTGTTCGAGCACCTTGCGCCCGGCCACGACCCGCTCGGGCGTGATCTCGTCCCAGAGCTCGGGCATGTCTTTCCAGCGCCCGCGCCCGTCGAAGGCGGCTTGCAACCCGTTGTCCTCCCCGCTCTCGTCGAACGAGACGCTGCGCCCGTCGCGCCGCAGCCGCGAACGCGCCTTGTTGAGAAGGATGGTGTAGATCCACCCGGCCAGAGACGACCGTCCCTCGAACCCGCCGATGTTCCGCAGCACCGCGATCCAGGTTTCCTGCACCAGCTCTTCCGCCGTGGCGTGGTTGCGAACGAAGCCCGCGCACATCCGCAGCATGGCGGCGTTGTGCCTTCGATAGACCTCTTCGAAGGCAGCACGCTCTCCTGCAACAAGGCGCTCTACCAGGTCGTGTTCGTCTCGTGCCTGCCGGCTCATGTTCGCCGCTCCCCGTGTCTGTCTACTCTTAACCGGAGCACAGACGAGACTGTCCAGAATTGGGACGCGACTTCACGCAACTGTGCAAGATTGCAAAAATGCGCCGACGCCGGATCAAACGACCAGGTCCCGTCCATCCTGCGTTGCAGTCCGCAGGCATGATCGGCGGTGGCGGCGTTGAAGGGCGACAGGCCCATACCGAGGCCGAAATGAATGACCTCCCGGAGGACAAGACCAGAAAGGAGTTCGACAAGGATGCGGTCCGGCTTCTGGTGAACCGCCCCGGGTTTGTCGGAGGCTCCAACTCCTGAGCAGGATGGAACATCATGAGCAAGACGAAGAACAAGTTTTCCCCCGAAGTGCGTGAGCGTGCCGGTCGCATGGTTCTGGACAATCCCGGGCAACACGGATCTCGCTGGCAGGCGGTCGTGTCGGTGGCAGCGAAGATCGTTTGTTTGGCGAACACGCGAAACGAGTGGGTCAAGAAGGCCGAGCTTGATCGTAGTGATTGGGCTGAGGGCCGGTCCGCTGATCTCGTCGTCGGAGGCCCTCATTGCGGAGAGCTTCCGTTTGCCCATCGCGTCCATCACGTCGGAACGGTCCGTCTGTATGTCTCCTCGGGCTGTCATAGCGGTCGCCATGGGCGGTGGGCTCGCAGGCCAGCTTCAGCGCATCCGGCGTCGAGATCGTCAGGGGCGGCGGCGGTTCGTCGTGCTGGAAGCACGCCTCCGGCTGTTCGTCGTGCTGGAAGCACGCCTCCGGCGTGATGACCCGCAAGGATGTTCAGCATCGAGCCATTGATGCGCCATCGGTTCGAGCACAATGGCGAAGACCGGCGGAATGACCGTTGTGCGACAGCGCCTCGGTACAGGCTGCTTCGACCGCGCCCAGGCCATCTGAGAGCACGGCGGCAAGGATCTCGACCATTCACTGCTCGGCAGGGCATTGCGCAGCAATGTCCCGAGTGGGGCCGGCCGCCGCCGGGCCGACGCTCCAGCTCGCGCTGAACGCGGCGGATCGCGATCGGCAGGTTCCACCCCTCGAACGGCGCTGCGTTCAATGCCCGGCAGGCGATTGCGCAGCAATCTGCCAAGAGGGGCGCAGAGCGCCGGGTTGTCGAGCCGGGACCGGTATGGGGTGCCGGGGATCGTAGATGGTTTTGCCGCGCGCAAAGGCGCGGCCGTGCGTGCGGGCCGACGATCCGGCCGTCCTGCCAACATTCCAACCGATCGGCATCGGCCCGGATCTCGACCGGACGCCCCACCACTGCCCGACGCAGGCGTGCAGGCCACGGGATCGACCAGATAGTGCCCACACATCTGCTCGAACCGGCGATTGTAGGCGCGATCCTTGCCCGCGAAGATCGCATCAACCACCGCCGCCCGCACTCCAGCCTCGCTGATCTGACACCATGGGAATATGCTCATCGGTCAAAGGAAGACCAAGACCTGAACAGAGCCAACTCATGAACGAGGACTCTCAGGGGAGCAGGTCACGTAACCTCCGGGTATGCCCCAATGTGATGCCCGCCGATACTTGCACACTGGCAGTGCTTTACAGGCCACGCGGTTTCCGGTTCATTTGCGTCGAGACTCAAAGCGTCGTGTGGAGCAAATGCGTTTCATCCTGATCCTGTGTCTGGTCATCAGCCTGGCTTGGTCAGCCAGTGCGGAGCCGGAGCTGTTCAAGAAGGTAGGGAACTGGGAAGTCGTATACGGCGACGAGGGCGGTGTCCGCTTCTGTTTCGCGGCGGCGGATTATGAAGACGAAACCAATGTGTCGATCGGACTGTTCGGGGAAGTTGCCGAATGGCGCCAGATCCTTACGAACCCGAACTGGGGCTCGATCACCGAATACGACGACTATCCGCTCAACTATGTCTTCGACGGCCGCCGTTCCTGGCGAGTGGATACCGTCGGACTGGACCACGCGCTGATTGCCATCGACCTCGAACCGCGGCTGGTCGAGGATTTTGCAGGCTCGATGGGGCTCGAGATTGCACACCAAGGGACCCGTGTGATCAAGCTCACGCTCAAGGGCACCAGGACGGCCGTGAACGCCGTGGAGGCGTGTCATCGGATCAAGGTCTTGCGCCCGGACCCGTTCGCGCCCAACGATCCATTCGCACAGGCTGCTCCCACACCGGAGCCAGGCTTGCGGTTTGCCGGAAGGTCGGTCGTGTCAGATGACCGCGTGTTGCGTGTGACGCTTGGCGAAACCCTCTCGGTTGACGACCTTGCCCTTCGGTTCCCGAGCTACCGCGTGTCACGCAATTTCGATGTCCCTGAGGAGGTCGGCGATGTTCTCGTGTCCGACGCGCGCGGCAATGCCCTGTTGCACATCTTTTATGCTCGCGGATCGCAAACGGTCGAACGGGTGATTTCATGGCATCCAGGGGTGGAGGGTCCGAACGATACCCGGGTCGGCGAGGCATTGGGCACGGCACCAGTCAAGTTGAGCTGTTCCCTCGGGCTCGCAACCACATGCGCCCCCGCTGATGGGTCTTGGTACGGCGGGAAACGGTACGGGTATGCGGACTACATCTTCGAACCAGGACGATGCCCAGGCAGCACGTTCCACGACGCCTATCACGGTGGGGGGACCAGCACGATTGGCGCCTGCGAGGCCATTGCCGGGTTGATCATGGAGGGTTATTGGCCGGAGCATTCAGAGCAGGAGACGTTGCTGCCCTACGGATCCCGCGTTGGCATGGAAATGACCGTCATCGAACGCCACGCCCTCGGCTCGAAATCAGCGCGGATCACGCTGGAACATACCCGCGAGAACGCGCTTTCGTTCTGTGAACAGTACTCGAACACCTCCTCCGAAGAGTGCATCCAAAGCACGATTGAGGATACCGGCGCGCAGGTCCGGTTGTTGGCCAACTGCGAAACCGGCGAGTTTTTCTGGCGCGGCGCTTACGCCGTCAACCACCGCTACAAGGGGCGCAAGACAGCGGCCCAATCACCGGCCGATGGTCCGGTCGGGCTCTACCTGATCGAACGTCAGGACACGGGTGACCGCTGGACCATGTTGGGCAATTGCACAGCATGTGGTTACGTCGAAGCTCTTGTCGCCTTCGCGGAACTATGCCCCAACCGAAACGTGGACACCGCCGCATATTGAGCGCGAAGCGGCGGGATGCCGCGTCTTGTGGTTGAATTCAACCGGACGAGCAGAAGCTGGAAGGTTCCAAACAACCCGAGCCCAAGGTGCACGCGCGCAACCTGCCAAGAATTTCGTCCGGCACTGGTTGATGACGGCCCGTTCAATTCGGTGCATTATGTGGGCTTTTAGGTGGTGACCTGCCACGGGATATTTCCTCCATCTGGAACTAGAGTCCGACCCAATGAAGGGACGGACAATGAAGCGATCAAGATACAGCGAAGAGCAGA
>JGI24025J20009_10001381_pt1 | contig 18324 bp, 23 predicted proteins | sample Cruoilmetagenom3_FD_20009 | JGI IMG/M metagenome (IMG submission 20009) | reverse complement strand
GCACCGGCGCGGTCGGCTGGGCCACCTGCGGAAGCTCGCCGCCGCCGAGTGTCGGCGTCTCGCCGAGGCTCGAGACGTCGCAATCCGCTTCCAGCTCGCAGAGCCGGAACTCGAGATCGCCGATCCGGTTGGTCCCGTCGCGCACCAGCGAGAGGATCCGGAACTCGAGCTGTTCGATCTTGCCGGTGAGCCGCACGATCTCGGCCTCGAGCGCGTTCACCCGGTCGAGGCTGGACCCGGCACCGAGCGGCACCGACACGCCGCCAGTGGTGTTGAGCTCGGTGCCGAGCCGTTGCAGCTCGACAAAAAGCACGGTGAGCTCCTGGCGGATGTCGGCGAGCGTCTGCGCCCGGTCCTGCGCCCAGTCCTGCGCCCCGTCCTGCGCCATCACACCAAGCGGCGCGAAAGCGAGCCCCGCCGTCAGAACGATGGAAAAAACACGTGTTCTCAAACCCATATCACCCCCCTGGATCAGATCAGCTGGTGACACCGCCAACGCTCAGCACGGTCACCGCGCGCCGGTTCTGACTGTAGCAGGCCTCGACCGAGCAGATCTCGAGCGGGCGTTCCTTGCCGTAGGAGACGGTCTTCAGCCGCGCCGGCGATACGCCACGCTCGATCAGGTAGGACTGCACCGCGCTGGCACGCCGCGCGCCGAGGGCGAGGTTGTATTCCCGCGTGCCCTGTTCGTCGGCATGGCCTTCGATGACGGCGGAAAACTCGGGATTGTCCGTGAGCCAGGTGGCCTGCTGGGCGATCACACTCTGGGCGGCGGAGGTGAGCACCGACTGGTCGACCTCGAACAACACCCGGTCGCCGACGACCTGGTTGAAATAGGCCGGGCTGGTCGGGTCCGAGACCGAGCCCAGCGCGCCGTTGGCCCCGGCCGCGCCGAGCGCGCCGTCCTTGCCGAACCGGCTGTTCTTGTCGCAGGCGGTGAGCGCGAGCGCGCCGACCAGCAGCGTAGCGGTAACGAGGTGTTTCATGGGGACCATCCTGTGCCTTTTTGTTTTTGTCTGCTCAGTTCTGTTTTTCAGTTCTGGTTTCTTGACCGCGACATTAGCAGAGCCGCGCGCGCTTGTGAATCGCCTCCGTTGACTCGCCTCAGTCGAGCCCCCTCAATTCAGAAGCGGCCCCCAGGCCGGGTCCGAGGCGGCGCCCGGCGTGCCCACCCGGCGCAGGTTGCGTCCAGAGATGTCGACCGAGAACAGCGACGCCGAACCGGTCTCGCCCTGGGTCTCGCGGGTGAACATGATCACCCTTCCATTGGGCGACCAACTCGGCCCCTCGTCGAGGAAGCTCGCGGTGAGCAGCCGCTCTTCGGAGCCATCGGTGCGCATCACCCCGATGTGGAAGCGGCCGGCGTTCTGCTTGGTGAAGGCGATGTAGTCGCCGCGCGGGCTCCAGACCGGGGTGCCGTAGCGGCCCTCGCCGAAGCTGATCCGCGTCGGCTCTCCGCCCGCCGCCGACATCACGTAGATCTGCGGGCTGCCCGAGCGGTCGCTCTCGAACACGATGCGCGACCCGTCGGGGCTGAACGAGGGCGCGGTCTCGATCGAGGGCGCGTCGGTCAGCCGGCGCAGGGTGCCGCCCGGCAGCGCCATCACGTAGAGGTCCGAGTTACCGCCCTGTTCGAGCGAGAACACTACCGAGCCGCCGTCGGGCGAAAACCGGGCCGCGAAGCTCGACATGTTGGCCCCGGCAGCCCTCAGCGCCGTGGTCCCCATCGTCGCCAGCTCGAGCAGGTAGATCTGCGGCGATCCGGTCTCATAGGAGGTGTAAAGCACCCGGTCGCCGGTCGGCGAGAACCGGGGAGCGATCACCAGCGATGACCCGTCGGTGAGGTTCTGCACGTTGGCACCGTCATAATCCATGATCGAAAGCTGCTTCAGGCGGGCGTTCTTCGGTCCCTGCTCGCTCACGAACACCACCCGGCTGTCGAAATAGCCGCCCTCCCCGGTGATCCGGCTATAGATCACGTCGGCCACCTTGTGCGCCATCCGCCGCCAGCCGGCGGTGGTGCCGATGAACTGCAACCCGTCGCCGAGCGGTTGGTCCGAGAACACGTCGAACAGCCGGAACTTGACCGTGAGTTGGGTGCCGTCAACCGAAACCGACCCGGTCACCAGCGCCTGGGCATTGATCGCCTTCCAGTCGGCATAGGCCACCGGCGCATCGAAATTGGTCAGACTCGAGATATGGGCCGAGCCCGGGATCTCGCGAAACAGCCCGGTGCCGGCGAGGTCGGCAGCGATCACCTTGGTGATCTCGGCGGCATATTGCGGCGCCTCGCCGCCGGCACTCGCGAAGGTCGGGATCGCGAAGGGCAAGGGTTCGATCACACCCTGGTCGATGACGATCCGGAGCGGCTCGGCGCGGGCCGGGGCGGCGATCTGGACAAGCCCGATGAGGGCGAGGGCGAAGGCAAGAAAGCGAAATGCGGTCATCTGGTCCTCTCGGTCTCAGCCGTAGTCTGATTTCTGTCTTGGTACCACAGGGATGCGGCCGGGGTGGCGGGGAACTGCCGGGCGAAGTCGGCATCGGGTGTCGTGCTGTTGGGGCGCGCTGCCGCCCACACACACCTGGTTAAGTCCGCCAGGAAGACAGCGAAAGGCACCCGGGTCCCAAATTCTGGCAAAGCGCCCTGCATCACCGGATCCTCATGTTGGACGGGTCGAAGGTCATCTCGATCTCGCGCCACTGGTCGTATTTCCCGGGCGGCAGCGGAAAGCCCTGCGCGCCGCAGCGGATCACCGCGCGCCGGGCCGCCTCGTAGGCGCCGCGGGTCGCGGTCGGCGTCGCCCCGTCCGACGAGAGCATCTCGACGCTCTCGGGCTTGCCGTCCGCCGCCATGCGCACCAGCACGACCACGGTGGTCGACAGCGCATCGGTCGACAGCGAGCCGACGTTCCAGCACGCCTGCACCGCGATCCGCAGCCCGTCCTGTTCGCCGCGCGTGAGCGGCGGGCCTGAGGGGGCGTCGGCGGTCACGGGCGCGGTGGCCTCGCCCAGCGCCTCGGCGAGCGCGCCCTCGATCGCGTCATCAAGTGCCGGCTCCGGCTCGGGTTCGGGCTCGGGATCGGATGCCGGCTCCGCGACCTCCACCGGTTCGGGGGGCGGCGTCGGCTTGGCGCGCGGGCGCGGCGAGGCGGTCGGGGCCGCCGTCGGGGATTCGTCGGGGTTTCGGTCGGCGTCTCGGCTTCGGTGACGATCTCGGTCGTGGTCGCCTCGGGCGCCTGCGTGGGCAGCTCGGTGACCGGCTCTGGCTCCGGCTCCGCCACTTCGTCGGGCACAATGTCCTCGATCAACGCGGGCCCCGGCGGGGCCGGTTCCTCGGGCGGCGCGATGACCTCGTCGGCCACCCGGGGCGCCTCGGGCGGGGTCTCGGGCTCGGGGGCCGGCGGGGCGGGTTCGGGCTCCGGTTCGGGCTCAGGTTCGGGCTCCGGTTCGGGCGCCGGCGGTTCCGGGCGCGGCGGCGGCGGCGTCGGCTCAGGCTCCGGTTCAGGCTCCGGCTCCGGGCGCGGCGCGGGCCGCACGCCGGCGGGTGCTGCCGGCGTCTGAGCCCCTTCCATAAGCGCCGCAAACTCGGCGTTCGAGACCAGCGACACCTCGGCCACCCGGAGTGTGGGCTCCTCGCGTTGCCACGCGATCAGCCCGCCCACCAGCAGCCACAGGAGCAAGAGCCCATGGCCGATACCGGAGATGATGTAACCCGTTCTCATGTCACGGTCTCATGTCGCGGTCTCATGTCGCGGTCTCATGTCATCGGCGCGTCAGCGCCCATCCGTTGCCGGTTCCCCGGTCATCGTTGGCCCGCCGGTGTCCGTCACCAGGCCAATGTTCGAAAACCCGCCCGCATTGAGCGCGCCCATCACCTGGGCCACGACCGCATAGGGCACCTTGCCGTCGGCGCGCAGGAACACCTTGTCGTCGTTACGCTCGGCGGCGATCGCCCTCAGCTTGGCGACAAGCTCATCGCGACCGATCTCGGTCTCCATCAGCGCGATCGTCCCGTCGGCGGAAATGGTGATGGCGAGCGGTTCTTCGTCGGCCGCCGGCAACGGCGTCGCCGCCGTTTTCGGCAGCTCCACCGGCACGCCCACGGTCAACAAGGGGGCGGCCACCATGAAGATGATGAGCAGCACCAGCATCACGTCGACCATCGGCGTGATGTTGATCTCGGCCATCATCGCACGATGTTTGCCGCGGCGCCGCCCGCGCCGGGCGCGCGGCTTCGAAGCTGTTACGTTTGCGCCCATGTCAGCTGTCCAGCTGGCGGCTGAGGATGGTGGCGAACTCGTCGGCGAAAGCTTCCCAACCGGCCACCACGCCGTCGCTGTCGGCGGTGAGCTTGTTGTAGAAGATCAGGGCCGGGATCGCCGCCATCAGGCCGAGGCCGGTGGCGAACAGCGCCTCGGCAATGCCCGGCGCCACCACCGCGAGGTTGGTGTTCTCGTGCTGGGCGATCTCGATGAAGCTGTGCATGATCCCCCAGACGGTGCCGAACAGCCCGATGAACGGTGCCGATGAGGCGACCGTGGCGAGGAACGGCAGCCCCCGGTTCAACTTCTCCGCCTCCTTGGCGATGGCCACGTCCATCGACCGGTCGATCCGCGACCCTGCGCCCGCGATCAACCCGCCGTCGGCCCGGTGCGACCGGCGCCATTCCAGCATGCCCGCCGCGAAGACCTTCTCTGGCGAGCCCCGGGGGGTCGGCCCGACCTCGTCGAACAACTCGTCGAGCGGATCGCCCGACCAGAAGGCGCGGTCGAACACCGACGCCTCGGCGCGCGCGCGCCGGTATTGCCGAAACTTGGCGACGATGATCGCCCAAGAATAGAACGACGCCGCCAGAAGCAGGAGAATAACCAGCTTCACGATCAGCGTTGCCCGGAAGAAAAGCGCCCAGATTGAAAAATCAATCGCTTGCGCGGCTGCAAGTGTTTCCGTTTCCATGTGCCTGTGCCCGCCTTAGGTCCCACCCCCTCGTTCAACGGGGGGCTCTTTCGGGGGAAACTAGACGATATCGCGGCAAAAGGCCAATGAAACCGGCGTTTGCGTTGACCCGGCGGCGGCTCAGGTGAGCAAGCGGCGGATATCCGCCGGCAACCGCACGGCTGTGCCCGCCGCGCCGATCGCCACCAGCACCACGCGGGCCGCGAACAGGACCTCGCCCGCACGGGTCACCCGCTGGTTCATGACCAGGCTCGCCCCCTTCACCGCCTCGACCTCGGTTTCGACGCTGAGGTCGTCGCCGAACTTCGCCGGTGCGAGGTAATCCGCCTCCACCCGGCGCACGGCAAAGACGATCCCCGTCGCCTCCATCAACGCCGCCTGGTCGATCCCGCGTGCGCGCACAAACTCGGTCCGTCCCCGCTCGATGAACTTGAGATAGTTGGCATAGTAGACAATGCCGGCGAGATCGGTGTCTTCGTAGTAGACGCGGACGGGGAAGCTGTGGGTCATGAACCCCGTCTAGCCGTTCAACGGAAAACTGGCCAGAGGCTCATACTGCGCGCCATCCTGAGTGAGGTGGGAGCGACAGAGGCTCACCGAAAGCGCCGGTTCCGGCGGCAGCGCGAAGGTGCCGTTGAGCGCCAGGAACTCGCCCAGCCGCGCCTGTTCCTTCGGACCCATCTCGCGCGGGAAGCGGGCGATGGTCACATGCGGGCGGAACCGCTCGCGGCGCAGATCGACACCCGTCTCACGGGCGATCCGCATCACCTTGGCGTGCAGCGGCGCGAGCCCCGCCCCGGTCGCACCCACGGCCAGCACCGCCGGCCACCGCCCGCCGAACAGCGTGAGCCCGGACAGCGCCACGGTCAGACCCGGCAGCCGCGCGCCGTCCAGCGCCTCGGCCACCTCGTGGGCCGTGCCGTCGGCAACGTCCCCGAGGAAAGCCAGGGTCAGGTGCAGGTTCTCCTCCGGCACCTGCCGCCCCACGCCGAGCCCCGCCTGCAACCGGGTGAGCGGGTGCAGCATCGGCTCGGGCAGGTCGAGGGCGATGAAAGCGCGCATCATCCCACCTTGCGCAACACCGGGAACTGAAACCGTTGCGCGCTTCCTGCGGGCGTCACATGCAGGTGACGGCGGCTCTCGACGGGCGTGCACACCCCCGGCAGATGCGCCTCGATCTCGGCGGCGAGTTCTGCGGGCGCGTAGCGCCGCACCGGCAACCCGGAACATGTCTCCGGCCCGTCCTCGGCAAAGGTGGCGATGATCGCGACGGCCCCCGGCGCGGTCGCGGCGTCGCGCCCCCGCGCATAAGCCGCCCGCGCACCCGGGTCGGTCAGGAAGCGAAGCACCGCCCGATCATGCCACAGCCGGGAACGCCGGGGCGGTGTCCAGGCGGTCACGTCGCCCACCACCCAGTCGACCGCCGCCGCCCGCGGCCCCAGCCGAGCGCGCGTCACCGCCAGCCCTTCGGCGGAGCTATCGACCGCGGTGACCGGCGCGAACCCCTTGTCGAGAAGATGGTCGACCAGCCGCGACGCCCCCGCGCGGACATCGACCGCGGCGCAGGCGCGCACATGGTCCTCGATCAACGCCGCCGAAAGCCCCGGCGCCGCCTCGAACCAGCTCAGGCTGTCGTCGGCCTTGTCCGCATAGACCCGGTTCCAATGCGCCCGGTCAGTCATGCTGTGCCATCCGCGCGAACACCCGCAGCGCGTGGCTCGGATCATCCGCCGCATCCGGCAGCACCGGATCGTAGGCGAGCTGGATCAGCCGGGCGATCTCGGGGCGCAGGATGGTCGCGCCGGTCTCGGGATGCAGCGCCAGCGGCGATGTGCCCGCGAACGCCGCCTCGCCCCAGCTCAGCACCGTCTCCACCGCCTCGCCGAGCGCCACTGTCTCGGCGGGAAGCGTCTCCAGCCCGCCCCGCATCGCGAGAAACACGAAGGCCGCCTTGATCGCGCCGGCGTTGTCATACCGAAAGGCCCGGTATCGGTTGGCATCGGCCGCCTTCAACCGGACCACGGTGGCCGCGAGATCGGGGATCATCTGACCGAGGTCGGGCACGTGGAGCAACTCGTCCCAGTCCCGGAAAAAGAAGATCATCAGGTTGGACCCGAGNTCGGGGTCGGTCTCGGCGATCTCACGGCCCGCNAGCCGTCCCACCGCTTCCAACGCCCCCTTGACGACCCCGAGGGTCGCCTCGTCCACACCGAACACGACCGGCGCGATCGGACGGCCCCAGCGCGCGAAGGCATAGGCCCCATTGCGGGTGAACAGCTTTTCGATGTCTTCGGGGGTCACGGCCTGGCTCCTCTCGTCTCAAACCGAGATAGGCGGGCGAAGCGATCGGGGCAAGCGCCGGACCTGGCCGCCTTGGCGAAACCGGGCGAAACGGGGCGAAACGGGGCGTCGAAACAGCGCGCGCCCCCGCCCGGAACCAGGACACCGCACCCCGCCGCCCGGGCAAACGCGGTTTCGAAACCGCGTTCCACGCCGCTTCGAAGCGGCGTCCCCTAGCCCTCGAACAGATCCGTCTGCCCCGGCGGCGGCGGCGGCGCCATGCCGAGATGGGTCCAGGCGCGTGCCCCGAGCATCCGCCCGCGCGGCGTGCGTTGGATCAGCCCCTGCTGCAGCAGATAGGGCTCGATCACCTCTTCCAGCGCGTCCCGGCTTTCGCTCAGCGCCGCCGAGAGCGTCTCGATCCCGACCGGACCACCCTGGTAATGCTCGGCCATCAGCCGCAGGTAGCGCCGGTCGGCGCCGTCGAGCCCGAGGTGGTCGACCCCCAGCCGCGTCAGCGCCCCGTCCGCAAGCGCGTGGGTGATCTGACCGTCGCCCTCGACCACGGCGAAATCGAGCACCCGGCGCAACAGCCGCCCGGCGATCCGCGGTGTGCCGCGCGCCCGGCGCGCAATCTCGCGCGCGCCCTCCGGCGCGGCCGGGGCCCCCAGCTTCTCGGCGTTTCGGGTGACGATCTGATAGAGCTCGTCCTCGGTGTAGAATTGCAGCCGAACGGGGATGCCGAACCGGTCGCGCAACGGCGTGGTGAGCAGGCCGAGCCGTGTCGTCGCGCCCACCAGCGTGAACGGCTGGAGCTCGATCCGCACCGTGCGCGCCGCTGGCCCCTCGCCGATTACCAGGTCGAGCTCGTAATCCTCCATCGCCGGATAGAGCACCTCCTCGACCGCCGGGTTCATCCGGTGGATCTCGTCGATGAACAGCACGTCGTTGCGCTCGAGGTTGGTCAGGATCGCGGCAAGATCGCCCGCCTTGGCCAGCACCGGCCCGGAGGTCATCCGGAACCCCACCCCCAGCTCACGCGCCATGATCTGCGCAAGCGTGGTCTTGCCCAGGCCCGGGGGCCCATGAAACAGCGCATGGTCCATCGCTTCGGCCCGCGTCCTGGCGCTTGCGATGAACACCTTGAGATTTGCCCGCGCCTCGGCCTGGCCGATGAAATCGGTCAGATATTGCGGCCGCAGCGCCCGGTCATTGTCCCTGGCTTTGTCTTCGGGCTGCGGCGCGGGGCGCAGGGTCGGGTCCGGTCCGGTCATGCTCGTCGCTCTCTTTCAGAGGCTCCTCGCCGGGTCAGGCGAAAACCGAACGGGCGAAGACGGCCAGGCGCGGCGTGAGCCCCCATCCTTCCTACCCTTTCGGCGCCAGCAGGCGCAAGGCGGCCCGGATCAGCGCAGGCGTGTCGGCACCCGGCTCCTCGCCCAGCGCCGTCGCCACCGCAGAGGCCGCATCTCCGGGGCCATACCCGAGGTTCGTCAGCGCCGACAGCGCCTCGGACTGGGCCGCAACATTCACGGCCGGCGCGACGGGGACCGCCGCCGGCGCGCCGCTGTCGGGCTCCACCAACACCATGTCGTCCCCCTGCGCGACCGTCGCCGGCGCCGCCGCCGACATCGCCATCACCGCCGGCGCCTTGTCCTTGAGTTCGTTGACCACCCGTTGCCCGGTCTTGGGGCCGATCCCTTTCGCCGCCTTCACCGCGTTCCAGTCGCCGAGCGCGATCGCCCGGCTTACCCCGTCGGCCCCGAGCGCGCCGAGGATTGCAAGTGCCGCCTTGGCCCCCACCCCCTGCACGCTCATCAGGAGCCGGAACCATTCCTTTTCCGCCAGCGTCGCAAACCCGAAGAGCTGGAGCAGGTCTTCGCGCACCAGGAGATCCGTGTAGAGCGCCACCGCCTCGCCGGGCCCGGGCAGCGCCGCCAAGGTCCGGTCGGTCGCAAAGACCACGTAGCCCACCCCGCGCACGTCGATGAGCGCATGGTCCAGCGTCTTGTATTCGAGCCGCCCGGCGATGCGCCCGATCATGCCGGGGCCCTCTTTGCAGCCGCTTCGAGCCGCCGCCCCGCGCGGGCGAAATGCGCATGGCAGAGCGCGATGGCGAGGGCGTCGGCGGCGTCGGTGCCGGCGATCTCGATACCCGGAAGCTGGAGCCGCACCATGTGTTCCACCTGCCGCTTGTCGGCATGCCCGACGCCGACCACGGTCTTCTTGACCTGGTTGGGCGCGTATTCCCCGACGTCGAGCCCGGCCTGTGCCGGCACCAGCATCGCCACGCCCCGGGCCTGGCCAAGCTTCAGCGTGCCCGCGCCGTCGCGGTTGACGAAGGTCTGTTCAATCGCGGCAGTGTCCGGGGCGAACCGGGCGATGACATCCGTAAGCCCCTCGTAAAGCGCCAGAAGACGCGCCGCGAGCGCCTCTCCGGTGCCATGCACGATCCCGTTGGCCACGTGCGACATCCGGTTGCCATCGGTGTCGATCACGCCCCAGCCGAGATTGCGAAGCCCCGGGTCGATCCCGATTACCCGCATATGCTGCCCCTGCCCTGTTCGTTCGTCGCGGTTTTCGCCCGCGCTTTCGGTCCGCGCCTTCTGACGGTGGCCCATGCGGCCGACCGCCGTGCCGCGATCTAGCACGAAACGCGAACATCCGCCAGTGCTTTCCGCGCCGGCCGGCCCTCCCGGCCCCGCCCCGGGGCGCGTGCGCCTTTGCGATCTGTCGGCAAGTGGAGTGACCCATGCATCATCGGCATGGAGAATGCACCGACACCAGAATCACCTATGCGCTGAGGTCATGACGCCATGCAATCGACGCGCCTTCTCAGACAACCGGTACCGGACTATCTGCCCATCGTAACACAGGCAAACTTGCAAACAGGAGCAAGACCATGAGCACCTTCGACACCGGCGCCGCCCCGCGGTTTTCCACCGGATTCTCGGCCCCCCGGCTCTCGCGTTTCGTTGCGCGGATCCTCGAAGCGCGCGCGGCGCGCGCCGAGCGCCTCGCGACCTTCCGCGCGCTCAGCCGTCTCACCGAGCACGAGCTCGACGACATCGGGCTGACGCGGGCCGATGTGAACGCTTTGCGCTGACACCAGCCCACACGAAAACGGGCCGCACCCAGTGGCACGGCCCGCTTGAGGCCCCCGGGAAACGCCCGGGGGCTTTTGTTTTTCGGGTTACTCTTCGACCGACAGGGCCACGAACCGCGGATCGCCATCGCGGCGCACCAGCAGCAGAACCGACTGCCGGCCGCCCTCGCGGGTCGCTTCGAGCCGGGCCTCGAAATCGACGATCGAGGCGACGCGGGACTGCCCCGCCTCCTCGATCACGTCACCCGGACGCAAGCCTTTTTCCCAGGCAGCACTCGCCTCGTCGACCTCGGTGATGACGATCCCCGCGGCGTCCGGGCCAAGCCCGAGCTCATCGCGGATCTCATCCGTCAGCTCGCTGAGGTCGAGCCCCAGCACCGATTTCTCGACCGGCGCCTGCGGAGCTGCTTCCGGCGCGTCCTCGGCGTCGTCGGCAAGGGCCGCTTCACGCCGCCCGAGCGTAACCTTGAGGGTCTGGGACTCACCATCGCGCAGGATCACCACCCGCACCGTCTCGCCCACCGGCGCGTCGCCGACGATCCGCACCAGCTCGCGGGTGTCGTCGACGTCCTCACCGTTGAAATTGGTGATGAGATCGCCGGATTCGATACCGGCATCCTTCGCTGGCCCGTCCGGCACATCCGTGACCAGCGCGCCCTCGGTGGTCCCGAGCCCCATGGCCTCGGCCACGTCCGGGGTCACGTCCTGGATGCGCACGCCGAGCCAGCCGCGCCGGGTCTCGCCAAACTCCTTGAGCTGATCGATCACCTTGGTCACCACGTTCGACGCCATCGAAAAACCGATGCCGATCGACCCGCCCGAGGGCGACAGGATCGCGGTGTTCACGCCGATAACCTCACCGTCCATGTTGAACAGCGGGCCGCCCGAGTTGCCGCGGTTGATCGCCGCATCGGTCTGGATGAAGTCGTCATAGGTGCCCGACAGTTCGCGGCCCCGGGCCGAGACGATCCCGGCCGAAACCGAGAAGCCCTGGCCCAGAGGGTTGCCCACGGCCATGACCCAGTCGCCCACGCGCATCACGTCGGAATCACCGAACGGCACGAACGGCAGCGGCTGGTCGGCCTCGACCTTGAGCAGCGCAATGTCTGTGTTGGGATCGGTGCCCACGACCTCGGCCGGGAGGATGCCAAGCCCGTCGAAGAACTCGATCATAATCTCGTCGGCGCCGTCGATCACGTGGTTGTTGGTGACGATGTAGCCATCTTCCGAGATCACGAAACCGGACCCCAGCGCATTCGAGCGGCGGGTCTGCGGCGCGCCGTTGTCCTCTCCCGGCTCCTGGTCCAAGAAGTCACGAAACAGCTCTTCGAACGGCGAACCCTCCGGCACCATCGGGTGGGTGTCGGTGTCTTGGGCGATCAGCGTCGCGGTGGTGATGTTGACCACGGCCGGGCTGGTGCCCTCGGCGAGATCGGCAAAGCTCTCCGGCACGCCCCGCGCGACCGCGGCGCCTGTGCCCAAGAACATGGCCACCACCAGCATGAGCGCCATGAACGCGCGCGCCGGATGGGTTTCAACCACGCCCAGTGCCCGGGCCTGGCCCCGGGAGTGGGTTTGAGAAATGGAAAAAGTTCGAACCTCTGCCGTCACTGCAGCCTCCTGTTACTTGTCCGGGTCAAGAACCCGTTGTGTCGAACATGGAGATAGGGTGGCTGGGACGCAACACAATGGGGGTCGCGCCGCGTCACATCGAAGTGAATTGGCGGCGAACCGCCTCGCGGCGAAAGCGGGAGCGGTTTCCGGTGCGGAAACCGACACAAAATCCGCGGCGGATTTTGTCACGAAATCCGCAACGGATTTCGCCGCCGCCCGACCCGGTCGCGCCGCGCTCAAACGCCGAGCGTCTTCGCCAGCCAGACCAGCCCGACCCCCAGCGCCACCGCCACCAGGCCGATGCTGCGGCGTTGTTCCGGCGTCAGCTTCGCCATGATCTCGACGATCTCGTCGAGACGCGAAGGGGCCAGTGCGAACACCAGCCCCTCGATCACGAGCACGAGCCCAAGCCCCAGCGCGATCCACGCCATCGCTTATTCGGCCGGGCCGTCTGTCGGAGCCTTGTTCGACTTCAGGTAGTCGAAAAACTCGCTGTCGGGCGTGATCACCAGGGTCGAGTTCTCGGCCTTGAGGCTGTTCTCGTACGCGGTCAGCGAGCGGTAGAAGGCGAAGAACTCCGGGTCGCGCCCGAAGGCCCCGGCAAAGATCGCGTTGCGTCGCGCATCGGCCTCACCGCGGGTGATCTCGGCCTGTTTCTGCGCTTCGGACGTGGTCTCGACCACCGTCCGGTCGGCTTGCGCCCGCACCCGCTGCGCCGCTTCCTTACCGCGGGCGATCTCGTCCGCCGCTTCGCGTTCGCGTTCGGCGCGCATCCGCTCGTAGGTGGCCTTGAGGTTCTGCTCCGGAAGGTCGGCCTTCTTGATCCGCACGTCGATGACCTGGACGCCAAGCGCATTCGCCTCGGCCCGGGCCTTGTCGCGGATCTGGTTCATCAGCGCGGCCCGGTCGGTCGAGAGGATCGCACCCGAATCGACCCCGCCCAGCACCGCGCGCAGCTGCGCGTTGAGGATACGCTGGAGACGCTGGCGCGCGCCCTCGATCCCGCTGGCGCCCACGGCGCGGCGAAACTGGGTCGCGTCCGAGATCCGCCAGCGCGCGAAGGCTTCGACCACCAGCCGGCGGTCGTCGGCCGGGGTGACTTCGAGCGGTTGCGTATCGAGCGGCAGGATCCGGTCATCGTACTTGGCGATCTCATGGAACACCGGGATCTTGAAGTAGAGCCCGGGCTCGGTGATCTCCGCCGTCACCTCGCCGAACCACAGGCGCAGCGCCTTTTCGCGTTCGTCGACGATGTAAAAAGCGTTGAGCGCAATGAGCACCACGGCCACGGCCCCGGCGATGAGTATCTGGTTGCGTCGCATCAGTTCTGCCCTCCCGAAGTGGCCGTCGTCGCGCCATCCGTGCTGGTGCGTGAGCGCTGCACCTCGTTGAGCGGCAGGTAGGGTACCACGCCGGACCCGCTGGCACCGTCGTCGATGATGATCTTGTCGACGTCACCGAGCACCCGCTCCATGGTTTCGAGGTAGAGACGCTTGCGAGTCACCTCCTCGGCCTTGGCGTATTCGTCATAGACCGCGATGAAGCGCTGCGCCTCACCCTCGGCCTCGTTGACCACGCGGGCGCGGTAGCCTTCCGCCTCTTCGAGCAGCTGCGCGGCTTCACCGCGCGCGGCGGCGATGACCCGGTTGGAATAGGCGTCGGCCTGCTTCTGGAGCGTGTCGCGGGTCTGTTCCGCAGCCTGGACGTTGCGGAAGCTGTCGATCACCTCTGCGGGCGGGTCGGCGCGGTCGAAGTTGACCCGGACGATGTTGACCCCGGAGGCGTAGATGTCGAGCGTCTGCTGAATCAGCGTTTGCAGCTCCTGGGCGATGACGCCCCGGTCCCGGTTCAGGATCGGTGCGAGGTCGGACCGGCCGATGATTTCGCGCATCGCCGATTCCGACACTGCGGTGATCGTCTCGACGGGGTCGGCGAGGTTGAAGACGAAGTTTTGGATGTCGCCGATGTTCCAGACCACCTGGAAGTCGATATCGACGATGTTCTCGTCGCCGGTCAGCATCAACCCGTCCTTGGTGCCGGTGCCGATGTCGATCGTGTTCTCGCGCGTCACCGGGTAGACCTCGTAGGTCACCACCGGCCAGGGCGCGAAGTTGAGGCCTTCGGTGCCGACATCGAAGCGCTCGCCGAACAGCAGTTCGACCGATTGCTCCGAGGTGTCGACCCGGTACAGGCTGGCAAAGACCCAGGCCGCCAGCACGCCCAGCAGCACCAGCGCGATGCTGCCGCGCCCGATGCCACCGCCACCGGTGCCGCCATCGCCGCCATTGCCGCCGCCGCGCCGGGTGGTCTTGCCCCCCATCAGCACGCGCAGCTGCTCCTGGCCCTTGCGCATCAGATCGTCGATCTCGGGGATCTGCGGGCCGTCCTGGCCATTGCCGGGTCGGCGTCCGCCGCCCTTGTCGTCTCCCCCGCCACCGGAGCCGCCGCGGTTGCCACCGCCGCCCCAGGGCCCGCCATTGTCACTGGCCATAAGGTCAAATCCTCTCTCGTCTCAATCGGGACACAGTCGGTGATTTGTGACTTGGTCCCATGGTTTTCAACCCGTCCGCCGCCACCTGGTGAACTGTCTTCTGTCGAAGACACCCACATGGGCCGCCTTCTGTCGAAGACAACCACGCGGATTGCCCTCTGTCGAAGACACCCGCTCAGTGGCTGCGGGTCGGCTGTTTCATCAGCACGATCTCTTCCGCCATCGTCGGATGCACCGCAACCGTCTGGTCGAAGTCCGTCTTGGTCGCGCCCATCTTGATCGCCACCGCCGCCAGCTGGATCATCTCCCCCGCCCCGTCTGCAACGATATGGCAGCCGAGCACCTTGTCGGTGGCCTTCGAGACGATGAGCTTGAACAGCACCCGTTCCGCAGAGCCGATGAAGCTCTTCTGCATCGGCCGGAACGCCGCGCAATAGACGTCGACAGGCTCCTGCTCGCGCGCCCCCTCCTCGGTGAGCCCGATCGAGCCGTATTCCGGCCGGGTGAACACCGCGGAAGGCACAAGGACGTGATCGGGCTTCGTCGGGTTGCCGTTGAACACGGTCTCGACGAAGGCCATGCCTTCGCGGATCGCGACCGGGGTGAGCTGGATGCGATTGGTCACGTCGCCGACCGCATAGATCGACGGCACCGAGGTCTGACCGTAGTCATCGACCTCGACCTCGCCCCAGCGCCCGAGCTTCACCCCCGCTTCAGCGAGCCCCATGCCCTCGGTCTTGGGGTGGCGTCCGGTCGCGTAGAGCACCTGGTCGAAAGTGTCCTCGCGCCCGTCGGTGCCCTTGACCCAGATCCGGCCCCGGCGCTTTTCCATCCGCTCCACCTCGGCGCCGACATGCAGATCGACCCCGTGACCACGGATCAGCTCGGCAAGATGCCCGCGCACCTCGTCGTCGAAGCCGCGCAGGATCTGCGCGCCCCGGTACCACTGCGCCACCTGCGCCCCAAGCCCCTGGAAAATCGTGGCGAATTCGCACGCGATATAGCCACCGCCAACGATCAGGATGCGCTTCGGGAACGTGTCGAGCGAGAAGATGTCATTGGAGGTGATCGCCAGATCGCAACCGTCGAACTGCGGCACGTAAGGTGTGCCGCCCATCGCCAGCAGGATGTGCTTGGCGGTCACCTCCTCGCCGGTGGACAGCGCGACCCTGTGCGCCTCCTTCACCGTGGCGCGGGCGTTGTATTCGGTCACACCGGCCTTGCCGAGGTTGCTGCGGTAGATGCCTTCCAGCCGGTCGAGCTCGGCGGCCAGCTTCGGGCGGAACTTCTCCCAGTTGAAGCTGCCGCCCTCGTAGTCCCAGCCATATCCGCGCGCCTCTTCGGCCGCCGGGCCGTAGGTCGAGGCGAAGACCATCAGCTTTTTCGGCACGCAGCCCCGGATCACGCAGGTGCCGCCCATGCGGTATTCCTCCGCCAGCGCCACCTTGGCCCCGGTCTCGGCCGCCACCCGTCCGGCGCGCACCCCGCCGGAGCCGCCGCCGATGACGAAGAGGTCGTAGTCGAATGTGGACATGGGGCGCCCTCACGTTGTGGTTCGAAGGTGTGCTAGCGCAGGCGCGCCGGGAAGGCCAGAGCGCGGTTGGCACCGGCGCCCCGGGCAAAGCGGTTTCGAAACCGCTTGTCACGCGCCTTCGAAGGCGCGTCGCCCAGCTCAGCCCGCCTTGACCCCGCCCAGGCTCGGCACCCTGTATTCGAGCTTCGGCAGCCTGTCCTTCAGCGCCGCCAGCAAGTCATCCGTCGCCGCCACCCCGATCAGCCGGGTGGAAATCGGCAGCACCCGCAGGACGCGGTCCTTGCCCTTGGCGGGCCTCTTTGCGCCCCGCACCAGCAGCGCGCCGATCCGCCCGCCGGGCGTGATCGTATGTGCCTCGATCTCGCCCCAGCCCGCGTGCATCACCCGGCCGGTGGCCAGGCGCACGTCGACCCCTTTCGGTCCGAGCTTCACCACCCAGGGCTGGCGGGTAAGGCCGAGCAGATTGTAGACCACGAGGCCCAGCATCAGCGCCGCGAACAGCCACCAGACCCAGCCGAGCCCCTGCAACGCCGCCGCGCCGGCCGCGAGCATCGCCACCACCCCCAGCACCACCGCCACCACCCGGCGGATGCGCCAGCTTTGTTGAACGGGGAAAACCTTCTCTTCCATGAGACTCACGGCTCCGCCGCGATCACAGATCGAGGAAGATGTTGTCGTCGTCGGCGAAGTCGATCCGGGTCTCTTCCTGGGTGCCTTCGTTGATGTCGATCACCTCGACCCGGCCGTCGGGATGGCCGATCACCACCCGGTCGCAGATGTCGATGAACAGCCCGTTCTCGACGATGCCGGGGATCTGGTTGAGCACCAGCGAGAGCTTGCGCGCGTCGCCGATCCGCTGCAGGTGCAAGTCGATGATGTGGTTGCCCTCATCGGTCACGAAGGGGGCGTCGCCGTTCATCCTGAGCGTGCCGGAGGTGCCGAGCACATCGGTCGCGTCGATCGCTTCTTCGAGCAGCGCCTTGGTGGTCTGCCAGCCAAACGGGATCACCTCCACCGGCAGCGGGAAGGCCCCGAGGTGTTCGACCTGCTTGGACGGGTCGGCGATCACCACCATCGTGTCGGATGCGGTGGCGACGATCTTTTCCTGCAGATGCGCGCCGCCGCCGCCCTTGATGAGGTTGAGATCGCCGTCGAATTCGTCCGTTCCGTCGATGGTGAGGTCGAGCCAGCGCGCCTCGTCGAGGCTGACCACGGTGATGCCGACCTGGCTTGCAAGCTCAGCGGTGCGCGACGAGGTCGGCACACCCATGATCGAGAGCCCCTCCTCGCGCACCCGCTCGCCGAGCGTGCGCACCATCCAGGCGGCGGTCGAGCCGGTGCCGAGCCCCACGCGCATCTTGTCCTCGACGAAGTCCACCGCCCGTTTCGCAGCCACGAACTTGGCGGTGTCGATGGGGGAAAGGTTGCCGGCCATCGCTGTCTCCCTGATCTCAAACCTGGGCGGCTTATAAGCGGATTGGGCGTCGCTTGCGAGGGGCAAATCGGCGCGGGACGAACACCGGGCGCAAGCGACCCGTGCCAGACTGTGGCCATGCTTCGCCTCCACTATGCCCCCGACAACGCCTCGCTGATCATCCGTATCGCTTTGGAAGAGCTGGAGCTTCCTTACGAGACCCGGCTGGTCGACCGGCGCGCCTCGGCCCAGAAAAGTCCCGCCTACCGCGCCCTCAACCCGCGCGGCCAGATCCCGGTCCTGGAAACGCCGGAGGGGCCGATCTTCGAGACGGCTGCGATTCTCCTCTGGCTCACGGAAACGTCGGGCGCCCTCGCCCCGCCCCCGGGCGACCCGGCGCGCGGCGCCTTCCTGTCGTGGATGGTTGCGCTGTCGAACGGGATGCAAAGCGATCTGCGCCGGATGTTCTACACGGCACGCTACGTCGGCGAAGACCCCGCCGCCGTCGCCGCCCATCGGGCGCTGACCGTCGACCGGCTCGGCGCGGCGCTCGACCGGCTCGAAAGCCTCGCCGGCGCCGGGCATGGCTGGTTCTGCGGTGAAACGCCCTCGGTGCTCGACATCTACGCCGCGGTCATGATGCGCTGGATGGCGCTCTATCCCGAAGGCCACACCGGCTGGTTCCGGCGCGCGCGCTGGCCCGCCCTCGACGCCCTCGCCGCCCGGCTCGAAATCCGCCCGGCGGTTGCGCGCGCCTGCGACCGTGAAGGCCTTGGCCCGACCCCGCTCACAGCACCCCGCCTGCCCGGCGCCTGACACTTCGCCCGGGCGAACGGAAGTTAGCGCTATCGGTAATGAAATCAAAGCCCTGGCCCCCCGTCCGAGTTCGCCCACCCTTCGCCCGCCCTTCGCCCCCCGTCGCTCCCACCACC
>JGI24025J20009_10001377_pt1 | contig 18356 bp, 18 predicted proteins | sample Cruoilmetagenom3_FD_20009 | JGI IMG/M metagenome (IMG submission 20009) | reverse complement strand
AGTGGTTCATTGTAAGCCAGAAACCTGCTAATAAGACTACCATCAAGAATTAAGTATACTTGTATTTCTTCGAGTTACCCTCTGACTTGAAGAGGATACCAGGAATTTGACAAATACATCGATGAGAAGGGCTATACAGGAATCAAGACACTGGTGGCTTTTTCCAGTGAAGTGGTCGATCCGGATGTGCCTGAGATGAGGTACACCGAAGTCGGCATGAACGAGGGGATCCGGGAGAGAGAACTGCCCGAGAGGTTCGCAAGCGATGAGTACCATGTGCTATTGGTTGCAGAGAAGTATCAGACCGGTTTTGATCAGCCGCTTCTGCACACCATGTATGTTGATAAGCGGTTGTCGGGCGTTCAGGCGGTCCAGACGCTCTCACGCTTAAACCGCACCCATCCCGGCAAGGAAGACACATTTGTGCTCGATTTTGTGAATGATACTCAGGAGATACTCGACGCATTCCAGCCATATTATGAACAAACTACCATCGGTGAACGGGCAGAACCGCGCCAGCTATATGAACTGCAGGCAAGGCTGGATGCAGAGCAGGTTTACTATAAAGCCGAGGTCGAGGAATTTTCCAGAGTATTCTACAAACCCATAAAGAACCAGACGCCTGCGGACCATGCGAAGATGAACGCGTGCATCGATCCGGCTGTGTACCGTTTCAACGAACTTGAAGAGGATTCTCAGGAGGAGTTTCGCAAGGTGCTTTTTGCCTACCGGAACCTGTACGCCTTCCTCTCACAGGTAATCCCGTTTCAGGATTCTGATCTGGAAAAGCTGTACTCGTATATCCGTTTTCTTCTGACCCGGCTCCCCATGCGGGGTGTGATGGGGGCGTACAATTTGGATGATGAGGTTGCGCTCAAGTACTACCGGCTTCAGAAGATCAGCGAAGGGGTGATTGACCTGTATGCGGGAGTCGACCCCACGCCAATTTCCAGTCCTACGTCTGTGGGAACAGGCGTCAGCCATGAAGAGAAGATAGAGCTATCGCAACTGATCGATATACTAAACGAGCGCTTTGGAACTGAATTTAAACCTGCTGATCAGTTGTTCTTTGATTCCATTCGTGAAGATGCCGCCGCCGACACCACGTTGCGGGAAGCTGCTATGGTTAACACCATGGAGAACTTCGGCTACGTCTTCTTGAAGGCTCTCGGAGGGCTCTTTATCGACCGCATGGACCAGAACGAGGAGATTACGGCTAAGTTTATGAACGAAAGGGAGTTTCAGAAAGTCGTTGGTCAGGATTTGCTGAAAAAGGTGTATGAGCAGATCCGGGAGGAGGAGGAGGAGGCGACCGCATAAGATCCCCACCACCACCATCGCATTCACCCACAATACAGCCGATACCTGCAGTCCCTGCACTGCCCCTCATCATCCACCCTATCGAACCGGTAGCGTAGCGACTTCTCTGCACTTACCCGCTACCACGTAGTGCAACCCAGCCACCAACTTCCTGACGCGAAGCGCATGCGGTCCATCTGCGGCGGCCCCGCGCCCCGAGCCTGGTGCTGCCCGGGTCGGACCAGTCGACGAATAAGATGGGGCCGGATAGTTGCGCATCTTCGCTATCGTGGATCACTGCGACCGGCGCCGACCCCTCGCCCGTATGCCGCATGAAGCATGCGGTAAAGCCCGGCTGCTGATAATGCAAGCGCCGAGCGCAGCCAAAAGGGCCGCTTGCCTTATCTTGCCGCCGGGCGGCGAGCTGGGGCGACGGGTAGGGGGCGTTAGGTCGAATAAAACGTTCATGAGCAGAGACTCATGAGTACAAGATCTGTAAGAATGTGAGATGGTTCGAAGTGAAGTTCTGAATAAGAAGAGTGTAAACGATGTGTTGAGCTTTTTTGTAGAAACGATGCTATGAACCCATCCAAATACATACTCACATCCATTCTCCTTATTGTTGAATCATGCATCAGATCTCAAGGCAGTGTAACGAGTCTACCGGTAAATTCGCTCCAACGTCCCATCCTCACCACGCATCCCGAGACGAGCGCTCGCCCCAAGCCCCCCCAGATCCCACGTCAGCAGGGTTAAATATATTCGTCATCTAATGCCAACAAGAACCCAGGCTCTATGAAAGGAGATAGATGAAGACGATCGATAACCCGGGCTTATCTCGGCTCCTCATGATCATAACCGCCGTTTTCATCCTGATGAACTATGGCTGCGCCCTCGACGATGGCGCCGACCAGAAAGAGCTCACCCTGGACATCTACGTAGACGATACGGGCAAGGCCTTCGTGACCGGATACGCAGAAGAGATCGACGGTCTCTCCTTCTTAGAGACATCTCAGTACGAGTACGAGAACGATACAGATCGGCTCTACGCCATCACCAACTCCCTGACCTGGAAGAAAGGAGACGAGTGGTCGATCAGGTTCGCCACCGAAGCCTACTACGACGAGTATCATACAACCTTCTACCTCCCCGCCGACGTCAAGCTGGTCAAAATCGACGGCTCTGAAGATCTCGAGTACCTGATCTCCGCATCCAACGCCTCCTTCGTCGTGGAGTTTTACGGGTATGAGGTGGAGAGACCCACCACCGCCATCAGCTACCAGCAGCCTCTCATGAGCGCCGAAACCAATGAACCTCCTGTCTATCCTCCGATATCCGCCGCCGTCCTCATATTGGTCCTGCTGGCCGTCATCGCCGCGGTCACGATCAGAACAAAGCGAGATACCGAGCCCGGCCAGGAGACTGCAGGCCAGGATCGACCGACCGACGAGATAAAGGAGGAGATCGAGATCACCGACGAGATGGCGGCGGTGATGGAGACGCTAACAGAGCGAGAAAAGTCCGTCCTGGATGCTCTGATCGATCATCGGGGGCGGATGACCCAGGCGGAGATCCGATACGAGACAGAAATTCCGAAATCCTCGCTTACCGGGATCATCATATCTCTGGAACGGAGGAAGATCGTAACCAAGAAAGAATGGGGGAGGACGAACGTCATAGAAATATCGGAGCGGTTTAGATCGGGGCGCAAAGAGGATTGACCCACCAAACCTAGATATCTCATTACCATCTAACCTGGAGGAGATGCCAAACTTCAAGGTCCTTCTGGAAGGTGCCTGGCTGGTCAGAGACGTCAAATCGGTGGACGATGCCATCGGTGTGGCCATCTCCGAGTCGGGCAAGAGGCTAAACAGGAATAAGCTGGAGTTCGTAGAGGTGGAGGTGGGCCAGACGGTCTGCCCCAACTGTGACGAATCTCTCGACGGCGTATTTTTGGTGGCCGGAACCGCGCTTGTGGGTCTCCTCTTCGAGATAAAGGTCTACGATGCAGATGGTGAAGACCATGCCGCCCGGATAGCCAAGTCCATGATCGGAAAAGCCCTGAGATCCATCCCTCTGAGGCTGGTCGAGGTCGCAGACCTGGATCCAACAGATCGGTCAGGCTGACCGACTTTTCTTCCACTCGTCTTCTTTTGCCTCTATGAGATCTCTGCACTTCAGGGCATCGGTGACTATCAGTTCCTCCTGGATCCAGGGAGGGAGGTACCGCCTCACCCCGTTCCGATCTCTGGTTACAAACCTCCGGTCGCAGAAGAGGATCACTCCCATCTCTGAGGCGTCCCTGATCACCCGTCCCGCACCCTGGAGAGCCCGGTTGATGGCGGGCAGGGTGTAGGCGATCAGCATGCCTTTCTTCTGGCCGTACTTCCTGACGTAGTAGGCGTTGATCTCTCGCTGGATCTCGTTGTAGAAACCCAGAGGCAGACCCACGACGACCACACCGCTCAGAGCCTCGCCTTTGTAATCTATGCCCTCGGCCAGCTTCCCCCCCGAGACGCCCAGGAGCACCGCACCCCCTCTTCTGCCGTCCCGGAAGAACTCGTCAAGGACCTGGGGTACGTCTTCTGCGCCCCTGGGCTCCAGGTAGAGCCTCTTTTTCGCTCTTTTGGCGGCCTGGTGACAGACCTTCCGGTACTGGTTCATCATGGAGTAGGATGTGAAGAATACGGCCACGTTCCCGGGAACCTTCTCGATCGTCGCCTCTATGTGCCCGACGATCTCCCGCCGGTTCTCGGCCTCCTCCCTCTTCTCCAGCTGGGTGGTGGCCTTCTCCGCGGCCATCAGGAGACGGTTCTCTGCTGGGAAGGGGTTGAGCAGGCTTATCTTCCTGGCCCGTTCTGCCTCGCCGAGGAAGTAGAGCTCGTAGGCGTCCAGGGGCGAGAGGGTCCCGCTAAGCATCACCGTGGCGTTGATGTTGTCGACGATCCGTCTTATGACCGGGGCAGGATCGATGTTGTTCACCTCCAGCCAGGTCCGCTTCTTATCACCGGTCCCGCTCGTCGCGATCCTCCTCTGGTAGGCCTGATCGGTCTCTGCGACCTCCATATCCCTGAGGAAGAGGATGACCTGGGCCAGGTTTGGCTCCAGCTCGCCCTGGAGGTTCTCCCTGTCGCCCTCGGCCAGCTTCAGCTCGGCCACGGCCACCACCACCTCAGAGGCCGTGGAGAGACCCTCGTCGATATCTTCGATATCCTGGTAGAGGAAAGTCCTGAAGAGGTCGGCGTCCAGGAGCTCTTCTCCCTCCTGCATCCTGGACTGGCGGCTGAGGATGTACTTTCTGAGCCGGGGAAGAAGGGTCTTGATTACTTCAACTCCTTTCAGCCTGGAAGAGGCCTCGAGCCTCGACTCCTGGAGCCTGGCCTGGCCCATGACCGCCTCGTACCTCTCCATCTCCCGCTCTGCCAGGTCGATCATCCTGAGGGTCAGGCGCCTGGTGTTGAGCGCCCTGACCGCATCTCCCAGGTTGTGGGCCTCGTCCACGAATAGGGTCAGGCTTGCCCGGTCCAGCTCCAGCCAGTCGAATATGACCTCCTGGAAGTCCGGGCTGAAGATATGGGAGTAGTTCATGATGACCACGTCACTGCTCCTGGCAGAGACGCTCATGATCTCGTAAGGGCAGACCCCCTTGCAGGAGTGGAGAAGCTCGTCCGGTGACCTGATCTCCTCTCTCAGCTCATCGGCCACGTCCAGCAAGAGGCCGGAATGCCTGAAATGCGCCTTGCCGTTCAGGTCGAAGGCCTCCCTGCTCATCAGGTAGTAGGGACAGAAGGTGCGGTAACCGGGGGTCTCTATGGGCAGCGTTTTGTCTCGCGAGGGATCGTAGACCCGCCCCTGTGATTGCCGGAGCTTGTTGCTCATGTAGTTCTTGGTCCACTCTCGCATCCTGGCACAGCCCGCGTAAACGCTCTCTCCTTTGAACTCCTCTGCCAGAGGGCAGGTCTTCAATTTGCCTACCATGTAGGATATCTGGGGGCGATGCCTGGTATTGGACCAGATCTTCTCGATCTCGTCCAGGTAGATGTCTATCTGGCTGACCGTCCTCACCACCACCACGATCTTACCCGGGGCCGCTGCCAGGGCCGCCGAGATGCAGCTGGTCTTGCCGCTGCCCGTAGGGGCGTCGACCATGAATACCACGTGGTCGCCCACACTTACGGCGTCGTAGACCCCGTCCAGCATCGCGTCCTGGTAAGGCCTGAGCGATTCGTAAGGGAAGTAATCCAGGTACACGCACCCCACCATGTGCTGAAGGCTGATAAATGCTCTCCACAAGCGAAGGCCATTTCGCGGCGGATGCCTAACAAGAAAATGCTCACTTACACTCGCATTTACTTGAGCACATAAAGTTATACTTTATATACTACGGAAAAGTTTAAAGTGTATGCCGGAAGTAAACCAACTGGGAATTGTATGAAGGGCGCGATCGTCATTATGTTCTTCATGGTAGCGACGTCCTCGCTCTCTGCAGCCTTCGGGGATGGGGGTATGACTACGTCCATCACGGTCAGCGGTCATGGTCAAACCAAGATCGTCAACACCGCTTTCAGCAGGGAGACGGGGATCAGCCACAGCGAGGTGGTCTACGGAGAGGGTCCGATAGACTACGCCGCAGTCGGCAGGGTTAACGGTAGCGATGGCGTTTTTCAGACCGTCGATCGGACGATCGAGCTCCCAAAGGGGTTGCTGGTCAACGTCCAGCATATGGAATCTTCACCGGTATTCAGCGGGAAGAACATAGACCTATCCAATATCAACATTGCCACCACTTATAAAGGAAGGGACAACTTCAGCGTATCTCCCAACTCGACCTCTTTTAACGTTACGAGCGAGTTCAAGGGGAGGTGGAACCTCGATGCCACGAGGTTTGGGTTCAACCGGAACCTCAAGACCAGGATGATGCTGAACGGCAAGTTTGAGGTGGGCAAAGAGCTCTTCTTCAAATGACCATGCATTTATCCGGGTCGTCGACCGCCAACTATCTTTTTAAGGAGGGTGCAAACTTGGGCCGAGGTGATGGTATGGGCTTACTCAACCGGATGGGCACCGTAATGAAGTCGAAGATGAACCGGATGGTGGACAGGATGGAAGATCCGGCAGAGACGCTGGATTACTCCTACCAGAAGCAGCTAGAGGTCTTGCAGAAGGTCAAGCGGGGTGTGGCGGAGGTCACCACCTCGAAGAAGCGGCTGGAGCTCCAGAAGGCGAAGCTTATGCAGAGCATGGACCGGCTGGACGACCAGGCAAAAGAAGCGATCCGGTTGGATAGGGAGGACCTGGCCAGGTCTGCCCTGGAACGTAAGAACACCCTCCAATCACAGGCCGACGACCTGGACCGGCAGATAGTCGATCTAAAGGGAGAACAGGCGAAGCTGGTGGCTACCGAGAGACGTCTATCTACCAAGGTAGAGATCTTCAGGACCCGGAAGGAGACCATCAAGGCGCAGTACTCGGCGGCCGAGGCCCAGGTAAAGGTATCCGAGGCGGTGACCGGGATCGGCGAGGAGATGGCCGATGTGGGGATGGCCGTCCAGAGGGCCGAAGAGAAGACCGAGACTATGAAGGCGCGGTCTGCGGCCCTGGACGAGCTTATGGATGACGGGACCCTGAAAGAGGTCACGGGAAGCGGCGATGATATCGATGCGGAGCTGGCCAAGATCAGAGCGGCCGGCGGCGTGGACTCCGAGCTGGCCAGGCTGAAGGCGGAGGAAGGAAGATGATCATCAGGATCATGGGCGAGGGGCAGTACCGGGTGCCCAGCAGCCTTCTGGACGAGCTGAACGTTATCGATAACCGGATCGTCGATCTTGTGGCAAAAGAGGACGAAGGCGGCTACAAGAACGAGCTGGCCAGGCTTATATCTGCCGTGAAGGAGAAGGGAACTCCCCTCGGCCCGGAGGAGATCGTGGAGTCGGACCTGATCGTGCCTCCCGAAGACCTAACCTTAGAAGAGGCGGAGAAGATCTTCGGCGGGAGCGGCCTGATCGAGGACTAGAGAGGGATTCCCCATAGGGGGTACCACCTCTCTACGTTCTTCTCCATGGGAAGCTCGGAGTCCATAATGGACCGGAGCCTGAACTCCAGGGAGCTGTCTCTTTTATTATCGCCTTTTGGGGCGAAGGGGTAGTAACTGCCGCTCTTGAAGTTGTAGACCCAGTAGACCTGCCTTTTGCCCGTGAAGCGGTATATGGCGCAGAGGAGCTGTTCCCCGAACCCGTGCTCTACGAGGGTCTGGCTCACCAGGTGGACGTTGGTCACAAGGTCTTCGAACTCGGGGTCTTCGAGCACCACCCACAGGAAATCGTAATCGTCTTTCTGGACCCGGTATCTTGTCCCAGTCTCCCGGCAGCTGTACTGGAGCAGGTCCTCGACCTCTCTGCGAGCGGTATCGTACCTGGAGGACTCGATGGGCTTGAAGCAGATACCTGCCGCTTCACCTGGTCGGAAGCCCAGGCTCGTCTCCAGGGTTATGCTGGCGGTGGAGATGGCGAAGAGCTTCTCCATCTTCGCCTTCGGCAGGCTGCTCTTGCCCAGGATGGCGTCCAGAATCCTCATAAAGTCTCCATCTCTTGTTCTATCTTCTCCAGAGCAGCGATCCGTTTCTCCACCGAGGGGTGGGTGGAGAATAGGTTCATTATGGAGGATTTGGAGATCGCGGGGATGATGAAGAAGGCGTTCATCCCTTCGACCTTTCTGAGATCGTCGTCGGGTATTCTGGTCATCACCCCGCTGATCTTCATCAGCGCCGAGGCCAGGTTCGAAGGCTGACCGGTGATCACCGCCGAGCCCCGGTCTGCGGCGAACTCTCTGTACCTGGAGAGGGCGCGGATCAAGAGGGAGCTCACGATCCAGACGATGATCGAGGCGAGCCAGGCGATGATGATGCCTCCGCCACCTTCTCTGCGGCCGGATCCGCCTCCACCGAAGATGAGAGCGTACCGCACGAAGAAGAAGGCTACCGTGGAGAGGAAGCTGGCGATGGTCATCACCATAACGTCTCTATTCTTCACGTGGCTCAGCTCGTGGGCCAAGACCGCTTCCAGCTCGCTCCTGTTCAGCTGGCGCCTTATCCCCGTGGTCACCGCCACCACGGCGTTGTTGGGGTTCCGGCCGGTGGCGAAGGCGTTGGGCATGGGCGAGTCTACCACGGCCACCCTGGGCTTGGGCAGGTCGGCGATGGCGCAGAGCCTGGTGATCATCTGGTGGAGTTCGGGTTCTTCGCTCTCGGAGACTATCTTGGCGCCGGTGGTCATCAGGACGAGCCGGTCCGAGTAGAAGTACTGCAAGAGCATGAACCCGCCCGCGAATATGAGCATGGTCATCATGCCCGCGCCCTGGTAGGCCAGGAAGGCCAGAAATGTGAGGTAGACCAGGGCCAGGAGAAACATCGTGAAGATCATCCTGAACTGTAACCCGCGATCTTGTTGCCATTTTCTTTTCATGGTTGGTTGACACCTTTGCTATGAGGTTGTGCTTCTTCGGATTTAAGGGGTTTGTTTGGAGGCGGCAATCTTTATGATGTGAAAAACATACCGGGCCATGATGAGATGAGATCCGACCTACCTGTGTCTCTCTCCGCCCTCTAAAAATTGCAATGGGCAAAAAAAAGAACCCCGTACTGGATCGGGGTAAATCCGTGCAAAGATCACTATATGGATGGGAGCTCTGTCAGGGTGAGGGCCGAAGTTACGTTCTCATCATCGCCAAAGATCTGAACAATTCTATCGTTCACGTAAGAGACAAGCTGGTTGAAATCAGCGCTCTGGTTATTGTAGTAGCTTACAAAATCTTGGCTTTTATCCTTATCTTCGTCACTCAATGCCATGTAATCCTGGTAATAACTCAATAAATATGGACCATTTGCCATGGCGCTTCCATATAGTTGAGCTCCTTCATAAAATCCATCTTGGTAGCCCGCACCGTAGCCCGCTTTATAGTCCTCCGAAACCGTAGGTACGTTCTCGTCTGCTGCACCCCCCATACTCATCGCACCGAATATCAACAATCCGGCTACTAACCCACATTGCACAATCCTGTTCATATATACACCCTTTAACCGGTATTTATCGGAACCCCTTAAAAACTCTATCGGTTATTCGTCACAATTACGAGCACCTTCTGGGGGTGGTCGCCTCGCCCTGGTCGACCGTATCTGGACCTACGCTACATGGACCGGACGAGCGCCCGCGGGCATCAGACCACGTTGCCGCCCGGATATTTTTCCAGAGATATTATCCTCGGAGACGATAAAGGTTAAATGATCCTCCGCGATCTATGCAGCGAGGACTGGTCTATGGATAAGTACGAGAAGGTAATCGCCCTCGCCAGACGGCGGGGCTTCATCTGGCCCGCCTTCGAGCTTTATGGCGGTGCGGCGGGCTTCTATGATTACGGTCCCCTGGGAGCACCGCTCAAGAGGAAGATCGAAGACCTGTGGAGAGAGTTCTTCGTCATCAAGGAAGGCTTCTGCGAGATAGAGTGCCCCACAATCGGGGTAGAAGATATCTACGTGGCCTCCGGCCACCTGAGCGGTTTTTCCGATCCTCTGACCGAATGCAAGGAATGCGGTGAGATCTACCGGGCAGATCATCTGATAAAACACATCATAGAGGTGCCCGACGCTCTTTCCGGCGAAGAGATCTACACCGTGATCCAGGAGAACGATATCTTCTGTCCCGAGTGTAGCGGCGACCTTTCTCAGATCTACGAGTTCAACCTCATGTTCAAGACCGCCATCGGGCCAGGATCCAGGCAGGCGGGCTACCTCCGTCCCGAAACGGCCCAGGGGATGTTCATAAACTTCCCCAGGCTATTGCGCTACTACCGCGATCGCCTACCCTTCGGCGCGGTCCAGATAGGAAAATCCTACAGAAACGAGATATCGCCCCGACAGGGGGTGATCCGTCTGAGAGAGTTCTCTCAGGCAGAGGCCGAGATATTCATCAACCCCAGGGACAAGTCTCACCCCCGGTTCGACGAGGTGGAAGACCTGAAGCTGATCCTCTACTCGGAAGAGGACCAGGAAAGAGAGGGTGGCCAGCCTCGGGAGATGACCATCAAGGAGGCGGTGGATAAGAGGATCATCGCTCACCAGACCCTCGCCTACTACGTGGCCCGCACCTACCAGTTCCTCATGGAGGCAGGCCTCTCCCGCGACCGTCTCCGGTTCAGACAGCACAAAAAGGACGAGATGGCCCACTACGCGGCAGACTGCTGGGACGCCGAGGCTTCTCTGGAGCGTTTCGGCTGGATCGAGCTGGTGGGGGTGGCCGACCGGACCGATTACGATCTCCGGTCGCATATGGCCCAGAGCCAGACTAACCTTTCGGTCTTCGTGCCCTTCGACAAGCCCAGACGACAGGAGAAACTGGTGGTCAAACCCGACATGAAGAAGCTCGGCCCCATCTTCAGAAACAAGGCCAAGGCGGTGGCCGAGGCCCTCAAGTCTCTGGATATAGAAGAACTGGAAAAAGAGACCATCTCTGTTGTGGTGGACGGCGAGACTGTGGAGATCGGGTCAGACCTGGTATCCTTCGAGATGGTGGAAGAGACTATCCGGGGAGAGGAGATCGTTCCTCACGTGATAGAACCTTCCTTCGGCATAGACCGGATCCTCTACACGGTATTGGAACATTCCTGCTACGAAGAGATGGTGGATGAGGAGACCAGGACGGTCCTCAAGCTCCGGCCGAAGGTGGTTCCCATCCAGGTGGCGGTCCTGCCCCTGATGGATAGAGACGAGCTGATGGCTCCTGCCGAGGAGATCACCGATGTGCTGAAGGCGCGGGGGATCTACGTGGAGTACGACTCATCGGGAAGCATCGGCAGAAGGTACCGGCGGAACGATGAGGTGGGCACCCCTTATTCCATCACCGTGGATTACAAGACCCTGGAAGACAAGACCGTCACCATCAGAGATCGAGACACCATGGCCCAGGTCAGGGCGGGCGTTGACGAGCTGCCCGATACGATCCTCGCTCTCCTGAGAGAGGAGCTGGAGTTCGGCGAGGCCGGTGTTCCTCTGCGGTCATGATACTCTCAGACATGAAACCTGTAGACGTAGATCCCGAGTGGCGGGCCGCCCTGAAAAATGAGACGGAGAGAAAGCTTATCCATCTCACCGGCCTCAGCGTGTCCGCGTCTATCCTCCTCCTGGGGAGGGACATCACCGCCGGTCTGGTCGGCCTGGCCCTGGTAGTCGGCCTCATCCTGGAACGGGAGAGGCTGCGGGGCAAGATCAGGATGCCCGCGGTGAGAGATCATGAGAGATGCCAGGTTGCAGGTTATATTTACTACATATTGGGAGCACTGCTCACCGTTCTCGTATTCGAGCCCATGATCGCCCTGACCGCCCTTCTTATGCTCTCTTTAGGTGACGCGGCCAGCGGGCTGGGGGGATCGGTGATCAGAGGCTCCAACGTACGTGTAGAGGGCGGGAGACGTCTCAAGCCCTTGCCAGTGATGCTGATTACCTTAGGGATCTGTCTCGTCGTGGGGTACTTATCCTCCTGGATGACCGGCCTCTCTCCTCCGGTCTATCTGGTCGGGGCCGCAGGAGCCACCGTCGCGGATGTTGTACCAGTATCCTTCCGTGGCAAGTCGATCGACGATAACCTCACCATCCCCCTCTATGCAGGAGGCATGATGACCCTGGCGTCTCTGATCTGATCTGATCTTTGGATACCATCCTCTGCAGAAAGGTTTTTTAACGTAATAGAGAAGTAACGTCCATAAGACGCAAGCAACGATCTGTACATCTGATCGGCTAGAGAAGGTTCCCGGCTCATCCTGAAAACTTCAGGAGACCGATGCCATGCGTTGCTTGTTATTTGAAACGGAGGGATGATATGAATATAGTACTACTCGGTCCACCAGGATCTGGAAAGGGCACTCAGGCCAAGATGATCGCAGAGAAGTATGGCGTGGTCCACATCTCCACAGGTGACATCCTGAGAGAGAACGTCAGAAACGGCACCGATCTGGGCAAGGAAGCGAAGACGTACATGGACGCTGGCAAGCTCGTTCCGGACGAGCTGCTAATCAACATAATCAAGGACCGCCTCGCCAAGCCCGATGTGACCGGAGGTTACATGCTGGACGGTTATCCCCGTACCACTCCCCAGGCAGAGGCGATGGATAAGATCCTTCCCGAGCTGGGCCAGAAGATCGACGTGGTCGTCAACATAGACGTTCCCGACGACGAGCTGGTAAAGAGGCTGAGCGGCAGAAGGATGTGCAAGTGCGGTGTTAGCTACCACCTCAAGTTCAACCCCCCCAAGAAGGAGGGGATCTGTGACGTTTGTGGCGGTGAGCTTTACCACAGGGACGACGACAAGGAGGAGGCTGTCCTCAACAGGCTGGAGGTCTACAAGACGCAGACTCAGCCGCTGATAGACTACTACAACAAGGCGGGCATCATTGCCGACATAAACGGCGCTGGTGAAATCCCCGAGATCTTCGATGAGATCGCCGCGTCCCTTGACAAGCTGTAAACGCCCCAAACCTTATTTTTTAGCCATTGTTACATGACGCTAGTATACTCGCTGGGAGGTTCCGTCCTCTACCAGCAGAGCCTCCAGGAGATCCAAAAGTTTGCCGCGAATCTCAAGCAGATCGCCAAAGACCATCGGGTCTACGTGGTGGTGGGTGGAGGCAATATAGCCAGAGATTACATCGAAACTGCCCGCTCCCTGGGGGCGGCAGAGTCCTTCTGCGACCTGTTGGGGATCGGTGTCACCAGGCTCAACGCCAAGATCCTCATCGCCGCCCTGGGCGAGTTCGCGGCACCCGAACCGGCGGAGACCTATCCTCGTGCTCTGGAACTCTCCGCAGGAGGGAAGATCGTGGTACTGGGGGGGATGCAACCGGGCCAGACCACCGACGCGGTGGCCGCCTTACTGGCCGAGTACGTCCACGCCAAAAAGCTGATAGTCGTCACCTCGGTAGACGGAGTATATTCCGCAGACCCCAACATCGACCCCGGTGCTCAAAAGATCCGCCGGATGACCCCTGCAGAGCTGGTCAGCCTATCCATGGGGACCCGGCTTCGGGCAGGGTCCAGGTCGCCCGTGGATCCGCTGGCGGCGAAGATCATCGAGCGCAGCTCCATCCCTACCGTTGTGGTATATGGAGATGCAAAAAATTTGAGAAAAGCGTTTGAGGGGGGTCACACAGGCACAGAGATATCCTAGATCTGGATCAGGGTGCGTACCAGATCTTTGGCACTCACGATCCCCCATGGCACCCCAGAATCGATAACCACGAGCTGGTCCGCACCGGCATCGTCTAGCTTGTTTATGGCGTTGTAGACCAGATCGTCGGCATCGATATGAAGGAAATCTCTGGACATGAATTCCTTGACGGCCTGATTTGTTCTGCCATCGACCGCCGCTTTGGCTATGTCGGTCAGATTGATCAGGCCGCAGCGGAGACCGGCTTCCTCCACCAGAGCCTCTTGCGCCCTGGCGTTCAGCATCGTGCGAGCCGCATCCCGCAGGGAGGTCTCCGCATCCATGGAGAATGCTATCATCTTGTTTATGTCGAAGATCAGCCGGTTGGCGATGTCGTCCCTTCCCATGATCGAACCTCGGATGTAAAGCTTGTTCACCGGGGTAGGGCCGATCTCGATATCGTCCCCGATACTGAAATCCTTTGTGTTCCCGATGATACTAACGACCCCGTTACAGGTGCTTGGGCTCATGACCGTGACCAAGCTTATCTTGCTGGCAGAGATGCCCTCCACGACCGATCCGTTCTTGGATACCGGCACGTCGACTTCTTTCTCGTTGGTGACCAGGTCGAGCACCTCGTAGGCGTCGGCTGTGGCCCGGTATCCACCCTTGGGGCCGGGAACTCCTTCCACCAACCGGAGGGCTTTCAGAGACTGCATCTGGTTTCTGACGGTCCCAGGGTTGCGATCTATCATATCGGCGATCTCTTCGCCCTTGATGGCTCGCTCCTCTTTGCGTTGAATATTTATCAGGGCGGTTAATATATCTGTTTGTACTTGTGTGAGTTCCATCTCGATCGGGCATCGTTCATCATTAACGGATATATATGTATTGATTGCACGGTCGCCGATTGGATATTTGTTAACGACTATTGTGAGTATATGGGGCCAACCTGCAACATTATTGAAACAAATTCCAATTTAACTTATGTAAATGATGTATAAATTTTATGGGAGTTTTTCTTATTGTATACAATATATAACATCGTGTACTCCGGGCGAATCCGACCGAAGGGAGGATTTACTCGCCGATGACAAATTATGTTGATCATTTTCGGCGCAGAGGACATTTTTTGCAGCCTCCATAGGGGAGTCTCGCCATCCGCGACCATATATTCTTTATCGGCTCATCCATGACGTTGCCCACCACTCGGGGAAGACATGCACAGGGGTAGACCTCCCCGGAGGGCGTTATGTGCATCCAGTTCCGGCCGGCGAAACATCCGAACTTGTCGAGGGCAGATGGCACAGAGAATACCCGGGGGGCAGGAGCGCTTTTCTGGAAACGGTCCAGATATATTTTGTCTTCCTCCGAGAGGATGATGCCTGTTTTTCCCTCCCATCTGCCCACCGGGACTACCTCGAAGAATGTGAGCTCATGAGCGCCCAGGGTCCTGGCCAGCCGGTGAAAATCTTCCATTTGAGATACGTTATCCCGCCGGAGAACCACGTATAGGTCGACCAGCAGTCCTGCCTCCAGAGCGTTCTTTGCAGCTTCCACGGCATCATGAAAGGCTCCACACCGTCCCCTCATCGAGTCGTGTTCCTCTGCCACCGGGCTGTCCAGACTGACGTTGACCGCGTAGAGCCCAGAGGCCTTCAGCCTTCTTGCAAGCTCCGCGGTGAAACCGGCTCCCGAGGTGAAGATGGCAGATATGGCTCTATCGTCGACGGCGCCGACCAGCTCCGGCAGCTCTTTGTAGGTGGTGGGCTCGCCCCCGTCGAATATCACCAGGGTGGTGCCCAGGTCCAGGACCTGGCCTATGATATCTCCGACCAGCTCTGGCTCCAGCCGCAGGTGATGACCGGTGTCGGGAAGCGCGCAGTGGGCGCACCGGTTGGGGCACTCCTCGGTTATGGATATGGTGACCTGGTCCGGAGTCCTTATCCTCAGGGACGACTTGAGGTAGCTCCTCACCAGCCTATCGAAGGCCCTGCTGGGCACGGGAGGAATCCAGGTGGAGAGATGGAGCGTATCTCCTGCGAGAGCCGGGATCTGGCCGTCCATCATCCTCGCCGCGGCCTTTATGAAGGGCAGGTACGCGAGAGGACCGCTTGATTCTATCTTGATCCTGTTATCCTCTACGATCGCGGTCGCCTTGAGCAGGGGGTTGGCAGATAGGGGGTACCGGTCCTGGGCTCTCCGGGTTCTATTTGTAGACTTCATCCGGCTCGAAGACCTTCTCTCCAATCACTTCGCCGTCCAGGGTTCTGTAGAAGCAGGACCGATAACCCATGTGACAGGCGCCTCCAGTTTGTTCCACCAGGAGGAGGATGGCATCCTCGTCGCAGTCGATCCTGATATCCGTCACCGTCTGAACATGACCCGAGGATTCGCCCTTCAGCCAGAGCTTCTTCCTCGATCTGCTCCAGTAGTGGGCTTTTCCCGTCGCCACGGTTCTGTCGAGAGCCTCCTGGTTCATGTAGGCCAGCATCAAGACCTCGCCTGTCTTCGCGTCCTGGGCTATGGCCGGCACCAGATCGTCTTTGAGGATCATGATCGAGGGTAGGACCTATATCCTATAAAAGTGGTATCCGGACAGGATGGACCAGTGTATCCTCTGCAAGGGAAGGGGGTTCTGCGGCAGACCGGTCTGTCCCATATTGAGGCGGTTCAAGGAGATATCCAACCTGCCCAGGCTGGGCAAGAGCGTGGAAGGATATTCTCCGCCGGAGGTCTTCGTGGGAAGGCAGGGGTATCCCGTGGTGAGCGCAGGTCCTATGATACCCATCCAGCAGGATATGGACCTCCAGCTGCACCGGAATTGTTCCGACCTCCTGGAGATGGATGTGGGGGAGATCGTGGCTTTGCGGTCATCGGTGGTGAGGTCCAGCACCAAAGTCGGGGTGAAGGAGGCAAAATCGCCGGGGAAGATCCTGCAGAAGGCCCAGGAGATAGCCATGTCTTCTGCCCCGGTGGGGACAGAGGTCACCTTCGTCAAGCCTCCCCGGGGCGTCCTTCGCTTCGACGGAATGCTCATGCCTTCCGGGCCGACAGGCACGCTCGATGACCTGGAGATCACCACCAACCCAGTCGTGCCTCGCAAGGTGGACAGGATCCTGGAGGACGACCTCAAGGCGGTCCAGGCCGCTCACGAGCTTTATACATCAGGGGTGGACGTGGGCGACATATCCCGTTTCCTCTCCCTGGGCCTGCTGGGCAAAAAGAGAAAGCTGGTGCCCACCAGGTGGTCCATCACCGCCTCCGACGACATGGCCGGGAAGCTCTTGACCGGAGAGGTACTGGAGATGCCCTCGGTCAACGAGTATCTTCTTTACTCGGGTGAGCGGCTGGGCAACCGCTTTGCGGTACTCATAGCGCCCGGCGCCTACAGCTACGAGCTGATCGAGATCTGGCTGTCCGGGTCGGTCTGGTCTTCGGGCAAGACCCGGATCGGGGCGGACGGTGAAGGTCCGGGAGGAAAAAAAGGCTACAGCCACCTGGCCGGAGGCTACTATGCCGCCCGTCTTGCCCTTTTGGAGCGGCTGGCGGCCATGAAGAGGCAGGGCTCGGTCCTAATGGTGAGGGAGATCTCGGAGAGCTACTGGGCTCCTTTGGGCGTCTGGGTTGTCAGGGAGGCTGCCCGGGCCGCCTTGGCCGAAGCGCCCATGAGGTTCGAGCGCATGGAGGAGGCTCTGCTGGAGATGGAGATGCGGCTCAGAACGCCTCCAGGAGAATGGAAGGCAAAGTCCGGTACGATCGGCGGCGCCACGCAGGTGACGCTGGCGAGCTTCTTCTGAGGGGACCGCACCCGATTCCGGTGCCGTGCTTCTGCATGCTTCTTGGAAGAGGGGGGTTGTTAGCTTCTTCTAGTGAATCTTGTTGAGACAACGCATAAAGCAAAGATATTTATCGAGACAAATTAGAGTTAGGCAGCCTTGGAAGTTATCTAGTGTCCTGTCATCTAAGTAATGTCGTAAAGACGACCGTCGTTTCCGATGAGGATGAAAAGCCGTGTCCACTACGATGGAAGAGACTTCTTCTACATTCATCGACGAGTCACCACCCTTCGCGTCTTTGCGTGCCCCTTATTTTCTGACTCACGTGAAGATGCGAAGTCCCTCTCGTCGAAATGCATGCTATTGAAGTCAAAAGCAACATACACTTGACGTTCCACCCGCACTCTTCAAGCACACGCGCAAGGACTGACTCATAGACCGATTCGAGTAACGATTGAGGGTCCAACTGGATTCCATTGGTGATCGGTTAAGACGAAAATCGTGGTGTGCTGAGGGCTTGGGGTAGCAAATCTAGCGAGGTTTGATTGATCGATGGGGGCGATGTATGCTCCGTTTCAGAGTGGGCGTCATTACTATGACACATAAATCGTGTGAAACATAGGTCGATTATGTGACTCAAAATCCTTAACCGATCACCAATGCTTCGCGTNCCCCCCCACTTTCTTATTCACGCGAAGACGCGAAGACGCGAAGTCCTGATGCTTGTTCACTACCCGTCTGATTCCTTCCTTGAAGGTTGCTGCACNGAAGTTGATAGCTCCTCACTCCAATGCGACGGAAGAGACGTCTTCCACATTCATCGACGAGTCCTCCCCTTCGCGCCTTCGCGTCTTCGCGTGAGAGATTTACCCCAATGATCTAATGGAGGGCTTAACCGATCACCAATGAACTGGATTCCCACCTTTGTGGGAATGACGAGTGCATGATACGATATTTCACGCATGACTCGACACTAGTGTCGTGTCGGTCCTGTAACGTCGTAAGGTATATAATATATGTTCGTCATAATTAATCTTGGCGGATTGATTATGAAGAAATACACCGTGACACTTACCAAAGATGAGCGCGA
>JGI24025J20009_10001376_pt1 | contig 18360 bp, 16 predicted proteins | sample Cruoilmetagenom3_FD_20009 | JGI IMG/M metagenome (IMG submission 20009) | reverse complement strand
ATTAAATATATAGTTTTAAAATAATTTTTCTTGCTATAACATAATCAAATATTATAGAATTTATTGAATTTCTAAAATATTTATTAAAAGGGAGTAATACATTGCAGATTTTTCAAGATATATTAACTTTTTTTCAATCAGGATTTTTTAGATTTATTTTGTATCTCTTTTTATATTTCATCATTGTTATCTGGTTAAGTTTTGTATATTGGACCTACAGAGATGCGAATCAGAGGGGAACAAACGGTTTGCTTTGGGCTCTGGTTGTTTTTATCTTTAATTTTTTTGGACTATTAATATATTTAATTTTAAGACCATCAGAGTATGTTCAGGATGTCATGGAAAGGGAATTAGAAATAGAAACAAAGGAATCATTAATGAGTTCGCAGATTCTTAAGTGTCCAGCTTGCGGGAATGTTATAGAGAAAGATTTCTTTATCTGTCCATATTGCCGTAAGAAATTAAAAAATCCATGTCCAAAGTGCGGAAAACCACTTCAATTAAACTGGTCAATTTGTCCGTATTGTAAAACACCATTATAGAATTGAGGAGAAATGAATATTAAAGAGAAAACACTTGTAATTATAAAACCGGATGGAATTCAAAAAAAATTAATTGGTGAAATAATTTCTCGTATTGAAAGAAAGGGATTAAAAATAACCAATTTGAAGATGATGAGGATCTCTCAAGAATTGGCGGAAAAGCATTATGAGGAGCACAAGAAAAAATCGTTTTTTAGAAATTTGATTAATTTTATAACATCTGATTCAGTTGTTGTTATGATAGTTGAAGGTGAGGATGTTATTTCAACATTCAGATTAATGATGGGTCCAACCGATTCAAGAAAGGCTGCATCAGGTACAATAAGAGGAGACTATGGTCTCAATATTGAAAGAAATATCATTCATGGTTCAGATTCTATTAAAAGTGCTAAAAGAGAGATATCATTATTTTTTAAAGAAGAATATAAGGAGTAAGTTTGAGAACAAGAGGAAGAGCTGGAAGGATTTTTATAACATTACTCTTAGGTCTTTTTTTTGGAGCGATTTTGGGACACATATTAAAGGATGTGTTACCTATTTTAGATGAGGGTTTAAAAATTGGACTTAAACCACTCTCTTTAAATCTCTATTTGTTTGATATGAGTCTCAGTCTTAATTTCAGGATCACTTTAGCAGCTATAATTGGAATGTTGATTGCATTTCTTGTTGTAGATTTAACACAAAGGTATTAAAGAAAGATTTAGCGTTAACACAAAGGTCAATTAAAAAGAAAAAACACTTCACTTTTTATTTAAAGGAGATAATAGATGTCAATATTTGATTTTTTTACAGGTTTAGTTGGTAGAGATATGGGGATAGATCTGGGTACGGTTAATTCAATGGTTTATGTCAGAGGGAAAGGAATAGTTTTAAGAGAACCATCTGTTGTTGCAATTAATAGAGATAACAAGGATATATTAGCAGTAGGTTCGGAAGCAAAAAGGATGGTTGGCAGAACTCCCAGTTCAATAGTAGCAATAAAACCTTTGAGAGATGGAGTGATTTCAGATTTTGACATTACACAAAAGATGTTACGTCACTTCGTCAATAAAGTTCATAAATTCAGTTTTTTTGCAAGACCAAGAGTGATAATATGTGTACCTTCTGGAATTACTGGAGTTGAGAGAAGAGCGGTTATTGAAGCTGCTGAACAATCTGGAGTTAGAGCTGCATATATTTTAGAAGAACCGATGGCAGCAGCAATAGGAACTGACTTACCTGTCAGTGAGCCAATTGGAAATATGATTGTGGATATTGGAGGAGGTACAACTGAGATAGCAGTTATTTCTTTAGGTGGAATAGTAGTTATTCAATCTATAAGAATAGCTGGAAATGAGATGGATGAAGCAATAATAAATATGCTTAAAAGAGACCATAATTTACTAATAGGAGAAACTACTGCAGAAGTAATAAAAATAGAGATAGGATCGGCTTTTCCTCAAGAAGAAGAAGAGACTGTCGAAGTAAGAGGAAGGGATTTAGTTACCGGTCTTCCAAAGAGCATGACACTTTCTAGTAAAGATGTAAGGGATGCTTTAAATGAGACATTAAATATAATTGTTAATGCTGTAGTTGAGACTTTTGATAAAACTCCACCTGAATTAATTGCAGATATCTATAATAATGGAATAATGATGGTTGGAGGGGCTTCTCTTCTTAAAGGAATGTCAGATAGACTGAAACAGCATACAAAGTGTGAGATTCTTACAACTGAAAATCCTTTAGAAGCTGTTGCTCTGGGAGCGGGAAGATGTGTTGAGAATTTTGAGCTTTTTAAAAGATTGATATCATATGAGAGAGGTGTATAAAAAGGTTATGACTCTCTCAGTACCGAGAAGACAAAATAAAATAATTCTTGGTATTTTAATAGTTCTCTGTATTGTATTAGCTTCTTTCAATTTAAAATATCAAAATATACTACCTGCAGGAAAATCAATTATTTTAGAAGTAGTCTCACCATTACAAAAAGCTGTGACATTTCTAATAAATCCTTTTATAAAATCTATTAAAACCATAAATAAACTATCAGGTATTCTTGAAGAAAATAGAATTCTTACTGAAAAAGTAAATACTTTATTAAAAGAAAATATTTATTTAAAGGAATTAGAAAGAGAGAACAGGGAACTCAGAGAACTTCTTGGAAGCTCTTATTATGAGAAATTTGAAGTAAAATTAGCAAAAGTTATTGGAAAAAATAGAACAGATTGGAAAAACTCTTTTTTTATTGATAAAGGTACCAATCACAATATAAAAATAAATATGTCTGTTATAAACCAATCAGGTTTAATAGGAAAGATCATAACTACTTCGCGCAATTTTTCAGAGGTAAAACTAATAACCGACCCGAACAGTTCTGTTGCCGCTATGGTTCAAGATTCCAGGAAAACCGGTATTATTCAAGGAACTGGAGGTAATACTCTAAAATTTGATTTAGTTTCAAAGGAGGTAGAGATGGATACTGGAGATATTATCATAACATCAGGATTGGGTGGGATTTTCCCGGAAGGAATTCAGGTAGGGAGAGTCTTTGATATAAGAAATTTAGATTATGAGTTATATAAAAATATCAAAATTTTACCAGCATGCAACTTTGATGATATAGAAGAGGTTCTTATTATTACAAATTTTACCCATTAGATTAAGAAATTTTAATTTTTAAATATAGATATATGAAAAAATTCTTCTTCTCTCTTTTTTTACTGCTTATAACTTTGGCAATCCAGAGTACAATAACAAATTATATATTAGTTGGAGGTATTCAATTAAACTTGATTCTGGTCATTGTTATATCTACTTCACTAATATTTGGTGAATTTTTTGCAATTATTTTTGGTTTTTTTGCTGGGATTTGTAGTGATTTTTTATTTGGTCATATCCTCGGATTGTTCGCATTTGTTAATATGATAAGTGCTTTTATATCTTTAAAGGTTAAAAGATTTTTTACTCAAGAACATTATATTGTTCCTGCTATTGTAATGATTATAGTAACAGAAATTTGGGTTTTTTTAACATATATAATATCCTTCTCTTTAGGAGGAGAAGTGATACAGGGTAATCTAATAAATAAAATTATATATCAACCTTTGATTAATGGTTTAGTAATGTTAATTATTCATCCAATGATAAAAAAAATTGGTTCATTATTAAAATGACGGGAGTATCAGATTTTGGAAAAAGAAAGTTCAATATTTAATAGATTAAAACTCCTATACTTCATAGTTTTTCTTATTTCAATTACTCTACTTCTTCGTCTCTGGTATCTGCANGTAATAATGGGCGAAAGCTATGCACAGGAAGCGAAAGAGATAAGAACCAAAACAATAAGAGATATAGCCCCACGAGGTGTTATTTATGATAGGAATGGAATAGTATTGGCTTATAATAGACCAGGTCTTGTAATAAGTGTTGATCCAGAAATGATCGATGATAATCCAGAGGTTTTAAAAAGGTTAGCGTCTGTTTTGGGAAAATCTTATTATAATTTAGAAAAAAAATTATCTGGTAAAAGGGAATATATAAAGGGTTATATAGATATAGTTGAAGATATAGATAAAGAATTAGCAACATTTATAAAGGAACACTCTGATGAATTTCCAGGTGTAATAGTAAAAGCAGTCCCATTAAGAAATTATCCAAACGGGGATATATCTTCCCATATTTTGGGATATGTCGGTCAAATAACATTAGAAGAGTTACAACAGGAAAGATTTAAATATAGATATCATCCAGGTGATGTAGTTGGAAAAGCAGGAGTTGAACTATATTATGAGTCATTTTTATCCGGGCAAAGTGGTAGTAAAACTGTGGAAGTTGATCCTACCGGGAACATAGTTAGAGAACTGGGTAAGATCAAGCCAATTCCAGGGAATAATTTGTATTTAACAATAGATATTAATTTACAGAGAAAGGCCGAGGAGGCTTTAGAAAAGTGGATAGAGAAAGCTAAAGAAAGGCTTGATAAAGAGACCAATGAATATTATAAAGCTCCAGGTGGTGCAGTAGTTATATTAGATGCAAAAACAAATCAGATTCTTGCACAAGTATCATACCCAAGTTATGATCCGAATATTTTTATTGGTGGAATATCTGAGAAGGATTTGGAAAAGTTAAAAGATCCAAAAAACAATTCTCCATTAATTAATAGAGCATCTTCAATGAGTTATCCTCCAGGATCAATATATAAAGTTGTAACTGCAGTTGCTGGTTTAAGTGAGAATTTAGTTGAACCATATGGTAAGAATTATAAATGTCTTGGCGTTTGGAAAGAACTTGGAGATGACTATCCAAAATACTGTTGGAAAGAGTGGGGTCATGGTGATATTAATCTTATAGAAGGTATTCAGGAATCGTGTAATGTTGTTTTCTTTGAAATTGGTTTATCACTGCATGAGAATAGTAAATATTCAGGAGATGCTTTTTATTATTATTCAAAAATTTTAGGCTTAGATGAACCCACCGGGGTTGATCTACCATTCGAATCTAAGGGTATAATTCCAAATAAAAAGTGGAAGAAAGAATATTTTAAAGATGATCCAGTTCTTACAAAATGGTATCCTGGAGATACAGTGAATATGGCTATTGGTCAAGGAGATATTTTACTTTCACCAATTCAAATAGCTCAACTTTATTCAGTTGTAGCTAATAAAGGATTATTAATGACCCCTTATATTAATTTGAAAATGATCTCATCAAAAGGAGAGTTGTTGGAAAATACACTTAGAACAACAAAGAATAAAAAAACAGTAGACGAAGAAATCTTTGAAATAATAGAAAAAGGACTTATTTTAGTTATTAAAAAAGGCACTGCAAAAACAGCCTTTGAGGATTTTCCTTTAGATGAGATTTCTGTTGCTGGAAAGACCGGAACAGCTGAGATTAGAGGAAAACAGGACCATTCCTGGTTTGCATGTTATGCTCCTGTTGAAAATCCTGATTATGTTATTGTATCAATGATTGAAGAAGCGGGTTCTGGTGGGAAATCTGCAGCTCCAATTGCCAGAGAATTACTCGAATTTATATACAACATTGAGAGTAGCTATGAAGAAGAAGAATAAAATATCAGATACTATTAAAAAAATTACAGGCAAATTTGACTTCATAATATTCTTCACCACTATTTTACTTGTTATTTATGGATTAATTTTAATAAATAGTGCTATTGGGTTAAATAAGTTTTCATTCAATTTCAACTTCTCATCATTTTTTAATAAGCAATTAGTATGGGCTGGATTGGGGCTATTAATACTTTTTATAACTCTATTTCTAAATTATATATGGTTAGAGAGATTTTGGTGGATTGTTTATATAATTAATTTGTTAGGTTTAATAGCAGTTTTTATTTTTGGTCATGTGTCTGGTGGGGCGAGGAGTTGGATAGGATGGGGAATGTTAAAAGTGCAGCCATCTGAATTTTTTAAGATTGGAATTATTATAGCAGTTGCTGGGTACTTATCCAGAAAAAAGAGAGGTGGAGTAAATCTTGTTGACCTGCTTATAACTCTATTGCTTGTAGGGATACCAATAATATTATTGGTATTACAGCCTGATATAGGTACAGCTATAATCTATATTGGAATAGTAATTGGTATCTTATATCTTGCTGGACTTAAAAAGGTATATATTTTTTCAGTATTTATTTTAGGTCTTCTTATTATTTTAATTACCATAAAATCAGGATTAGTTGAACAATATATGCTAAATAGACTATTAATATTTATTAATCCAGACATTGATCCTTTAGGTATAGGGTATACATTAAACCAATCAATAATTACTGTTGGTTCTGGTGGATTATCTGGGAAAGGATTGTTTAAAGGAATTCAAACAAGTCTTCATTTTGTTCCTGAACTACATACAGATTTTATTTTCTGTGTACTGGGAGAGGAATTGGGTTTTTTAGGTGCTGTCATTCTAATATCCCTTTATACAATGCTTATCTTTAGTGTAATAAGAATTGGAACTATAGCAAAAGATAAATTTGGTGCTCTTTTTTGTGGTGGTATAGCAATTCTATTATCTTTACATCTATTAATAAACATAGGAGTAACTATAGGAATTATGCCCATAACTGGAATTACTCTACCACTTATCAGTTATGGTGGGAGTTCTCTAATTACCACATTTTTAGGATTGGGATTAGTAGAAAGTATTTACCTGCGAAGATTTCATAACATCTAATTAACTATTCTGAACAGATCCTGGTTGTCATTGCGAATCACCGAAGGTGATGTGGCAATCTCATCAGGATAAACTCCGGTGGCGTGGCAATCTCTCTCGGAACAGGTTGCGCAATCTCATATAAAATAAAGTACTAAAAGTGTTAACCTGACTTGTGTACAATACAAGTAATATAAAAAGAGTTATTAATTTTTACAATGTATAATTTATAAATAGTGTAAAAAATATCAAATGCAAATTTAAAAAAATGGATTTAACACCTGTAAATATATATCCATTAATTACTGATGTTATAAAACCGTCTCAATATGTTGGCGGTGAATTGAATTCGGTTCATAAAGATATTAAAAAATGTAAAGCATCAATAGTTTTAGCTTTTCCCGATCTTTATGAGATTGGAATGTCAAATATGGCTATTCATATTCTTTACAATATTGTTAACAATCATACTGATTTTGTTGCAGAGAGAACATTTGCTCCCTGGTTAGATATGGAGGAGCAAATGAGAAAAACAGATACCCCACTTTTTTCTTTAGAAAGCAGAATTGCGGTCAAAGAATTTGATATATTGGGCTTTTTTATTCAACATGAGCTATGTTTCACAAATATACTGAATATGTTAAATCTTGCAAAAATACCAATAAAACATAAGGATAGAGGGAATGAATATCCCTTAATAATAGCTGGTGGACCAGGTGTTTTTAATCCAGAACCAATTGCACCTTTTATTGATTTTTTTGTAATAGGTGATGGTGAAAATGTAATAATAGATATTCTTGAGAAATTGAGTGAGTTAAAAAATAAGGGTTTTAATAAAAATGAGATTATCAAAGAAATGAGCAAAATTGATGGGGTTTATGTACCCTCATTTTATGATTTCATATATAAAACTGATGGAAGTGTGAAGAAAATAATAGTTAAGGACTCATTTCCAAAAAATGTTGTAAGGAATATTATTATAGATTTTGGAAGTTTTAGTCAGTCATTAAAATTGATTATTCCCAATACGCAAGTAATTCATGATAGATTTTGGGTTGAGATAATGAGGGGTTGTTCTAAGGGATGTAGATTTTGTTTGGCAGGGTTTATTTATAGACCAGTCAGAGAAAGGAATGTTCAATCAATACTGAATTCAATTATACAAGGATTGAAAAAAACCGGTTATGAAGAGGTTTCACTATCATCACTTTCTTCAACTGATTATTCTGAAATTGAATATTTATTAAAAAGTTTAAAGCGAAATTTAGAAGGTAGCCACACTGCTGTATCATTACCATCTTTAAGATGTGATAGTTTTTCAGTAAAATTAGCGGACCTTATATTACAAGAAAGAAGAACAGGTCTTACATTTGCTCCTGAAGCTGGGACTCAAAGATTAAGAGATGTCATAAATAAAAATATTACAGACGAGGATATTTTTAACTGCACCAGAGCAGCATTTTCAAGTGGATGGGAAAGAATAAAGCTTTACTTTATGGTTGGACTTCCTACTGAAGAGATAAATGATCTGGATGGAATAATTAATATGATAAACAAAATATTAGTAATTGCAAAAAGGGAAGTTCCAAAAAGTAAGTATAGCAGGATAAAGATAAATGTAACAATCTCACCTTTTTGTCCAAAATCCAATACACCATTTCAATGGGTTGGTCAGGATTCATTAGAAATTTTAGAAAAAAAGATTAATTATTTGAAGAGAAAACTTAAGAGAAAAAGTGTTTTTATTAAAATGCACGATGTACATAGAAGTCAAATAGAAGCTATTTTTGCAAGGGGGGATAGAAGACTTTCAAATACAATAAGAATTGCATGGGAAATGGGTTGTAAATTTGACAGCTGGACAGAACAATTTTCATACGATAAGTGGTTAGCAGCTTTAAAAAAGTGTAAAGTAGATATATCTTTTTATGCTAATAGACATAGAGGAGAAGATGAGATATTCCCGTGGGAAATAATCGAGAGTGGACAAAATAGGAAATTTTTATTTAAAGAATATAAAAAAGCTTTAAGTGGGCTTACTACTTCAGATTGCAGATTAAAGGGATGCAATAATTGTGGGTTACAAGAAATTATTAAGTGTCCCATTCTTTATGAAAGCAGGTAGTTAAAAAGGATTAACAATAACAATGCCTGAAAATATTAATAAAACCATAATGCGTTTCAGATTTTCAAAACTAAGTGATATGAAATACATATCGCACTTAGACTTGATTAATCTTTTAATTAGGGCATTGAGAAGAGCAAAAATACAAATGTTTTATTCTAAAGGCTATCATCCAAAACCGAAATTATCAACTGCATATGCTTTAAAAGTTGGATGGGAAAGTATTGGTGAGTATGCAGATATAATTTTAAGCAATAAGTTATTACCAGAGGTATTTGTGAAAAGAATAAATGAGCAGTTACCTCAAGGGTTAAAAGTATTAAAAGCGAAATCGGTAGAGTTATCCAAATCTCTTTCAAGTCAAATAAATTGTATGAGATATCAATTAATATTTTCATATAACCCGGAGTCAGTAAGAAAAAAGGAAACTGATTTATTATTAAAACTATTTACTGAGAATATGATAGGATTCAACAATCAGTTATCAGAAAATATCAAATATTTTAAGGAGAAATTACTTAATTTTAAAATTAGAAGTTTACCTGATAAGATAATAATGGATTTTTTAATTGTTATTGGTAGTCAAGATGATTTAAAAATAAATGATCTTATTAAATTTTTAAATTCACTGCATAATAATAGGAAAATTTTTTTAAAGAGAGTTATAAGAATTAATATGTTTAGAAAGGATGGTGATTTACTTCTAAATCCATTTACACTGTTAAGATAGATTGTTAAATGTTTTAAGTAAAGGATATTTTAGAAGTTATTTCTTATGAAATATGATTTATTGGTAAGTTCAGATCTAAATGAAATTAGAGTAGCAATTTTGGAAAATGATGAAGTAGCAGAACTTTATTTTGATAGAGAAAAAAAAGATTCAATAATTGGAAATATATATCTGGGAAGAGTTCAAAAAATAATGTCCGGTTTAGAGTCCGCTTTTGTAGATATAGGAGTAAAGAAAAATGCTTTCTTATTTGTAAAAGAGGTCGTATCACCTTTTGATTACTATGAAGGAACCAATGAAATATCAAAAGGAAAAATAAAACAGATTTTAAAACCCGGACAGATGTTAATAGTTCAGGTAACAAGAGTCCCGATGGGAACCAAAGGAGCTCGGTTAACATCCCTTATTTCTCTTGCTGGTAGATATTTGGTAATGATGCCATATGGTGATGGAATAGGTGTTTCTAAAAAACTTGATGAATTAGAAAGAGAAAGATTGAGAAACTTAAGCACAAGGTTAAAAATTAGAAATATGGGAATAGTAATCAGAACTGCTGCAAGAGATACAAAATTAGCTATTTTAAAAAAGGAGTTAAAATACCTCAAACGTTTATGGAGAAATATCCAGAAGAAAGCTCGAAGATTAGATTCCCCGACTCTAATTCACAGAGAGTTAGGTTTAGTTCATAGAATTTTACGAGATAGATTAACTTTGGATTTTAACAGCATTGTGGTGGATACAAAACAGCTATATGATCATATACACAATTATTTAAGAAAGAAAATTCCTCAAATGAGTTCAAAGCTAAAACTGCACAGCGGAGAAGAATCATTATTTGAGGAAAGGGGAATTGAAAAAGCAATTGATTTAGCTCTTAAAAGAAAAGTCTGGTTGAAATCGGGTGGATTTATTGTAATTGATAAAACAGAAGCTTTAACTGCTATTGATGTAAATTCTGGACGTTTTTTAGGAAAAAATGATTTAGAAGAGACAATTGTTCATATAAATCTGGAAGCTGTTGAAGAGATTGTTAAACAGATAAAGCTAAGAGATATTGGAGGATTAATTGTTATTGATTTTATCGATATGGAGAAAGAGGGAAGTAAGTTTAAAGTTGTTGAAGCTATGAAAAAAGCTCTGCTGTCTGATAATGCAACAACTAATATAACTGATATTTCAAAGCTTGGATTGCTTGAAATGACCAGAAAAAATGTTACAGAAGGGATTCAGGATGTTTTATGCAAGCCCTGTCCCTATTGTGATGAAAGTGGATACATCTTATCAGAGGAATCTATGAGATTAAAAACTGAAAGAGAGATTTTTAAATTAGCGAAAGAAAGTGAAGCTGAAGCATTCCTTGTAGAACTTAATAGTAGTGTTGCAGCTATGGTTATAGGTCAGGGTGGAGAAAATGTAAAAAAGTTGGAGAATATTACAAATAAACATATTTCCATAAGAGGTAATGATAGTATCTCTATTAATAGTTTCAATTTATTAAAAGAGGGAACTATAAAAGAGATAGAAGAAGCAGCGATACCTGTATATCAGGGACAGATTTTAGATATATTAGTGGAGGAACCGCACTCATATATTTCCAAGGATGCTATTTCAAGATTTAGTGGTTATATAATACATATTATAGATGGCAGAAAATATCTTCATAAAAGGTTAAGGGTGGAGATATTGAAAGTTACAAAAACTTATGCACAAGCAAAAATAATTGTTAGATAAATTTTAAATTTATAAAAAAGTGTCTATTTTTAACCCTGTAGTTGAGAAGTCCCCTTGCGATAGCTGGGAGTAGTTCACTTTTTAAATGACAAACAATTAAAATAATTTTGACTCAAAAAAATGATTCTGATATAATCTACCATCATTTTAAATTTAAAAAGTTTATACAAAATCAGTAATTTAAAGGAGATTGAAATTTATATAGTTCTTGAGACTGGTGGAAAACAATATAAAGTCAAGTTAGGTGAAACTTTTTTAATAGAAAAAATAAAAGGTGAGAAGGGAGATAAGGTTATTTTTTCGAACATAAAACTCATCTCAGAAAAGGAAGAGATAATAGTTGACAAGGATATACTATCCAATTATAAAGCAATAGGAGAAATAGTAGAACATATTAGTGGAAAGAAAATAATAGCCTTCAAGCATACTCCAAAAACTGGTTATAAGAGAAAAATTGGTCACAGACAAAAATACTCACGGGTAGTTTTAAAAGAGATAAAATCTCCTGAATCAAAGAAGGAATAAAGAATCTTATTAAAAAGAAATAGAAATTAAAATAAATGATATTTAATAAATTAAGTTTAAATTAATCATAAAATAGATTATAATTTACTAAGAGGTGATATAGATGGCACATAAAAAGGGTGGAGGAAGTTCACGAAATGGAAGAGAGGGTACTTCAAAACGTTTAGGTATAAAGCGCTTTGGTGGTCAGTTTGTAAATGCAGGAACAATTCTTGTAAGGCAAAGAGGGACCTGTTATAGACCAGGTAATAATGTCGGAAAAGGAAGAGATGACACACTTTTTGCTAAAATTGCCGGAAATGTATTTTTCAAAAGATTGTCTAAAAACAAAAAAAGCATAAATATAATACCTTAATAGATTTTTATCAGTTAAAATAGTATTCTATTATTTATAAAAGATTTTGAGAAAAGACCATAAAATTATGGTCTTTTTTCATGTTAAACAAGATTCATGGAATCCTATTTAAAAAATTTTAAAATATTAAATTCCAATAAATTTTTGATATAGGATAATCCTATATAATATGTATTGTACACAAGTATAGTACATATTAATAAAGTAAATTTGTAAAGTAGGGCAAGGCTTTAGCCTTGCACATAAATTTAAGATAAAATTAAAATGCAATTATATAACTAAATAAAATTACCTTAAAATTAAAATTTAGATAAACTATGAAATTTCTTAAGTAGATTCATACCCAATTTTATATAAAATGAGTTATAAGGAAAAAATAGATCTTTTGGATGAAGCCAGGATATTCGTTAAAGGTGGGAATGGAGGTAATGGTTGTGTCAGTTTTTTAAGAACACGCCATAAAGCAAAAGGTGGACCAAATGGTGGAAGTGGAGGAAATGGAGGAAGTGTCATTTTAAAAGCTGATTCAAAAAAAACTTCGTTGCTTGAATTTTCTTATCTTGTGCATTTTAAAGCTGAAAGGGGCAGGCATGGAAAAGGTGCAAATAAGGATGGAAAAAATGGAAAGGATTTAATTATCAATGTTCCAGTCGGTACAGTAATAAAAGATGAAAAAAGCTCATTTGTAACAGATCTTAATCAGGATGGTATTGAAGTAATCGTAGCTAATGGTGGAAGGGGTGGAAAAGGAAATACTCATTTTGTTAGATCAACATTACAAGCTCCATCCTTTGCTGAGAAGGGAGAAGTTGTAAGGGGAAGATGGATTGAGCTTGAGTTGAGATTAATTGCAGATGTTGGAATAGTAGGATTTCCAAATGTTGGTAAATCAACCTTACTCAGTAAATTAACTTCAGCAAAACCAAAAATAGCTAATTATCCGTTTACAACTTTATATCCAAAGCTTGGAATGAGAGAAGAAGAAGATCGCAGTTATATAATTGCAGAGATTCCTGGATTAATTAAAGGAGCTCATAAGGGAGCTGGTCTTGGGATTAAGTTTCTAAGACATATTCTCAGGACGAAAATTCTCATTCATGTTTTAGAAGTCTCAGTATCGTCTCAAAGGGATCCTATTAACGATTATATTATGTTAAATAACGAAATGAAGTCATTTGATAAAGAGTTGTTAAAAAAACCTCAAATCATAGTCTTAAACAAAATAGATTTGCTACAGGATGATGAAGAAATAAAAAGATTAAGGAAATTTTTTAATGAAAAGTATAAGAAGAAAGTACACTTAATATCTGCTATTTTGTCTGAAGGTTTAAGAAATCTGTGTATTGATATAAAAGATATTTTGAAAAAGATTAAGAAAAGGGAAGTAAAAAAAATAAAAATCAAAAAGGAATATATTTTTAAAGAGCAAAAATTAATTAAAATAAAGAGGGAAGGTAAGGCTTTTAGAGTTATTGGTGATAATGTAGAAAGAGTTGTAATAATGACAGATTTTGATAATCCACAGGCTGTTTCGTATATGCAACGTAAGCTTGATAAATTTGGATTAAATGAAAAATTGTTAAAATATGGAGTAAAAGAGGGTGACACAGTTTTAATTCGTGATAAAAGTTTTGACTTTATTCCAGAGAAAAACATAGAAAAATAATAAAAGATCAATAAAAGACTGAAAAACGAATAAGATTATTTTATAAATTATATTATTTTTTTTATAATAATGATTTTTTTAATTTATAATTTTTATATTTATTGATTTTTTCAACTTTTTATTTTATAAATTAGTTAAATTATTATTTTAATATTAAAGTAGGTGCAGGGATTTTGAGAATAGGAATAATGGGCGGTACTTTTAACCCTATTCACTATGGACATTTAGTAACAGCAGAAGAGGCAAGAATACAATTTAATTTAAATAGAGTATTATTTATTCCAACAGGTAATCCTCCTCATAAAGAGGGTCAGATAATTGTAAATGCACAACAGAGATATCTTATGACTATTATGGCTACAGGTTCAAATCCATATTTTTATGTATCCAGAATAGAGATTGATCGTCCTCAACCTTCATATACCATTGACACAGTAAAAGATTTGCATAAAGTTTATAAAGATTCACAAATTTACTTCATAACAGGCACTGATGCGGTTCTGGATATATTAAAATGGAAAAATCCAGCAGAAATTCTTAATTTGTGTATATTTATTGCAGCTACTCGCCCAGGTTATGAGCTCAATAGGTTAAATGAGATTAAAAAGAGATTGAAAGATGAGTTGAGAATAGCTGATATCAATGAAAAAATACATATTATTAAAATACCAGCACTTGCTATTTCTTCAACTGATATTAGGGATAGGGTAAGGACTGGAAAACCTATTAAATATCTTTTACCAGAAGGAGTAGTTAATCATATTTATAAGATGAATTTCTATAAGGAGTAAGCTAAAATTAAAATTTATTTTTAATTTACAGAATATAAATAATCTATAATTAAAAGCTCTCTCAAAAATAAAGAAAAAAATTATTTATCGATATTACTAATATAAATAAATAATATAAGGGGATTAGAATTGGAAGATCGAAAAACTAGCACAAGAATGGAAAGAAGATTAAAATTAGAAAAGAGAAGAAAAAGAAAAATACTGACAATTTTTACAATATTATTAATAATCTTTGTATTAATCCTCTCTTTTTCCTATTTGAAAGATTGTTTATTCAAACCGGGTAAAGAAACTTCACAAGAGCAGAAAACCAGTTCAACCTCAGAAGAGGAACAACTAACTTCTACTGAAGAGGAGGTAGTTTTTAGCGGAAAAACAAATCTCTTAATAATTGGTTCTGATAAAAGCTTAGAGCAGATTTCTCCAAATTCAGTGATATTAAATAGCTATAATTCTATTTCAGAAGAAAGTTTATTACTCTCTATACCTTTAAGGACGATAATTCAATTCTCTGGAGAAGCTGTAACAGTACAACAGGTATTAAAAGAAGGGCGAATAGAGGATTTAAAAGCAGCCATAAATGATTCAATAGGAATTGAGGTAGGTCACTATGTCTTAGTGAATGTTTTTGATTTAGTGAACAAAATTGGTGGTGTTNCAGTTAATATTCCTGAAAATATAAGTTTTCCCGATATTAATACTGATGTAACAGTTTCACTTGAGAAAGGAGAAAGGAATCTGANTGAAGATTTGGCNATTAGCTATCTTCATTATATTAGTGGAGAAGGTGAAAGCATCTTACATGTATCTGATCAACAGGANGTTTATCTATCCATTTTAGATAAACTAATGGCTAATAAGAGTTATTCTGAGATAGCTAATGAAATGCAATTGATTTCTGAATGTTTTACTTCAGATTTTTCCATTGAAGAATTNATATCTTTAGGTTCATCCATAACCAAGCTTCAGGAATCTAAAATTTTTAAAGATAAAACTTTACCTATAATAGTGNCGGAGATAGATGGTAATAGCTATCATNTTCCACAACCTGAAAAAATTACTGAGATATTGGGGGAATTTGAATCAGTTGTAATCCCCGAAGAAAAAGAGAAAAGTGATATTATAATTTTAAATGGTTGTGGAAGTCCTGGTATTGCAAATANCGCAGGTAATAAATTACAGAATGATTTTCAAATTGTTGAAATTGGGAATGCAGCCAGCTTTCAATATACAGAAACCAAAATAATAATTACTTCATTTACAATAAGCGTAATCGAAGACGCAATTTCTATTAGAGAGCTTCTNGGTGTAGGGAAAATAGTAACAGATGGAACATTGTCTGAACAAACCAGACAAAAAGCTAATATTGTNATAATAATAGGCAGTGATTATTTACCATTATCATAGGAGGGAAAAATATCTTTTAAAAAATCTTCTTTGAATGCAATAAAGGCTGCTAAAGCTGCCAATAGTAAGAAAGCTTTGGATATTTTACTTTTAGATGTGAGTGGTAGATTAATAATTACTGATTATTTTTTAATATGTAGTGGTAAAACAGATAGACAAATCAAAAGTATATCTAATGAAATTCAGAAAACATTAAAAGAAAATAATATAATGCCACTTAGGATAGAAGGTACTCCCAATGGAGGTTGGGTTCTTTTAGATTATCTTAATTTTGTAGTTCATATTTTTAATATAAAATCAAGACAGTACTATAAGTTAGAACGTCTCTGGAGAGATGCATCCATTATTAAATGGGATGATTAATATAAAATAATAGTGTTAATATTTATAAGGGAATTTGATAAATTAATTCTGCATTTTTACAAGTTGGAAAAAATTTTTAATAGTAACATAAATATAAATAATAGTGGGGATGTAGCTCAGTGGAAGAGCGCTTCTCTGGCAGGGAAGAGGTCGTGGGTTCAAGTCCCATCATCTCCACCACTATTTTTTTATAATGAGGCTAATAATTATGGAAAAATATGACCCTATTAAAATAGAAGAAAAATGGCGAAGAATTTGGGAAGAAAATGAACTCTACAGAACTGAAGAAGAAGCTAAAAAACCAAAGTATTACTGTTTAGATTTTTTTCCTTATCCGTCTGGAGATGGATTATCAGTTGGACATTGCAAAAATTATATTCCTACTGATGTCTTTTCAAGATTTAAGAGAATGTGTGGATTTAATGTACTTCATCCTATGGGATGGGATGCATTTGGACAACCTGCTGAACAGGAAGCCATAAATAAAGGAATTCACCCAAAGATAACAACTGCAAAATACACTGCTAATTATAAAAGGCAACTGAATCTAATTGGTGCATCTTATGATTGGGAAAGGGAAATTAATTCAAGTCACTCCAATTATTACAAATGGACACAATGGTTTTTTCTGCTTCTTTACAAAAAAGGTTTAGCTTACCGTGCAAAAGCCCCAGTTAATTGGTGTCCGCAATGTCTTACTGTTTTGGCAAATGAAGAGGTAGAAGATGGTAAATGTTGGAGATGTCACAATAAAGTTGTAAAAAGAGATCTGATGCAGTGGTTCTTTAAAATTACAGCATATGCTGATGACCTTTTAACAGATTTAGAGACTATTGATTGGCCTGAAAAAATAGTTTTAATGCAAAGAAATTGGATAGGGAGAAGTGAAGGAATAGAGTTTAATTTAAAAATAAAGAATAGTGAAAAAACTATATCCGTATTTACTACAAGGCCAGACACAATCTATGGAATGACATTCGTAGTTTTAGCACCGGAACACCCATTAGTTGATGAATTAACAACTTTGGAATTTAAAGATAGTGTTGAAACTTACAAAAGTATTGCTTATCAAAAATCAGAGATTCAGAGACTTTCTCTTGAGAAAGAAAAAGAGGGAGTTTTTATTGGTGCATATGCTATTAACCCAATTAATATGGAGGAGATTCCAATATATATTGCTGATTATGTATCTATAACATATGGAACGGGAGCAATAATGGCTGTTCCTGCACATGATAAGAGGGACTTTGAATTTGCTAAAAAATATAATTTGAAAATTAGAGTTGTTGTATCTCCTCCTGATTGGGATGGCAAGCCTTTGGAAGAAGCATATATTGGTGAGGGAGCAATGATAAACTCAGGGGAATATGATAATTTACATTCCAAAGATTGCATTAATAAAATCTGTGATTACTTAGAAAGGGAAGGAATAGGCGAAAGAAAAGTTAATTATAGAATGCGGGATTGGTTAATTTCAAGACAGCGTTATTGGGGTGCACCAATTCCTGTTATATATTGTGATTATTGCGGTACAGTTCCAGTTCCTGAGAAGGATTTACCTGTTTTACTACCGGATATTGAAAAATACGAACCAACTAAAACTGGTGAATCTCCATTAGCTAAGGTTCCTGAATTTGTTAATACTGTTTGTCCTGAATGTGGAAGACCTGCAAAACGCGAGACGGATACAATGGGAGGATTTGCCTGTTCTTCCTGGTATTTCTTAAGGTTTACAAGTCCGCATTATACTGATGGTCCTTTTGATCCTGATAAAGTGAGATATTGGATGCCAGTTGACCTATATGTTGGTGGAGCAGAACATGCAGTTATGCATTTACTATATGCAAGATTCTGGACAAAAGTGATGCATGATTCAAATCTAATTAATTTTTATGAACCATTTAGCAAGTTATTAAATCAGGGTATGATGCATGCTCCAGACGGGAGATTGATGTCAAAATCCAAAGGG
>JGI24025J20009_10001374_pt1 | contig 18387 bp, 14 predicted proteins | sample Cruoilmetagenom3_FD_20009 | JGI IMG/M metagenome (IMG submission 20009) | reverse complement strand
ATTTTTTACCCGGTGGCTCCGGTAGTATAGTCCGGTCAAGTATAGCGGCCTCTCGACACAAAACAGTGAAAGAAAGCCGCCGACCCGGGTTCAAATCCCGGCCGGAGCACCATAAATTTCACACACACACTTTTAATTGATGGGGGCTACGCGCGCGCTAAAACTCCAAAACGGGCATGCTTAGGTTCAGAACCTTATCCAGAAGAGCCAGCATTATTTCTAAACCAGTGCAATCTCGGCACGAGTGCACCCTCAGCTTGGAGAGCCTACCACCTAGAGTCTCCATTATGGTTCCGTCTGGTTCCTTCGTTTCAATTCCAAAGCCTTATCTTCTCTTGCATCTTGACCAATGGAGAAGATTGATACATGCATAATACATCAGTTCTTTCTTAGAGACGAATTCTGCCAATCATGCGGCATTATTCACTAGAAGATTCAAGGGGACATTTGCCACAATATTTGCGGAAAACACATTTAATAGAAGTGTGGCCGTCCGACCATTCGACAGCGACGGCGTCTATGTGTCTGATTCCACAGTGAACCCTACGTATCTTGATAATTTTGGCCATATTCAACACTGCTTAATTACTTCAAGTTTTTGAGTAATAATTTTAGTTTGAGCTTACGGTTATTTCTGTTTTCAGCTACTTTCCTAAAGGCCATAGGTATAGTTGCAAGTAGTGATTTCGACCGCTCAGCCGCATCTAGATAGAATTTAGTGGCTTTCTCTTCAAGTTCTATAGTCATCTTTAAGGCATCAGTATAGCTTACGCCTTCTGTTAACGTTGTTTTAGCTAAGTAATCGCTTAGATTTAAGCCTTTAAAGGCGAAACAAGCCTCAAGAGCGTCTGTTATGGTTTCTCGGTAGGTTCTGACCACCAACGCCTTGTTCTTCCTGCTTTCTTTAGCAAAAGCTAGAAATGTTTCTTTGCTTTCTATGTACTTCTCAGCCAGCTCCTCATAGAATTTTGAAAGGTCGTCCTCTAGCTTCTCGGCGAAGCTTATGACGGCGGAAGCCGTTGCATTCGGTTCCTCCATCTTAGAACCACCGTTGAATAACAACCTTGCTTTCGGTGAAGAAGCGGATCGCCTCTCGGCCTTGCCCGTGTAGTGTTCCGAAGAAGGAATCCTTCATTCCGCTGAATGGAAAGAACGCCATTGGAGCAACTACTCCGATGTTGATACCTATATTACCACATTGAACCCTATACTGGACTTCTCGGGCCCATTTCCCGCTTGAAGTGAATATAGATACTGCATTACCATAAGGATTACTGTGAATCATTTCTATTGCCTCGTCTAAACTTCTAGCTCTCATGGTGCATGCTACAGGGCCAAAAATCTCTTCTCTACCAATAGTCATATCTGGTGTGACATCCTCAAAAATTGTTGGATTAAGGAAGCACGTGTGAGGCCAATCTCCAACAATTTTTATGTTTCTACCGTCAAGCCTTAGCTTCGCTCCCCCTTCTATGCCTTTCTCTATGAACCCTATGATCCTCTCCTTCTTGCTTTTATCGCGCAGGGGACCCATCTGAACTGATTCGTCAAGCCCATAGCCAACCCTTATCTTTGAGGCTGCGTTGGTAAATGCGTCCACAACCTTTTCATAAAACGTGTTATATTCGTGCTCGTTGAGACCTTCGCCGACGACGACGAGGTTCGTGCCGGATAGGCATCTTTGCCCCGTGTTGCCATAGAAAGACGTCATGCAAGCCGCTATCGTTCTTTCCAAGTTAGCATCCGGCATGACCAGCAGAAAGTTTTTCGCGCCACATTGGGCGATGACTCTTTTGCCAGTTTCACCACATCTCCTGTAAATAACATCTCTGCCCACGGGGGTTGATCCGACAAAGCATATTCCTTTAATGTCTGGATGATCTAGCATGCCTGACACAACTGTTCTTCCACCGTTGACCACGTTCCAGACGCCCGGCGGAAAACCGGCTTCATCTGCCAACTCAGCTATTTTGACTTGGCTGATGGGGTCTTCGCTTGAAGGTTTTATGATGATGCAGTTTCCAGTGGCAACTGCGTATGGTGCGAACCAAAGCGGCACCATAAATGGGAAATTGAAAGGACCTATTATCCCGAAAACTCCTATAGGCTGTCTAATAATGTATTCGTCGATGCCTGCTGCGATGTCCTCTAAGTTGTATCCCATCATCAACGAGGTAATTCCAGTTGCAACCTCCACCTGTTCGATTCCACGCCTAGTCTCCCCCCTAGACTCGTCAATGGTCTTTCCATGCTCCATGGTCTGAATCCTGCTTAAATCCTCGAAGTGTTCCTCCATCAGTTCCTTCAGTCTGAAGAGGCATCTCGCCCTAGCAAGCGGGGGAGTTCTCCTCCACTCCGGAAAAACCTCTTTAGCTGCTTCTACAGCCATATTTATTTCACTCTTAGTTGAAATAGGAACCTTTGCTATGACCTTACAAGGAGCTGGGTTTACAATGTCTATAATATTCCCTTCTGATTCGATCCATTCTCCACCGATGTAGTTTCCAAGAGTCTTAACCTCTTTTATTGGCTCTTCTAAAATTCCCATGTTTGTTCACCCCCTTATATTTGGTTTACTTCTTTTATCGACCTTTCTAAGATGTCTAGTGCCTTGTCAATTTGCTCTCTTTCAATGACTAAAGGTGGCTGAAGCCTGAGAACGCATCCTTTAACTCCACCAGACCCAATTAGCAGTCCTTCTTCCCTGGTTAGCTCCCTAATCTTTCTGGTTTCATCTACAGCTGGAGTCTTCTTTTTTCTGTCTTTTACAAGTTCAATACCGATCATCAACCCCTTTCCTCTGATGTCCCCAATAATCTCATAGTTTTCTTTCATTTCATTTAAGCGTTTCATAATGTAATTTCCGTTCTCCGCGGATTTGGCGGGTAAATTATCCCTTAACATCACGTTGATGTTTGCAATCGCGGCTGCGGCGCTAACAGGATTTCCACCGAAGGTTGACAGGTGATCCCCAGGCTCAAACGAGTTGCTAATGTCTGGTCTGGCTACACACGCGCTTATTGGGAAGCCGTTAGCAATTCCCTTTGCCAGAGTAATTATATCTGGATTTACGCCGTAATATTCAATGGCGAAGAGCTTTCCTGTTCTGCCAAATCCGCTTTGAACTTCGTCTGCTATGAATAAGATGTCATGTTCGTCTAATATCTCTTTTACGATTTTGAAGTATTCAGGCGGTGGTGGAATAATGCCTCCTTCACCCATAACGGGTTCAGCTATGAATGCCGCAACTCCTTTGCTAGTACAATAATCTATAACGTTACGAACAGATCTTGCACAGACCAAATCGCAACTTGGATACTGTTTTTCGAATGGGCAACGATAACAGTAGGGTGGGTATGCAAACGATATTCCTGAAAGGTATGGGCCCATATCGTATTTTCTTCGGGAAGCCTGCCCGGTTATACTTAGAGTGCCAAACGTTCTTCCATGAAACGAACACATCAGAGCTATTAGTTCATATTTCTTGGTATATTTTCGCGCAAGTTTTATAGCGCACTCGACAGCCTCAGCACCACTGTTGCCAAAAAAGCTCTTTTGTAAAGGTACTGGTGTGATTTCAGCTAACCTTTTAGCTAACTCGATGGTTGGTGGTACATAATAAACATAGGAGCATGCATGTACAAGCTTCTTTGCTTGCTCAACAGCGGCATTTACAACTTCAGGCTGACAATGGCCAGTATTTACAACTGAGATCCCTGCGAAACAGTCTATATACTCCTTTCCATTTACGTCCTTAACGATAGCTCCTCTTGCTTCATCGATTACTACCGGCTGTATTTTGCTTACCATGCTTGTTATTAAATATTTACTAGCTTTCTCTATAATCTCATCAGCTTTTCTCATAATAATCATCTCTTGGTTTTGATGCATATTGAAAAAGCAATTATAAATTTTTCCCTTCTACATTATGGAATTTGCCATTGGAAGAAGGTTTGGCAGATAGGGCAATGTTCATTTACTCTCTTTGGTAACATGTGCAAAAACCAATAACTTGGAAAACTGAGGTCAAAACTAGCCATGTAGTTATATCGAAATTACTCGCAACGTCGTAGTCACATAAAAGATAAAATGTTTTAACTCGTTACATAGGACATCCAAAATCAGGTTCATAGCTATGAGCTTGCTCGAGGTTAAGAATCTAAAGACGTGTTATTTCACGCTAAGAGGCGTGGTAAAAGCTACAGATGGAGTTAGCTTTAGTTAAACAAGAAGCGTTCGGGCTGGCCAGGGAATCAGGATTGCACGTTGCTGTTTCACGATTAATTCACTGTACTTAGTTTGTATATAAAAAAGGAAAATGTTTTAGTAGCGCACGCTAAAAACATGTCCGACCAACACCGAAAAAAGAACCTATCCTTACTCTTAACAGGAGGTTTTACATTGGATGCCTGTCTGCCAGTCCTGGTATGGAACCAACGCTATTGGCTTTGCTAACACCTCTAACTATGGCTTTAGCTATTTGTTCCGAGGCTAAGTGCGCCACGTAGTCAAAGAGAGGTTTTTCCCCAAGTGTACCAGTAGCCACAGCGTAGATGAGGTCTCCGTCCATTGTAGTATGGGCTGGGCGAATTGATCTAGCAATACCGTCTTGAGCCATCTCAGCCATCTTGATTGCTTCCTTGTAACTTAGCTTTGCATTTGTGGCAACTATACCTATTGTCGTGTTTTCTCCGGCATGGCCCAGCCCGAATCGTGTAGTCGGAGGAAGGCCAACGGCTTCTATAAAGCCCTTTCCGTTTTCTCTTCTCGTACCAGCAATCGTCTTTCCAGTGTTCGGGTCAAATACATTACCCATCGAATTAACGACCACCAACGCTCCAATGCATAGACCGTTATCTAAGGTAACTCCACTACTTCCTACCCCTCCTTTCATGCACCTGTCCATTCCTAACATCTTTCCAACAGTTGCGCCGATGCCTGCCCCCACATTGCCCTCGGCTACAGGGTCTGTGGTTGCATTAGCAGCGGCAGCATATCCTAACTTGGCGTCTGGTCTTATACCGCGCTGCGCGACTGCGAGGTCGAATATGATGGCCCCTGTCACACAGGGCATTATGCCGAAACCTGAGTCCCAACCCAATCCGTTATCCATAAGATATTGCCGTACTCCTTTGGCCACGTCTAACCCAAACCAGCTTCCTCCAGAGAGAAAGACGGCATCCGCAGATTCTACCGTCGTCGTTCCTTGAAAGCAAGCTACATTGTAGCTACCTGGGTTTCCTCCTCTCACGTCAACTCCAACCACACAACCCGTCTCAAGGATCACGACAGTGCAACCAGTCAGTGCTTCCTTGTAATGGGCATGGCCAGCTTTAATACCTGGAACACATGTAATAGTGTCGTTCACATTGATCACCGTTCTATGTTTCTTGTCAGACCAGTATATAAAAACTAGATGTTCGCGCGCGGTTATGCTTGTCCACAAGCAATTTATGAATCTTATGCAGTGTAATTCTACAATTTCGGAATAGAGAAGGGAACGATGTTGAGAGATGGAGAGCGCGCGGACATCGTCTTTTTGAATGGCAAGGTGGTTACAGTTGATGCAAGTGACAGGATCGCTGAAGCCGTTGCAGTTAGGGATGGAAAGATAGTTAGGGTTGGGTCTAACAGCAAAGTCAAAGAATTAGTAAGAGAGGGGACCAAAGTTATTGATCTAACAGGGAAGACTTTGTTGCCAGGATTCATAGATTCTCACACTCATTTGGTCGACGCCGCCTTAAGCCTTAGATATTTAGTTGACGGCCGCACTCCTCCCAACAAGTCTATTTCTGATATCCTAGAAAAGATTAAAGAAAGAAGCAAAGAAACATCCAAAGGAGAATGGATAATTGTTCAAGGAAGCATGTTCTGGGACCGCAAACTGGCTGAGAAAAGATATCCGAATAAGGAAGAATTAGACGAAGCGGCTCCAGACCATCCCGTTGTTGTGTGGGCGAGTGCTCACGTCAGCATCGTCAATAGCAAGGCATTAAAGGTTGCAGGCATAACAAAAGACACNCCAGATCCACCAGGTGGAAAAATCGAAAAAGACGAGACAGGTGANCCCACGGGTGTCTTGAGAGAATGCTTTGCGTTGTTGCCCCTTCCTTCCTATGCACATGAGCAGATTAAGGAGACCGTTAAGATGGGTGCACAGAAGTGGTGGGTGCAACAAGGAATAACAACGGTTCACTGCTTCTGTGGTTCCTATGCGATGAGAATCTACCAAGAACTTTTAGAAGAGGATGAGCTTCCGCTAAGAATACACTTGGTGGTGTATACTGAAGATCCGAGAATAGGTTTAGAAAGCCTTATAAATCTAGGCATCTGTGCGGTGTTCGGTAATGAAAAACTCAAACTTGGTGGCTTAAAGATCTTTGTTGACGGCGCATTTATGGGACTTTCCGCTGCTACCTATGAACCATACGTTGGCATGCCAAACTATTGCGGGCTGCTGCAGTTAACCCCCAAAGAGCTGACTGAAATAGCTATCAAAGCTAACAGAGAAGGAATACGGCTATGTATTCATGCAATCGGGGATAAGGCTCAAGACATGGCCTTAGATGCCATTGAAGAAGCTTTGAGGGCTGTACCGAAGCGAGATCATCGCCATAGAATTGAACATCTAGGAAATGTTCTCACCAGCAAGGAACGCATAAAAAGGGCCAAAAGGTTAGGGGTGATTCCAGTACCTACAGTTGAATGGATACATGCATACGGAGATTTCATCGAGGAATTTTTAGGTCCTGAAAGAGCAAAACAATCTTTTCCTATAAAAACGCTTTTTGACGAGGGGCTAAGACCACCAGGTTGCTCCGACACCCTGGGTACGGAACCTCTTTCGATCAATCCATTTTTCAGCATCTGGTGTGCTGTTACTAGAAAAACATTTGCAGGGAATAAGTTGATCCCTGAGGAAGGGATCTCAGTGATGGATGGAATTCGAATGTACACGATCAACGGTGCCTATGCTGGTTTTGAAGAGAACGTTAAGGGTTCTATCGAACCGGGAAAGCTGGCTGACATGATAGTGATATCCGATGATATTCTAACCGTACCTGCAGACAAGATAAAGGACATAAGGGTAGATATGACGATAATAGACGGAAAGGTAGTATATCAGAGATAGCCTTTTCATGAACCCAGCATAGAAAAGATTTGTTGTTGTTAATTGTTAAGTTGTGCGCGTAGGCGTCAATATACACCAATTGGTATCGTTCATGTCTTCCCGATCATANCTGGTTTCGGTGGGCGGGTGCCTTTGTAGATGTTTTGTGTGGTGGAATTAGCAGCGCGCTCGCGGTNGAACCACTAACTGGATAACGATGGTGTACACAATAAAATGTGACCTATTGCAGCTTTCACTCGTAGCCGCACCAATCTACCATGGTTAATGCTAGGATCTTTGCCGTTTCGACAACAGAATCTATTTCTACATACTCGTCAATAGAGTGGAGATTGAAGCCGCGTGGACCGAAAGTTATCGCTGGGACATTAGTGTATCGCACGAAAAATCTTGTGTCCAGACCTGCAGATCCTCCTACGAACATTGCTTCTTTCCCAGTTACTTCATTGACAAATTCGGCTACCATTTTGACTATTGGATGATTTAAATCCTGTTCGTGTGGTTCCGCTCGCCAGCCAAACCATTCGATCTTTGGAGGGTTCTCTTTCAACCATTCATCTCGTTTGACAGCCTTTTCAATGGTGCGCTCAATTTGACCTTTAACATCCTCCAACTCCTCCCCCGGTGGCCACCCTACCCTGCATTCTAACTCGGCCCAGCCTGCAACAGTTGAGGGCCAGTCGCCGCCGGAGATCTTTCCAATGTTAATTGTTGTCACGTGTCCTTTCATATCCGGATAAATCTCTGCGGGAGAATAGCTTATCTTAGCTTGCCTCTTCTTGTTTAACTCAGATAAGGCGTTATAGATTTTTATCACTTTACCTATAGCATTTACACCAAAGTGAGCCGAAGCAGCGTGGGCCGATTTGCCAACAACCTTAACCCTAAAATACATGACACCTGCGCTAGCAATTCCAACGTTACACCCACCTGTCGGTTCTGTTATTATCGCTGCGTCAGCGCGGTAACCCTTCAATATGGTGGCTAGAGTTCCTCCAACGCCTCCGTCCTCCTCCTCTATAGTGCTCTCAAGTATAACGTCTCCTTTAAGCCTAATCCCAGTTTCTTGAACACACTTTAGTGCATAGACCATTGAGGCAATACCCCCTTTCATGTCCGCAGCTCCTCGGCCGTAGAGTTTATTGTCAACGATTTCGGCGCTCCATGGATCATGGGTCCAAGCTGACACGGGTTCGGGAGAAACGACATCAATATGGCCTGCCAATATGAGGGACCTGCCTTGCCCACTGCCTCTCAATTTTCCTATAACATTCGGTCTTCCTTTGTAACCAAATTTGGTGTATGATGTAGTCTTGAAGAAGGCTGGATGTTTTCTAAGCTCCGCTACGTTGGGCTCCCAAACATAAACTTCTAATTCCAAGTCCCTGAACATTTTCTCCATAAACTTCTGAGCGTCTCTTTCGTGCCCTACAACGCTTGGAATTCTAACCAACTCTTTCAGAAATTTCGTCATCTCATCTCTCTTTTTATCGATTTTTTCCAAAATCCTATTTTTCACCCGAGATCGTTTGTATATTCCACCTTTTGACGAAGACTTACAATCGCGCAAAGTCGTGCCTCCATACTTACTCATATACTTATGTATTATAAATTTTATTCAAGCTTTAAACAATTCACTTAAAGACTGCGATATGGTTGTCAATGGACTGCCATGGAAGTTTGATGTAATCCTCTAAAAAGGGTCCACATAAAACACATCATCTAACGAAATTCTGAACTAACAGAAGAGCCTAAGGATTTGAGGGGCGTATAGAAGTTTTCTAGAGGTTTAAGAACAAGTTTTAAAAACTTCTAAGTTTAACAACTATAGATTAAAAGGTAGATAGTTTCACGGAAGAGAGTGTAAAATGGAGGTCGCTATTCTCGGAGTCGGGACCGTAGGCGGTACGGTTGCACGCTTTCTCGCGAAGTCAAAGTATGTTGATAAGTTGCTGCTGGCTGATATCAATGAAGCGCGGGCCAGAGAAATAAAGAGCAAGATTGAATCAGACGCTATATGGGTGGAGAAAGTAGATGCTAACGACAGAAAAATGTTAGGTAAAATTGCAAGAGGAAAAGACCTAATAATTAACGCAACAGTCCCCGACCACAATCTAAAAATCATGGATGCCGCATTTAATGCTGGCTCGAATTACTTAGACTTTGTAGGAGGAGGCCCCTTCGACAGAACTAAAACTAAAGAGCAACTCGCCTTAAGTGATCAATGGATTAAAAGAGGGCTTTTAGCTGTCACAGGATTGGGTGTTTCACCGGGAATTACAAACCTTATAGCCGGCAGAGCCTACGACGAGCTTGACGAGCTCGTGGAACTTCATGTTAAGTGCTACGGTGGAGGCAGTGTCATTGTAAAACCTCACTGGATATCCCCGACATTCAGTCCCGGTACGCTGATCGACGAAGGCATCAGTCCGCCTGTTGTCTACAGGAACGAGCAATATGAGAGCGTTGAATCCCTTTCAGGTGAAGAAACATTCAATTTTCCAGAGAAACTTGGCCCACTAAAAACCTGGTTTTTCCATCACGATGAAGTTGAGACTTTCCCACGTTTTCTCGGCAAGAAAGGGTTGCGTTATGTGGACTTTAGGTATGCTTTTCATCCTAAGGTGTACAAAGTGCTCGAAGTCTTCAAAGCTCTTGGTCTAAACAGTAGAGAAAAAGTTAAGGTTAGAGGTATAAAAGTAGTTCCCAGAGATCTAATTCTATCTTTGTTGCCTGAGCCCTCAGAATTAGCTGGGAAGTTTAGGGGTATAACGTGCATTGGAGTTGAAGTTGTCGGCAGTAAAGGTAGCCGCGAGGTACACTTTTTTGAGTACGCCGTAATGGGTCATCAAGAGGCTTGGAAAAAATGCGGGTGTAATGGGACAACCTATGTAACGGCCATGCCCACCGTGCTTTTCACAGAGTTCCTAGCTCAGCGGAAAATAGATCAGAAAGGTGCGGTGCCACCCGAGGCTCTTGATCCAAAACCATTTTTCGAAGCGTTCCCCTCGGTGGGAATACCAATTAAGAGTGTTGATTTAACCAAACCCAACTAATATTGAACAGGTATAAGCCTTGAAGCACCACAGCAGCTTTATCGTAATTTGCTTCTGTCTTTAAAGACATTTTCCGCCTTTTCTTTAGAACTTCTTGCCCGTCAGAATGACAACGTTGGCGGCGTACTTGTGGCCATCAGCGACGCCAAACCATTCAGAAGCGTTTATTAAAAAAGGTTGACAAGGAAAATACGGCCCTAAAGCTGGCGTTCCACGCATTCTAAGGCAATTTTTGTCAAGGCAGACGTATCCGAAACGAGCGATATTAGAAGTCTAGTAAAAAAAAGGCATCAGTATACGGCAGAATAGACGCATTGTTCAATGATGTGGGCGTCGAACTTGTGAAGAAATTAAAAGAAATAACGGAGAAAGAATGGGATAAAATAATCAAGGCTAATCTAAGATCCGTATTTCTATGTTGTAAGTATGTTATACCTGAAATGATCAAAAGAGGAGGCGGGGTTATCATCAATAATGCCTCTGTAGCGGGTCTTGTTGGTTCCTTCTTCTCTGCCTACTCCGCATCAAAGGGTGCTGGAAAAGCAGGCATATTCAGAGCTGATCCGTAGAGAAAGGATTAGACCATACCCGATGGGCAGACTCGGAAAACCCGAAGAAGCTGCTCAGACAGCATTAATTTTTGGCTTGCGATGATCCCTCTTTTATCAACTGGGTTGGCGGTCGTAGTAGATGGTGGCTACACCGCTAGGTGATACAAAGACCAGTGAAGATATACGTGAAAAGGAAACATGGCGCAGCCAGCATGTTTTCAGCCAAACTCAAACTCGCCCTCTCGTTATGTTCTTAAGAGAGGTTCTGCAGCCCTAACGTCTGGTATTAACGTGTGCGGCTCCGTGGAGAAACATAGTATAGTGTTGAGGGATAGGCCAAGAGAAAAGTTAAATATGGAGATTTAAAATGTAACGTCGTGATTGAAATGTCAGAGTTGCCTATCGAATGTTGTGCAGATACTATCTTGTTGAACGGCAAGATCGTTACTGTGGATGCCAAAAACACCATAACTGAGGCTGTAGCGATAAAAAACGATAAAATCCTCAAGATTGGAACCAATGAGGAAGTAAAGGCCCTAGCTGGCGGAAAAACCCAAATCATAGACTTAAAGGGGAAAACAGTACTGCCAGGATTCATAGATACTCACATACACCTGTCTTATATGTGGACTATCGGGCTCTACACCTTAGACCTCAGCGCTCCACCAATCAAGTCTCTGAGTGGAATGTTAGAAAAAATCGGGGAAAGAGCGCGGGAAACGCCGGTTGGACAGTGGATCGTTGCACAGGGAGTGACAGGATCAGACCTCAACTTGATCGAAAAAAGATATCCCAACAAATGGGAAATCGATAAGGTCGCTCCGAACAACCCAGTGTTTCTGGACTTTTACCATATACACGTAGCTAACAGCGAGGCTCTGAGGCTTGCAGGAATAACGAAGGAAACCCCAGACCCAGCTGGAGGAAAGATAGAAAGGGATCTTGCGGCGGGAGAACCAAACGGTTTTCTATGGGAAACCGCTGGGAATTTGGTGAAGGGGTTGGTTCCGCCTTGCACAGTTGATCAGATTAAGGATGGCATCAAGAAGGGCGCCAAAATTCTATTGGAGGCTGGAATAACAACGATTCACGATATTGTGGGAGATGTCAGTGCTCCCGTCTCTGTTCCGATGAAGGCTTACCAAGAGTTACTTGAGAGTGGCGAACTTCCCATTAGGGTACATATGATAGTGAGAACAATTGAATCCGATGTTGATGTGAACAACCTTTTGAAGTTAGGTATACGCACGGGATTCGGCAACGATTGGCTGAAGATTGGCGGATTAAAGATGTTCGTAGACGGTGGCGGTATTAGCCGCACCGCAGCTTTATACGAGCCTTACAATGATCAACCCGAAAACCGTGGCGTCCTTTTCTCCAAGGAAAGGCTCGCCGAGGAGATTTCGAAAGCCCATAAGGCTGGGTTGCGCTGTTGTGTACATGCGATCGGTGACAGAGCTGTTGACATGATACTGGATATTTATGAAGATGTCTTAAAGGAAACAACTAGAGAAAATCACCGCCATCGAATCGAGCATGGTGGCAACCTCTTCTACACACCAGAGAGGAGGGAGAGGGTGAAACGCTTAGGCGTAGTTCTTGATACAAATCCAGCGTTCATACCGTGCATCGGGGACAACTACAAGATTGGCTTAGGTCCGGAGAGGATAAAGAGTGCTTTCCCATATAAAACCTTCGTGGAAGAGGGCATTCTAGCTGCGGCTGGCTCCGATTGGCCTAGTGTAAAAGCGTGGAAACCCTTGGAGGGGATCTGGGCTTGTATAGCGAGGACCACATGGGGTGGTTACGAGGTGTCTTCGGAGGAGCGGATTTCATGCATGGATGCGATTAGGCTGTATACGATCAACGCCGCCTACGCTGGCTTCGAAGAAGACATAAAAGGCTCGATTGAGCCAAACAAGCTCGCGGACCTTGTGATACTCTCAGATGATCCACTAACCGTACCTACAGAAAAGATAGAAGACATAAAAGTCGAAACAACTTTCATAAACGGAAAAATAGTGTACCAAAGATAAATCAGGTATTTCCCCTCTTCCTACAACTGCGCGCGCGCTGATAAACTTTATAAATGTCCTTGTAAGTTACATGCAAAATCTTATTTCATTTGATTAATGTAAATTAATGCTCGCTAGCCTGTTCTAAGTCTTTAACCCTCAGGTGGTTTAGGAGAAGTCATTCTTCGGCTCTGCTGAAAACCTTTTCGGTGCTAACTCGTTTCCTGAAGAGGTTGACTAGACGCTTAACTCCACGGACAACAAAGTCACGTCCAACCTTAAGGCTTTCTTAATCCTTGAGCTTTTCCTGTAAGGTATGACTGCTTCAGCGCCCCTCCTACCCCTTCCTACACGAGCGTCAACGACACTTTTTCCCCTCTTATTTTCAAGATCCCTCTGACTATACGCTTTAACCGCTGCACTGTCAACGGCTACAACCCCTCCCTTAACCGCTCCACTCTCCACGAGCTGCTCCAGCAGCATAGAGAACACGCCTTCTCGTATCAATCTCTGCCTAAGCGATGTCTAAATTGAGTGAACAATCCGTGACTGGGTGTCTTCCGTTTGAATCCGCATGCTTTAGCGACCTTTGTATCCCTTTTCAGTAACAGTGCAAGCCGTCGGTCGCTTGGAACGCGGAGCAGATGCTTCAGTAGCTGATTTTCCATCAGTAGTGATGAGGTTGGTCAATGGTAGCGGTGATATCGTGCGTTAGTCCCTTTTACCAACGTGGGAAGTGACATGCTACGTATCTGTCTTTCCCACTCGCCACCAGTTGCGGCTCCTCCTTCTGACACTTATCTTGAGCGTATGGGCATCTTGGATGAAATCTGCATCCTGAAGGGGGATTGAGTGCACTCGGGACTTCTCCTTTAACTACAGTCTCAATTCGCCTTGCCGCCGGATCTGGAACAGGTACAGCTGCGAGTAGTGCTTCCGTGTATGGGTGTAATGGATTTTTGATCACATCGTCGATCCGTCCCTTTTCCACGATTTTGCCCAAGTACATGATCGCTATTCGGTCGCATATGTATCGAGATAATGCTATGTCATGTGTGATGTATAGGAATCCGCAGTGAGCTTTTTCCACTAGACCCAACATCAAATCTAAGACTCTGCTCCTAACAGATGCATCGAGCATGGATACTGGTTCGTCTGCCACGAGGAACTCGGGTTCAAGTACGAATGCCCTTGCTATCGCTACTCTCTGCCTCTGTCCTCCACTAAGCTCGTGTGGAAATCTGTATAGAAACTCTTCTGGAGGAACTAGGTCTACATCTTCAAGAGCTTTTGTCACCCTCTCAGTCACCTCTTCTGGAGTACTTGTAATTTTCTGGACTTGGATTGGTTCAGCTATACTGCCATAAACGGTCATGCTTGGATTCAAAGACTCGTACGGGTCTTGGAATGTTATTTGCATTTTGCGGCGTAGCTTTCGCATTTCGCTATCAGATAAAGATGTTAAGTCTTTACCTTTGAATAGTATTTTGCCGCTGGTGGGCTCGATTAGTCTAAGCAGCAACATCCCTGTCGTTGTTTTTCCGCAGCCACTTTCTCCAACGATGCCGAAGACTTCTTTAGATTTCACCTTGAAACTAACATCATCCACAGCATGAACTGCAGGAGGTTCCTTGGTTCTTAACCGTGCTATAAGACTCAACTTTATTGGGAAGTATTTCTTTAAGTTACGTGCTTCTACAAGTGTGTCTTCCATGTTCTTTCACTACTTAATGTTGTGGCATGCCACATAGTGTTCCTTATCAACTTGTATGCTCTTTGGTTCTTTCTTTTTACAGACTTCTACTGCGTATGGGCATCTTGGATGAAATCTGCATCCTGAAGGGGGATTAAGAAGATTTGGTGGGAAGCCCGGTATGAAACCAAGTTTTCTTTTTTTCCCGAAGATGCTTGGAAAGGCAGACATCAGTTTTTTTGTATATGGGTGTAACGGGTTTTTGAATATTGATGATATGTCTCCATATTCTACAATTTTTCCAGCGTACATAATTGCGCATTTATTGCAAGTTTCTGCGATAATCGAGAGATCATGAGATATTAGGATCATCGAAAGGTTTAGTTTTTGTCGAAGTTCTTTCATGACCTTTAGCACTTGAGCTTGTATGAGTACATCGAGGGCTGTTGTGGGCTCATCTGCGATAACCAAGTGTGGATTGCACACTAACGCCATCGCTATCATTGTACGCTGTTTCATGCCACCGCTGAGCTCATGGGGATACCTTTCGATTCTCTCAGCTCCGATTCCCACAAGATCCAGTGACTTTCCGGCTAAGTCCAATGCCTTCTCTTTGCTTACATCCTTGTGAGTTAGAATGGCTTCGGATATTAGATCTCCTATTTTTCGCACTGGGTTAAGCGCGTTCATGGCTCCTTGAAAAATAACGGAGAGTTTCTTCCAACGAATTTCTTTGCGAAATCTTTCTTTGCTCATTTTTAGAATGTCTTCACCTTCAAACATGATCCCTCCATTAATCACTCTTGCATTCGATGGCAACAGCCTCAAAATGGTTAAGGCCACGCTCGTTTTACCGCATCCAGACTCACCTGCGAGTCCAAGCGCGTCGCCCTTTTCCACTCTAAAGGTAACGTCGTCTACTGCCTTCACGTATCCTCTTAATGTTTTATAATACATCTTTAGATTTTGGACTTCAAGCATTTATTTATCGCCTTCTCCGCAACCTTGGGTTCACGATTTCGTCTACTGCATGTCCGATGAACGCAAACGCCAGAGCGAGGATCATAAGAGCTAGTCCAGGCGGCACTATCCACCACCAAGCTAGGCGTTGAAAAGCACCTGCATGGAAGGCATAGTGAAGCATTTTCCCCCACGTCGGGACTTGCAGCGGAGTTATTCCAATAAAACTTATCACAGCCTCTGTGATGATAGCTGATGGAACGTTAAGTACCAGAGCTGCGAACGCAATTGGGAGAACATTTGGAATTATATGTTTTAGCATTATGTGAGATCTACTGGCGCCAACTGCTCTCGCAGACACGACGAAAGTCTTCTCTCGGAGAGAGAGCACCTTAGACCTTATGACCCTCGCTATACCTGGCCACCAAAGCACTGCTAATAAGAGAACCATGAAATACATGTTCGCACCGAAAAGCACCCCCAATGTTATTAAAATCGGTAACATGGGAATACATAACGCCACATCTGCAATACGCATAAGGAATTCATCGATCGCGCCGCCTAAGTATCCTGCAACAACACCCACAATGACGCCTATAACCGTTATAGATAAGGCTGTAAACAATCCTATCATGAGCGAGGTCCGTGTTGAGTAAACCAACTGACAAAAAAGGTCTCCTCCATACTGGTCAGTGCCTAACATTCCATGGACCAGACCAGGAATAAGAATTTGCGTCTCTTTAACAATTACTTCACATGTCGCGTTGCTTGTCAAGGGTTCAAAAACTACGTGCATAAGAATATAGTATTCTCCCTTATTATGGAGGACTTCGTTTGCTAAGGTAGGACACTCGACAGTCCTATACCAACCAAGCCTATTCCATACACGAAAGTCCCATGAATCTGCTTTAACTCGATGAGTGGAACCTGTCTCTCTCAAAAGCGGTATCTCTTCTGACTTTTTAGCTTTGAGACCATAATAACTGTCGCAGAGAGAATAGGAGTTTGCTTCGGGAGTAACAAGGATTAGCTCTAGCGAGTATCCTGTTTGGTTACAGAAAAGACTTTCCCATTCAAACTTGTACTTGAAGGTCCTCGGTGGAATATACGGATAAAGAAATGTAGATTGAAGGTAGACATCGGTTTTCTCTATTCCAATTCCGCTGTATCGGATGATAATTTCATTATCTAATTCTACATCAACAAAGGCGGATCCATTTTTGACATTCCAATGGGCAAGTATTTCCATGGTTGGTGGAGTATCGCTAAATTGAGGTAAAATGGTTACCCACTGGGGCATAGCTAAGCTTTCAGCTAGGTACTTAGACTGTGTCGGATGATATGGTGTCAGCCAAGGAGTAAGCAGGGCGACTAATATAAACATTATTAGAATAGCAATGCCCACCAATCCGATTTTGTTTCTTCTGTAATCCTCCCAGAAGTCTTTGATCTTTCGCACATACGCTTTTCTTGTTGCCTTGCTGAGTAAGAACTTCACGGCACCTTCACCTGTGAATTCCCACACGTATGCGCGGATCTAAGAACCCATAAATCAAGTCTACTGCGAAGCTGCCTCCCACCATTAGGATTGCATACAGAAAGAGCAGCGCCTGAGCCGCCGGGTAATCAGCGTTTTCGATAGAAAAAAGAAACCATTGCCCAGTTCCAGGCCACGAGAATATATATTCAGTTAGTATTCCACCCATCAATAGGGTTGGGATGATCAACGCGACCATCGTAATGAACGGCGGGAGTATTGCCCTGAAGGCATGTCCGAGAAGCACTTTTCTCTCGCTTAAGCCTACGGCACGTGCTGTCTCCACGTAATCCTCCGTAAGCACGTCAAGCATCATGTTTCGGGTGTACATAGCCCACCACCCAAATTGAGCAACCACCAGCGTTATTAGAGGCAAAGCCATGTGATAAGCTAAGTCAGCTAAATAAGCAATAGGATCTGTTGGCGGGGGGAGGACAGTCATACCACTGCGAGGAAACAACATCAAGAGAGAAGGATTGGCTAACAAGAATATGAACAACAATTGAATATAAAATATTGGAGCACCCCAAGTAAAGAGGCCCGCGCTCATAACAAAAACGTCTACCTTGGTTCCTCTTCTAGACGCGGCTAATATCCCTATTGATACGCCTACCGCTATATTAAGTGTTAGTGACAAGCTGAGGAGNAGTAATGTGTTCCGAAGACGAGGCAGCATTTCTTCTATCACGGGTACTTGTTTCATAAAGGAAATGCCGAAATTAAGCGTAAACATGTTTATAATATACTTAACGTAGCGGGTGGAGAGTGGCTGGTCCAGACCCCACAGTCTTGCCATTGCCTCTTGATGCTCAACGCTTATCTGAGGGTTTCTTGCAAACATTTTGACGGGGTTCAGAGGCGATATTACCTGAAAAATCACGAAGTTTAACGAAGCTATTATGTATAAGATGATCAATGCGTATATGACCTTTCTGATCAAATACCCCTTTATGACGTCTCCCACCTTTGTACAAACGTATTATGAATATTATAGCTATAAACCTTATCATGCACAGTGTGCTCGTCAGATATTACAGAACTTGTATGCGAAAGGGAATGATTTAAATTGATCTTCTACCGTTCTTATACCTGGAGAAGGAAAGGAGAGAAAAAAACGATGAAATCTGCAAAAACGAAGTGCTTATCAATAATAGCTTGCCTATTTCTCACTACTTTAATTGTCGGAACAACAACTGGTTCTTCAACCGAAGTCATGGGTCCCGTTATGGACGATGTTTACTTCGTAATGATAGCTGATCCGTATGGCGCAATTGACGCATGGAAAGCGGGGACTGTCGACATATGTGATGTGCCAGAATATGGCATGATTGCGGAGCTTGAAGATTCCCCATATGATGGCTATGTACACACTATTTCCACATGGGTATTTGAGTATTATGACTGGAATGTAGAGGGATGGAAGGTCTATCCGGAGCATGGATACCC
>JGI24025J20009_10001373_pt1 | contig 18387 bp, 22 predicted proteins | sample Cruoilmetagenom3_FD_20009 | JGI IMG/M metagenome (IMG submission 20009) | reverse complement strand
GATGCGCCCATTCGTTATGATTTCGGGGCCGAGCTGCGGGCCGATCTGACGGTCCGGCCCGGTTTCGTGTTGTCGAGCCAGTTCCGCTTTCCGCTGGTTGGCACTATGGATGAGGTGACCCGGGTCTCGGACTCGGTGCTGCCGCATGTGCGCTCGGACTGGCCGCTTTACGCCAAGGAATCCGATCTTGAGATCAACCATCTGACGGCCGAGTATTTCTTTCGCCCCGGCCCGGATTTGTTTGGCCGCGTGACCGGGGGTTATCTCGAGTCGATGTACGGTGGCGTTTCGGCCGAACTGTTGTGGTATCCGGTCAACAGCCGCGTCGCCTTCGGTGGTGAGATCAATTATGCCAGAAAGCGCGATTTCGACATGCTGTTGGGGTTTCAGGACTATGGCGTGGTGACCGGCCATGCCTCGACCTATTACGACGTGGGTGGCGATTATCACGCGCAGGTCGATGTCGGGCGTTATCTGGCCGGGGACATGGGCGCGACGTTCACGCTTGATCGGGAATTCAACAACGGGTTCAAGGTCGGTGCCTTTGCAACCTTTACCGATGTGTCCTCCGAAGAGTTCGGTGAAGGGTCGTTTGACAAGGGTATCCGGTTCGAGATTCCACTGTCCTGGTTGACCGGCAAACCGTCCCGCGCCACGATGAAGCAGACGATCCGCCCGGTTCTGCGCGATGGCGGTGCCCGGCTGATGGTGCGTAACCGGCTTTATGAATACACTCGCGATGACCGCTCGACCAAGGTGGCAGGACAATGGGGGCGGTACTTCGAATGAGCAGATACGCGCGCCTTTTGATGCTTGTGGCCCTGCTGGGGGCCTGTACCAACTCAAGCGACGATTTTGAGAACATGAAATTGATCATGGCCCCTGACAAGGTTGGGTTCAACCCGCGTTTTGTTGCGCTGGCCGAGGCCGGAAGCACGGTTCCCGCCCTACAGGTGGCGTTTGTGGAACAGGCCCTGGCGAGTACGGTTCTGCTGGAATCAACGCGTGACGGGATCGACACCTGGCTTACTCCGGATGGGGCGACGTTGATCACGCAGCAGGGGATGCTGGTGGGCACACGTGGCTTTGGGGCCGGGATGCTGGCCTCTGATGTTGATCAGCCGCTGGCAATGGTCTTGGCTGGACGCGAAGGGTTTTCGGATCGCTTTCACACTTTTCTGAACGGCAACGATGAGGCCAACACCCGCACCTATCGCTGTGAGATCAAGAACCGTGGTGCGCGAGAGGTTATTGTTGGTGACAAGCCAATGCAGACCCGCCTGATGGCCGAAGACTGCCGCAGTTTAGACCAGTCGTTTCTGAACCTCTTCTGGGTTTCAGACACTGGCAATCGTATTGTTCAGACCCGGCAATGGACCGGCGATTTTCTGGGAATTGTCACAACCCGGGTGGTGCCAAGATGAAACGGGCCACCACCGACATGGGTAAATCTACGGAGACCTTATCATGCGCTATTTGATTGCGACTTGCTGTACGCTGGCGTTGGCCAGTTGTTCTACGATTTACCGCAGCCCCGATGTTGTCGCCGGGGTAAGCGACGGTGCGAATGTACGGGTCGTGTCGGTCACCGGAGAAACGGTTGTCCAGGCAAACCAATCCCCTTATTCGCCCAAAACGCTACCGGCGATCTTTTCGCTGACCGCCGGCTCTGGTGCCGGACGGGTGCCGCGCGGGGCCGGGGCCTTGCCAAAGGCACCCTCGACGCAGGAGGGTCAGCCCGGGAACCTGACGCTGCGGATACCGCCTGCCGCCGATCCCGGACCTTACAAGATCGGCGTGGGCGACGTGGTGGTTCTGGCGACCCCAACGTCCAGCAACAGTCTTGAACAATTGTCGGGTTTGCTTGCCGCACAGAACAGTCGTCAGGGTTATACCGTGCAGGACGACGGCTCGGTCAATATCCCCAATGTCGGCCGTGTCCGGATCGCCATGATGACCGTGGACGAGGCCGAGGCCGAGTTGTTTCAGCGGCTGGTGGAAAACCAGATTGACCCAACGTTCAGCCTGGAGGTATCCGAGTTCAATTCCCGCCGGGTGTCGATTGGTGGTGCGGTGGGCAAGCCCACGGTTGTGCCGATCACCCTGACGCCGCTTTATCTGGACGAAGCCTTGTCCGCCGCCGGAGGTGTCGGTGTCGAGGATATGGATTACGCGTCAGTGCGGATTTACCGTGACGGGAAACTTTATCAGATTCCACTGAACGACCTCTATTCAAATGCCGGCTTGCAGCGCACGCGGCTGATCGAAGGAGATTCGATCTTTGTCGATACCGACTACAAGCTGGACCGGGCCGAAACCTATTTCGGCCAGCAAATTGCGCTGGCCAATACTCGTATGGCGGGTCGTGAACGGGCGCTGAACGAACTGGCGGTTGAGATCCGGTTGCGACGTTCAGATCTGGGCGAGGCGCGGGAAAACTTTGACCAGCGACTGGCATTGGGTGCCGTTGATCAGGATTTTGTTTACCTGTTCGGTGAGGTGCTCAAGCAATCCCGCTATGTACTGCCGTTTGAGCGCCAGGCTTCGTTGGCAGATGCCCTGTTTGACGAGGGTGCCGGTATTGCCAAGGAAACCGGCGACGTGTCCGAGGTCTATGTTCTGCGCGCCTCAAACGACCCGCGCGAGTTTGGCGCGGTGACGGCCTGGCATCTGGACGCGCGCAATGCGGCCAATATCGTGCTGGCGACCCAGTTTCAGCTCAGGCCCAATGACATCGTATTCATTGCGGAAAATCCGGTGACCAAATGGAGCCGGACGATCAAGCAGATCACGCCTTCCTTGCTTACAACGCCATTGGTGCTTGCGGCGGATTAAGCTGAGGAGCCTTTTGTTGTTGCTATGAGAATGGCCGTGTTTGGTGTTTTTTTAGTAGCAACAAAGGGTAAACCGGGTTTCAGGCTTGTCCCTGCTATGATTGTCGCAGCAGCGCTCCTGGCATTGGTCTGCCAATGCGCCAAGTAATGTTGCAAACAAACAAAGGGCCGTTCCCGGATTGGGAACGGCCCTTTCTGTCTGTTGTATTTGAAACGCGATCAGGCGGCCAGTGCAGCCTGTGCTTTGGCAACGATTGAGCCGAACGCATCGGGTTCGTGCACGGCCAGATCGGCCAAAACTTTGCGGTCCACTTCGATTCCGGCCATGTTCAGCCCGTTGATGAAGCGCGAATAGGTCAGCGCCTCGTCATGGCTGCGTACGGCGGCGTTGATCCGCTGAATCCACAGGGCGCGGAAATTACGCTTGCGCTGCTTGCGGTCGCGCGTGGCGTATTGGTTCGCCTTGTCGACGGCCTGGGTTGCGGTTTTAAAGTTGCTCTTGCGGCGACCATAATAGCCTTTGGCAGCTTTAATGATCTTCTTATGACGGGCGTGGGCAATTGTCCCACCTTTGGTGCGTGACATATCGGTAGACTCCTATCAGCGGTCGTAGGGCATGAAGCCCTTGATGATCTTAGCGTCGGGGGCAGAAAGGGCGGAAGTGCCGCGCGCGTTGCGAATGAACTTTTTGGTTCGCTTGATCATGCCGTGCTGTTTGCCGGCTTGTGCTGACAGAACCTTGCCGGTCGCTGTCACCTTGAAGCGCTTCTTGGCGCTTGATTTGGTCTTCATCTTGGGCATTTCCGTCTCCTTGAGTGAGGTCGGTATGAACGCGACTCGGCATGCCACATCGGCCGGTCGCGCGGATCAGAAGCGCCGTTTACGCATATCAGGCGCGGCTGGCAAGGGGGCGGTATAAGATTCAGGGTATAAACCGGGCAATTACCCCAAAAAACACATCCGGCAACTGTTCTATGCTGTACCCGCCCGGATGGGTCATCATGGCAAACAAAACCAGACTCCCGGCAATCAGGATCAAAATCATCGATACCCTTGGCGCACGACCGTCGCTCATTGAAGACACAATTGATGGAATCGAAAAGCCACCAATGATAATCCCTAGAATCAACGCCAGATCTGCATCCATTTGGGTTGTCCCCGTCACCTGACTTGTACCAATAAACCAAATACAGGTTAGCCCGGATCAGTGCGATAAATCAAACGCTCATCGCAAGGGGCAACGCGCAGGATGTTGGTGGTTCCGGGAACGTTGAATGGCACGCCTGCGGTGACGACAATCTGATCCGTCTCTCCTGCAAATCCACCGGCGCGGGTCGCACGGGCCGCGTTGACCACCGCATCCTTGAACCGCTCCAGTTCTGGTGTCATGACGCAATTGCACCCCCAACTAAGGGCCAGTCGCCGCGCGGTGCCGCGCAGGGATGTCATGGCGATGATCGGCACACCTGGGCGTTCGCGCGCTGTCAGCAGCGCAGTTGTGCCGCTTTGGGTGAAACAGCAGATCGCCTTGATATCGGTGGTTTCGGCAATTTCCCGCGCGGCCGCAACGATGCCGTCAGCGACCGAGTTGCCTTTGACATTGCGCGAGGCGGCGATGATCTGGGGATAGGTCGGGTCCGCTTCGACCTCGATGGCAACGTTGTCCATGGTCTGTACCGCCTCGACCGGGAAGCTGCCGGCGGCCGATTCCGCGCTGAGCATCACCGCATCGGTGCCCTCGTAGATTGCCGTGGCCACATCCGACACTTCGGCTCGGGTTGGCATCGGGCTTTCGATCATGCTCTCCAGCATTTGGGTGGCGACAATCACCGGTTTGGCAGCAGCGCGGCAGCGGCGAACCAGCCGTTTCTGGATCGGCGGAACCGCGGCCACCGGCAATTCGACCCCCAGATCGCCCCGCGCCACCATGATCGCGTCGGACACGGCCAGGATTTCGTCGAATTGCTCAACGGCGCTGGGTTTCTCGATTTTCGACAGGATCGCCGCCCGGCCATCAGCCAATGCGCGGGCCTCGGTCACGTCCGCTGCCCGCTGGACAAACGACAGCGCCAGCCAGTCTACGCCAAGATCGCAGGCAAATTCCAGATCGCTGCGGTCCTTTTCTGACAGGGCCGCCAACGGCAGCACCACATCGGGCACATTTACGCCCTTGCGGTTGGAAATCGTACCCCCGGCAATCACCACGCAGGCGGCGTGATCGGGGCCGTTATCGGTTACTTTCAGGCGGACCTTGCCATCGTTGACCAACAGGTTCGCCCCAATTGTCAGCGCCTGAAAAATCTCGGGATGCGGCAGGCAGACGCGGGTGGCATCACCCGGTGCCGGGTCAAGATCGAGGCGAAACGTGGCCCCGTCCTGCAATTCTTCGGCCTCGCGCGCGAAACTTCCAACCCTCAGCTTTGGCCCCTGAAGATCGGCCAGAATGGCAATCGGGCTTTGCAAATCCTGCTCTACCTGGCGAATGATACCGTGCTTTTGGCGGATATCGTCGTGGGTTCCGTGGCTCATGTTCAATCGGAATACATCTGCCCCTGCCTCGTGCAGCGCGCGGATTACGTCGTAGGTTTCCGATGCCGGGCCTAGGGTGGCTACAATTTTGACATTGCGCGAGCGCCTCATGAAATACTCCTTTAAATCCGAATTGTTATCGCAAACATTTCAGTTGAACTTATGCCGCAATTCCCGTTTGCTGGCAACTGGCGCTGATGATGTCCGACCGGCTTGCCCTCTTGTCGGGCACACCTTAGATGTGCGGGCAAAGAGATGACAGGCGCATGACATACACCCCTTTTTTTGTTCACGGTGAAACCCGTCCCGGCCGGTGGCTGATCACTTGCGATCATGCGACCAACACAGTGCCGCCACAGGTTGGCAATGGTTCACTTGGGCTGGCGCGCGAAGATATGGAGCGCCACATAGCCTATGACGTCGGGGCGTACAGCGTGGCGCAGCATCTGGGCGTCTTGCTGGATTCCCCGGTAATCGCCTCTAATTTCTCGCGTTTGGTGATCGACCCGAACAGGGGTGAAGATGACCCAACGGTTCTTATGAAGCTTTACGACGGCTCAATCATTCCTGAAAACCGCAATGCCGACCGGGCCGAGAAGGAACGTCGGATGGACCTGGCCTATCGACCCTACCACAGCGCTTTGGCGGGCATGGCGGAAAAGCCCGGTACGGTGATCCTGTCGATCCACAGTTATACCCGTCAGTTACGCGGTCACGAACCGCGCCCTTGGGATGTCGGTGTGCTATATTCAGGCGACGACCGTCTGGCCCAGCCCCTGCTGGAATTGCTGAATGCGGCGGACGGTATGGTGATCGGCGATAACGAACCGTATTCGGGCCACCTGCCGGGCGATGCCATAGACAAGCACGCGCTCGCCTTTGGGCGGCCCAACGCTCTGATCGAGTTGCGCAACGACCTGATCGCCGATCATGAGGAGCAAAAGGCCTGGGCCGAACGTCTGGCCCCGCTGCTGGATAGGGCTCTGGTGGCATCGGGCGTTTGAAAAACGAGACATTTGCCATTGATGGGGAACGACCATACCACAATATTCAGATTGTAGTTCCGCATTTTAAGGAGAGCATAAATGTCCCACGAAACGCTTACGTCTGTCTTTGGCTGGATGACCGTTCTGAACTTTGGCGTCCTGATTTTCGGCACCCTTATTCTGACCGGTATGCGCCGGACAATGATCCGAATTCACTCTTCCATGCTGGATCTGGAGGAAGCTGACCTGACCCGCGTCTATGTGAACTGGATGTCAAATTACAAAGTACTGGCGCTGGTTTTCTGCCTCACGCCCTATATTGCGCTTAAGCTGGCAGCTTAAAGGTGTGAATATCCGGGGAGTGGTTATGTTGATCTCAACCAGATCGGAGTCACACCAATGGACCACCAGACCGAAATCGAAATTCAGGCCGCCGCGTTTCGCCGCCTGCAACAGCACCTGATGCAGGACCGTACCGATGTGCAGAACATCGACATGATGAACCTGACCGGTTTCTGCCGCAACTGCCTGAGCCGCTGGTATCAGGAGGCGGCAGCCGACCGGGGCATCGAGATCGGCAAGATCGAGGCTCGCGAGGTATATTACGGCATGACCATGGACGAGTGGAAGGCCAAGTATCAGACCGATGCCAGCCCGGAAAAGCAGGCAGCTTTTAAGGTGGCCTTTAAGGAGAACGTCACCGACAGGGGCTGATTTTCCAACATATTTGGCGTTCGAGCTCCCCGCTAATGTGACCGAGAATTGCCGCAAAAAGCGAACCTTGAAATATGTCGCCCGCAGGAGTTACAAAATGCGCCCATCCGACCAACTTTCACAATTTGTCCGTGACGCTCTTATCGCTGGAAAACCCCGTGATCAGATCGAGGATGCCCTGAAACAGGCCGGGTGGGCCTACAACGAGGCGCGAAATGCAATGGAATCCTGGGCTGACCAGGACTTTGCCCCCCCCATACCGCGCCCACGCCCTTACCTGTCAGCCAAAGAAGCCTTTTTCTACGGGCTGATGTTTGCAGCTTTGGCAATGATGGCCTGGCATCTGACCGCTTTGTCTTTCAATCTGATTGACCGGTGGCAACCCGATTCCACAGAAACACATTTCAGGTCATACAAACTAAGGCAGATACGCTGGTCCATCGCCTCTTTGATTGTCTTTTCCCCGCTGTTTTTCATTCTCAATACGCGCGTTGTCCGCGCAACAAAGGCCGATCCCGGCAAGCGTCGCTCGGGTGTACGCAAGTGGTTCAGCTACATCACTTTGTTTCTGGCCGCCGCTTCGCTTTTGGGTGCCTTGTTGTGGGTCGTCTATGCCCTGCTTGAGGGTGATTTGACCACAAGAGTTATCTGCAAGGCTGTGGTGGTGGCCGTTGTCGCCGGGGCAATCTTTTCCTACTTCCGGCGTGAAACCGAAGGAGACTGACGATGCAGCGTGACCTGTTACCCCAGATCGCCATCGGTGTTCTCGTCATCGGGGCCATTGCATTTGGGTTGATCGTTACCGGCGGACCCAGCGGTGGACGTATGCAAAAACGCGACAATGAGCGAATGAAAGATTTGCGCGAGTTGGTCGAGTTCGTTCACTGCATTTCTGATGAGAAAGGCAACAAACTGCCCGAAACCCTGGAGCCAAACCGAAAGTGCCACCGAAACATTCAACTGAACGACCCATTCACCGACAAACCTTATAGCTACACGCGGCTTAGCTACAAAAAGTTCAGCATCTGCGCCGAATTCGAATGGCCGGAAATTCTGCCGGAGAGGTATATCAAAGCTGGTGGGTTTGAACGTTCACAGGGTTGCGCCGTCAGTACCTATAATCCTAACTGACTTCCCTCAGACCGCCAGTGTGCGGCTCTCATCCAGGTAAATCTCGCGCAGGCGCAGGGCCAGCGGCCCGGCTTTGCCATCCCCAAGCGTTACCCCGTCAATCTCGACCACCGGCATCACAAAGGCGCTGGCCGAAGTCGAAAACGCCTCGTCGGCCTGTTTCGCCTCTTCGATGGTAAAGCTGCGCTCTTCCACCACCATCTGCGCCTCTTTGGCAAAGCGCAGAACCGCAGCGCGGGTTATGCCATGCAGAATGTCGGTGCTAAGGGCGCGGGTGATGATCTTGCCGTTCTTGACGATATAGGCGTTGTTGGACGTACCTTCGGTGACGAACCCATCCTCGGTCAGCCATGCATCGTCGGCACCGGCCTTTTTGGCCATCATCTTGCCCATGGACGGGTACAAAAGCTGAACCGTCTTGATGTCACGCCGACCCCAGCGGATATCTTCGATACTGATGACCTTGATGCCCTTTTTCGCGGCACCATCCCCGGCCAGACCGGGTTTTGCCTGGGTGAACAGAACAATGGTCGAGGGCGTTTGGTCCGGATCAGGAAAGGCAAAATCACGATCGCCGGGCGCACCGCGGGTGATCTGCAGGTACACCAACCCCTCGTCAATTTCGTTGCGCATGACCAGCTGGCGGTGAATATCCAGAAGCGCATCCATGGTAACCGGGTTGGCCATGTCCAACTCGCTCAACGAGCGTTCGAGGCGTTGGGAATGTCCGGCGAAGTCAATCAGCTTACCGCCCAGCACGCTCGTCACTTCGTAAACCCCGTCTGCCATCAGAAACCCACGGTCGAAAATCGAAACCGTGGCCTGATCTTCAGGCAGGTATTCGCCGTTTACATAGACTGTGCGCATCATTGTCTCCTATCCCCACAAAGCGGCATCGGGTGGATGTACGCCATGAGAGTCAAATGTCAAAGGGGTGTCGCGGTCTTCGGCCAGCAACAGCGGCCCGTCAAGGTCAACCACCATCGCCCCCTGCGCCACCAGTGTCGCCGGAGCCATTGCCAGAGAAGAGCCGACCATGCAACCAACCATCACGCCATAACCTTCCGCCAAAGCGGCGTCTCTCAGTCGCAGCGCTTCGCTCAGCCCGCCAGTCTTGTCGAGCTTGATGTTCACCACATCGTACTTGCCCTTCAGATCGGGCAGGCTGGCGCAGTCATGACAGCTTTCGTCGGCGCAGACCGGCACGGGCCGCTGCATCCCGATCAGCGCATCATCTTTCCCGGCCGGCAAAGGCTGCTCGACCAATGCCACACCAAGACGAAGCAGATGCGGGGCCAGATCGGAATAAACCTCGGCTGACCAGCCTTCATTGGCATCAACGATCAGCTTTGCGTCCGGCGCGCCGGCCCGAACGGCTTCCAGCCGGGCCATGTCATCGGCTGTACCCAGTTTGATCTTCAACAGGGGGCGATGCGCATTCTTCGCTGCCTGTTCCCGCATCTTCGCGGGTGTGTTCAGCGACAATGTATAGGCGGTGACCTGAGGAACGGGCGCGACCAGATCGGCCAGTTCCCAGACCCGTTTTCCCGCGCGCTTGGCCTCCAGATCCCACAGCGCGCAATCCACCGCGTTGCGCGCCGCCCCGGCAGGCAACAAGCCCGTCAGCGCCGCCCGGTCAAACGACCCCGGCAACCCGGCGATCTGCGTCTGGACCGAATCCAGCGTTTCGCCATAGCGGGCATAAGGCACACATTCGCCCCAGCCCCGATGAACACCGTCAGACACCCGGACGGTCAGCACCCTGGCCTCTGTCCTTGATCCGCGCGAAATGGTGAATACCTGCGCCAGCGCGAACACATCCCGACTTACTTCAATCTGCACTGGTCCCATCCTTCTTCTCGGCCCAAATACTCCCGCCGGAGGCTCCGCCGGTGCCCACAGGCGCTTTCGTCAGATCACAAAGCGGCCAACGCGTCCACCAGCCTGTCCGCACCTTGCCGGAACGGATCAATTGCTGGCAAGCCCATCCGGTTCTCCAGCCCGGCCAGATAGCTTAGCGCATTTTCTTCGGACATATGTTGGGTATTCACCGTGATCCCCGCCACCTTGCAATCGGGGTTGGCGACCCGCGCCAGCGGCAACGCCGTATCGCGCAGAGCCTCCAGCGTCGGCAGGGCATAGCCCGGCAACCCCCGCATGTGCCCGCGTGTGGGTTCGTGGCTGAGGATCAGGGCATCCGGCTGGCCACCATGGATCAGGGCCATAGTCACACCGGAAAACGACACGTGGAACAGGCTGCCCTGACCTTCGATGACGTCCCAGTGATCGGGATCATTGTCAGGCGAAAGGTATTCCACCGACCCGGCCATGAAATCGGCGATCACCGCATCCAGCGGCACGCCGTGGCCGGTGATCAGAATGCCGGTCTGGCCGGTGGCGCGAAAGGTGCTTTTCATGCCACGCTTGCGCATCGCGTCGTCCATCGCCAGCGCGGTGTACATCTTGCCAACGGAACAATCGGTACCAACCGCCAGCACCCGTTTGCCGCTGCGTTTTACTCCAGTGGCGATCGGATAGGCGTCTGTCGGCACACGCACGTCATGCAGTGTTCCGCCGTGGATTTGCGCCGCCGCCACCAGATCGCGTTCGTCGCGCAACAGATTATGCAGGCCCGAGGCCAGATCAAATCCCATCTCAAGCGCGCGCAACAGCACGTCTTTCCACGCTAGGCTAATCATGCCACCCCGGTTGGCAACCCCGATAACCAGGGTTCGTGCGCCAGCCTCGCGGGCCTGTTCAAGGGACATGTCATCAAGGCCCACATCGGCCCCACAACCGGGCAGACGGAATTGCCCCACGGCATTCTCCGGACGCCAGTCGCGCACGCCCTGCGCCACTTTGACGGCCAATTGGTCAGGCGCATCGCCCAGAAACAACAAATACGGGGTCTCGATCATCGCGGGTGTTCTCCTTGGTGACTCAGCCACCAATCTAGATCGACATGCCGGACAGTGTTTTGCGTTTTTCGCCAGACCGGCAAACCCGGTTGCAAGATTCTTCGGTCAATGGCGTAAGTGACCGAATAATTGCGTTCACTTCCACAAAGTTTGGCCCAGCTTTGTGCGCATAATAGCTGAAACAAGAACGCTTTGCCTGCCGCTTTCTGCATCTGCACAATTGCGCTTGCGCGCAGCCGCGCAATTTAATACCTCCTGACCTAAGAATATCGCAATATCCTTACTCGAAAGGCGTTACCACATGAGTTTTCGTATCCAGCCCACACCCCCGGCCCGGCCCAACCGTTGCCAGCTTTTTGGCCCTGGCTCGCGCCCGGCGATTTTCGAAAAAATGGCGACCAGTGCGGCGGATGTGATCAATCTGGATCTGGAGGATTCGGTGGCCCCCTCGGACAAAGACAGCGCGCGGGCCAATGTCATTGCGGCAATCTCGGGCATCGACTGGGGTGGCAAGACCCTGTCGGTGCGGATCAACGGGCTGGATACGCCCTATTGGTATCGTGATGTTGTAGATCTGCTGGAACAGGCAAGCGAGCGGCTGGATCAGATCATGATTCCCAAGGTGGGGTGCGCGGCAGATATCTACGCGGTGGACGCGCTGGTGACGGCAATCGAGACGGCAAAGGGGCGCAGCAAAAAGATCGGTTTCGAGGTAATCATCGAAAGCGCCGCCGGGATCGCCCATGTGGAAGAAATTGCCGCCGCCTCGCCGCGGATGGCGGCCATGTCGTTGGGAGCGGCGGATTTTGCGGCCTCGATGGGGATGCAAACCACCGGAATCGGCGGTACGCAAGAGAATTATTACATGCTGCAAGAGGGCCAGAAACACTGGTCCGATCCGTGGCACTGGGCGCAGGCAGCGATTGTTGCGGCCTGTCGCACCCACGGGGTGCTGCCGGTGGACGGGCCGTTCGGGGATTTCTCGGATGACGAGGGGTTCCGGGCCCAGGCACGCCGGTCGGCGACATTGGGTATGGTCGGCAAATGGGCGATCCATCCCAAGCAGATTGTCCTTGCCAACGAGGTGTTTACCCCGTCACAAGAACAGGTCGCCGAAGCGCGCGAGATTCTCGCGGCGATGGCCGAGGCCAAGGCTAAGGGCGAAGGGGCCACGGTTTTCAAGGGCCGTTTGGTGGACATTGCCAGCATCAAGCAGGCCGAAGTAATCGTGCGTCAGTCCGAGTTGATTGCCGGGTGATCCCAACGAGGCCCGCCAAAGGCGGGCCGCAGTATTGTTTGCCGCGCCCTTGGGCGCGGCGGTGCCTCCGGCGGGAGTACTTCCGACGAGAAGAAGTCTGGGATGCCGGGTTATTTCCGGCCGAACACGTTGTTTGGCACCCATTTCATGCCACCGCCTGGAGTGGCCCAGCGCATCATCAGGCACGAGGTATTGAGCCTGTTGAAATAGATCGCGTTGAAATCATACCATCCGGCTGAAGGGACTTCTATTTCGGCCACGACGGTGGAATCACAGGTTTGGCGACCGTCAAAATATCCGACCCGCTGACCGCCAATCTTTGCAATCAAGCCGTCATTTGTAAAAAAGTCGATCTCATAGATTCCCGGTTTGTCGAAGCGGATGAATCCGTTGACAGATGCGGCCACGTTCTCGGCGCGCTTGGACGTCAGAGTGTTTTCACCGATATTTGTATCACGGTAGTCCAGCCCGCGCAGCGGTTTGCCACTTTGTGCGCCCGAACTGAGCACCGCGCGAGCGTCTGACAGTTTCTTGATATGCTGGCCTTGGGCCGCATACCCATATTTGACCGACAAGCCGCTTTTCAAACCCCCTGGCTGTGGGTTCGCCGGCTCAAGCTTCAATGGCGCGCCAATGGCGGTAGACGCAAAGGCCAGCCCAAGGGCGGCGACAGCCGCGATAAATACAGATTTCATGGCGATCTCCAAATTGTGGCCAGAGGCAATTCAGGCCAAGCCTAGGCTGCGATCGCCGGGGCTACAAGCCCGGCACCGGATCAAACGCCCATGAGCGGAATCGGGTCAGGTCGCAAGGACCGGTTGGCGCAGAATGGTTTTCAGCTTTTCAGGGGCCACACGGCGGGGATCAGACAGGTAGATCTCGTGATGCGCGCCACCAAATGTCAGGCCGAGATTGGGCATGAGCCGGTCATGCAGTTCGGCCAGCACCGGGGCTTCGTCGGTGTAGGGGCCGATATGCAGGGTTTGCAGGCAGGTGCCTTCGTTCAGTTGCCCTAGCGTGATCGCCTGCAAGGTCGATGCATCGGTTGCGGGCTGCTTTTTGCGGGCGAGCCTGGTCAGAACGTTGCCGCGCGCTGTCTCGAACCGGTCGGGGCTGGTATCGTCGGGCAGGCGGATCATTGCGGTCCATTTCCAAAGCGTCCGGTCGCCGCTGACAAAGGCGCTTGGGTCATCGGCGGTCCAAAGGGCCGAAAGCGGCGGCATAACGAAATCATTGCCCTGCGCCTTGGCCAGCGCCTTGACGCCGTAGGCAAGCGGATAGAGGGCCGCGATGGCACGGGTAAATTCCGGAGCGTTCGGATCGCCCTGACCAGTGATCATGGCATAGGTCATGGGCGGGATGTTCAGCCGGTCCCAACGGCCCTGTTTGCCGGAATACAGCGGTTTGTCACGTTTCCTGTAGTCGGTTTTTTGCATGGTTCAGTCCTGTTTCAGCGGCAGGCAGATTTCAGTAAGCAACTCATTGGGGGCGGTGTCGCGAGGGCTGTTCAACGAGATTTCGTAACAGGGTGCATCGGCAGGTTCCTGACCCGACTTCGGCAACCAGTCGCCGAACAGGGTGTGATAGGCGCTGGCGATGCCGGAATATGGCCCCTTGTAAGTCAAAACCGCCGTTTCGCCACCTTCCAGGTACCACTCTTGCATCCCGTCCGGAATGTCATCACCCAGCCACTCGGCTCCGGCCAGGCTGGTGAGATCGGCTTCGGGGGTGACATCCGGATTGTCGACGTAGACGCCGATCACCGGGCCGATCTGGGGCCAGAGGCCCCGCGATTCGCACATTAACCCGAAGGATTCAAAGCATTTTCCGATTTTGTAATAGGCCCCTTTGTGCATCAGCATGGCAAGGCGGCGGGCCGGTTCCCTGCGGGTGGTGATGGGGTACATGTGGTAATCTTCCGGAGTGGTTGGGGATATGGGCGGCAAAAGGCGGCCGGACTTGCGATAGGCGGCTGGTCGCAGGCCAAAACCATCGCCAAATGCGCGGGCAAAACTGACGGGGTTGGGATAGCCGCAAGTCGCGGCGATCCGTTCAACCGGCTGGTCTGTCTGCACCAGCAGAACGGCCGCCCGGTGCAGGCGCACCCGCCGGACCGCCTGGGCGCAGGTTTCACCGGTTATGGCATGAAACACCCGGTGCCAGTGGAACCGCGACATCGCCGCCTCGTCCGCCAGACGGTCAAGCGACATATCACCCGCAGGGTTATCGTGGATGTAGGTCAGGACACGCAGGATACGGTCTTCGTAAGATGTTGGCATGGGATGACTTTGTTTGTTCTCCGTCAGTTGATTTGATCGCACGGGCCAATGATACAAATCTTGCTGAGTTGCATCTGGCCACACGCAAGGTCATATAGCCACTGAATGACGATGCGAGAGCCCCCATGACCCAGTACCTGGACTTCGAAAAACCACTGGCCGAGATCGAAGGCAAGGCCGAGGAATTGCGCGCACTGGCAAGGACCAGTGAGGAAATGGATATCACAGAAGAGGCGGCGGCGCTGGATAAGAAGGCGGCGGCTTTGCTGGACGATCTTTACGATAACCTGACCCCCTGGCGCAAATGTCAGGTGGCACGCCATCCTGACCGCCCTCACTGCATGGACTATATCAATGCCCTGTTCCGCGAATTCACGCTGCTGGCCGGTGATCGGAACTTTGCCGATGATCTTGCGGTGATTGGCGGGTTGGCCCGGTTCAACGATCAGCCAGTCATGGTGATTGGCCATGAAAAGGGTAACGATACAAAATCGCGGATCGAGCGGAATTTCGGCATGGCCCGGCCCGAAGGTTATCGCAAGGCAATTCGCTTGATGCATCTGGCCGACCGATTTGGCCTGCCGGTTATCACTCTGGTTGACACAACCGGGGCCTATCCGGGCAAAGGGGCCGAGGAACGCGGTCAATCCGAGGCAATCGCCCGCACAACCGAAGCCTGCCTGACCCTCAAAGTGCCGCTGATCAGCGTCATTATCGGCGAAGGAGGCTCTGGTGGGGCGGTGGCCTTTGCCACGGCCAACCGGTTGGCGATGCTGGAACATTCGGTCTATTCGGTGATCAGCCCTGAGGGCTGCGCGTCGATCCTGTGGAAAAACGCCGAGAAAATGCGCGAGGCGGCCGAGGCGCTGCGGCTAACCGCGCAGGATCTGAAAAAGCTGGGTGTGGCCGATTACATCATCGAAGAGCCCAAAGGTGGTGCCCATCGTGACAAGGAGGCAACTATCGCAGCAGTGGGCGAAATGATCACCCGGATGCTGAAAGAATTTGCTGGCAAGAGCGGCAATAAACTGGTGCGGGACCGACGCAAAAAGTTCCTGGAGGTCGGAAGCAAGGGCCTGGCTGGCTGATCCCCGGTTCAGCTGCGCCAGCGAAGCAACCGCTTTTCCAACTGCCCGATGGCCCAGCTGGTTACTACCCCCAGCACCGACAGGATCAGCACCCCGGCAAACAGCCGCTCCAGATCATACAGAGATCCGGCTTGCAGGATGTAGGCCCCGATGCCGTATTCCGCGCCCAGCATTTCGGCGGCCACCAACAGGATGATGCCGATGGCAATCGACACGCGCAGCCCCGACAGGATGCCCGGCAAGGCCCCCGGCAGCACGATTTTGCGCACGATCGACATCCAGCTAAGGCCGAAACTCTGGCCCATGCGCACCAATGTGCGGTCGACATTGTCTACCGCCCCATAGGTTGAAACGATGGTGGGCGTGAACGTGCCCAGCGCAATCAATGCGTATTTGCTGCCTTCGTCGATGCCGAACCAGATCACGAACAGCGGTAACAGCGCGATTTTCGGGATCGGAAAAAGTGCGGCCACTACCGGGATCAGCCCGGCCCGCACGTAGGAAAACAAACCGATCATCATACCGACGCCGATCCCTGCCGTGACGCCCAGCGCGCTGCCGACCACCAACCGCGTCAACGATGGCACCAGATGGGTCCAGAGCATTCCCGAACGCCATAGTTCAACCAGTGTCGCCGCCACGTCCGACGGGCGTGGCAGGGTCAGGTTGGAAATCCAGCCCGCCCGCGTGCCCCATTCGGCCAGCGCCAGCAACAGCGCGAACACGACCACCGCTGCGCCGCGTTTGGCCACCGGGCGAAATCCGCCGCCACGAAACGGGACCGGTCGGGCAGAGTCCGATGGGCTGTCAGACATGCAGCAATTCCTGATCCGCTGCCATCGCCTCTTGCTTCATCAGATCCCACAGCCGTACCTGCATGGCCTCAAGCCTTGGATCACCCGCGTGGCGTTCCGTCAGTGGAATATCAATGTCGATCACCTCTCGCAGCTGTCCGGGGCGTCGTGATAACACGGCAATCCGATGGCCCAGGCGCACCGCTTCGGACAGGTTGTGAGTGACATAGACGCCGGTAAAGGGCTGGCGTGACCAAAGGGTGATCAGATCCTCCATCAGCAATTCGCGGGTTTGTGCATCAAGTGCGGACAGCGGTTCGTCCAGCAGCATCACTGCCGGTTTCACTACCAGAGCGCGGGCAATCGCCACCCGTTGTTTCATGCCGCCCGACAGTTGCCGGGGCAGAGCGGGGCGAAAGTCAGACAGTTTGGTGCGGGCCAGCACATCGGTGATGATCCGATCCGCAACAGCCCCGCGAATGCCGTGATCTTCCAGTACCAGTGATATGTTGCCCTCGACCGTGCGCCATGGCAGCAGGGCGAAATCCTGAAAAACGTAAGTCAGCGGATTCAGGCAGCCCTTTGGCGGCGTGCCAAGTTGCAGCACCTGTCCGGCGCTGGGCCGTTCCAGGCCTCCGATAAGACGCAAAAGCGTGGATTTACCGCACCCGGACGGGCCAATGATGCAGAGGATTTCACCCGCCGGGATATGCAGCGAGATGTCCTTAAGCACCGACAACCCGTCGTAACGGTGGGTAATTTTATCAAGCGTCAGTTCCATGGCGGAAACGGCGGAAAGGGGCGGGCACATGGCCCACCCGCGATCCTTACGTCATTTCAGCATAAGACGGATCAACCAGCGTGTCGCTGGTGATGCTGTCCTTGACCAGCTTTTCCGACTTGAACCAGTTCAACTGGTCATTGACCGATTCCATATTCAGCGATGCGTTCTTGTTGATCCGCATGGCACCGTTGCGGATTGATTTTTCGGCTTTTTCGTAAGGCTTGTCAGCGTAGACATATTTGTGGATCAGCTTGACCATATCGGTGGCCGCCTGGTCACCCGCTGTTTTGTCCACCAGGGCAGCGTTGAAATCGTCAGCCCCCTTGGAAAACGCTCTCAGGAAAGCCTCGGTCTGGGCGCGTTCCTTGGCGGCATTGTTGGCCGATGTGAACACGGTCGTCACCTGATAGTTCGGCAGGTAATCCGACACGTTGCCGATGATCTTGACTGCTCCGCCGCCGGCCAGCGCCTTGGCGATATGCGGCACGATGGACCAGGCATCGACCTGGCCCGACTTCAACGCGCCTATGATCGCCCCGACCTTTTGCAACGGCTTGAAGTTGACGGTTGCGCCTTCGGCGGCGCTTATCTTGGAGCCCATGTAGTGGAACGACGAGCCGGCCTGTGAAATCGCATAGCTCTTTCCATCCAGCATTTTCGGGCTGGTCAACCCGGCGTCGAAGGCGGCATTCGAGGCAAGGATTTTCTGCCCGTCGATGCCCGGCTCTTCGCTCAGCGCACCACCGATTACCTTGGCTGCACCCTTTTCGGCCAAGCTGACAAGGCCGCCGGAAATTGCCGTCACGGCGTAATCCGCGTCTCCGCTGGCAATGGCCACGGCCATCGGTTGGGCGGCCTGAAAGAACTTGAACTCGACATCCAGGCCCTCGGCGTCGAAATACCCGCGTTCAAACGCAACAAAACTGGCGGCGTGGCTGGTGAATCGCAGGGCACCCACGGTCAATTTGGTGTTGGCCAGCGCCGGACGGGCCAGCATTGGCAGGACCGCAGCCCCGCTGAACAGCCCAAGTGCGCCGCGTCGTGAAAAATTGGTCATTGGTCATTCTCCCCA
>JGI24025J20009_10001369_pt1 | contig 18416 bp, 18 predicted proteins | sample Cruoilmetagenom3_FD_20009 | JGI IMG/M metagenome (IMG submission 20009) | reverse complement strand
GTGCGTGGCCTCGGGTATTATACCGGTCCGGTATACGAGGCGGAACTAACCTTCGATATCCTCGATGAAAAGGGCCGCAAGCGGCAGTTCGGCTCGGTTGCCGGTGGCGGGCGTTATGACGACCTCGTCAAGCGCTTCACCGGTCAGGCTGTGCCTGCAACGGGCGTTTCCATCGGGGTTGACCGCTTACGCGCGGCGCTTGAAGCCAAAGGACTGGCGCAAGCCACGCCAAAAGGGCCGGTTATTGTCACGGTAATGGATCGGGATCGCATGGATGATTACCAAACTATGGTATCAGAGTTGCGCAACGCCGGCATCCGCGCCGAGGTTTACCTCGGCAACCCGAAAAACTTCGGGAACCAGCTCAAATATGCCGACGCGAGAAACAGCCCTGTGGCTGTCATCGAAGGGGGCGACGAAAAAGAAAACGGAATCGTCCAGATCAAAGACCTTGCGCTCGGCAAGACGCTGGCGGCCAATATCACCACAAACGAAGAGTGGAAAGCCCAGCCCGCGCAGATGGAAATCAAGCGCAATGATCTGGTTGCGGAAGTCCGCAAAATGATCGGACGGGCTGATGGTTAGCGACCGCGCCTATTTGAAATTAGCCCGTCAGGGCGCGGGCCTGAACGCGGTGCGCGATGAAGTGGGCCGGCTGATGGCGGGTTTTGCTGCCAATGGTGCAGAGGCCGTCGAACCGGCAGCCTTGCTTCCCGCCGATGTTTTGATAGACCTTTACGGCGAAGATCTCCGCAGCCGCGCCTTTACCACCTGTGACCCCGTACAGGGAGAGCAAATGCTCCGCCCCGATTTCACGGTTCCGGTCGCCCAAATGCACATGCAAAGCGGTGCAGAGGCGGGGCGCTATGCCTATGCCGGCTCGGTCTGGCGCCGCCAGGAGCCGGGGTCAGACCGGCCAATTGAATACCTGCAATGCGGGCTGGAAGCTTTTGGCGAAGCCAACACCGCCCACGCTGACGCAGAAATTTTCGCAATTCTAGCCGAAGCCCTACGCGGTGCAGAGGTTGCGCCCGTCACCGGAGATATGGGGATCATTCTAGCGGGCATTGAAGCACTTGACACCACAGCGCCACGCAAAGCGGCGCTCATGCGTCACCTTTGGCGACCCGAACGGTTTAAGCGCTTGCTGGAACGATATGCAATGCCCCCCGAACCCTCTGAATCCCGCGCGGCCCTGCTGGAGGCCACAGCCACTGGCGCGCTGGATGATTATCTGGCTGAACAAGGCCCGACCATCGGGCTGCGCTCGCCGGACGAAATCAAATCCCGCGCTGAAATTCTGCTGGAAGACGCGGCCACTCCGCCAATCCCGATGGAGCAAGTCAATCTGCTAGAGCGGGCACTCGCCGTTTCCGCCCCCATGCGCGAGGCGATTTCATCCCTGCGTGAGATCGCAACTGAAATGCCCGCGCTTTCGCCCGCGATTGACCTAATCGAGGCCCGTGCCGAAGCGATCTCGGCTTTCGAGATCGACGGATTCCAACTGCCGTTCGAGGCCAGCTATGGCCGGACAACACTCGAGTATTACAACGGTTTTGTCTTCGGTTTTACCGCCGTGAACCGGCCGGATTTACCGCAGATTGCGCAGGGGGGCCGCTACGGGGCTCTCACCCGCGCCCTTGGCCGCGAGGTTCCGGCGGTAGGTGGCATCATCCGCCCCGAAGCCCTGCTTTCCCTGAACGGAGGCCAGCCATGAGCGCGCTCAAACTCGCCGTGCCTTCCAAGGGCCGCCTTCAAGAGCAAACCTTTGAGTGGTTCGCCACGCGCGGCATTACGCTGGAGCGCACTGGCTCGGGCCGCGAATATGCAGGTCGCGTGCTGGGCGTGGAGAATGTTGAACTGGTTATGCTGTCTGCTGGAGAAATTCCGCGCGAACTGGCTGCCGGGCGCATTCACATGGGCGTAACTGGCCAAGATCTGATCGCCGAGAAAATTCCCGCTTGGGAAACGCAGGTCGAGCGCCTCGCTGAAATGGGATTTGGCCATGCGGATCTGATCCTCGCAGTGCCCCGCTTTTGGGCCGATGTAGAAACCATTGACGACCTCGATGCTGCCGCCGCCGCTTTTCGGAAGACCCACGGCATGCGCCTGCGCATTGCCACCAAATACCATAACCTTGTGCGCGAGTATCTGCGCCGGGAGGGTGTGGCCGACTACCAACTGGTCGATAGCCAAGGGGCCACCGAAGGCACCATCAAAAACCTGACGGCAGAGGCCGTGGCAGATATCACCTCGACCGGGGATACCCTACGCGCCAACCACCTTAAAATTCTCGGAGGTCCACCCATTCTGGCCTCGCAAGCTTCCCTGTTTTCCAGCATCCATTCTGACTGGAACAATGCGGCAATGGCTGCGCGGCAGGAGATCATATCCCGTATCGGAGCTGCCCATGCCTGATCCAAAGCCCGAAGTGCTTGCTTTCCTGAAAACGCGGCGCTCAACGCCAGCCAAAGCGCTGCGCGCACCGGTACCAAACCGCGAAGAGCTTGAAGCCCTTCTAGAAATTGCTGCCCGCTCGCCGGACCACAAAAAGCTGGAGCCCTGGCGGTTTGTGGTGCTTTCCGAGACCGCCTTGAGGCGCTTGGCCCCAATGGCGAAATCCCGCTATGAGGCACTGGATTTACCGGAAGAAAAATCCGAGAAAACCTGCTCACAGTTTTTTGACGGAAACCTCGCCGTGGCTGTTGTTTCCTCTCCCGTCGAGCGGGATGACGTGCCCGAAGTTGAGCAAACACTCTCTGCCGGTGCGGTTTGCCTTGCCCTGCTTAATGGAGCTTTGGCCGCGGGCTGGGGGGCAAACTGGCTCAGTGGCCCCATGGCTTTTGACAGGGTCTTTCTGGCCGAAGGCCTCGGCCTGGGCCCAAATGAATTCGTGGCGGGGTTTATCCATATCGGCACAACCCCCGCGCCAACGCCCGAGCGCCCGCGCCCTGATGTAGCAGCCCTCACCAACTGGTTAGATTAAACCTTCGGCACACCGCCTGCTAAAACCTCGCGGAAGGCTTCGGTGTCGATATTCCCGCCTGATAGAATAACACCAACAGCTTTACCCGACATTTGATCCCGCTCTTGCATGAGCGCAGCCAGCGCGGCCGCGCCTGCGCCTTCAGCNANATTATGGGTACACCGGTAAAGCACCCGCATCGCCTCCGCGATTTCAGAATCGCTAACCGAAACAATCCGCTCGGCGCCTTTGGCGTAAATCTCGTAGGCCTCGGCTACGGGTACGCGCACCGCCATGCCATCGGCGAAGGTGTTTACGGGGCCGGTTTCCACCAGCTTGCCAGCTTCAACCGAAAGCTTCGCGCCCTGCGCGGTATCCGCGACCACGCCAACGATTTTTGTCTTTAAGCCCAGCGCATCCCTCGCCAGAATAGTGCCGCAAATACCGGAGCCACACCCGATTGGCACATAGACCGTTTCCAGATGCGGCGCCGCTGTAAACAGCTCATATGCATAGGTTGCCACCCCGCGCACCAGTTCGATATGAAAAGGCGGCACGGGAAACCATCCTTTTTCCTCAGCGATACGCATGGCTTCCAGCCGCGCCTCGTCAAAGTCTTCCCCAAACTCAACCAGTTCACCGCCAAAGGCCTCCATTGCGGCATTCTTTTCTAAAGAATTTCCGCGTGGCACATAAATATTCGCGGATAACCCTGCGGCCCGCGCCGCTCGCGCTTGTGACTGACCATGATTCCCCCGCGTAGCGGTGATAATCCCGCCAATTGAAGGATGTGCCTGTCGCAACCAGTTTATAAAAGTGACCCCGCCGCGTGCCTTAAAAGCACCTGTCGGGCCGTGGTTTTCATGCTTGACCCAAGTTTCACAACCGGTTTCGCGGGCCAGCATCGGCCAGGCATATTGGGGTGTTGCCGGCATTTGGCGATAAACCTGCTCACAAGCGGCCTCCAGATCGGATTTATCAAACATCAGGCTTCCTTTTTATCAATTGGCAAAATCCTATTTCCCCGCCATTGGCTTTGCAATCCCGCGCCTTATTTAATCCGCCCCGCGCCCTTGCCCTTTAGGATGAGGATGCCGATATTGGTTGGAACTTTCCCGAGGATCGAGACCCAAGTCCATGAACCTGTTTTCAGATTTCACCAAGGCCGTTCAACAACTCACCGACCCGAAATTTATGACGGTTCTGATCAAGGCCGTCGGGCTCAGCGCAATCCTTTTTGTCGGCGCATATTTCGGCCTTGTCTATCTGGCTACCGCAATTCTGCCGGGCTCGATTGACCCGCCCTTTTTTGACCCGATCCCGATCGGGGACTGGTTTGACGAAATAGCCTTGGGTGGCGCACTNATCATGGCGATCTTCCTGATGTTCCCGGTGGCGATGGTGATTATCGGCATCTTTCTTGAAGAAATCGCCGATGCCGTTGAAAAACGGTTTTACCCGCACCTGCCAGCCGTGCCGCGCCTGCCTTTCGCTTCCATTATGGGAGAGGCGCTCAGATTCTTAATGATCATGATCGTGGCCAATATCCTTGCTCTTATCATCTATTTTGCGTCCGCCCTGCTCGCACCCGTTATTTTTTGGGTGGTGAACGGCTACCTGCTCGGGCGTGAGTATTTCCAACTCGTCGCCATGCGCCGCCTTGGCCTGCATGAAGCCGANAAGCTGCGCAAAAANCACCGGTGGGAGATATGGTTTGCCGGCATCCTGATGGCAATCCCGCTCTCGGTGCCTGTGCTGAACTTGTTGATTCCGCTGTTGGGCGTGGCAACCTTCACCCATATGTTCCACCGGCTAAGCCGACCCTAGATTAAAATCCATTTCTTAAGCCCATAGAATCGCAACACCGTAACAAGATGTTTGCGGGTGTATATATGGTTTTTAACGGATCGAAAATCTTGAAGCCGAACGCGCCAATCAAATTGCAGCCGCCAAAGCCTCGGGAAAGTTCGACCGCTGGAAGAACTGGCTTCAGTCCATCCGGCCGTAGAAATCCAGATCGTGAATCGTGAGCGGGCCATAAACAATAAACAGGCACAGTGGCACCCAGATGATCACCGTGACGATCGTAACCCAAAACATCTTTTTGCCGATCATCGGATTAACCGGCGCCGAGGCCGGCGTGCCGGGCACCCGTTCGCCTTCCTCTTCCTGCGACCGCTCCCGAATGGGAAGCGCTACAAACAAGGACATAAACCAGATCACAGCAAACAGGACAAAAGCGGAGGTAATGGTCATATCTGTTCAAGCTCCACGAGGGTTCCGTTAAAATCTTTAGGATGCAGAAAAACCACCGGTTTGCCATGCGCCCCGATCTTTATATCCCCAAGCACCCGTGCACCGCTAGCCACCAGCTTGTCGCGGGCTGCTTCGATATCAGCCACTTCGTAACAAATGTGGTGGATCCCGCCCGACGGGTTCTTTTCCAGAAAACCGGCTATCGGGCTATTTTCACCCAAAGGATAAAGCAGCTCAATTTTGGTATTGGGCAGGGTGATAAACACAACGGTAACCCCGTGATCCGGCTCATCCTGCGGGGCTCCCACATTCGCGCCGAGCGTGTCTCGGTAAGTCGCAACAGCCACATCCAAATCAGGCACCGCTATCGCAACATGGTTTAAATTTCCGATCATGCATCTCTCCCTTGGTTGGCAGGGGTTTAACGCGCTGCGCCTTGGTTTGCAAACCCAACCGCTACTCTGCCGCTGGAACATACCATTGCATAATATCATCCCCCGGACAGGGCACACAACCATCGAGTCCGGGCACACATCCGCCCGCCGGGCCACGGTTTACCGCGCAAGGGCCATTGCTGGTGGTCGCACCCGATGGCATGTCGCGCGTGGCGATAAAAGGCACGATATATTCCTCCAGCAACCAACTGGTATCAGAAAACAAGGCCGTCGGCGTTGGGCAGGCGCTATAGAGTGCTGGCGAACCATAATAGGAGCCGCCACCGCGTACAAACACCTCGGCTAACCGTGTGTCGATTAACGAGGAGCAGGAATGGTTGCGCATTATATCAAACCCGAAATTCTGGACCCGGTCGCTGGCCCTTTCTTTGGCTTCGTCGGCGGGCATTCCTTCAGCCGCGTAGCGCCTGCGCAACTCCATATATACCCGCGCCTGCCAGTCCGATTCTCGCATTTGCAGCAAGGTGGAGGTTGCGCCTGGTGAATCTGGCCCGTTGCCATGACCAAAAAACGATATCGCCCGGGTTTTGCCATCCAGAATCGCGGCAACTATGTTTTCCTCGGTGGCAACCTGAATGGTCACCTCATAGCCAAACCACTCATAATAATCGCGCTCTGATTTTATGCGCGGTTCTTGAAAGTAGCTTTCATAATAGGTGACAGACGGGTCGATAAACAGAATCGCCTGTTTAGCCGCCTGTGCAGATACATTGGTTGACAGCAGCAAAATTGACCAAATCAAAGTGAAAAAATATTTCATCCAAACCTCCTGCGGGTGCCGACGACCGGAGCGCCCGAGACCGTCGGGGTTCACCACAAACATAAGCGCCGGGCACGGCAAATTCAAACCCGAACCATCGCAAAGCCTCACCTGTTTGCTGCCAAATAAGTTGCCTCCCATGCAGAATTCGCCTAGAATTTATTAGAGTCGACGATGGCGTCGCCGATGGTTTCTTCCTTTCTTTCCTGCACGCCCGGAAATTCAGGAGCCCTTTTATGCAAAACCTATCCCGTCCCGAATATTTCACTTTCGTCAACGGCCCCAAAGCCACCCTGCCTTTCGCACAAAGCGAATATGACACCCGTATCGCAGGCCTTCGCAAGATAATGATCGAGCAGCAGCTTGATGCCGTCTTGCTCACCTCAATGCACGGTGTCGCCTATTACAGCGGTTTTCTCTACTGTAGTTTTGGCCGCCCCTATGCCTGCGTGGTCACCCATGACCGCGCAACCACCGTTTCTGCCGGAATAGACGCAGGCCAACCCGCCCGCCGCTCCGCTTGCGAAAACCTCGTATATACCGATTGGCAGCGCGATAATTACTGGCGCGCCGTGCGTTCGTTGGCCGGCAAAGGCCAGCGGATCGGGATAGAGGCGGACCACCTGACTTTGGCGCAGGCCACCAAGTTGGCCGCATTTTTGGAAGCGACCGAAACCGTCGATATTGCACCTGATTCCATGCAACAGCGCATGGTCAAGTCGAACGCCGAAATCGCTCTTATCCGCGAGGGTGCGCGCATAGCCGACCTTGGCGGTGAAGCCGTCCGTGCTGCCATCCGCACAGGAACGCGCGAGATTGACGTCGCAATGGCTGGCCGTGACGCAATGGAGCTTGAGATCGCCCGCAGCCACCCGGATAGCGAAATGCGTGACAACTGGGTCTGGTTCCAGTCGGGGTTGAACACCGATGGTGCCCATAACCCGGTGACCACCCGCGCCCTCGAAACCGGAGATATCCTGAGCCTGAATTGCTTCCCGATGATCTCGGGCTACTATACGGCGCTCGAGCGCACCCTTTTTCTCGGGGAGCCCGATGCCGCCAGCCTGAAAATCTGGGAAGCCAACGTCGCCGCGCATGAACTGGGCATCTCGCTCATTAAACCGGGGGTTCGGTGCAGCGAAATCACCGCCGAGATCAACGACTTCTTCGCCAGTCGCGATTTGCTGCAATATCGCAGCTTTGGCTACGGCCATTCTTTCGGCGTATTATCCCACTATTACGGGCGCGAAGCGGGCCTCGAACTCCGGGAGGATATCGATACCGTTCTCGAAGAAAACATGGTGATCTCCATGGAGCCAATGCTCACCCTCCCCGAAGGCTCACCCGGCGCGGGCGGTTACCGGGAGCATGACATTCTCGTCATCGGAAAAGATGATGCCGAAAACATCACCGGCTTCCCCTACAGCCCCGAGCATAACATCATCAGCTCCAGCTAATCTTCCAAATTGTCAAAATATCCCGGGGGTGTGCGCCCCCGGGCGCGAGGGGGCAGCGCCCCCTTTTCTTGATCTCCACAAGGCCCCCCGGAAAAATAAAACAAAAAACACTTTGACCTGTGAGAAAATGGTTGCACACTGGACTCAGACAAAAATAATATATCAGGGAGAAGATATGTCCAATGTTTCGATGACCGTAAACGGCAAAGCCGTTAGCGGGGAGGTTGAGGGGCGCACTTTGCTTTCCGACTTCCTGCGTGAAAACCTGCACCTGACCGGCACCCATATCGGCTGTGACACCAGCCAGTGCGGCGCGTGTAACGTGGATGTAGATGGCAAAATGATCAAATCCTGCACCATGCTGGCGCTGGAAGCCGATGGCGGCGATGTCACCACAATTGAGGGCATGGCCAATGAAGACGGCTCGCTTGGTGTTATCCAGGCCGCGTTTCAAGAGCATCACGGGCTGCAATGCGGCTTTTGCACTCCGGGTATGGTGATGTCGGCCTCTGCATTGCTGGCCGAGAATGCAAATCCGTCCGAAGCCGAAATTCGCAAGCACCTCGATGGTAACATCTGCCGCTGCACCGGCTACCACAACATCGTAAAATCCATTCAAGCCGCTGCAAGCGCGCTCAGCTAAGGGAGAAAGCATATGCCTAAAGACAACGGAATTGGCGCGTCCTCCAAGCGGCGCGAAGATGTCCGGTTTTTGACCGGACGCGGAAAATACACCGACGATATCACCCTGCAAGGGCAAACCTATGCCTGTTTTGTGCGTTCACAAGTGGCGCATGGGGTGATCAAATCCATCGACACCAGCGCCGCAGAGGCGATGCCGGGTGTTTTGGCGATTTTTACCGGTGAAGACTTCACCGAAGTTGGCGGCAACCCTGCTGGCTGGGCGATCAACAACCGCGATGGTTCCCCGATGAAGGAGCCCAAACGGCCGGTTCTGGCTCATGGCAAAGTCCGCCATGTAGGCGATGCCTATGCCGCTGTTGTGGCGGAAACACTGGCAGAAGCACAAGCCGCAGCCGAAGCTATCGACGCAGACATTGAAGAACTACCTGCAATTATCGACATGGCAGATGCGCTGGCCAATTCAGGCAACCGTGTGCATGACGAAATCGAAGATAACTGCTGCTTTGACTGGGGCTGGATCGAAGACAACCGTGAAGCGGTGGATGAAGCCATCAAAGGCGCACCTCACGTTACCACGCTAGAGCTCATCAACAACCGTGTTGCCCCCAACGCCATGGAAACCCGCGCCTCGATCGGCGAGTATGACCCGGGCACCGGTGACTACAAGCTCACAACCACTTCGCAAAACCCGCACCTTTCCAAGCTGCTGATAGCTGTATTTGTGATGGGCATCCCCGAGCACAAGCTTACGGTGGTAGCCCCTGACGTTGGCGGCGGTTTTGGTTCCAAAATCTACCATTACGGCGAAGAAGCCCTCGTGCTGGCAGCCGCCCGCAAGCTTGGTCGCCCGGTCAAATGGACCGCTACCCGCTCGGAAGCCTTTCTGGCAGATGCCCACGGTCGTGACCACGTTACCAAAATTGAATTGGCCACCGAAAAAGATGGCACTTTTATCGCCATCCGCACCGATACCATGGCCAATGTTGGCGCTTATCTGTCGAACTTCTCGACCGCAACGCCCACCTTCCTGCACGGCACATTGATGGCAGGGAACTACAAGGTCCCCAATGTTTATGTGAACGTCAAAACCGTGTTTACCAACACCGCACCGGTCGATGCCTACCGCGGTGCCGGTCGTCCAGAGGCAACCTACTCTATTGAGCGGGTGATCGATAAATGCGCACGCGAGCTGGGTATTGATCCAGTTTCAATTCGTCGCAAAAATTTCATCCAGCCTGACCAGTTCCCATATACCACCCCGGTGGCACTGGTTTATGACACTGGCGACTATGACGCGACCCTCGATAAAGCGCTCGAACTGGCCGACGTTGCCGGTTTTGCCGCGCGCAAAGCCGAAAGTGCCTCGCGCGGTAAGCTGCGGGGCCTTGGCCTTAACTGCTATATCGAAGCCTGCGGGATCGCGCCGAGCAACCTTGTTGGCCAGCTTGGCTCCCGTGTTGGCCTTTATGATGCCGCAACCGTTCGGGTGAACCCGACCGGTAATATTTCGGTGATGGTCGGTGCCCATAGTCACGGGCAAGGGCACGAAACCTCGTTTGCCCAAGTGGTTGCCGATATGATCGGGATACCAGAAGAGAACATCGATATCGTTCATGGCGACACTTCAAAAATCCCGTTCGGGATGGGCACTTACGGCTCCCGCTCGCTCGCGGTTTGCGGGTCAGCCATGGTAAAAGCCACCGAAAAGGTGATTGCCAAAGCCAAGAAGATCGCGGCCCATATGCTGGAAGCCGGTGAAGGCGATATCGAACTGGCCGACGGTGTGTTTACCGTAGCCGGTACCGATAAATCTCTTGAGTGGGGCGCGGTTACGCTTGGTGCCTATATACCACACAACTACCCGCTGGAAGAATTAGAGCCCGGCCTGGAGGAAACCGCGTTTTACGACCCGGCCAACTTCACCTATCCGGCAGGTGCCTACATGTGCGAGGTCGAAGTCGACCCTGACACTGGTAAAGTCGAGGTTTGCGCCTTCACCGCCGCAGATGATTTTGGCAACGTCATTAACCCGATGATTGTTGAAGGACAAGTCCATGGCGGTATTGGCCAAGGGATCGGGCAAGCGTTGCTTGAACACGCCGTTTATGACAGTGACGGGCAAATGCTGAATGGCTCCTATATGGATTACGCCATGCCCCGCGCCAGCGATCTGCCCAACTACACGGTTGATCAAAGCTGCCAAACGCCCTGCACCCATAACCCGCTTGGCGTTAAGGGCTGCGGCGAAGCGGGGGCGATTGGCTCACCACCTGCGGTGGTCAATGCTGTTGTGGATGCGCTTGCCGGTCTGGGTGTCACCCATATTGATATGCCGCTAACACCCAATCGTGTTTGGTCCGCCATTCAGGCTGCGAAATAAGGAGAACAATGATGTATGATTTTGATTTCGAAAAACCCTCCACCGTGGCAGATGCGGTCGCGGCTCTCGCGAGCGAGGATGCGCAGGCACTGGGCGGGGGTCAAACCCTGATCCCAACCATGAAGCAAGGTCTTGCCAGCCCGGCGAAACTGGTTAGCCTCAAGGGTATTGCCGAGATGGTCGGTGTGTCCGAATCCGGTGGTGTTGTCACCATCGGCGGCGCAACCACCCACGCGCAAGTGGCTGCCGAATGCCCAATTGGAGCCGTGGCAGCGCTGGCCGGTAATATCGGCGACCCTGCGGTGCGCAACCGTGGCACCATCGGCGGTTCGCTGGCCAATAATGACCCCTCATCTGACTATCCGGCAGCCGTGCTGGCCCTCGGGGCCACGATTGTCACCAACAGCCGGGAAATCGCGGCAGATGATTTCTTTGACGGCATGTTCACCACCACGCTGGAGGAAGGTGAAATCATCACCGCCGTTAAAATCCCGGTGCCTGATGCTGCCTGTTACGAAAAATTCGAGCAATCCGCCTCGCGCTTCGCGCTTACCGGCGTATTCGTTGCCAAAACCGATGGTGGCGTTCGGGTCGCTGTCACCGGAGCCTCGGAAGAAGGCGTGCACCGCTGGAGCGCTGGTGAAGAAGCCCTGAACGGCAATTTCAGCGCCGATGCGCTCTCCGGCCTCTCGGTCCCGTCCGATGGCATGATCTCCGACCTGCACGGCAGCGAAGACTATCGCGCCAATCTGGTAAAGGTCCTTACCGGCCGCGCTGTGTCTGGTTGCTAGAAAAAAATCCCCCCTTCCGCTCACGCGGACGGGGGTTTCCATCCTTTTTAACTTCTTCTTTTCAAAAATACTCTGGGTGAATTGGCGTAGCCAAGAGGGCAAAGCCCTACCGAGGCGTAGCCGAGGCCACAGCGCCGCAGCCCATTTTGAAGCCCCTTCAAAATGCCACCACCCGTCAGCCCGGCTTNCAGNTAGGCGTGCGCCCCATCGGCCAGCTCGGAAACAAAGCCAAGCACCTCGCCCACGCTTTCTCCGTCTCCAATCCGTTGCACAATGGCCGAGCCAACCACGGCCCCGTCCGAGATCCCCGCAATCGCCTGCGCGGTTGCAGGCGTCTTGATCCCGAAACCCACGCATACTGGCAAATCGCTCGCCGCTTTGATCCGTGCCACCTCTGGCGCAATCAAATCCGCATCAGCCTCGGCTGACCCTGTTATCCCGTTGATCGACACGTAGTAGATAAAGCCCGATGTATTCTGCATCACCTTGGGCAAGCGCTTGTCATTTGTTGTGGGCGTGGTCAGCCGGATAAAATCAATCCCCGCCGCCATGGCCGGAATGCACAATTCGCTATCCTCTTCCGGCGGCAGGTCGACCACAATCAACCCATCTACCCCCGCTTCTTTCGCAGCCGCCAAAAAGGTATCCACGCCCATCGAATAGATCGGGTTATAATAGCCCATCAATACAATAGGCGTGCGGTCATCGCCCACACGGAAATCCTGCACCATTTGCAGGGTGCGCTTCATAGTCATACCGGATGCCAGCGCCCGTTGTCCCGCTAGCTGAATGGCAGGACCATCCGCCATCGGGTCGGTAAAAGGCATGCCGAGTTCAATGATATCCACACCTGCTGCCGGCATACCCCGAATGAGTTCAAGGCAAGTGTCATAATCAGGGTCCCCCGCCATCACAAAAGAAACAAAAGCCGATTTACCTTCGGCTTTCAGGCTGGAAAATTTGCTGGCGATGCGTGTCATGTTTCGTCTCCCGATTGGCCCCCGTTTTGCGATAAGCCCCGTCAAAGATCAAGTCCGAACGCCGCGCTGTCTTGACAATCCGTGACTTCGGGTGTCTTTGAAACCAAGTGAACGCAGGAGGCACCGCCATGAACATGCTTGGTACATTCATCAAACCGATGCACAAAGAAGGGCGTCGCTTTGTGGCCATCGCGGCGGGTATTACGGTCGCGTTATTCCTGTTGGCGCAAATATTCTCTTTCGTTGGCTTTCTGGCATGGGTCATGGTTGGCATTACCATCTGGGTCTATTACTTTTTCCGCGATCCAAAGCGCTATACGCCAACCCGCGAGGGGCTGGTTGTGAGCCCGGCGGACGGCATTATTTCCTTGATCGAACCCGCCGTGCCCCCCGCTGAGCTCGGTATGGGGCCTGAAGCCCTCACCCGCATCAGCGTGTTTATGAATGTGTTCAATTGCCATGTGAACCGCGCCCCTGTGGGTGGTGAGATCAAAGCCATCGCCTACCGCCCCGGCAAATTTCTCAACGCCTCGCTTGATAAAGCCAGCGTAGATAACGAGCGCAATTCGCTCTGTATTGAAATGGAAGACGGTCGCCAGATCGCGGTGGTACAGATCGCGGGGCTTGTGGCCCGCCGCATTGTCTGCTTCTCCGACCCGGGCCAAAGCCTGAAAACCGGTGAACGGTTCGGCCTTATCCGTTTTGGTTCAAGGCTTGATGTTTACCTCCCCGAAGGGGTGCAGCCGCTGGTCGCCCTTGGCCAGACCATGGTTGCCGGTGAAACCGTTCTGGCGGAACTCTTCACCGAGGAGCCCCGCCGCGAAGCCCGGGCGGACTAATCCATGACCGTCGAGAAACCCGCACCCAAATTTCCGGTTATCCAACTGCTGCCAAATCTGGTCACAATCATTGCGATTTGTGCCGGCCTCACCGCCATCCGGTTCGGGTTAGAAGGAAATTACGAGCGCGCCGTAAAGCTGATCATATTGGCCGCTGTGCTTGACGTGGTTGATGGCGCATTGGCGCGCATGCTGAAAAGCGAAAGCAAAATCGGGGCCGAGCTGGACACGCTGGCAGATTTCATCAATTTCGGGGTGGCCCCGCCGCTGCTTATGTATTTCTGGGGCTTGCAAGAAGCCAAAGGCCTGGGTTGGATCGCAGCGCTGGTTTATACCGTGGCCGCCGTGCTACGGCTGGCCCGCTTTAACGTCAGCACAAAATCCGATGAAGAAGAAGAGAGCCACGGCTACTTTGTGGGCGTCCCCGCCCCTGCCGGTGCACTTTTGATCATGATGCCGATGTTCATTACTTTCGCCATCAGTGATGCCCCTTTCCTGCCGCCGATCCTGATAAGTATATATATGATTCTCGTCGCATTAACCCTGATCAGCCGCGTGCATACGTGGTCCTTCAAGGCCATGCAGGTTTCGCGAGAACACATTAAGTACCTGCTGGTCGGGCTCATTTTCGTTGGCGCTGCGGTCCTGAACTTTCCGTGGACATCGCTCTTTTTGCTTGGCTCGGCCTATATCACCATCGTGCTTTGGTGCATTTTCACGCAACGTACGCCAAATCCGCCCAAAAAACAGGGGTAACCCTTGCAGGTTTCCCCTTGTCCTTTTAGAGGGTGTCAGAGCGCAATAGAAAAGGCGAGATCATGGGTTTTAAAACCGGAATTGTAGGGATGCCGAATGTCGGCAAATCGACTCTGTTCAACGCATTGACACGGACCGCCAGCGCACAGGCGGCCAATTTTCCATTTTGCACGATCGAGCCGAATGTTGGCGAGGTGAGCGTGCCGGATACCCGTTTGGACACTTTGGCCAAAATCGCCAGCTCCGCCAAAATCATCCCGACCCGCATGGCTTTTGTCGATATCGCCGGGCTGGTCAAAGGGGCCAGCAAAGGCGAAGGGCTCGGCAACCAGTTCCTTGCCAATATCCGCGAGTGTGACGCCATCATCCACGTGCTGCGGTGCTTTGAGGACGACGACATCACCCACGTAGACGGTCGGGTCGATCCGGTGAGTGATGCCGAAGTGATCGAAACCGAGCTGATGCTGGCCGATCTGGAAAGCATTGATAAACGACTTGCTAACCTTGTTCGCAAAATTAAAGGCGGTGACAAAGACGCGCTCGAGCAAAATGATCTGCTGACCCGCGCCAAAGAAGCGATTGAGAATGACAAGCCCGCCCGCACCGTTGATGTGTCCGAAGACGAGCAAAAATCTTGGAACATGTTGCAATTGTTGAGCGCCAAACCGGTGCTCTATGTGTGCAATGTCGAAGAAGAAAACGCGGCCGCAGGCAATGCCCACTCCGAAGCGGTGGCCAAAATGGCCCTAGAGCAAGGTGCGGCCAGTGTGGTGATTTCTGCTGCCATTGAAGAAGAGATCAGCCAGCTTGATGACGAAGAAGCCGCAATGTTTCTTGAGGAAATGGGCTTGCACGAGGCCGGACTCGACCGTCTGATCAAAGCAGGCTACGAGCTCTTGCATCTTGAAACCTATTTCACCGTCGGCCCGAAAGAAGCCCGTGCCTGGACCATCCACAAAGGCACGCTTGCCCCGCAGGCAGCGGGTGTGATCCACGGCGATTTCGAGCGTGGCTTTATTCGTGCCGAAACCATTGCCTACCCTGACTTTGTCGAATTTGGCGGTGAGCAAGGTGCCAAAGAAGCGGGCAAGATGCGCGCCGAAGGCAAGGCCTATACCGTCAAGGACGGAGATGTATTGCATTTTCTGTTTAATACCTGATCAACGGTATAGTTAATTTTCCAAATCATTAACCCGCCCCCCGCAATGCTTGTTTCGGGAACAAGTGGAGTGGGTTCATGCAAATGGGGTTTGCGTGGCTGGACACGCGGCTGGATACAGCCGTGGAGCAACTTATGGGGCTGTCCAGCCTTGATATAATTAGCGTTGGGACACGTCGATATCTGATCGCTGCGGGCGAAGCCGATGGCGGAATGTCGAGTTACGAAATATTAGACGATGGCACACTCGTGCCGGCGGACGATGTATTATTTGGTGCCAATACCGGCACTGCCAATGTGCGGTATGTAAATGCCTACACGTTTGAAGGTGCCAGTTATGTGATACCTTCCGGCCGATATGACAATAATCTGGCGGTTTACCAGTTGGATGGTGCCGGTGCCTTTATTGCCAATGAAACCTTGAGCGGAGCAGGCACCGCCAATCTGACAATGAGTGAAGTCGTTGTGGTTGACGGCAACAGCTACCTGTTTTCGGCCAATACAACTTCCGGCCTCGACCGCTTTACCATTTCCGCAGGCGGAGCCCTCACCAACCAAACGCTCTTCCCGGATACAGCCTTTACGGCGCTCGGCGATATATCGTCGATGATCTCTGCAACATTGCAGGGACACAAATTCCTGTTTGTCGCGTCTGCTTTTGACGCAGGCATCAATGTTTTTGAAGTCAATGCGGCGGGCGGAATGATCAATCGCTTCCTGCTTGAACCCGGCGCAGTCGGGTTCAACGCTCCAAGCACAATGGCAACCGCACAAATCGGCCCGCGTGCCTTTTTGCTTGTCGGCTCCGCCGAAACCGATTCCCTTCTGGTATTTCGGGTCTCGCGCGGTGGCAAACTTAAACTGGTTGATGAGTTGATCGATAAGTCCGAAACCCGTTTTGAACGTATCTCAGCAGTAGAGGTTTTCATCGTCGAGGATCGTCATTTTGTGCTGGCTGGTGGCTCGGACGGCGGCATAACCTTATTTGAGCTGGATTACCGCGGCCGCCTGAACCTGCTGGGAGTCGTGGCTGACGAGTTCACCACAACCCTCTCCAATATCTCCGATATAGAAATCGAAATTATCGGGGCTGATATTTTCGTATTTGTCGGTTCTGCCAGCGAACACGGTTTCACCGAGTTTCAGCTTACGCTCGATCCGGGGAGCACGCTAATTGGTGGACCCATCGCCGAAACCCTCACTGGCGGTAGCGGAGACGATACCATTTTTGGCATGGGTAAAAGCGACATTCTGATCGGTGGCGCGGGCAACGACCGGCTCATAGACGGCCGCGGGCGCGATGTTTTGACCGGTGGCACGGGCGCTGACATTTTCGAGTTCATCGCGGATGGCCGGCGTGACAAGATCACCGATTTCGAAATCGGAATCGATCGGCTTGATTTTACCGATTACGAAGGCCTTTATTCCTATCTTGACCTGACAATTCGTTCACGCGTAGACGGCGCGGCCATTCTGATCGGTGACGAGGTCCTTTGGATTCGCTCGTTTGACGGGCAACCAATTGACCCCGCCGCCTGGGTTCAGGAGGATTTTATCTTTGGCTAGCGCGGTAAAACGGCGGGCAAAGCCACAGGTCCGCGGTCTAAAAAGGGCTCAGCGTAGATATGGATTCATCACTTTATCCGCCGGAATCAGATCATCGCGGCTTAAACCAGAAGCTTCGCGGTGACCACAAAACGCCATGGTCAGGTCCAGCTCTTTGTGGATGATTTCCAGGGCTTTGGTCACGCCCTCTTCGCCCATGGCCCCCAACCCATACAGAAATGCGCGGCCGATATAGGTGCCTTTGGCCCCTAGAGCCAGCGCCTTCAGCACATCTTGCCCGCTCTGAATACCGCTATCCATATGGACTTCGATCTGGTCACCAACCGCATCCACGATCTCCGGCAGTATTTCTATGGCCGAAAGCGCACCATCCAGTTGCCGTCCGCCATGATTGGAAACCACAATCGCGTCCGCACCGGATTTCACCGCGAGTCGCGCATCATCTGCGTCAAGAATGCCTTTTATAATCAATTTGCCGCCCCAGCGGTCCTTGATCCATTTAACATCGTCCCAGCTCAGGCGCGGATCGAACTGTTTGTTGGTCCACTCAGCCAGATTGCCGACATCTGAAACGCCCTTTACGTGCCCGACAATATTCCCGAACCCGTGCCGCTTTGTGCCCAACATCCCGAGACCCCACCGCACTTTTGTGGCCATATTGATGATATTGTTGATCGTGGGTTTTGGCGGGGCAGATAGCCCGTTTTGAACATCTTTGTGCCGCTGGCCAATGATTTGTAAATCAAGCGTCAGCACCAATGCGCTGCACCCGGCTGCTTTGGCGCGGTCAATCAACCGGCCAAGGAAATCTTTATCCCGCATCACATAGAGCTGAAACCAGAACGGCGACGTGGTGCTTTCAGCCACATCTTCGATCGAACAAATTGACATGGTTGAAAGGGTAAATGGTACGCCAAACTTCTCGGCCGCCCGCGCCGCTTTGATCTCTCCGTCAGCGCATTGCATTCCGGTTAAGCCGGTGGGAGCCAGCGCGACCGGCATGGCCACATCCTGTCCGATCATCTGCGCTTTGGTACTGCGGTTCTCCATGTTGACCGCCACTTTCTGGCGCAACCGAATCCGGTCAAAGTCAGTGCTGTTGGCGCGATAGGTGCCTTCTGTCCAGGACCCGCTATCCGCATAATCATAAAACATTTTGGGTACCCGGCGTTTGGCGAGCACACGCAGATCTTCGATACAGGTAATGGTTGGCATTTCATTCCTCCACGTTTGGACATGCTACCGATAAACGCTCCCCGTTCCTGCGTCAAACCGATAACGAGCCGCGCCCGCCTTCAGTAAAGGGATCCCCCCTTCCCATTTGCGCAAATCTATCTTATAGGCCAGTCTTCACGCGGCGCTTACACCCTTGGAGGATCGCCGCCCCAACTTTGGAGACTTATCATG
>JGI24025J20009_10001368_pt1 | contig 18419 bp, 31 predicted proteins | sample Cruoilmetagenom3_FD_20009 | JGI IMG/M metagenome (IMG submission 20009) | reverse complement strand
CTGATTAAAAGACCTACGGTGCTTCGTACCTGGTGGGGCAAAAAGGAATTAGCCACGATACGGAAAACGGTAAAATCTCCTTTTTTCTCGATTCCCGCTTCATAAACATTACGCAGTGTGCTCTTGCTGTCATCCAAAGAACTGACAAAGGAGGCAAAATCATGCTCACCTTGGATAAGCTGGCAGGCCTCATTCATGGCCTGTATGTCTAGCATTTTGGGCACAAATAGAGCAAACCTCTGACTAAACGGCGATCGGGTAGTGCTATTCAAAATATAATAATGGTACTCCCGGCTCAGAGCGTCGCGTCGGACATTAAAATCGTCGCTAGCACTGTAAGCCACCTTAACTGCGATATCTCTGGGTAAATAATAATTTAATGCTCTAACTAGCGTCATGGTACTCAATGTAGATTTCGCCCAGAAGCTCACCACTTGTCCCTTGGCATGTACACCGGCATCAGTTCTGCTAGCTGCCATGACCCGGCTGCTTTGCCCGCAAAATCGCCTTATAGCTTGCTCAAGCTCATTTTGAATGGTAGGCAAGCCAACTTGCCATTGAAAGCCGTGATATTGGGTGCCATCATATTCTATAAGCAAAATAAACTTACTTAACCAATTCAATTTGAACCATAGGTGCATTATCACCAGGGCGGGGTCCCAGCTTTAGCAACCTTGTATAACCCCCGCTACGGTCAGCATAGTCTGGAGCAATTTCAGCAAATAGCTTGTCAACCACTTTTTTATCAGTGATAAAAGCTAAGGCTTCCCGCCTTGAGGCAAGGCTGCCATCCTTACCTAAAGTGATCATCTTTTCCGCTAAACTGCGAACTTCTTTAGCTTTAGCTTCAGTGATGGTGACCTTTCCGTGAGCCAGAAGCGCGGTAACCTGATTTCGGTATAACGCCCACCTGTGCTCTGTCGTCCTACTTAAGTGCCGTCCTGCTAACTTGTGTCTCATACTCTTTTGCTCTTGGAAACAGGAGAGCTTAATTTTTCCATTAACTCTTCCACTTCGGCTCGAGACTTTGCCCCCAGACCAGGCAATGGCGGCAAGCCCTCCCTGCCTTTCTCTATCAATTGTCCCAGAGTTAAAATACCCGCTCTCTTCAAACTATTACCGGAGCGAGTTGATAAATTTAGTTCTTCCAAAGGGGTATCATATTGCTCGGGCAAAATGGACACAGCTTTAGCCATGGGAACTTCAAGGTCCCTGAAGGAAGAGAATTGATTAATTAAGATGATAGCACTTTGACTAAGCGCCTCCCAGGGAAAAATGGTAGCATCGGTCCAAATCTCCAGGATGAGCTTTTCTGGACTTCCTTCTTCGCCGGGCTTGATAGATTCTACAGAGAAATTGACCTTCTGCACTGGGGTGAAGATGGCATCTACTGGCAGTGCTCCCACAGGTAAACCGTCAGTCGATTTAGCCGGCATATAACCTTTCCCTAGCTCCACGTTAAGTTCGACGTAAAGCTTGGCTTGGGGGGAGTCTAAAGAAGCTAAATAAAGTTCAGGATTGGCAATGCGAAAGTGGGATGAGGGTTTAATATCACCTGCGCAGACCTTGCCTGCCCCCTCCGCTTCTAAGAGCAACTGCCCGGGCTCATGGGAAAGAGGGCAGAGTCTCAGTTGCCTTATATTCAGTAAGAACTCCATAGCATCCTCTTTAACATAAGGAATGGGAGAGAATTCATGCTGAATTCCTTCGATTTTGACCCATGTTACCGCAGCACCAAGCAAAGAGCTGAGAAGCACACGCCGCAAGGTGTTACCTAAAGTGCCACCAAAACCTGGCTCTAGAGGTTCAGCAAGAAAACGACCGTAATTACCGATGCTTTCAACACAAGTTACAGTGGGGATAGACAATTCGGGCATAGTTCACCTCGAGTAATATTCAACAATAGCTTTCACATTAAATCCAGCTTCAATATCGTCCTTGCCAGGCAAATTTAATACTCTACCTGTCATGCTTTCTTTGTCCAAGCTTAACCAATCAGGGATAAATTTTTCCTCAATTTCCTCAGCTACCCTTTTATAATATTCGGTTTTTGCACTAGCCTCTCGCCACTTAACAACGTCCCCCGATTTCACCAAAAAGGAAGGAATATCTGTTTTGTGACCATTGACAATTATATGGCCATGCCGAACTATTTGTCTGGCTTGGGCACGTGAATCAGCAAAGCCCAAGCGATAAATCACATTATCCAGTCTCCTTTCTAACAATACGAGAAGGTTTTCTCCAGTGGTGCCAGGGCTTTTTTTCGCCTCGACAAAAACCCTGCGAAATTGTCGCTCCAAGACACCGTAACTAAAGCGAAGCTTTTGCTTTTCGCGCAATTGAAGTCCGCGCTCGGAAACCCTGCTGCGCCCCCGGGTTAGAGGACGCCTGCCAAAAGAAGTACTTCTTTTCTCTAAAGGACATTTAGGTGTAGAGCACTTCTCGCCTTTGAGCATCAGCTTGTCTCCGAAGCGGCGACATAGGCGACAATCCGCACCTGTATAGCGTGCCATTTTATACTCTTCTCCTCCCTCGCGGACGGCAACCATTATGAGGGATAGGAGTCACGTCTCTGATGGCTGTGACAGTGATTCCAGAAGCCTGTAAGGCACGAATAGCTGCTTCACGTCCACTGCCAGGGCCTTTGATATACACCTCAGCCCGGCGCAAGCCATCGCCCATTGCTCGATGTGCTGCATCTCTAGCAGCTAGTTGAGCAGCATAAGGGGTACCTTTCCTGGAACCTTTAAATCCGGCAGTACCAGAACTCCCCCAGGCAATAACATTGCCTTGCATATCAGTAATGGTAATGGTCGTGTTATTGAAAGTGGATTGGATATAAGCCCTGCCTTCGCTAATCTTTTTACGGGCTTTACGGGCCCCTTTCTTCTTCTTTGGCATTTGTTAAAAATAAGCTCCTTATTTCTTACCTACGCCACGTCTTTGCCCTCGTCCTGCCACTGTTTTCCTCGGCCCTCTTTTAGTTCGGGCGTTTGTGCGCGTTCTCTGTCCGTGAACTGGCAACCTTAGGCGGTGCCTTATGCCCCGATAGGAACTAATTTCAATAAGCCTCCTTATATTAGATTGAATCTCCCTCCTAAGATCACCTTCCACTTTGTACTGTTTGTCAATAACATCTCGAATCTGACCAACTTGCTCCTCACTAAGTTCCTTAACTCTAAGACCAAGGTCGATACCAGTGGCAGCCAAAATGCGCTGGCTTGATGTAGTGCCGATGCCATAAATCCTCTGCAAAGCCACCCAAATTGGCTTATCTTTAGGAAGGTCTACACCAGCAATACGTGCCATTGCTTATCACCCTTGCCTCTGCTTATGCTTTGGATTCTCACAAATAACCCTAACCACACCTTTCCGCCTGATAACCTTGCATTTTCTGCATATCGGCTTAACCGAAGCTCTTACTTTCATTTCCAATCACCATACAAACCTTGTTATGTTAAACTTTCTTAGTTAACCTGTCAAATTATTTAAGCCGATAAGTAACCCTGCCCCGGTTTAAATCATAAGGGGAAAGTTCTATCAGAACTCTATCCCCAGGCAGAATCTTGATATAGTGCTTTCTCATTTTGCCCGAGATATGAGCCAATACCTGGTGTCCATTGGCCAGTTCGACGCGAAACATGGTGTTAGGCAAAACTGTAATCACTTTGCCTTCGACTTCTATCCTTTCCTTCTTAGCCATTTCTAGATAACACCTAAACAAGTATCTCAGCATCATTATCAGTTATAGCAATGGTATGTTCAAAATGTGCTGAAAGACTTCCATCGGCTGTAAGTACCGTCCATTGATTAGCCGCTACTTTAGTCTGCCAACCCCCAGCATTAACCATAGGCTCGATAGCCAGAGTCATGCCCTTACGAAGCAAGAGACCTTTTCCAACTACAAAATTAGGTATTGCGGGCTCTTCATGCAAGTCTCGACCTACTCCATGTCCGGTATATTCTCTAACCACAGAAAATCCTTTTGATTCAACATAATGTTGAATAGCAGATGAGATATCGTCTACCCGTGCCCCATCTACAGCCTGAGCGATGCCTTGCTTCAAACTACCTTCTGTGACCGCGATAAGATCCTCGGCCTCCTTACTTATACGCCCCACACCAAGAGTTATGGCGGCATCGGTGTGAAAGCCATTAAGCTTTACCCCCGCGTCTAAAGAGACAATGTCTCCCTCCTGCAGTATTCGTTCACCAGGAATGCCGTGAACTATCTCATCATTTACAGAAACACATAAATTCGCAGGGAAGCCGCGATAGTTCTTAAAAGAAGGTATAACTTCCCTTTTTTCTATTTCTTCGGCCATGATCATGTCTAACTGGGCGGTCTTAATCCCCGGTCTTATTTCAGCTCTTAGCTTATCTAAAATAGCTACGAGAACTTTGCCACACTCTCTCATAGTGCCTATTTCCTCGTCAGATTTAATAATTACCATTTATTTTGCGTCTTCTTTGAGTGCGGAAATTATTTCTTTAGCTACAGCCTGCATTCCCAGATTACCATTGACCCTAATTAGCTTATTTTGTTTTTTATAATAATCAAGTATGGGAACAGTTTGAGCAAAGAAAATATTAAGTCGGTCCCTTACTGTTTCCTCCCTGTCATCAGAACGCTGATACAATTCACCACCGCATTTATCACATTTCCCCGGCGTTTTAGGCGGTGAATTTATTATATGATAGGGTGTCTGGCAAGTCCGGCAAAGCCATCTTCCACTGAGGCGTTTCACTAGCTCTTCATTGGGTACTTCAATGTATATTGCTTTATCTATGCTTTTTCCTTGCTCCTTAAGGACTTTGTCTAGAACCTTAGCTTGGTGCAAAGTCCGGGGAAAGCCATCGAAAAGACAGCCAGAGGCACAGTCAGCCTGATTAATTCTCTCCAGAATCATTTTGATGGTTATTTCATCGGGAACTAGTTCTCCTTTATCCATATAGCTTTTAGCCAAGATACCAACCTCGGTCCTTTTCTCTAACGCCTGACGAAACAAATCCCCGGAGGCTATATGAGGTAAACCCATCTCTTGAGAAAGGATATCCGCCTGAGTTCCCTTTCCTGCCCCCGGAGCACCTAGCATGATGATGTACATTATTTTAAGAAACCCTCGTAGCGGCGCATAGTTAGTTGAGCCTCCAATTGCTTCATAGTATCTAAGGCCACACCAACAGCTATAAGCATGGCGGTGCTCTGGATTACCAATGCTGTAACGCCGGTGATTTTTTGAGCAATGAAGGGCATAAGTGCCACTACAGCCAGAAAGAGAGCGCCACCAAAGGTAATGCGCTTTATGACTTTATTCAAATAATCAGCTGTTGCCTTGCCGGGTCGAACCCCGGGGATGAAGCCGCTTTGCTGTTGTAAAGTTTGAGGCAGGTTCATTTGCTCGAATATGACCATAGTGTAGAAGAAAGCGAAACCAATTACTAAAGCAAAATACAATACGTTGTAGAGCGCGGTATTAGCCTGAAACAAACTATAGATTGTATTCCAGAAATTCGGATCTTGGCCTGTTGTGTCCATAAAAAATTGAGCTATCGTACCGGGGAGTTGCATCATGGCAATTGCGAAAATAAGGGGTATCATCCCGGCGGTATTGACCCGCAGCGGTATGTAGGTGGAACCCGATTGGCGATACATGCGTCCACTGCGAAAAGTGCTCCGAGCATACTGTACAGGAATACGGCGATGCGCTTCAACAAATATCACTATAAGCGCCAGCATAGCTAAGGCTAGAATAATGTAGGCGATCAACCCCTCAGGTTGTCCCTGTCCGGCCTCTACGATGCCGCGACCCACTATTTCAGGCAGGCCGGCCACTATACCACCAAAGATTATTATCGATATCCCGTTCCCTATACCACGCTCGGTAATCAGTTCACCCAGCCACACGAGGAACATCGTGCCAGCGACCATCGTTATTACTATGCTGGCTATGGTCAACGATCCAAGCGGCTCCATAGTAACTTCCTGGGCACGTAATATACTAAGCATACCGTAGCCTGAAAGGGCAGCTAAAGGTACAGTTATCATGTGAGTAATTCGATTGATTTTCTGTTGACCGAGCTCTCCCTCCTGGGATATAGCCTGAAGCCTGGGGATTACCGGAACCAGCAATTGCATAATTATGGACGCAGTGATGTAAGGATAAACACCCATGGCAGCTATACTGAAATCCGACATAGCACCACCACTAAAAAGGTCAAGCATGCCGAAGAGGAGGTTTGTCTCGAATATTTTTCCCAAGGCTTCAATATCCACGCCAGGCAAGGGAACGTGAGCTATAAAGCGAAAAACAACAAGGATGCCAAGGGTGAAAAGAATTTTTCGCCGCAAATCAGGCAATGTCAATATATCCATCATTGCCTGGACGAGACGTGGTCGGGTCGTTTTGCGCTCCATTCTAAGCCTGCTTTACCTTCCCTCCAGCAGCAAGAATTTTTTTCTCCGCTGATGAAGAGAATTTGTTAGCCCTAACTAGCAATGGATGCTGGATATCGCCAGCGCCGAGAATTTTAGTCGGATGGTCCGGGGTTCTAATCAGCCCCGCTCGAAGCAATTCCTCAGGGGTTACCTCAGTTCCTGGGGGGAAAATGGCTAGCTTCCCCACATTGACAATATTATATTTAGTTTTAAAAACGTTAGTGAATCCTCTTTTTCGTGGCAGCCGTTTTATCAAAGGCAACTGCCCACCTTCAAAGCCAAGGCGCACACCTCCACCAGAGCGAGCCTTTTGCCCTTTGCAACCTCGTCCCGAATAGGTGCCATGCCCGCTGCCATCTCCTCGACCTACGAGCTTTCTCTTGTGCTTAGCACCCAAAGGAGGGCTTAGCTCATTCTGTTTCATCTACCTTTTCTTCCTGAGCTTCAACATTGGCTTGAATTACCGCCTCCTCACTTTTCCTCAAGTTAGCCAAGGCAAGTATCGTCGCCTTAGCTACGTTGATTTTGCTTGATCCACCTGATGATTTGCCAAGGGCGTCTTTTATACCTGCCAATTCAAGCACCGCTCGAGCAGTATTGCTGACAATTAAGCCTGTGCCAGGTGCTGCCGGCTTTAGTAAGATCTTGGACGCACCAAACTTGGCTAGAATTTCATGAGGGATGGTACCGTCCTTGATAGGCACCTCAATCAACCCCTTCTTCGCCACAGCACCTGCTTTGCGAACTGCTTCAGGAACCGCTGCCGCTTTAGCTAAACCAAATCCGACATGTCCCTGGCCATCCCCAACTACCACTAAAGCTCTGAACCGAAGGTGTCTACCCCCTTTAACTACCTTAGTTACACGGTTTATGCCTAACAGTTTCTCTTCGAGACTCAGTTCCGAGGCATCAATTTTGGCCTTCTTTCCTATTACTTTAGTAACCGCTTTCATAAACTTACTCTCAAAATTCCAAACCAGCTTTCCTGGCAGCCTCAGCCAGCGCCTTGACTCTGCCATGATATTTATGGCCACCACGGTCAAAAACCACTTGTTTGATCCCTTTATTTAATGCTTTCTCCGCAAGCAAAGTCCCCACTATTCCGGCTTTCTTGCTTTTTCCCATTGCATCGGTCTTGCCTCTCACCTGAGAGTCAAGAGTGCTCATTGAGACTAAAGTCTGGCCACTAGAATCATCAATAAGCTGGGCATGAACATGATTCAAGCTACGGAAGACACATAATCGAGGACGTGATATCGTTCCCGCTACTCTTTGCCTCACCCGTCTGTGTCGTATCCTTCTGATTGCTTTTGAATCTCTCCCGTTCATTATGACCACTACTTCTTGCCTATTTTGCCCGATTTGCCAGGTTTAAGACGCAGTTCCTCATCAAAGTATTTAATGCCTTTTCCCTTATAGGAGTCGGGAGGGCGTATCCTCCGAATTTTGGCAGCTGTTTCCCCAACTACTTCTTTATCAATACCAGTGACGCGAATGCGATTTGTCCCCTCAATGGTGATACCAATACCAGGAGGGGGGGGAAACTCCACAGTATTGGCGTATCCTACCTGGAGCAACAGTTTGTCACCAGTTTTCTGCGCTCTATAGCCTACACCATTTATTTCCAGGATTTTTTCAAAACCTTCACTAACGCCTATAACCATATTTGCCAAAAGGCTGCGCGTGAGCCCATGTAAAGAACGATGGATCTTACTATCACTAGGCCGGGTTACAATCAAGCAGCCATCCTTCAAAGCAATAGACATAGCAGAGTGAAATCGACGATGGAGCTCTCCTTTGCTTCCTGTTACCACAACTTCGCTTCCATCGATCTTTACCTCGGTACCTTGAGGTATAGCAATGGGAAGCAAGCCAATACGAGACATAATTTACAACTCCTGAGTTAATTTACCATATATAGCACAGAGTCTCACCGCCAAGATGCTGCCGCCATGCTTCCTGGCCAGTCATAATGCCCTTGGATGTGGATAGAATGGTAATACCCAAGCCCCCATAGACACGAGGGATTTCACGCCTTTCCACATAGACCCTTAAGCCCGGCTTGCTCGCTCTTTCTAAACCTAAGATTGCAGGCTGGCCATCCGTGTACTTGAGGTGGATTTTCATGATTGGCTGTGGTTTCCCTTTAAGCACTTCATAACGGTCAATAAAACCCTCTTCTTTAAGTATTTTGCTGATAGAAAGCTTTATTTTAGAGGAAGGCACAAGCACACAATCATGATCTGCCATGATAGCATTGCGTATCCTGGTTAACATATCAGCGATGGGGTCAGTAACTGTCATTTTTCTTTCACCAGCTTGACTTTCTTATGCCAGGGATTACGCCAGTGACAGCAAGTTCTCGAAAACAAATACGACACAAACCAAATTTGCGCATATAAGCACGTGGCCTGCCACATAATTGACAACGATTACGTTGCTGTACCTTATATTTTGCTGGCCGTTTCGACTTGACAATCCTAGATAACTTCGCCATATTAAGTTCTCCTGAAAGGCATGCCCATTAATTCTAGCAAATCCCTGGCCTCATCATCGTTCTTGGCCGTAGTAACAATGGTTACCTCAAGGCCGCGAATTTTATCTACCTTATCGTAATCAATCTCAGGGAAAACTATCTGTTCTTTTATACCCAGGCCATAATTTCCTCGGCCATCGAACGAATCTCGTGATACTCCCCGGAAATCTCGAAACCTCGGTAGGACAACATTAACCAGCTTATCAAAGAAATCGTACATCCGTTTCCCTCGCAATGTCACCATCATCCCAATAGGCATCCCAGCTCTCAGCTTAAAAGAGGAGATTGACTTTTTCGCTCTGGTGGTCACCGGACGTTGCCCAGAAATTGTAGCTAGATCTTTTCCCACTACTTCAAGAGCTTTAGCGTCCTGTATTGCCTCGCCCAAACCAATGCTAAGCACAATCTTTTCCAACTTAGGCAACTGCATTATGTTATTATATCCAAGCCTAGCTTTAAGCTGGGGAGTCACTTCGGTCAAATATCTTTCCTCCAAGCGAGATTTCACAATCAAACCTCTTAGTCAATCACCTCTTGACATGAATTGCAAATTCGCACTTTTTTACCATCGGTCAGAAAGCGAAAACTGACGCGCGTAGGTTTACCACACTTATCACACAACAACATTACATTGGATACATTAATTGGAGCTTCAAGCTCAATTATGCCAGCTTGTCGGGCAGCCCTGCCGGCTCGAGAGTGGCGCTTAATCATATTGAGTCCCTCCACTATCACTCTATCTTCCTTGAGGAGGGCACGGCGGACCCTTCCCTTTTTCCCCTTGTCCTTGCCAGCAATTATGATGACAGTATCGTTTTTCCTGATTTTCATTCTAAAGAACCTCTGGGGCCAAGGATATTATCTTGGCGAAATTTTTATCTCTAAGTTCTCGGGCTACAGGACCAAAAATGCGACTGCCTTTAGGATTATTTTTTTCACCGAGAACGACTGCGGCATTCTCATCAAATCTGATATAGGAGCCGTCAGAACGGCGATAAGGCTTAGCCACACGTACAACCACAGCTCTCACTACCTCGCCCTTTTTCACCATTCCATGGGGCACCGCCCGCTTCACCGTGGCTACAATGACGTCGCCTATTCGGGCATATTTTCTTGCCCCAATAGCCACATTAATACACATAATCTGCTTAGCCCCGGTATTATCGGCTATCTTGAGTCTGGTATAAGTTTGAATCATTTCTTTTTCTTTGGTTTCTTTGGTCTGGTTTCAACCACTTCCCTCTTAGACATTATCTCCGTTACCCGCCAACTCTTCTCCTTGGACAAAGGGCGAGTCTCGACAATCTTCACTTTGTCTCCAATTTTACAGGCGTTATTTTCGTCATGAGCCTTGTATCTTTTGGTAACTCTGACAGCTTTCTTATAGAGTGGATGGACTTTCCTGGTTTCCACAGCCACCACCACGGTTTTATCCATTTTGTCACTCACCACCAAGCCTTCTCTGACCTTTCTTTTCCCGAGATAACTCATCCTATGCCAAGCTCTCTTTCCCTTAAAATAGTCTTGATTTTAGCAATCCTTCTCTTCACCTCAGGAATCTCCCGATGATTCCCCAACTGTCTAGTGGCCAAGCGAAAACGGAGGTTAAAAAGTTCCTCATGAGCTTCTTCGAGCTTCGCTAATAGCTCTTCATTGTTGAGAATGCGTATTTCGCTAGCTTTCAACTTTGTGCCTTTCCTTCGTGACAAAACCAGTAGCTATAGGAAGTTTGGAGGAGGCGAGATGAGCTGCCTCCGAAGCCATCTCCTCACTTACACCAGCCAACTCGAACAGGATTTTGCCTCTCTTAACTACGGCTACCCAGTGATCCGGAGCGCCTTTCCCACTTCCCATCCTCGTCTCTGCAGGTTTCTTAGTCACAGCTTTGTCAGGGAAAACTCGTATCCATAGTTTACCCCCACGATGCAAGTAGCGCACAAATACGCGACGGGTTGCTTCGATTTGTCGCGCTGTTACCCAAGCGGATTCCTCAGCCCTCAGGCCAAAGTCGCCAAAGACGATGGTATTCCCGCTCTGGGCGCTGCCTTTTAGCCTTCCTCTATGTACCTTGCGATACTTCACTCGTTTCGGCTGTAGCACTTTTCTCCTTCATTTCAGGGATAATATCGCCCTTATAAATCCACACTTTAACGCCAATACGCCCCATCAATGTATGGGCTTCAGCAAGGCCATAATCGATATTGGCACGTAATTTATGCAAAGGCATTTGGCCCTGGTGAAGAGTCTCAGTTCTAGCAATTTCGAGCCCACCAAGCCTTCCACCACACCTTATCTTTATTCCCTTAGCACCAGCTTGCAAAGTTCGAAAGGCTGCCTGCTTCATAGCTCGGCGGAAAGGGATTCTTTCTTCAAGCCGCCCAGCTATGCTCCGAGCTACTAAAAGAGCTTCGAGTTCAGGATACTCAACTTCCCTAATGGTCAATCTAATTTTATCCCCAGTGACCTTCTCTAGGTCTGACTTCAGTGCTTCTACATTTTGTCCCCCCCGGCCAATCAAGATGCCAGGACGAGCTGAGTAAAGAGTTAAATATACCTCGTCTCCGGGGCGTTCAATTTCCACCCGAGCAATTGCTCCTCCAAGACCTTTTTGTTCCACAACTCTGCGCAGCTTTAAATCATCTAAAAGAAACCGAGCATAGTTCTTCTCAGCATACCACCTGGCTCGCCAATCCTGGTTGACACCCAGCCTGAAACCGTAAGGATGAACTTTGTGTCCCAAAACTATTCCTCCTCTTCAGTAACAAAAACTGTAATATTACTAGCCCGTTTTAAGATAGGACTCACTCTCCCCCTCGACTTAGGGCGGAATCTCTTCAAGGTATGCCCTTTATCAGCAAATATATCAGTGATTCTAAGCTCAGCGGGCGACATTTGAAAATTGCTCTCAGCATTGGCTACTGCTGATTTGATTACCTTAGCCACGGCTTTGGCTGTGGGGGTAGGCGAAAAGCTAAGGATAGTCAAAGCCTCGTCGACTTTTCTGCCTCTAACCATATTTATCACTAAACGCACCTTCTGAGGCGAAATGCCAACATCTTTGGCTACAGCTCTTACCTTCATCGCGCCTTATTTTTTCCTCGCCTGTTCAGTTACTTTAGCTTTGGTGACATGACCCCTATATGTCCTGGTAGGTGCAAATTCTGCCAATTTATGTCCCACCATATTTTCAGTGATGAAAATGGGCACATGCTTCCTGCCATTATGCACGGCAATAGTATGACCTATCATTTGAGGTAAAATAGTAGAGGCACGGGACCATGTTTTTATCACTGTTTTCTCGCCCGAACTACTAAGCGCTTCTATTTTTTTAAGCAATTTAGCATCGCAAAAAGGGCCTTTCCTAAGTGACCGTGACATCCTGCTTCCTCCGTTTAAGAATCATTTTNTCCGACGTTTTACGACGACGTGTCTTAGCCCCCAAAGCTGGCTTTCCCCAGGGGGTTTTCGGAGGCATCCCTCGGGGAGCCCTGCCCTCCCCACCTCCGTGCGGGTGGTCTCGGGGAGTCATAGCAGAACCCCTGACCGAAGGTCGCCAACCTGACCATCTCCTCCTCCCAGCTTTGCCTAACGTTATATTTTCGTGGTCAACGTTGCCTATCTGACCAATAGTAGCCCAGCACCTGTGGTGAAATTTACGCAGTTCACCCGAAGGGAGTTTAAGTACAACATATTGGCCCTCCTTGCTTATAATCTGGGCGGAACTACCTGCGCTATGAACAATCTTCCCCCCCTTGCCTGGCTCAAACTCAACATTATGCACTAAAGTTCCCACAGGAATGGACTCCAATGGCAGAGCGTTCCCAAGTTTTATATCAACATCTTCGCCTGCCTGTATGATATCACCCAACTTGATGCCCAAAGGGGCGAGTATATAGCGCTTTTCTCCGTCAGCATAATGAATTAGGGTAATGCGAGCTGACCTATTAGGGTCATATTCAATGGAAGCTACTTTCCCTGGAACGGTAATTTTATCCCTCTTAAAATCGATAAGGCGAAGTTTACGCTTACTGCCGCCACCTCGGTGACGCACAGTTATAACACCTCGGCTATTACGCCCTGCCTTCTTTTTCAGCGGCGCCAGTAAGGATTTCTCAGGAGCTACCTTGGTCAGCTCTTCAAAAGTAGCGCCAGACATAAATCTCCTGCCTGGAGAAGTTGGATTATAAGTCCTTAATCCCACGAATCGTTCCTTATTTGTGCGTCCTTTGCCAGCGAGTTTTTTTAAGAAGTTTCTTATGCCTGTGCTTTGACATCTTCTTTTTTCTCCACTTAGTGACTGCGCCCATTAAACACCCTCAAAAAAAGTAATTTTGTGTCCCGGTGCCAAGCTAACTATTGCCTTTTTCCAGGGTGAGTTAGTTACTTGTCTCCTGCCAAACCTTCTTGTCTTCCCGGGCACCGTCATCACATTAACTTTGCTTACCTTTACCTTGAAAGCTTGTTCTACTGCCTCCTTAATCTGAGACTTGCTAGCCTTGCCTGCTACCTCAAAAGCATATTTATCTTCCTCCTTAAGCGAAGTAGCCTTCTCTGTAATTAAAGGACGCCGCAAAACTTCGTAAAGATGCAATTTATTTACCCCAAATTTTCTCAATGTTGCGTATTGCCGGTACAGTGGCTACCAGCATTTCATGGGAAAGCAAATCCAACACATTAATCAGAGCCGAAGGTAGGACTTTGACTTCAGGCAAATTGGCCGCTGATTTAACCACATTGGGTGTGGACTGAGCAGTAAGAATCAAAGCGGGGGAATCGATGCCGAGCGAGGACAGAACATTTATCATGTCTTTTGTCTTTGGTCCCTTAAAATCAAGTTCCTGTACCAGTTTTATATTTCCCTCTCCAACTTTAGCGGAGAGGAGGCATTTCAAGGCTAACTTCCTCATTTTCTTGGGCATCGATTGGCGATAGGTGCGTGGCTTGGGGCCAAAAACTACCCCACCCCCCCTGAGAAGGGGTGATTTTATATCCCCCCTTCGCGCTCTGCCAGTATGCTTTTGGGAATAAAGCTTTCTTGTACTCCCAACCACTTCTCCCCTTGTCTTGGTAGACGCAGTACCCTGGCGCCTACTGGCCAATTGTCCAGTCATTGCTTGGTGAACTACCGCCTCATTAAAGGGAAGAGCGAAAATAGCTTGGCTAAGCTCTATTTGGTCAACAACTTCACCGTTTAAACTATAAACTGGCACTTGCACTTCTTGTTACCTTACTTTCTCAATTACTAACAGCCCCCCATTGGCTCCAGGTACTGCACCCTTCACTAAAAGCAAATTGCGCTCCGGATCAGCTTGAACTACCTCGAGCTTACGCGCTGTTACTCTCCTATTTCCCATATGCCCTGCCATGTGTTTCCCTTTAAGCACCCGACCGGGAAAAGTGGTAGCTCCGATTGAACCAGGGGCGCGATGGCGGTCAGTTTGGCCATGGGTCTTTGGCCCACCTGCAAAGTGATGCCGCTTAACCACGCCAGCAAAGCCCCTGCCCTTAGAAAAGCCAGTGATATTTACCAAATCTCCATACTTCAGGAAGCCAATATCCACTTTGTCACCACGCTTGACCGAGCTAATATCATCAGACCTGAATTCGCGAAGATAGCGAACATTCTCTAAGCCTTGAAGATGCCCCTTCTCTGGAGAGCTAAGCCGAGATTGCTTCACTTTGTTCTCAATAAAGCCCACTTGGATAGCATCATAACCATCCTTGTCCCGGCTCTTTATCTGAGTTACCACAGAAGGCCCAGCTTGAATAGCAGTTACTGCCACTGTCTCTCCGCTTTCTTGAAACAGTTGCGTCATGCCTATTTTCTTACCAATAATGCCTGGAAACATGGTTTTAACTATAACTTAATATCTATCTCCACTCCAGACGCCAAGTCAAGCTGACTCAAGGCATCTATAGTCTTGGAACTTGGCTGCAAAACATCAATTAACCTCTTATGAGTCCTGATCTCAAACTGTTCCCTGGAATCTTTATCGATGTTAGGGGAACGAATAACACAAAATTTTTCGATGTGTGTGGGTAAAGGTACTGGGCCAACCACGATAGCCCCGGTACGCTCCACTGCATCTATTATTTGCCTTACCGCCTGATCAGCCAACCTATGATCGAAGCTTTTAATTTTGATACGAACTTTTTGCTCAGTCATCTGGTTCTTCCCATTCTAGCCGCAATTTGCTCAGCCAAATCCTGAGGCAATTCTTCATAGCGGTGAAAGCACATAGTATGACTCGCCCTACCTTGACTGAGCGACCTCAAATCTCCAGCGAAACCGAATATTTCCGCTAGAGGAACAAGACAACGGATAGTGGCGAACTCGGCGCGACTCTCAATGCCTTCGACATGAGTCCTTCGGGAGTTTAAATCGCCAATGACGTCTCCGAGGAACTGATTGGGAGTTGCTATTTCCACTTCCATAATTGGCTCAAGAATAACGGGTTTAGCTTTATCCATTCCATCCCTCATAGCCATGAAGGCTGCCATCCTGAAAGCCACATCTGAAGAATCGACCTCGTGAAAACTCCCGTCATACAAACTCACCTTTACATCTATTACGGGGTAACCAGCTAATCCTCCACTTTGTAAAGCTGACTTGGCACCGGCTTCTACTGAGGGAGTAAATCCCTTAGGTATGGCCCCACTTCGAATCTGGTCACGAAACTCAAATCCGCTGCCACGCTCACTTGGCTCAATTCTAAGCCAAACGTGCCCGTATTGCCCTTTACCACCGGATTGACGTATAAATCTCCCCTCAGATTCCACAGGAAGGGTGATTGTTTCCTTATAAGCTACCTGAGGCTTACCAGCATTGACCCTTACACCATATTCGCGAAATATACGCTCCATTAACACCTCGAGGTGAAGTTCACCCATCCCCGAAATCAGCGTTTGACCTGTTTCTTTGTCATGATAAACTTTAAAGGTAGGATCCTCCATAGCGAGTTTAGCCAGGGAATCATCTAACTTATCCTGGTCAACTTTACTTTTGGCTTCAACAGCCATGGAAAGCACTGGCTCAGCAAATCGTATGGGCTCAAAAAGAACTGGTCGTGTGGGCTCGCAAAGGGTATCACCTGTGGATGTCATCTTAAGCCCCAGACTAGCTACAATGCTCCCGGTCTCAGCGTGGTTCACCTCCTCGCGGTGATCGGCGTGCATAACATATAGTTTTCCTAACCTCTCTTTCCTACCTGTGGTAGAATTCAAGACTTGTGCCCCGGCCTTTACCATTCCTGAGTATACCCGCAAGTAGACCAGTCGGCCCATAAATGGGTCAGAAACCGTTTTAAACGCCAACGCGGAAAAGGGCTCATCATCACTCGCCAGCCGAAGGATTTCCTCTCCACCTTTGGGATCTGTAGCCGAGACGGGAGGAATATCTAGCGGCGAAGGCAGGTAATCTAGAACAGCGTCAAGCAGTAACTGGATACCTCTATCTCTCAAGGCACTGCCACAAAAGACAGGCACCATGCAGTTAGAAATGGTCAGCCTTCTTATAGCTGCCTTAATTTGAGAGGCAGAGATGTCTTGTCCATCGAGATAGAGCAGCATAATCTGGTCATCGAGTTCAGCTAAGTTCTCAATTAATGCCTGGCGGTGCTCAGCCATCAAAGTCTCACTGTCCTTCTCGATTGAAGCTGAATTATAATCAACCGGGAAAGCAATGACTTTGTTTTCCACAAGGTCGATGATGCCCCGAAAGTCCTTTTCACTTCCTATGGGGAGTTGTATGGGCAATGCCTTGATTCGCAATCTTTCGTTAATCATAGTCAGTGTGTGATGAAAATCAGCGCCAATCCTGTCCATTTTGTTAATAAAGCAAATCCTGGCCACGCCATATTTATCGGCCTGGTGCCACACAGCCTCTGACTGAGCTTCCACTCCAGCTACACCATCGAAAATCACGACACCACCATCTAATACACGGAGGCTACGCTCCACCTCAGCGGTGAAATCCACATGCCCGGGGGTGTCGATAATGTTTATACAATGTTCACGCCAGTGACATGTGGTAGCCGCTGAAGTAATGGTAATACCTCGTTCTCTTTCTTGCTCCATCCAATCCATTACTGCAGTCCCCTCATCTACGCTTCCGACCTTGTAAGTACGCCTTGTGTGATGTAATATCATTTCTGTAGCTGTGGTCTTGCCAGCATCTATATGAGCGATGATCCCTATATTTCGTATTTCTTCCAAAGGGAAAGTCCGCGACATGAGTTTATCCTTTGCCTCAAGTACTGCTTTTAACACGACTTCTCACCAACGATAGTGCGCAAAAGCTTTGTTAGCCTCTGCCATCTTGTGAAGATCATCACGTTTCTTAATTGCTGCCCCCCGCCCATGAACAGCATCAACCAACTCACTCGCCAGCTTTTCTTCCATAGATTTGCCACTACGAGCTCGCGCTGAAGCAATGAGCCACCTCATGGCAAGAGTGCGCCCCCGATCTTCCCCTACCTCCATGGGAACTTGGTAGGTAGCCCCACCAACACGGCGTGACTTAACCATGAGAAGCGGGGCAGTATTTTTAACCGCCCGCTCTAAGGCTTCTTCAGGATTGCTATTCACTTGTTGAGCAGTGAGTTGCAAGGCATTATAGACAATGTGCTCGGCTGTAGCTTTTTGCCCTCGTAGCATAAGCCTATTAATAAATTTAGCCACTGTGATGCTGTTATATTTAGCATCGGGGGGTGGTATTCTTTTTACTATTTTTCCAGTTCCTCTTGGCATTTGATATCCTTGCTATTTTTGTGCCTTGGCCCCATACCTGCTGCGTCCTTGCTTACGATCAGCTACTCCTTCAGTATCCAAGGTGCCCCGGATAATATGGTAGCGAACTCCAGGAACGTCCTTAACTCGGCCACCACGAATCAAGACTACCGAGTGTTCCTGCAAATTATGTCCTTCGCCAGGAATATAAGCGGTTACTTCCATACCGTTAGTCAGCCTGACGCGGGCAACTTTACGCAATGCCGAATTGGGCTTCTTGGGTGTAACCGTCTTTACCAAGACGCATACACCTCTCTTTTGAGGCGATCCTTGAGCCCATCTAATTTCCCCTTTCATCGTATTCCGGATGTAATGCAATGCTGGGACATCGCTTTTCTTTCCCAGCTTCCGTCGCCCTTTACGAACAAGTTGATTAACTGTCGGCATTCCTAATACTCCCCTATTTTAGGCAATCAAAAAGCCGTCTGGTTATATGCCGGTCTACTCTAGGAAATTGCGCTCGGCTTCAGCCAGCCGGCTCTTAATAACTCTCTACGTTTTTACCTTCTAGTAGACTCCAACTTACTAATTTAACACAAGGTAATTAGGATGTCAACTAGGTCAGTTGAGCTTGCTTTCGAGAAGAAGCACAGAAAGAGCTAATAGAAACACTTCTAACTAATTCTGGTTAGTTCTCTTTCTTTGAGCCTTTTTCTA
>JGI24025J20009_10001367_pt1 | contig 18423 bp, 18 predicted proteins | sample Cruoilmetagenom3_FD_20009 | JGI IMG/M metagenome (IMG submission 20009) | reverse complement strand
CCTCATGTTCTTGAAGACAATATACAAATAGCCTTTGATGCAACCAGTGCCTATGTTCACGCTGAAAACAGCCGTAAACTTAATGAGCTGGGCGTATTGATGATTGATTTAACACCTGCAGCTATTGGGCCCTTATGTGTGCCACCCGTTAACTTAAGCCAGCATACTGAAAAACTTGAAATGAATGTGAATATGATTTCATGTGCGGGGCAAGCAACCATTCCTATTATCAGCGCGGTATCAGGCATTCAGTCTGTTGAATATGCGGAGATTGTTGCCAGCCTTGCTTCAAAATCTGTTGGCATTGGTACTCGTGAAAACCTTGACGAGTTCACCTACACAACTTCCAGCGCTATTGAAACAGTTGGTGGTGCTCGTAAAGGGAAAGCTATGGCTATTGTTAACCCCGCTGAGCCGCCTCTTATTATGCGCAATACTATTTACTGTATTACTGATGATAAGCCTGATGAAGAAAAGATTGTTGAGTCCATACTTAATATGATTGAAGAAGTTAAAAAGTACGTTCCTGGCTACAAACTGATTAACGGGCCTATTTTTGATGGTAATAAAGTGTCAGTTTTTATGGAAGTTGAAGGCCTTGGTGATTATTTACCCAAATATGCTGGCAATCTCGATGTAATGACTGCGGCGGCAACGCGTACTGCTGAAATGTTTGCTGAAGAAATTCAAAATGGAACAATAACACTTAAACCTGTGGAGGCTGCTTAATGTCTGAGTCAACAACCGAAAAACTAAGCTCCTTAGATGGCCGCAAAGTTATTTTGCATGACATGTGCCTACGTGATGGCATGCATGCCAAGGGCGAACAAATTTCTGTTGAAGAAATGGTCCGCGTTGCAACCGCATTAGATGATGCAAANGTTCCATACATTCAAGTAACACATGGTGCGGGGTTGGGTGGTAACTCATTGCAACATGGCTTTTCTATGGCCANNAATGAAGAATATATTTCTGCCGTCGCGCCTTTAATGAAGCAGGCGATTGTGTCGGTTTTACTGATTCCAGGAATGGGCACGATGAAAGAGCTACAGTCTGCTTATGATGCAGGCGCACGTAGTGTTCATGTGGCGACTCATTGTACGGAAGCAAACACATCACCTCAGCATATGGCTTTTGCTCGTAAGCTGGGTATGGACACCACTGGCTTTTTAATGATGGCTCATTTAAATACCGCTAAAGGCCTTGCTGAACAAGCGGCATTAATGGAGTCTTATGGTGCACAAACTGTTTACCTAACCGACTCAGCCGGCTATATGTTACCGGAAGATGTTACGCGCTGTATTTCAGCCTTACGTGAAACATTAAAACCTGAAACAGAAATAGGCTTTCATGGTCACCATAACCTTGGTATGGGTATTGCAAACTCTATTGCAGCCATTGCAGCAGGTGCTAGCCGAATCGATGGTTCTGCAGCCGGTTTGGGTGCTGGCGCAGGCAATACACCATTAGAAGTTTTTGCGGCTGTCTGTGAGCGCATGGGTATTGAAACGGGTGTTGATCTATTTAAGTTAATGGACTTATCAGAAAATATTATTCTCCCATTAATGGATCATATTATTCGTGTTGATAGAGAGTCATTAACCTTAGGCTACGCCGGTGTTTATTCAACGTTCTTATTGCATGCTAAACGTGCTGCTGAACGTTTTGGCATTCCTGCTCGGGATATTCTCGTTGAGTTGGGCAGAAAGAAAATGATCGCTGGCCAAGAAGATATGATTGTTGATACTGCCATGACAATGGCTAAACAACGAGGCATAGAAATCACGACTAGCGTTTAAACGCTTAAGTTGACCTTAATGTATCAAAAGCCTTACCTATAAATGGTAAGGCTTTTTTTATTAGCAGGCACAACACTGTTAGTTAAACACCCAGCGCTTCTCGCGCTAACGAGCCACCCGACCCTTGCAAAGGCCCTAACGGGTTTTTACGTGATTTTACTGAGTCCAAAAACGGCTCACCACTCCAAATTTTATACACCGCCACGCCATTATCTAGCACTATTAAGGCATCAAAGCGCCAGCCTGTTTCTATGGTTTTCCGTTTAAAACCTAATAGGTCATTAAAAACGCTTCCGACCCTTTTTCTTTTTATAATACTGGGGTGCGCTTCATATGCAATACAGGCTTCTTGCTTAGCTAAACACTTGCTTACACTGGCTGGCAATTGCTCTAATTTAACCGAGTTGCTAGGCATAAACTTTCGAAGAATATCTAGGTAAGATAAAATTTTTACATTCGGTGTTGAATAAGGGTCAAAGCCTAAATTTCGTAACTCTTCAACTGTAGTTTCATTAAGAATAACTTTATCGTAATCTCTCATGGCTGCGTCAAAACTCTTCCAAGGTGATTTCGTGATGTCTTCTGTTCTTGGAAGTGGACTACCACAAGCCGTTAATATAATAAAAACGAACAGCAACGTGACTGAAACCAGCCTTCTAACAAATACTTGCTTTATTTTCAAAAAAATAACCTACCAATAATTATGATTAACTAGCTGTCTTAAACAGTTGCTAATGCTGAAATCATAATGATTTCAATTAACACATTAAATGTATGAATATAACGTTATCTTTCACCTATCGATAGGTTAATCTCCAATTTTCAGCTATAAAAGCTTATAATGATCTTTTTTACCTCCGATAGAAGCTTAGATTAAACACCTTTCTAACGCCTCCACTATCCCAATTTAAGGCCCAACAATGACATCCCAACCTACCATAGGCTTCGCTGACTTAGCGCTGTCTAAACCCGTATTAGATGCCCTCAAAAAAATCGGTTACGAGCAACCTTCCCCCATTCAAGCCGAAGCGATACCCCATTTATTAGAAGACCACGATTTAATTGGCACTGCACAAACAGGAACGGGTAAAACAGCAGCCTTTGCCCTGCCTTTACTCTCTAAAATTGACTTAAAAAACGCTCAGCCACAAGTACTTGTGCTGGCACCTACGCGTGAGTTAGCCATTCAAGTAGCCGAAGCATTTAAAACCTATGCTAGTGAAATGAAAGGCTTTAATGTACTACCAATTTATGGTGGGCAGGCTATGGATACGCAATTACGACAGCTCCGTCGTGGTGTTCATGTTGTTGTTGGCACACCCGGCCGAGTTATGGACCACCTTCGCCGAAAAACATTAAAGCTCGATTGCTTAAAAACCATCGTGCTGGATGAAGGCGATGAAATGTTAAGAATGGGCTTTATCGACGATGTTGAGTGGATTTTAGATCAAACACCATCGGAACGTCAGGTTGCGCTTTTTTCAGCCACCATGCCAGCGCCTATTCGCCGTGTTGCTGATAAATATTTGAATACCCCGAAAGTCGTTAAAATTGTTTCTAAAACATCAACGGTAGAAAGCATTGAACAACGCTTTTGGATGGTCAGTGGCTTGCATAAACTCGATGCGCTAACACGGATACTTGAAGTTGAAGACTTTGATGGCATTATCATGTTCGTACGCACCAAGGCGCTAACAGTTGAGCTAGCAGAAAAACTAGAGGCCCGTGGTTATTCCGCATCCGCTATTAATGGCGATATGACACAGGCCTTGCGTGAAAGAACCATTGGGCAACTAAAGAAAGGTCAAATTGATATTTTAGTGGCCACAGACGTGGCCGCGCGTGGCATCGACGTACAACGTATTAGCCATGTGGTCAATTATGACATCCCTTACGATACCGAAGCTTATGTCCACCGTATAGGACGTACTGGGCGCGCCGGAAGAACCGGTAAAGCCATCTTATTTGTTGCGCCGCGTGAGCGTCGCTTATTGCGCGCTATTGAAAATGCAACGCGCCAACCTATTAAGCCAATGGAGTTACCCACTCGCCAACAGGTTAATGAGAGGCGCGCCAATCAGTTCAAGGAATCTATTACTGAGGCACTTGGCCGTGACAACTTGAATTTCTTTCACCAAATCATTCAATCTTATATAGAAGAAAACGATGTAGACCCTATTCAACTAGCAGGCGCACTCGCCTATATGGCACAGAAAGATAAACCTCTCGTGCTCGAAGAAGGTTCAAAGAGATCACAAAAAGAAGCACGAGGTATTAAAGGTAAACCGTCAACATCAGAACGGCCTTTTAAAGAGCGTGAAAGCAAATCGTTTAGACCAAACAAAGAAGACCTACCGAAAAGTAAACGCGGCAACCCCAAAATTCCCATGGACAACTATCGTATTGAGGTTGGCAAAAACCATAATGCCATGCCCGGTGATATTGTTGGGGCGATAGCAAATGAAGCGGATGTTGAGCCAAAGAATATTGGTCATATTGAAATTCAAGATGACCACAGCTATATTGAGCTGCCTGTTGGCATGCCAAAGATAGTGTTCCAAAGCTTGAAAAAAATACGTGTTCGTAATCAACCTCTCAATATTGAACGTACTGATCACGTTGCTAAACCATCAGCCACTAGTGCTCAGCCCGCTAAAGGAAAGAAAAAAACCTATACAAAAAAACCTAAAAAGAAAAAGGTTAAAAAAGGTTCGTAAATTAGATGAACGAACGTATCACAGAACTTGAAATTAAAGTGGCTTATCAAGAAGACACCATTCAACAATTGGATAGTGTCGTTTGCCAGCAGCAGGAACAGATTGAGATGCTTATCAAGCAATTCAAACAGTTAACTCAAAGCTCGCAAGATTCAACGGAAGGTGCAAAAAGCTTATTTTCTGCGCTCGATGAAGTTCCACCCCATTACTAGCTGATTTCAAACAGACAAACCATACAACAATAAACCTATCATGAGCATTAATTGGTACCCAGGGCATATGCATAAAGCCCAAAAGGAGATTAAAAAACGCCTCCCTGAGGTGGATATGTTTATTGAAGTACTGGATGCCAGAATTCCATACAGCAGTGAAAATCCTATGCTGGCGAGTATTCGCGGGAACAAACCCTGTATCAAAATACTGAACAAAACAGATTTAGCCGACGACGACAAAACAAAAGATTGGCAACATTACTTAGAACAAAACAAAAACACCAAAACACTTGCTTTAAATTTAAATCAACCAAATAAAAGTGAGCAGATATTTTCTTTATGTAAAAAGCTTGTCCCCAATAAAGGCACTAAAATATCACCTATTACCTGTTTAATTACCGGCATCCCAAATGTTGGAAAGTCCACATTAATCAACACATTAGCCGGCAGAACAATTGCTAAAACTGGCAATGAGCCCGCTGTTACACAAACGCAGCAACGCATTGATCTTGGCAATAATATTATTTTATTTGATACCCCAGGCTTACTGTGGCCGAAAGTAGAAAATGAAGACAGCGGCTATCGTTTAGCGGTGACAGGGGCTATTAAAGACACCGCGATAGACTATGCTGACATTGCTTATTACGCCGCAGAGTTTCTTTTAAAAGAGCACCCAGAGGCATTAATGGAGCGTTTCTCTTTGGATGAAAAGCCACGAGATGAAACAGCCCTTCTTGAGGCCATTGGTCGAAAACGTGGAGCTCTTGTTAATGGTGGGCGAATTAACTTAAACAAAACAGCCGCTATCTTTATCCATGAGTTTCGAACCGGTGCTCTAGGTCATATTACCCTTGAAACACCAACAAAAGTTGAAGCGGAAATCGCTAAAACCGAAAAGCTAATCGCCGAAAAGCTGGCATTAAAAGCTGCAAGAAAAAACAAATGGAAAGGTCAATAAATATGACTGAAAAGCACCTATTCCAGTTCTTATTTTGGTTTGTTACCAAGCCATCAGTCAAGATATAATATTGCGCTTAAAATCGTCACCACCATACACTTTAAAACCATAAGGAAACAGATGAACCTTTTAACTCGCCTATCCAGCTTATTATGCTTTTTGCTTCTGCCTTCCATCGCATTCGCTGCCAATACGGAACACACTCAGCTTGATTTAACAGGGGAAACTGTTGGTTATTTAGCGCTGGCTGTTTTTGCCTTGGCTTATATCCTCGTTATTTTCGAAGAACAACTGCATTTACGCAAATCGAAACCTGTTTTACTCGCTGCCGGGATTATTTGGATTATGATCGCCATCGTGTACCAACAACATGGCTTTGATGATGCCTCTGAAGTAGCGTTAAGGCACAACTTCCTTGAATATGCCGAGTTGTTTTTCTTCTTACTCGTTGCAATGACTTACATTAACGCAATGATAGAACGCAAAGTGTTTGACGCCTTAAGAGGCTGGCTTGTAGAAAAAGGCTTTAGTTATAAAACATTATTTTGGTTATTAGGTATTTTGGCTTTCTTTATCTCGCCCGTTGCAGATAACCTAACAACGGCTCTTATCATGTGTACCGTTGCATTAACTGTCGGTAAAAAAGAGCCTAAATTTGTAGCCATTTCTTGTGTTGCTATCGTCCTGGGTGCCAACGCGGGTGGTGCTTTTAGCCCGTTTGGTGATATCACTACACTAATGGTATGGCAAAAAGGTATCGTTCAATTTTCTGAGTTCTTTACCCTCTTTATACCCTCACTCATTAATTTTGCAGTGCCCGCAGCGATTATGCATTTCTTCATCCCATCTGGCTCACCAGATAAAGTAAGCGGTGAAGAGCTTGCTATGAAACGCGGTGGAATTATGATCGTTGTTTTATTCTTATTAACCATTATGACAGCGGTTAGCTTCCACAATTTCCTTCACTTGCCTCCAGCAATCGGCATGATGACTGGCTTGGCTTATTTAAAATTCTTTGGTTATTACCTTAAACGGACTAGCCACCAAGATAAGAACCCGACTGAAGATCATTTCGAGGAAGGCATGGAGTTAACTGAAGGCTCTAATCAACCACACGCTGAAGGCTTTGACGTATTTTCGAAGGTTGCTGGCGCAGAATGGGACACCTTATTCTTCTTCTATGGTGTCATCATGGCGGTAGGTGGGCTTGGCTTTATCGGCTATTTAGGCATGGCATCAGAAGCCATGTACGGTCAATTAGGTCCAACAACGGCGAACGTAATCGTTGGCGTTTTATCTGCCATTGTTGATAACATTCCAGTCATGTTTGCCGTCCTCACGATGAATCCTGACATGTCTCACGGGCAGTGGCTTTTGGTGACACTTACCGCAGGCGTCGGTGGCAGTTTGTTATCTATCGGCTCTGCCGCAGGTGTCGCTTTAATGGGGCAAGCACGAGGTATTTACACGTTTGCCTCACATCTTAAATGGACCCCTGTTATCGCTTTAGGCTATGCAGCAAGCATCTATGCCCACTTACTCCTCAATGCCTCACATTTTTAATGTGATCGCATTGGTAAAATAACGTGAGCAACCTTTTATCGCATTCGATTATTGGGTTTGCTGCCAATAGTGGTACTGGAAAAACAACATTAATAAGCCACCTCATTCCTATTTTGAATGAGCGTGGCCTAAAAGTGGGTCTTATCAAGCACAGTCACCACGACTTTGATATTGACCAACCAGGCAAAGATAGTTATCGCCTAAGAGAAGCAGGTGCATCACCCGTTGTACTCGTTTCAAAACATCGCCGTGCAATCATTACTGAACTCGCCGCTGACGAACCAACACTTGCTGAACAGCTCTATTGCTTTCCAGCAGGATCAGTAGACTTAATAATTGTAGAAGGTTTTAAACATGAAAGCTTCCCAAAAATTGAACTCTACCGTGCTGAATTAAATCAGCCCTCCCTACTCCATACCGATGACCCATCCATTATTGCCATTGCTAGCAACACTGAGAATAGCTATAACATTCCAAGCCTGGATATAAACAATCCTGAACAAATTGCTAATTTCATCATTGATCACATGCTAACCCGCCACCATGACTGATACCTGCACTTCACCTGGACTGCTTACGCTTGAGCAAGCTCTCACTCAAATTTTAGACAACCTCCCTGAAAGTAATGCATACGAACGTTTATCGCTGAAAAATTCATTAAATCGAATCTTATATGCTGATATTACCTCTGCTTTAAACATCCCGAGTTTCAGAAACTCTTCTATGGATGGCTATGCCCTTAACGCTCAGAACAAACAAAAAAGCACTCTGACCGTTATCGGCACATCATGGGCTGGCAAACCTTTTATAGGACCTGTTGGTGAAGGCGAGTGTGTCCGAATTTTTACCGGCGGCTACGTTCCCGATGATTGTGATTGCGTTGTGATGCAAGAAAACGTTTTGCGCACAGAAGAAACGATTCAAGTCTCGGCCTGGCCTAAGCATGAAGAAAACATCAGAAATATCGCCGACGATACTCACAAAGGTCAAACCTTACTGTCCAAGGGTAAACGTCTAAAACCTGCTGATATTGGGCTGCTCGCTTCTTGCGGCATAGCGGATGTTCCGGTTTATAGACAAATCAGTGTTGCTTACTTCTCGACAGGAGATGAACTGGTTTCGATTGGTCAGCAACTTAAGCTTGGACAAATCTTTGATAGCAATCGTTACACGTTACATGCCTTGCTGAATGAAGCTGGTGTAACACCTATTGATATGGGTGTTATTCCGGACAACCCAACGGCTGTTGAGGCTGCTCTATTATCTGCTTCAGAACAGTGTGACGTTATCATAACCAGTGGCGGTGTATCGGTTGGTGAGGCAGACTTTATCACCGATGTGCTTGAAAAAATTGGTCACGTTAACTTATGGAAAATTGCCATTAAGCCTGGCAAACCATTAGTCTTCGGGCATATCAACAAAGCTGCATTTTTTGGCTTACCCGGTAACCCCGTATCGGTGATGATCACTTTTCAACAAATCGTCGCCCCTGCCCTAGAAAAAATGATGGGCAACAGAAAACCAGCTCAGCCAATCATATTACAGGCACGCACCACTGAAGCAATCATCAAACAACCCGGACGTAAAGAGTTTCAACGTGGCTTCGTTGAAAGTAAACACGGTGAGCTTATTGTTCATTCAACCGGTGGGCAAGGCTCGCACATGTTAAGCTCCATGTCTAAAGCCAATTGCTTAATCGTATTGGAACAATCATCCGGTAGTGTTAAAAAAGGGCAATACGTCAATATTCAATTATTAGGAAAAAGCATATAACAAGTATTTTGATCATACAAGGATCTATANTAGTGACCGNCAGCCACTGTTTACGGNGAGCTTGAGACAGGTNTTGCTTCAGAAGACACGGCCAAATCTCCAATCAACCCATATGGTAGCTCTATGCTCATGAGCGAACAGATGATTGCTGATTTATCCAAAGCCACTGATTTGAACCATGTGATTTTGCGCTATTTCAATGTTGCAGGTTCCGACCCTGATGGGAAAATTGGCCAATCCACCAAAAATGCAACTCTTCTTATAAAGATAGCCGCTGAAGTCGCTGTGGGTATGCGTGACAAGTTACTCATTTTTGGCATCGACTACCCAACATCTGATGGCCCTGGCATTCGTAATTATATTCACGTGTCAGATTTAGCCGCTGCGCATATCAACGCACTGGATTATCTACAAAATGGCGCACCTATCAATGTTGAAGAAATGCCTCGGCGCGCAGGCGACCCACCTGAACTCATTTCCGTCGCTGATAAAATACACTCAACTATAGGCTGGCAACCTCAATACGACGATTTAAATTTAATCGTTAAAACATCATTAGCATGGGAGAAAAAGTTATTGGCGTTGTAGCTTTCTCCTATCTTCACAACAGCCAGCCAGCTCGAGTATAAGCACGCCCATTAAACGTATATCACTTATTAACCCTTATCCCTCATCAAGAAGGTTTTAAGTCGCCTTAAACCTTCTTGAATACGCTCTTCAGAGGTTGTGTAAGCAAAGCGCAAGTATCGCTCGGGCGAACTAATACCAAAATCCTTCCCAGGCGTCGTAGCAACGCCTGCCTCCTCAAGTAACTGTAATGAAAACGCNTAACTATCCTCACTAAAGGCACGACAATCGGCATAAATATAAAAGGCTCCTTCAGGCTTATCAATCAATACAAAACCCAATTCTTTTAACCCCTCGTAAAGCATGTCTCGACGAGATTCAAATTCATCGCGCCGTTGGTCTAAAATCACTCTTGTTTCATCACTAAAGGCTGCTAAGGCAGCGTATTGTGAGTGTGTTGGCGCTGAGATATACAAGTTCTGCATTAATCGATTAGCCGCTGGCACAGCATATTCTGGCACAATTAACCAACCCAAGCGCCACCCCGTCATGCCAAAAAACTTTGAAAAACTATTTAGAACAAACACATCATCAGAGATTTCTAACGCCGAAATAGCACGCTGACCATATACAAGGCCATGGTAAATCTCATCTGAGATTAAAAAACCATTATGTTTATTCACTGCTTGAACAATACCGTCAAGCTGCGAACGACTCACCATTGTGCCTGTTGGGTTTGAAGGTGACGCTATCATCACACCGCGCGTTGCAGCTGTCCAAGCTTCTGTAATAGCGGCGCCAGTCAACTGAAAATNCTCACCTGCATCAACAGCAATCGGTTTAGCTTTGCCACCAAATAACGTCACGATATTATTATTACAGGGATANCCAGGGTCACAAGTTAAAACCTCATCACCACCATCCAATAATGAAGCTAACGCAACCGTTAACGCACCTGAGGCACCAGGGGTTATAAAAATACGATCTGCTGATACTTCAACCTGATATTCTTGACGGTAAAAATTGGCTATTTTTTCTCTTAATAAGGGTAAACCTTGTGCTTTCGTATAATGTACGTCTCCAATCGCTAAAAAGCGTTGCGCCGCGTCTATAATAGGTTGAGGGGTTGAAAAATCAGGCTCTCCTACTTCCATATGAATAATATCTCGGCCTGACTCTTCTAGCTCGTTTGCCCGTGCCATGATATCCATCACGTAAAAAGGAGAAATACTTTCAACACGCTTGGAGACTTTACCAATATTCATCAAAAAAACCTTTGTAGAAACCACTAATAAGGGCTATATTTTAAAGCATGAGCAAAGCATGCACTAGCATTAGGATTAGTGAAAAACATTGCACATTTACTGAATATCTGTTATTTATGCGCGCTCAATTTTTTAACCATTGGTAACAAATAGAAAAATGGCCACAGACAAAAATCAAAATTTAGACGCGAGTCACCTAGAGTTTAAGCCTTATAAAGCAAAAAAAGGTGAGGAGCATATGAACCCTGCTCAAACCGAGCATTTCAGATCCATTCTTATGCAATGGAAAGAAGGTTTAATGGGTGATGTAGATCGTACTGTCCACCATATGCAAGATGAAGCCTCTAATTTCCCCGACCCAACTGATAGAGCAAGCCAAGAAGCTGATTTCAGCTTAGAGCTTCGCACACGTGATCGCGAACGTAAATTAATTAAAAAAATTGACGAATCTCTTAGCATGTTGAGTGCTGGCGACTATGGGTTTTGTGAATCTTGCGGTGTAGAAATTGCCATTAAGCGCCTTGAAGCTCGACCAACGGCTACTCAATGTATCGATTGTAAATCTCTTGATGAAATAAGAGAAAAACAAAAAGTTTAGCCATTTCAAGCTTTTAGCCGTTTGGTTAACTTAAACTCTAGTTACAGGGGGCGGTTTGCCCCCTCTCCAACCGGCCCATTACACTTTGGCTCTTTGTATACGGCTGTTGCCAGCTTTTTGCAAGCGCGCTCTAACAAGGGACAATGGCTCGTTCGCATAGACGACCTTGATCCTTTTCGTAGCAAACAAGAATATTCCACATTAATACTCAAGACCCTTGAGCAATATAGTTTGACTTGGGATGAAGACGTTTTCTACCAAAGCTCACGGCAAGAAGCCTATAGGCACGCACTGAATGATCTCAACCAGCATCAGTTACTCTACCCTTGCCAATGCTCTAGAAAAGATCTTGCTAAGCGACTTATCAAAAACAATATTTATGATGGTTATTGCTTAAACAACAAACCCACTGCTGATGTTGCCACGTCATTAAGAATTAAAGTATCGGGCGAGAGCATCACGCTAAAGGATCTAGTTCAAGGTACTTCTCAACAAAACTTAACTAAGCAACTTGGTGACTTCGTTATCTTTCGTAAAGATCATGTCTATGCTTACCACCTTGCTGTTGTTTTAGATGACCATGAACAAAATATATCAGACATTCTTAGGGGCTATGACTTATTAGATAGCACTTATCGACAAATTTATCTTCAACAACAGCTACAAATAGCAACCCCCTCATATGCTCATATCCCTGTCATAAGTGGCGCTGATGGCGCAAAACTCAGCAAACAAACCTTTGCCAGCGACATCTCTTTAGCACCTGTTAGAGAAACCCTTGTTAATGTTTTAGCTCACTTAAATTTAAACCCGCCTAAAGAACTCATAGCCTGCACCCCCATCGAGATCTTAGATTGGGCTATTAACCAATGGTCACTGGATAAGCTTCAAGCAAAAGACTCAATCTTATTACAAACGAATTAACCCTGTCATTCAGCTGTACGTTTCCCCTCTATTTCAATAAAATCAACATGCCCTGATGAGATGCTTTCTAGATGACAACAAAAAACGACCATACCTTTACTCAATTTGATGATTTACTTAACAGCACAGTACCGGATGAATATAAAGACTTACTAAAAAACTTTAAAAAACAAGACGCTTTCTACCAGCAATTTATCCAACACTCCAACGAACAACAAGCTGATCTATCAACGTTTTGGAACTTACCAAATACACTAGGTTTTGAGTCGTTTTTCAACCAACAACCTCAATGGCTTCAATCATTTTTTGACCCAAACCATTCGTCAGAGTTCTCTCCCGAGTCGCTCACTAAACAGTTCACGCACTTACTTCTCCAGCTACCTGCCCAAGCCCAAGAAAATATTAAGTCGATTCAAGCAAGCCTCACTAAATTGAGTGCTTTATATAATGAATTAAGCCAGTCGGCAATGCAGCGCTTTAAGGTTCTAAACGATGCAGCTAACAACCCTTCAACAGAACAGTTATGCGCTCATTGGTTAGAGGCAGGAGAAAGCGCCTATCGTCAGATCAGCCAAACTGATGAGTACATTGAAACCCATAAAACGTTAATTGAGTCATTAAGTGCATTAAAAAATACTCAACACACTTTCTCTGAGCAGGCGTCTGAGCTATTCGGCTTACCCTCTAGGCAATCCATACAGGAGTTGAAAAAAAACGCACATAAACTTCGGATGGAATTTGCAGAATATAAAGAGCAAACAGACAGCAAACTTAATGCGTTAGCAGAAACTATTAGGAAACTTAAGTAATACCCCTTTATGTCTGAAAAAAACAATCATCCAGATGATGCCTGGCAGGATGACTTCGCCCAGCTCATCGAACAGTTATCCCACCCCAGTAGACAAACTCACCCCGCTGTCGGCCTAACGACGAAAGAGCTTATTTATAGTGAAAATAAACTTCAGCTATTTCGCTATAAAGCACTCGATATTAAGCAAAAAAGAACGCCCATATTAATCACTTATGCGTTAGTCAACCGCCCTTATATTACCGACCTAGAACCTGATAGATCTTTGGTCTTACGTTTACTGGAAAAAGGCTACCCTGTATATCTTATTGACTGGGGTTACCCTGATAGTAGCGATTGTTTTACCAGTTTAAATGATTATATTAACGGATATTTATACCGCTGCGTTCAACATGTTAAAAGAGACGCTAAAAGAAAAAAAATTGACCTTTTAGGCGTCTGCCAAGGTGGTGTTTTCTCACTTTGTTACACAGCACTGCACAGAGCTGATGTACGTAAACTAGTCACATTGGTCACACCTGTCGACTTCCATACCAAGGATAACACCCTGAGCCTTTGGACCAATAAAATACACTCAACACTGACCGATAATAATACCGGTAACGTACGGGTTCGCTTATAAGCCAGTTATTCAAAGCATTAAAGCCCTATGAGATAAATCGAGAAAAGTTCAGGCAAATTAAGCCTTTATTAGCAAAAGAAGGAAGGTTAGATACATTTTTACGCATGGAAAAATGGCTAAATGATAGCCCCGATTTAGCAGGACTCGCTGCGGAAGAATTTATGACTAATTTTTATCAGCATAATCGCTTACACAAACAAACCTTATCCATTGGTGACGCTGCTGTTGAGTTAGCAAAAATAAAATGCCCTGTTCTAAACTTATACGCCACAAAGGATCATATTGTTCCAGCTAGTTCATCACAGGCATTAAGCCAACATATAAAACCAGCTCTCTATCAAGAACATGCTTTACAAGGTGGGCATATTGGCGCCTTTACCAGTTTAAAAACTCAGCATCATTTAATCAATGTACTCAGTCAGTGGCTGGCATAATGCGAGCTACTTTTCATCACTTGTAGCCGATAGAGACGCACTACTTATCATTGCATCCCACATCGTTTTTTGAAAACCTTCCATCGCTGACATTTGCTCTGGCATAGGCATATAACACTTCATTAATTCGGCCATGTCGTTCGATTCAATACTTGATAATAATTTTTCTCTAATTTTTTTCAGCGCCTCTTGCTGCAAGCTTTGCACATCAGGCAAGCCAATGAGTTCTCTCATTTCTTGAGGTGTAGCATCAATTTCAATCGTTACTTTCATATTAATCCCTATTTAATTAGCCCTTAATGTCTAACACTTCTCCACTAAGGGCTGTATTGATTAAATAGCCTACTTCTTTGCGTCACTTTCGGTCACTGGCCGGCCCGATGGCTGAGGCATTTGTGGAGCATTCGCCGCAGGTTTTGCCGCTGCTGGTGAAGCCGTCTTTTTAACCGCTGGCTTTGACGCTGCTTTCTTAGCTGCAGATGTTGGCGAGGCCTTCTTAGCCGCCGGCTTTGGTGCTGCCTTCTTAGCCGCAGGCGTTGGCGCTGCCTTCGTAGCCGCCGGCTTTGGCGCTGATTTCGTAGCCGCAGGCGTTGGCGCTGCCTTCTTAGCTGCAGGTGTTGGCGCTGCTTTCTTAGCCGCCGGCTTTACGACCATTGAGGGCGCTTCTGCAAAGCCTTCTTGAATTAGCTCACTCATGGCTTGTTTAGTTTCCATTGCAACTTTGACTGAGTTCTGAGCATTTTCCAATACCTTTTCTGACAACTCTTTATACAGACTTGATTGTAAATTCATCAAATCACTCATTGAGGTCGCTTTATTAACCGTTTTAGCTTTTTTAATACCACCCTCTAAACAACTGGAAACCAACTCCATTTGTAATTGAGTTAATTCCTTTATCGATTGGGTGTTTAAAGTATTAATCTTTTTTAATGACTCATTGGCTTTTTTACTTAATTGAGCCCATTGTTGAATTAGGTCATTTTGCATTTTCACCACTCCTTATGTTATTTAAAAAAATAAATATTATTCACTATGATCGTTTACTAAACGACCTGTCAATAAAAAAGGCAACCAAATGGTTGCCTTTTTTAAATTAAGAAACTGTCATCGTTCCTTAGAAGCTAGTAAACAAACCACCATTAACAGGAATATTTGCCCCTGTTATATAGCTCGCTTCGCTTGATGCTAAAAATTTAACCGTGTTTGCAATTTCAACCGGCTCCGCCAAACGTTGCATTGGTATTTGAGAAATTAATTCGTTACGAATACTTTCATCAATCGCCATTACCATACTGGTCGCTACATAGCCTGGGCTTACTGAGTTAACGGTAATACCTTTGCGAGCAACCTCTTGCGCCAAAGCCATTGTAAAACCGTGCATGCCCGCTTTCGCAGCAGAATAATTAGTTTGACCAAATTGGCCACGTTGTCCATTCACTGAAGAAATATTAATAATGCGACCGCTACCTCTTTGCAACATAAAGTCTAAGACGTTTTTAGTCATATTAAAAACACCATCTAAATTGGTAGATAGCACGGCATCCCAATTTGACTTATCCATATTTTTCAAAAAGCCATCACGTGTAATGCCGGCACAATTTACCAATACCTCAATCGGCCCAACTGTTTCTTCAACACGCTTAATCATTTCAGCACACGCTTCAAAACTGGTGACATCAGCTTCTTCGACTAAAAAGTCAAAACCCGCTTCCTTTTGGCTGGCAATCCACTCGTCAGCCTTTTCAATCTCTTTACTAAATGTTGTCGCAACAACAATATAACCACCTTGTGATAGTTTTTTAGAAATTTCTGAACCGATACCGCCAATACCGCCTGTTACTAAGGCTACTGATTTGCTCATATTTTCGAACTCCAATGATTTATAAGAAAAAACTTTTATTGCAGCGCACTATAATAAAATTCACTAGCTAAGTCAATGTTTTAACTCAAGCAAGATCTTAAGATATAGGCGACTTAAGATCATTGATTCCTCTTTTTATAAGCAATATCATGCGGCTATTGTTTGGCCTCTTTGTCATTAAGCAATTTTTTCACTTCGTTGATCTACAGCAATTATCGTACAATATAAACACATCAATTTAATGAGTTAAAACTATGTTATTGGTTATCTCTCCAGCAAAAACATTAGATTTCGAAACCCCAGCGAATACTTCGGTCTATTCACAGCCTGATTTTTTAGAGGACTCCGCAGAGTTGATCGATCAGCTTAAAACGCTGTCACCGCCAGACGTGTCTAACCTAATGAGTATTAGCGACAAATTAGGTGTACTCAACAGTAACCGGTTTATTGATTGGAAGCTCCCGTTCACCCATGATAATAGCAAACAAGCGCTGTTAGCATTTAAAGGGGATGTCTACGAAGGCATTAATGCCGCCTCTTTTTCACAGGAGGATTTAACCTGGGCTAACGATCACCTACGCATTCTATCGGGCCTGTACGGTTTACTTAAACCACTGGATTTGATGCAGGCTTACCGCTTAGAAATGGGCACCAAGTTTAGTAATAATCGTGGCAAAAATTTGTATGAATTTTGGGGACATAAAATTACCGATAAAATCAATCAAGAAATAGCTGAGCAAAAAACTCCCGTATTGATTAACCTTGCCTCAAATGAGTATTTTAAGTCTGTTAAAACAAAGCAACTAAATGCCGCCGTCATTACACCTATTTTTAAAGATTGGAAAAATGATAAGTATAAAATTATTAGCTTTTATGCCAAAAAAGCACGCGGCATGATGAGCGCTTACATTATTAAAAATCGCTTAGAAAGCCCCAGCGATATTAAGAAATTTGATACCGCAGGTTATGCTTTTTCTGCTGAACAATCGACTGAGAGTGAATGGGTGTTTTTGAGAAAGGACGCTATCTAGTTTTCCAATAACTCATTCAGTTAGGCTAATATACCGGAGAGAAACCTTTATCCATTCATTCCCTTAACTGTGGCCATTAAAAAAACAAGCCAACTACAAGTTTCTCCACTAACTGAATGTGTCAACAGAATCTTTACCAAAAGGCTAAATAGCGCTGAGTAATAATTATTACTGCCCAGAATCAGGCTAATCTAAGCCCCATGCTGCTAAGGTAAGCCTTCTAGTAATCACTGTACTTTTTCTTTAGCATCATATAAACAAAACTTATCTTCTAACGCTCCAATATCAACTTTAACGTCAGCCTAAAAGTCGTATACGTACTCATCTAGGCGTTACTTCTTAAGTTATGCGTCTGTCACCAAAATAACCCTAATGGCATCTAACTTAAACGATGCCCGTTCAATATAGGTCGTCAAATCCTTTATTTTAGCTTTTTGCTGAGTCAACTCACTATCACGGATACTTGCATTTACCTTAGCTAATGCAACGAGTCGCTCTAAATTTGCCGACTCTTGCTCCTGCATATGCTCAATACTCTGAACCACCAACTCCTCTTGCTGTTTTAAAACCAACTGCTCAGCCTTCTCAATCAGTTTTTTGATCGTTTCTTGGCCATGCTCAATAATATTCAACGCAACGGGTTTTTTAACAAACGTTATTCTTGAGGCTATATGTTCTGGTTTTAAGATATCGGTCATATCTAAACCATTTGAGCCCACCACGATTCGCTTCATCGTTTTAGGTAGGTAGCGGTGCAAATGTAAACGTTTTGGTGCCGGACAATGTGTTGTAAAAATAGCCTCTAGAATAACCGTTCCGGCTGGAATAGGAGGCAGGGCCATCGTACAAAACGTTGAATTACCAAACTCGCTGTTGATAATTTGTTCCATCGCTGCTGTCACCATGGGATGCTCCCATGTGAGGAATTGAAAGTCTTCACGAGATAGCGCAATTTTACGGTTAAAAGTAGCCGTTAGGCCATCTTCACTTAAGCCAGGAAAGGTGTCACTTTGCATATGACCACTCGGTTTTATGACAATACTATCTTCACTATGATATTGCTGTTCCACGCCAAAGTTTTCAAAAACCTCTTCCATATAGTGTGACAATTCTAGGTGACTTGAAGACAAACTAATTTCATCAATTATCGCCTGCGCTTCATCTTTTCTACACGAATTAAGCTCAAGCATTAAATCCCGGCCAGCGTGCATATCGTCAATGCTTTGTTGCATAAGAAGCGCTGTTTTTTCGATAATCGCATTAAATTCGTTATCATCGACATCACCCAGCA
>JGI24025J20009_10001366_pt1 | contig 18432 bp, 17 predicted proteins | sample Cruoilmetagenom3_FD_20009 | JGI IMG/M metagenome (IMG submission 20009) | reverse complement strand
TCGAGTGCTGTGAGCCTGGCGTCCTCGACGGACCTCTCCCACAGTTCCAGGTCGGGCAAGAAGCATGGCTCGTCAAACCGATCCACCAGGTTGAGGTTTTCGTCAAAGACGGCGTGGCCGAGGCGTGAGATGTACTGGACGAACTCTCCCGTGGCGCGGTAGAGCAGGTGGATCTTGCCGTCCATGTGGATGGCAGCCGGGTTGTAGGTTTCGAGGGACTCCCATCCATCTCCCCTGGGCTCTAGAATGGGATTGCCGGCATAACGCTCGAGTTTCATAGTGGTCGATGTCCTATTGCTTGTGGGTATCTGGGAACGAAGGGCACATGCCAGAGCGGGCATGTGCCCTTCTTGGCTGATAGAGCCGAGGGTGCGCTATTAGGGCAGAGCGGGTGCGATGCGTTCGCAGAAGGCGGCGACGCTATCCTCAACCGACTTCTGGCCCAGCCACATCTCGCTCAGTTCCTGGCCCCAGGCGTCCCACATCTCGCCCATTCTGGGGATGACCGGGTAGTAGTGGATCTCATCGACGGTGTAGGAGATCAACACATCCCGGTGAGCAGGCGCTTGGGTCGGATCGAGGAAGGCTTCAGACTCGGCGTACTTGATCATCGAAGGGGTCGCCGTTCCTCCCTCGGCCATGCGCACCTGGCCGGCTTCGCCGGTGAAGAACTTGAGCAGTTCCCAGGCGGCGTCGGGATACTTGGAGTCCTTGGCGATGGACCAGGAGACGGTGTCCACCACCGTGCCCCGTGTGCCACTGTGGGGGCTGATGGGGATGGGAGCGATGTCCCACCCGAAGTCGGTGATGTCGCGGAAGCCCAGCACCCGCCAGCCGCCGCAGACGTACATGCCTGCCTTGCCGCTGGAGAAGGTGTCCTTGGCCGAGAGTTCGCCCAACTCGATCTTGCTGGGAGCTACTTTCTCATCAAACATCATGCCGGTAAGGAACTCCAGGGCTTGCACTGAAGCGGGATCGTCGAGCATGCAGGCGCTCTTGTCTTCGGTGAGGTAACCGCCGCCGTTGCCGTAGATCCAGCCCCCGATGCGGTTCATGCCTATGTCGGTGACGAAGCCCCACTGGTCGGTCACGCCGTCGTCGTCGGTGTCGGCCACGATCTTCTTGGCCGCGTCGAGGACGTCGTCCCAGGTCCAGTTCTCGTCGGGATAGGACACCCCGGCCGCGTCGAAGAGGGCCTCGTTGTAGTAGAGCACCTGGCTGTTCCAGTCCTTGGATACCCCGTAGAGCTTGTCTTCGTAGGTGAAGGCCTCAATCAGGGAGGGGAAGAACATATCCGTGCTCATCTCAGGGTCACTGGCCATGTAGTCGTCGAGAGGCAGGAGCGTCCCCTCCGAGGCATAGAACACCATCTCGGGGTAGCCCATGTACATCAGGTCGGGCGGCGTGCCGGCAGCGAACATGGCGGCCACCTTGTCCCAGTAGTTCTGGGGGACGTGGATCTGCTCCACCTTGACGTCGGGGTATCCCTCGTTGAACTGGGCAATCCAGCCCTCGACGAGGTCCTTCTCCCCCTCGCTCCCCCAGTGGATCACCGTTAGTTCCGCCTTCATTTCCTTTGGCTTTTCCTCCACGGCGGGGGCCGCAGTGGGTGCCTTGGTCGGTTCGGGGGTCTCTTTGGCAGCGCACGCCGTCAACAGAGCAACCACCAGGATCACGAACAATCCTATTGTTACTATCCTTTTCATCTGAGTCCTCCTTTCTGGAGTGATTGACACGGCAATTGAACATCACTGGCCGTCAACTTGTCGTCTGTCTTTGCATCACCTCCCTCGTTTGTCATGAGCTTTCTCAAGGTCCGCTTTGCTTCCACAACACTACAGTGAGTCGGGAGACAAACGAATCCTCTCCCTTCAGTCATCTATTCGTTTCATTACCGAACCCGTTGCTGTGTCCCACGATGCTCGTCGCGTTTACTCCTTCAACCCAGTCAGAGCGATGCCCTGCACGAAGTACTTCTGAGCAACGACGAAGATAATGATGATGGGGATCAGGGCCAGCGTCGAAGCGGCCATGAGGTAGGGCCAGTTGGTCTCGTAGAGGCCATGAAAACTGGCCAACCCTACGCTGAGGGGCTTCATGTTCTCGGAGTTGATGACGATGAGGGGCCACAAGAAATCGTTCCAGGCTCCCATGAAGGAGAAAAGACCCAAAGTGGCCAGGCCCGGCCCGGCCAGAGGCAGGATGATGTTCCAGTAAATCCTGAAATACGAGGCCCCATCGAGGATGGCCGCTTCCTCCAGGCTATCTGGCAGGGTCGCAAAGAACTGTCGCAGGAGAAAGACTCCGTAGGCATTGAACGCTCCGGGCACGATCACGGCCGCGAAGGTGTCAATCAGGTGTAGTTCTTTCATCAAGATGAATTTGGGAACGAGGGTGACCTCGCCTGGCACCATGAGGGTGGCCAGGTAGAGGGTGAAGATGGCCTCACGGCCGGGGAAGCGCAGACGGGAGAAGGTGTAGCCGGCCAAGGAAGCCACAAAGAGGTAGAGAACCGTGTGGGTGATGGCGATGAAGGTGCTGTTGAGGAACCAGCGGCTATAAGGGACCACTTTGAATATCTCTACGTAATTATGCCATTGAGGAACCGCAGGGATGAGCGTGGGTGGGATGTGAAACACCTCGAGATTCTTCTTGAGGGAACTGGACAGCATCCACACAAAGGGCGCCACCATGGTGACGGCCCCGCCCAGCAGGATGACGTGGAGGATGATGCGGCCCGTAGCCCGCGATACCCGTTGATATGAACCTCTCGTTGCGATTGCCATACCATTCTCCTATGGTTAGGGCGATCTCTCGTGGTCGCCCTGGGCTATGTGTAGTGTACCCACCGCTTCTGCAATTTGGTCTGGACTTGAGTGAATACAAAGACGATGATAAAGAAAGCGATGGCCAGCACATTGGCGTAGCCGACGTCAAAGTATTTGAAGGCATTTTGGAAGAGATAATAAATGAGGGTGGTCGTCGCCTGGCCAGGCCCTCCCTCGGTCATGATGTAGATTTGGGAAAACACGCCAAAGGAACCGATGAAGGTCATCACCACTACGAAATATATGGTTGGGGTGAGCAGTGGCAGGGTGACGTGGCGGAACTTTTGCCACCAGTTGGCTCCATCTATGGACGCGGCCTCATAGTAAATCTCAGGAATGCCCTGCAAGCCGGCTAGCAAGATGAGCATATTATAGCCGGCCCCTTTCCACCAACTGGTGAAGATCTGGGCCGGCATGGCCCAACTGGGGTCGCTGAGCCAGGCAGGGCCCTTGATTCCGATCAGGCCTAACGCCCAGTTGACCAGGCCGTACTGGGGGCTGTAGAGCCATTTCCAGACCAGGGCGATGGCCACCCACATGGTGATGGTGGGCAGATAGTAAAAGACTCGGTAGGTGGTGGTGAACCTCAGTTTTTGATTGAGGAGCATGGCCAGGAAGAGGGAAATGGCGATGCCCGGCATCACACCGGCCACGTAATAGAAGGTGTTCTTGAGCGCATTCCAGAAGTAGCCGTCGTCCAGTAGACGTTGGAAATTGCTGGTGCCGGCCCACTTTGGGGGCGAGAGCAGCGTCCAGTCCACGAAACTCAGCCCAAAAGCAGCGATTATGGGCAGTATCGTGAAGATGAATAACCCCAGCACGCTCAGCGACAGGAAGGCGTAGGCCCACAGAGCCTGCATCCTTTCGGCCCCCTTGCCACGGATGAGCCATCTCAATTGTTGCCAGGGTAACAAACCACGTGATTTGGATAGCGTTCCTTCCATAACCAAATTCCCCCCCATAATAACATATGGAACTACAGTTCTCGTTTCATCATCTGGCCCATCCTCGTTGATAGGGTCCGCTCGATTCACGAATCACCAGGGTGGGCCCCAGGATGACGTGGCTCTCGGCCAGGGGCTCACCCTCGACGACTTTAATCAACATCCGGCAGAGGCGGGTGCCGACCTCGTATATCGGTTGCCTGATGGATGTCAGGGGGGGCTGGACCTGGGCGGCCATGGGGATATCGTCGAATCCGACGATGCCGAAATCCCGCCCCATAGCCAATCCTCTCTCCTGAACCGCACCCATCGCCCCCAGGGCCATCACGTCGCTGCAGACGCAGGCGGCGTCGGGCGGCTCATCAAGCTGAAGCAGTCGCTGCATGGCCCGGTAGCCGGCCTCCTGAGTCAGGCAGTCACAATGGGTCACCAGGCGTGGATCGAGGGCCAGCCCGTTCTTTTCGAGGGTCGTTTGATACCCCTGGAAACGGTGCCCAGCGCAGACGAGCTCGGCGGGCAGGCCGACGAAGCCAATGCGCCTATATCCCTGATCAATGAGGTGCTGCACCCCATCGTTGATCCCCTTCGCCCCATCCACATCAACGTAGGGGAAATCGCCGTCCCTCTCTGAGCGGCCAAGGGACACGAAGGGGAATCCTCTTTCCACAAGGTAGGCGATGCGCCCATCTCCATGCCGGGTGCCTGTGAGGATCATGCCATCAACCCTCTTCCCGTCAACCATCCTCTCGTAGGCGGAACGCTCCAGCCTTCGGGCGGGGCAGACGGAGAGCAAGAGATCGAAGCCCTGTCGGGAACACTCCTCACCGATGCTGGCCAGGAGGTCGAGGTAATAGGGGTCGGTGAGGTGGCGGTCTATGATACAGAAGATAAGCCCGATGGTGTTGGTCCTGCGAGTACGCAGGCTGCGAGCGGCCGCGCTGGCCCGGTAGCCCATACGGCGGGCTGTCTCTTTCACCAGTTGCCTGGTTTGCGGGGCGATGTCGGGGTAGTCGTTGAGGGCCTTGGAGACGGTGGACACGGAGAGGCCCAGTTCCGCAGCGATGTTTTTGATGGTGACGGGCATGAGAGAGCTCCTGGATTCAAGGTGCTCCTAGAACGGTTTCGCTAACACCTATTATACCCAAAAACGTTTTAGTTGTCAAGGGGTTTTTCCTTAGAATTTTCGCCTCTTATACCAAAGAGGACCATGCACTCGTGCATGGTCCAATACAGCGACGGCAGGTATCGCCTACAGAGGCATTATGGTCCGTTAGTCGGCTGATGCTTATCCTACCCCGATGCTTCAGCCTTTGGCAACTGAGATGCTGCCTCGACACCATGCAGAACTGCGTCCCACTAGTCACCTGCTGCATTCAACCAGCGGCAAGTAGCATTTCGGTGCGCTCACCAGTGGCTTCGTTGATGACTAGGAACTTGCCTGTGCCTTCACGCCATAGTTGCTCATTCGCGTTCAACAACTCAATGCCATAGATCGTCCCGTCGGAAGCCACGTCTACAACTAGCTCCTCGCTGATCCGGATTGTCTCTATTTCAGCCAATTTCTCTTGAAAACGAATGTAAGCAATGTTATAGCGGGGATCATATGTGAATCTCATGGTGTGGTCTCCTCATTCTCGGATACTCAGAAATAGCGCGTGATAATCGTAATGACCAACCAGTCAGTTTCTTCTCGAACAGCGTAGGCTTCTACTTGCTTGGTCCTGTAATACTTACCTCGCCACTCGCCATCGAACGGGAAGTTGCGTCGAAAGCCAATGCGTCCAAACTTCGCCGGGAACCGTTCGCCTTCTTCGACTGTTGCTCTTACCTCACTCTCTGTGGCACCGCGCCCGCCCATGCGCTCTCGGGCATGCGGGTGAAAACGAACCGCCATAGTCCAACTTCCTTTCGACGTTTCGTCTCGACTCTGGCTGCAGGATTATATCACCATCGGCGATTCTGTGCAAGGAGGCATGCTACCGCTCGCTTTGACGAATCCCGAAGGGGCTAACCACTCAGCTCCGCCACCAATACGTCCAGCGCCATGATGGGCTCCAAACGTCCCGTCTTGATCGCCAGGTCAGTCTGCAGCAGCCGTTCGTAGACGGCCTCCAACTGTGGCAGCGAGTAGCGCCGTGCCTGGCGCACCATCTTGTCCACCACGAAGTCCCGCAGTTTCAGTTCCCTGGCGATGGCCGCAGACCGCGAGCCTTGTCCCACCATGTCTTTCACTTGCAGCAGCAACCGGTACTGGCGTACGATCATGGCCAGCAGGTAGAGGGGCGCTGCGCCATCGTCCAGCAGATGATGCAGCAAGGCCATCGCCCGTTGACCGTTGCCCTGCCCCAAGGCATCCACCATGTGGAAGATGTTCGCCTGGCGCGCCTCGGGCACCAGCAGCCGCACATCCTCCGGTCGGATGGCCCGCTTCCCCGCTGTGTAGGCGACCAACTTCTCCAACTCCTGGTCAAGCAGCCGCAGATTGTCCCCCACGGTCCTGACGAGTTCGTGGGTGGTGTCTCGGGTGATCTGCCCTCCCTTGGTCTGTGCCCGGGCTTCGATCCAAGCGATCAGATCATTGCCTCTCTTCCGGCCACAAAGCACCACCCGCGCCCGTTTGTCCTTCGCCAGTCCTTGCAGCCGCTTGAACAGTGGGTGTCCCCGCTTCACGGTCTCTGGCTCCACAAAGGCCAGGTCTGTGGTCTCCGGCACTTGGTCGAGGTAGTTGACCAGCCCTTCAAGGTACCTCTTCTGCGCCGCAGTGCGCCCTCCCTCGCCGCTGCCTACCAACCGGCTCAACAGCGAGTTTACGATCACCAGACGACGGGGGGTGAGGAAGGGCACCGTGTCGCAAGCCTGCTGAAGTTCGCTCAGGGTGACTTTGCGGCCATCGAGGTAGGTGGTATTCAGGTCAGCCATCTCAGAGGGACCGAGGGCTGCCTTCAGCTTCTGCAACGCTTCAGCGCACAGAAACTCCTCATCGCCGTGGATTAAGATGATCATCAGAATGTGTCTGGGTTCCCTTGTCCTCTCCCCCCCTTTCATCCCCCCCAATGGGGGGGAAAGAGGGGGGGGACAGGTGTTCAGAGATAGTGGAGTTTCTTCGCCGCTCGCGTCAGTTCCTCTCGAAACTTGGGGTGAGCGGTGCGTATGAGTGCCTGCGCCCGTTGGCGGATCGTCTTGCCATAGAGTTCTGCCACCCCGTACTCCGTCACCACGTAGTGGACGTGGTTTCGGGTAGTGACCACTCCCGCGCCTTGTTTGAGCATGGGCACGATGCGGCTGATCTGGTCGCCCTTCGCCGTGCTGGGCAGGGCAATGATGGGCACCCCACCTTCGGAGCGGGAGGCTCCGTAGACGAAGTCCAGTTGCCCGCCCACGCCGCTGTACAGCTTGGGGCCGATGGAGTCGGCGCAGACCTGCCCGGTCAGGTCAATCTCGATGGCCGAGTTGATGGCCACCTGGCGGCGGTTCTGGGCGATGACGAAGGGGTCGTTGATGTATTCTGTGCGGTGGAGTTCGATGAGCGGGTTGTCGTGCACCCACTTGTAGAGCCGCTTCGTCCCCAGCATGAAGCCAGCGATGATCTTACCCGGGTGCAGGGTCTTGCGAGCGCTGGTCACCACCCCGGCCTCTACCAGGTCAATGACGCTGTCCGAGAACAACTCGGTGTGAATCCCCAGGTCCTTCTTGTCGTACAGGAACTGCAGCACGGCGTCGGGGATGGCGCCGATGCCCATCTGCATCGTCGCCTCGTCGGGGATCAGGTCGGCGATGTACTCGGCGATGCGCACGTGCAGGTCGGTGAGTCCCCCTTCGGTCATGGGCAGTTCCAGCAGGGGGTAATCCACCCGCACAATGTGGTCCAGCCGGCTGACGTGGACAAAACTGTCGCCCAGGCAGCGGGGCATATTGGGGTTGATCTCGGCGATGATGGTCTTGGCCGACTCGGCAGGGGTCTTGGTCAGCCCCGTCTCGATGCCGTAGGAGCAGAAGCCATGCTCGTCGGGCGGGGAAAGGTGGACGAAAGCTACGTCTAGCGGCAGGATGCCCCTGCTGAAAAGCAGCGGGAACTCAGAAAGCAAGTTCGGCGTGTAGTCGGCTCGTCCTTCCTGGACCGCCTTGCGCACATTAGGGCCAATGAAGAGAGCATTGACACGGATATGCCCCTCCATATCTGGCTCGACATAATCGCTGGCCCCCAACGTCAGGGCATGGCAGATCTCCACGTTCTCCAGTTCGGGGCCTCGGTTGACCAGCGCCTCCAGCAACACCCGGGGCACACTGCAGTTGCCAGTGAGGAAGATGCGATCCCCGGGCCGGATGACCTTGACCGCCTCCTCCGCTGTTGTGACCTTGCTCTCGTAGATTCTCGACCAACTGTGGGCCATGTCTCACTCCTAGGCACACGTTCTGTACACTGCGGCCAATGCCTCGTTCACGATCTCGCCGTCCCGCGTGGCGATGCCGCGCGCTAGCTCGGGCATGTCCACCGCGGCCTGCACCAGCCCCACCTCACCGACGTGGTGAATGTAAGGCCAGGCGGCGTTGTTGAAGGCGTGCGTGGAGGTACGTGGGAGAACCCCAGCGGCGTTAGGGATACAGACGTGTATAACTCCCTCCTCAATGAAGATGGGGTCTCGCAGAGTCGTGGGTCGGCTAGTCTCCACGCATCCCCCCTGGTCAATGCTGAAGTCCAGGATGACCGCTCCCTTCTTCATGGAGCGCACCATCTCCCGCGTCACCAGGATAGGGCTGCGGTCACCCGGCACCAAAACAGCGCCGATGAGCACTTCCACAAAGCGGGCCACGCGGGCGATGTTGAAAGGGTAGGCTACCATCGTGGTGATGCGGCCCTGGAACATCTCGTCTATCTGATGCAACCTTTCCAGGTCGTGGTCGAGAACGAACACATCAGCGCCCAGGCCGTGGAAGGCGCGCGCCGCGTTGGTACCCAATACTCCCGCACCTATGATGGCAACCCGGGCTGCCGGAATGCCCGGCACGCCGCTGAGGAGCACGCCTCGGCCACCCCAGTTGCTTTGCAGGAAGGTGGCTGCCAGTTGCGGGGCCATGCGGCCGGCCACTTCGCTCATCGGTTTCAGGACCGGCAGGTTCCCGTCGTCTTCTTGGATGGTCTCATAGGCGATTGCGGTGATCCGCTTCTCCAGGAGAGTTTGGACCGTTTCCTTGCGGGCGGCGGCCAGGTGCAGGAAACCGCACAGGGTCTGCCCCTCGCGGAGCCACGCTAGTTCTTCCTGAGTAGGGCGTGTGACCTTGAGGACCATGTCGGAGCGGAGGTAGGCCTCCTCGGTGGAGTAGACGACTCGCCCGTTGGCCCGTTCGTAGTCATGGTCGGAGAAACCAGCTCCCTGGCCAGCTCCTCGTTCCACATGGCAGACGTGGCCCGCCTGGGTGAGCAGCCGCACTCCGTAGGGGGTCAAGCCCACCCGCATTTCCAGGTCGCGCCGCTCTCTAGGGATACCAATGTTCATGAAGCACCTCTTCGCAAGGTTTCAAGTTCCAGGTTGTAGGTTCTGGGTTGAGTCCGAAACTTGAAACGTGGAACCTGGAACTACTTCCTAATGTGCTGGGAGTCTCTGGTCCGTGCTAGCCGCCCGCCAACTCCGCTCCCTTCCGCAACGCCTGTTTGTTCGGGGCCAGCAACTTGCGGTGCCGTGCAGGCAGGTGATCGGCCAGTGCCGCGGTAAGGATGTCCAGCGGCATGACGCCAGTAGCCTGCACCAGCGCGCCCAGGCAGATCACGTTGGCCAGGCGGGCATTGCCCAGTTCGACCGCCATGTCGGTAGCGGGCGCGTAGAGGACGCGGATGTCGGTGCGCTTGCTCTTGAGCGGCACCAGGGAACTGTTCACCACCAGCACGCCGCCTGGCTTGATTGCCGGCTCGAAGGCCTCCATCGAGGGGATGTTGAGCACGATGGCCGCGCTGGGCCGCCGCACCAACGGAGCGCCGATTTCCTCGTCGGAGACGACGACGGTGCAGCGGGCTTTGCCGCCACGCATCTCCGGGCCGTAGGAAGGAATCCAGGTCACGTGGTAACCGCTGTCCATCGCGGCATAGGCCAGCAACTGCCCGGCGAAGAGCGACCCCTGTCCGCCGAAGCCAGAAATGATGATCTCCTCTTGCCTCTGGTGCTTCCTCTTGTCTCTTGGCTTGTCTCTTAGCTCTTGCATCCTATTTCCCCTCCTTCTTTCGTTCCTTTCGTTCCTTCTTTCGTTCCTTTCGTTCCTTCTTTCGTTCCTTTCGTGTCCTTCAATGCTCGCACTTCATCGGTCATCTTCGTATCGCCCAGCGGATAGTAGGCCACCATGTGCTCCTTGGCCCACTCCAGCGCCTCCAATATCCCCATGTGCCAGTTGGTGTTGCAGGTGGAGAGAACCTCGACTAGCGAGAAGCCCAGGCCGGCCAGTTGGGTCTGAAAGGCCAGCTTGATAGCCCGCTTGGTGCGGCGGATGCCAGGCACATCAAGCACCGCCTGCCGGGTGACATAGGCCGCGCCCGGAAGTCCCCCCAGCAACTCGGCTATCCTCATCGGATAACCGGCGACCTTGACGTCCCGGCCCGTCGGCGACGAGGTGGTTACCTGCCCCGGCAGTGTGGTCGGGGCCATCTGCCCGCCGGTCATGCCGTAGACGGCATTGTTGGCGAAGATGGTGGTGAACAACTCTCCCCGATTGGCCGCATAGACAATCTCCGCTATGCCGATAGAGGCCAGGTCGCCGTCACCCTGGTAAGTGAAGACCACTTTGCCCGGGCTGACGCGCTTGATGCCGGTGGCCATGGCCGGCGCCCGTCCGTGGGCCGCCTCAGCCATATCCACGTTGAAGTAGTAGTAGGCCAACACGGAACAGCCCACCGGGGCGATGCCGATGGTTCGCTCCCGCACCCCCAGTTCGTCCAGCACCTCAGCGACGAGGCGATGGATGATGCCGTGGGTGCAACCGGGACAGTATATTGTGTGAGCGTCGGTCAGGCTCTCCGGCTTCTTGTAGACCAGTTCCATGTCCGCAGGAATCTCTAGCGTCTTCATCTCTTATCCCCCAGGAGGAGCGGAGGAGCGGAGGAGCCGAGGGGCAGGGGAGCCGAGGCGCCCCCCTGCTCCCTTGCTCCCTTGCTCCCTTGCTCCGCCGCGTCCAACTTCTCCAGTTCGGGCAGGATCTCGTCGGACAGGGGGACGATGCCTCCCATCCGCCCATAGAACCGCACCGGGCAGCGGCCTTCGACGGCCAGCCGTACGTCCTCAACCATCTGCCCGGCGTTCATCTCCACGACCAACATGCCGCGTACTTGCTGAGCCAGTTCGGCCAGGCGAGCGCTGGGGAAGGGCCAGAGGGTGATGGGCCGCAAGAGCCCCGCTTTCATCCCCTTCGCCCGTGCCTCCCGCACCACCGTCTGGCAGATGCGGCCCACAGTGCCGAAGGACACCAACAGGAGGTCGGCGTCCTCGGTGCTGTACTCCTTCCAGCGCACCTCGTTGGCAGCGATCTTCTTCAGTTTAGCCTGCAAACGCAGGTTGACCTCCTCCATCTTCTCCGCCCCCAGGTAGAGGGAGGTGATGATGTTGTGCTCCCGCCCCTTGGCGCCGGTGAGCGCCCAGGAGGGCCGCTCCTCAGGCGGGCGGACCGGGCGCATGGGCGGCAGTTCCACTGGCTCCATCATCTGGCCGATAGAGCCATCGGCGACGAGCATGACGAGGGTGCGGTACTTGTCCGCCAGGTCGAAGGCCAACACTATCAGGTCAACGGCCTCTTGGACATTGGCCGGGGCCAGGACGATCATGTGGAAGTCGCCGTGGCCGGCGGACTTGACGGCCTGGAAATAGTCCCCTTGTGCGGGCTGGACGTTGCCCAGGCCCGGCCCCCCGCGCATGATGTTCGTCAGCACTGCTGGCACCTCGGAACAGGCCATGTAGGAGATACCTTCCTGCATGAGGCTGACGCCTGGGCTGGATGAGGAAGTCATCACCCGCGCCCCGGCGCAGGCTGCGCCGTAGACCATGTTGATGGCCGCAACCTCGCTTTCGGCCTGCAGGAAAACGCGCCCCTCCTCGGGAAGCCTCTTGGAGAAATGCTCCAGCACCTCCGACTGGGGCGTGATGGGGTAGCCGAAGAAGGCTTCGACCCCCGCGCGGATGGCAGCCTCAGCGATGGCTGCGTTCCCTTCGAACAGTTTTTTAGCCATTCTTTGCCTCCTGTATGATCACCGGGAGCAGCGGAGGAGCCGAGGGGCAGGGGAGCGGAGGAGCGGAGGTGCTCCCTTGCTCCCTTGCTCCCTTGCTCCCCTGCTCACTATGCGGCGGCGGGTACCCGCTTGGGCTTCCGTCTCTGTCGATACACGGTGAAGACCACGTCGGGGCAGATGACGGCGCACAGGGCGCAGCCGGTGCACGCCTCGGGGGCCGTTACCTCGACGGGCTGGTACCCCTTGGCGTTGAACCGCCCCTCTGCCAGTCGGAGGATATGTTTGGGGCAGACGGTCACACACAGGCCGCACCCCTTGCAGCGATCCTCGTCAATGAGGACAATGCCCTTGGCCATAGTCGTCTCCTTTGGCAAACTTGATTCTCGGAACTCTACACTCGCCTTTTAGGCGACGTGTTGTGTGTTGCCTGCTCTGTTCGTCAGAGTCTGGAGTCTGGGATTCGAAGTCTAGACTTGACCGCCTGCCAACCTTCGCGCAGCAGGAAGCGGGCGATGCCGGGGATCTTCAGTCGCAAGCCCTCGATGGGTGTCTCCAGCTCCCGCTTGTCGCAGATGGTGGATGTATTGGCGCTGTCAATCTCCGGCTTAAGCCGCGCCAATTCCCTCTCCAACTCCTGCGGCGTGCAGGTTTTCAACAGCCGATCAATCTCGGCCATCAAGCGGCGCGCTCGAGCAACGCGGTCCTCTATGTCCTGAGCCATGGCTGCGGCAACCATCCCCCGTTCCGCTTTGAGTCGGGTGAGTCGTAGTCCTGCTTCGTACGTGCTCTCCACGATGTCTGCCCGGCTCATCCACCTCGTCTCGTAGTTGAGGGTATGCTTCCAGGTGGGGGCTTCCAGCGTCCGGCGGTGCTCTTCCAGCGTGCGGCAGAAGAGGCGATAGCCGTAGCGTTCCGGGTTCTCGAAGGCGCGGCTACCGGGATCCAAGAACGGCGCCAGCGGGGAGATGAACGGCTGCAAGCGATTGTCATCGAAGCGGGTCATCAGGTGACGGCAGTACTTGGCGGTGTCCAGCACCGACTCCGCCGTCTGTTTCGGCAGGCCCGCCATGAAGAAGAGGTCGAGCCGGCTACACCCCGCGTCCAGCGCGGTGGCCAAGGTGGTTTCCAGTGCCTCGTTGTCGTATGGCTTGCCGAAGGCGCGGCGCACGGCGGGGTCATGTGTTTCCGGCGAGATCTCCAGAGTCCAATCGGTGAAGGTCTCGCCCACCCGCTGCAGGTAGCCGTCGTTGGCGGCGTAGAACAACTCCACGATCACCGGGCCGGGGAAGCCGCGAACCGCCTCGAAGAAGCGCTCAGCGTAGCCGTCGCCCGCCTGACGCAGGTCTCCCAGGATGAATACGGGGCCTTTGCTCACCTCGGCCATGCGGTAGAGGTCGCCGGCCAACTGCTCTGGGTCGCGATAGGCAGGGCGCTTCCGCTTGTGCAGGCGGCGGAAGGCCTCCGCCGAGCCACCGCAGGTGAGGCACTGTTGGGTGCAGCCACGACAGGAAAGCGCAGCCATGATGGGATAATCGAGCCAGCGTTCGATGGGTTTGTAGTTCTTCAGATCCCGTCCCAGGGTCCGCGCCGCTGCCCGCACCACGTAGCTGTAATCCAGAGCGACGTGGTCGAGGTCGGCCGGGCAGTAGGTGAGCGGGTTTTCGTGCACCTGGCCGTCTGCATCTCGCCAGGTGAGGTTGGGCACCTGGGCCGGCGAGCGGTCAGCGCACAGGCACTCCAGGAGTTGGCGCAGCGGTTCCTCCGCCGAATCGCCTCGTATCACGTAGTCTACCTGAGGGTAGTCGAAAAGTTCCCGCTGGTAGTAGGTGGCAGAGAAGCCGCCGAAGATCACAGGAGTGTGTGGGTGATGCTGCTTGACCAACTCGGCGATGGCCAGCGCGCCGTGGGCGTGGGGCAGCCAGTGCAGATCGATGCCGAAAGCCAGCGGGTCGAGCCTGGCGATGAGCCGTTCGGCGTCGAAATCGGGGTCGTCAAGCATGCGCACGGCCAGGTTGACGATGCGCACGCGGTAGCCATCCCGTTCCACGTACTCGGCCATGGTGGTGAGACCGATGGGATACATCTCGAAGACAGGGCTGGAGGGCACGACATCGCTGATAGGGCCGTAGAGGATGGCCCGCTGGCGGAAATCATAGACGCTGGGTGCGTGCAGGAAAATCAGATCGGCTTGAGCGTTGGCAAACAGCATAGCGCTAATATGATAACCTCTTTTGCGCTCTAAGTCAAAGCGAGCACTGCTTCGTGTGCGGAAGCAGTGCTCGCTTGGATTACCGTGCCTCGTTTGAGTTTCGAGAGCCACCTACTCTCCCAGCAGGCGTATCAGATGCCTCAGCAAGTCAGACGTCGTCACCAGACCTACCAAGATGTGCCCGCTCACCACTGGCACTCCAGACACGTCACCCTCGCAGACCACGCGGGCGGCCTCTCGGATGTGCGCCTCGGGGGCGACGGTCAATGGATCCCGCTTCATGCAGGAGCGCACTTCGATCAGGTCGAGGAGGAAGTGATCGTGCCATGGCTCGCGGGCCACCAGCGGGGAGTTGGCCGCTCGGTTCAATTCGTAGTCCGTGACGACGCCCACCAGCCGTGTCCCCTGGACGACAGGCAGGCAGCGATAGCCGCTTCCCCGCATTCGCCTGACGGCGGTGCCGATGGAATCGGCAGGGGACACTGTAATGGGGTTCGAGATCATGATGTCTGCCACACACATGGCAGGTTCTCCTGGCCATCCTCGAGAATCGTTGGCTCAGGCGAAGACGCAAAGCTGCCTCCACCTTGCGTCCATCATAGCACCAGTCTGCCAGGGTGTTAATGACCTGGGTCATGTCGCCTTTTATGGTCAGGTATCAGGGTCACCCGCCTGCCGGTTCAGTAGTCCGTGATCTCCCCGCCTTCGATCTGGTGCGGCTTCTTGTCGAGGTCCAATGGGTAGTCAAAGCCGGCCTGAATCCTTCCTTCCGGGGAATAGGCAGCCACCGTGGACCAGTACCCCCTGCCGGTTTCGGCCTTGAATTCCAACTTGGCGATGGCCTTGGCCCCCTTGTAGCCATACAGCCAGGGGACGATGAGCCGCAGCGGCGAGCCGTAGGGCGCTGGCAATCGCTCGCCGTTCATCCGGTAGGCGAAGAGAGCCCGCGGCCGCGCCAATCCCTCGATGGGCAACACCTCCCAATAGCCGTCTATGCACTGGAGGTGGACGTGAGTCGCTTCGGGCAGCGGCCTCGCCAGTTCCGCCAGCGCCTGGTAGGTGAAGCCGCCCCACTCCGCCTTGGCCGACCAGCACTCCACGCACTTCATGCGCGAGACCTGCGAGACGAGCGACAGCCGCTGTTCGATTTCGGTCAGGCTGAGGGTGATGGGCTCGGCCACCAGCCCTTCCACGGAGAGACGCCATGCATCCACTTCGGGCGGTGGAAACGGCTTGGCATAGCGGATGTAGAAGCCGGGCCGGTTCTCGTTGTGCAAGAGCTCCGATGGTTCCACCCGCCGCGCNGTGGGCGTGGGCGAGGGCCAATGACGAATCCGTCCTTCGTCGTTCGTCTTTCGTCACATTCTGCTCAGTTACGAGAATGTCATGCTTGCTGCTGGGCAATGAGTTCTTCGAAGCGCTCAATGTCGGCTCGGACAACGTCCAGGCTGGAGCGCCAAAAGTCGGGAGTTTGGATGTCGATGCCGAAGCGGGCAGCGAGCTCCGCCGCATTGCCCATCCCTGTGGAGGAGAGCAGGTCGTCGTAACCGGCCTTGAATCTCTGGGGGTCGTCCTGATAACACGCGTATAGCCCCAATCCAAAGAGCAGCCCGAACATGTAGGGATAGTTGTAGAAGGAGCGGCCTGTACTGTAGTAGTGGGATTTCACGGCCCACATGTAAGGGTGATACGTGTCGGGATCCAGCCCATCGCCGTAGGTCTGGCCTTGTGCATCCAACAGCAGCTTCTTCAGTTCCGCTGCCGACAGCTCTCTCTGCTTCCGCTTCTCGAAGACGTTCTGCTCGAACAGGAAGCGGCTGGTGATATCCACCACCACCTGGCAGGCGTTTTGCAGAGAGGCTTCCAGGATGCTGATCTGTTCTGGAATAGCGGCCTTTTCCAGCGCTGCCTGACGGACGATGGTCTGGCAGAAGATGCTGGCGGTCTCGGCCAGGGTCATGGGGGTTCGCCGTTGCAGCACCGTGCGCGATGCCAGGTTCAGATTGTGGTAAGCGTGCCCCAGCTCGTGAGCCAGTGTGCTCATGCCGTTGTAGGCGGCCTTGTAGTTGGCGAGAATGCGCGATTCGTCTTCCCGCAACCACATGCAGAAGGCCCCATCCACCTTGCCCGGACGGGGCTCGGCGTCTATCCATCGTTCGCCGAAGGCCCGCTCGGCCAGACCCCTCAGCTTCGGCGAGAAAGTGCCGAATTGCCTGATGATAAACTGATCTGCCTCTTCAAACGACCACGCCTTGGCGCTCTTGCCCACCGGGGCGAAGATATCGTACCAGGCCAGGACGGGCAGACCCAGCGCTCGTGCCTTCGCCCGCAGATAGCGCCGGAAGTCAGGAAACGACTCGTGCGCTGCTTCCATCATCGCGTCCAGTGTCTGGCGGTCAATGTTGTTCTGGAACAGGGCGGCATCCAGGGGAGAATCCCACGCCCGCCGTTCGGCCAGAGCGTTAACTTGGCCCTTGATGCTGTTGATGGCGGCGGCGATGGGCACCTCCGCGCTGCGCCAGGTGGCCACCTCCGCCTCGTAGGCGCGACGCCGGACCTCCCGGTCGGGATCGTAGGCCAGGTTGCGTACCGCGCTCATCGGCAGCTCTTGCACCTCGCCGTCCAGTTCGAGGGTGACCATCAGTTGCGAGGTGAAGTCGCTGTGCAGCTTGGCCCAGGCGGTGCCGCCGGACAGGTTCAGTTCTGCAGCCAGTGCTTCTTCCGCCGCTGTCATCAGGTGGGTGGCTTCCTCCTTGGCCTTGCGGAGCATGAAACCGTGTTCGCGGGCCACGGCGGAGCGCTCGATGAGCTCCCCGATGTCGAGGGAACCGATCCAGGTGGTGAAACGAGTGTCCAGCAGGGAGAGCTTCACCGTATGCTGCTGAAGCTCGCTGCGCTTGGCCTGGGCGAGTTCGTTCCGTGTGTCGGTGGTGACGAAGCTGGCGATGTACGCGCCCAGGGTGTGGGTTTCTTCCAGCACGGTGTTGAAGTGCTGCAACACCGTTTCGAGACTCTGCACCGTCGCCTCGTCGAGCGGCGCTGGTTCCCGCAGGCCGATGTTGTGCTCGTCGAATAGCTCGACCAGTCGGTCAATGGCTTGGATGGCCGATTGGAAGCCCGTCTCGAATTCCACCGATTCGAGGCTGGGATAGACCACTGTCATGTCCCAGTGCGGCAATGTGCTTCTGGTTTCACTCATTGGTTTTCCTCCGATTGCTCTTGGTGCTGGTGATGAGGCTATTCTACCACAAATCCTGCGGGCAGACCAGCATCGTGTAGTGAATTACGGTGTCATCCCATGGTTGAGGGTCTGGCCTATGCAGTGGACATAATCTCCTGAGTTCGTCAGGATCGGGAGAAGCGGATGTGGATGACGTCGCCGTCTTGCACCACGTAGTCTCGTCCTTCCAGGTGGACCAGCCCATCTCCCCGCGCCGCCACCAGTCCGCCTGCTGCCAACAGGGTGTCCCAGGGGATCACTTCGGCGCGGATGAAGCCGCGCTGCATGTCGGTGTGAATGAGTCCCGCTGCCTCCCGGACGGAGCGTCCCCGCACCAGAGGCCAAGCCCTCGTCTCTTTCTGCCCGGTGACAGTGAAGAAGGTGATCAGGTTCAGCAGGCGGTACCCCGCGGCGATCAACCGATTGAGGCCCGGTTCTGTCAAGCCTAGCTCGGCGCGGTAGGCATCCGCTTCCTCCGCCGGCCACTCGGCCAACTCGGCCTCCAGTTCGGCGCAGATGACCACCGCCTCAGTCTCCTCAGCCGCCGCCCGCTGCCTCACCGCTTCTACCAGAGGGCCGCCGTCTGGCAAGTCCTCCTCCCCGACGTTAGCGACGTAGAGGCACGGTCTGGCCGTCAGCAGGTTCAGGGTGCGCAGCATTTCGCTTTCTTTGTCGCTCAGAACCATTTCCCGCGCCCGGTGGCCGTCGTTCAGATGCTGCCCCAGCCGCCCCAACAGGCCCATCTCGGCCTGGAATTCCCGTGGCTGAGCTTTGGCCTTGGCTCGGACCTTCTCCGCGCGCCGTTCCACGGTCGCCAGGTCCGCCAGGATGAGCTCCAGCTCCACCGTCTCGATGTCGTTCAGGGGATCGAGTTCCGTCGTCACGTGGGCGACGTCAGGGTCCTCAAAGACGCGCACCACCATGGCTACGGCGTTCACGTTGCGGATGTGGCCCAGGAATTGGTTGCCCAGTCCTGCCCCTTGGCTGGCGCCCTTCACCAGGCCGGCGATGTCCACGAATTCCACCGA
>JGI24025J20009_10001364_pt1 | contig 18436 bp, 15 predicted proteins | sample Cruoilmetagenom3_FD_20009 | JGI IMG/M metagenome (IMG submission 20009) | reverse complement strand
TAGCCTTTGGAATTAAGGCGCCTGCCTGTCCATGCGGATCCGTAGGGACCGGTAGGCAGGTTAGCCTTTTATATAAAATCCTGACGGATTAACTCCACGGATTAACTCCACGAATTAACTCCACGGATTAACTCCACGAGCGTGCTGGAGTTAAGACGTCAGCCTTTTATCTCTAAGTCATCTCCTGTAGGTGTAAAATTTACTATTGGATAGTCACTCAATACTCCTCTCATCCATTCTTTTCCCTTTCTATCTATCCAATAGTTGAAACTTGAATATCTATAATCAGCTGTTTCACTCGCCATTCCATGTTTTATCGGATTATGATGGATATAGTTAAAATGTTTATAGAAATCACTTGTTGACCGAATACATCTATCCCAGTAGTTTTGCCATATCTTACGACCACGCATATTCTCTATATTATTCAATTCATATGAGAATCCTGCGTGTGTTCTGCCAATTACTTTTGGTAGGTCGTCTCCTCTCATGGTCTTAAGCAGAATGTGATAATGGTTATCCAGAATCACCCAGGCATACAGAGTGTATTCAAATTCATCTATTTCAAACCTTACCTTATTCAGCAGTAAATCCTTTGATAAATTAGTCCTGAGAATTCGCTTATTCTTGTGAGTATGGCTCGTAAGGAAGTATACTGTGTCATCAAAATATAGATGCAAGGGTTGATGTCTTTTCATGTAAAATCCTTACGCCTGCCTGTCCATGCGGATCCGTAGGGACCGGTAGGCAGGGATTAACTCCACGGATTAACTCCACGGATTAACTCCACTAACGTGCTGGAATTAAGGCGTCAGCCTTTTAAAATTCTTACGAATTAATTCCATTTTTATTGATCTCCATCCTTCTTTCTGCCGCCATATGTCTGGCGAGATTCTTGTTTCTTATCTTTAACTCGGGGTCCAGCAGATTGTCCGTATTGCCGGGATGTCTCCTGTATCTGTAAAGCACCTCATGAATCCTGCCCACCTCGTATCTTTCTGACAACTTCAGGATCAAGGCGTAATCCTCGGCGTACCTGCCAAAATTCTCGACATCAAACCTGCCAAGTTCATCTACAACCTTCTTTCTCCAGACCCTCACAGCGCCCGCACCATCAACCCGCAGGATATTGTTTCTGTCGTACTCCGAATGTTTCACCACTCCAAATTCCTTCAGTGTCTTGCCATCTTCGTCCATCAATTCATAGTAGGATATTGCCAGTCCACACTCCGGATGAGAGTCTAAATACTTAACCATAAGCCCGAGGGTTTCCGGGCAATACTCATCGTCTGAATCGAGTTGTGCAATATATTCACCCTCGCGGCCTCTATACCGAGATTGTAAGAATAGGCAATTATATTCTTGTAGTTTTCTATGAGTCTAACCCTCTTATCCTTTTTTATATACTGTCTTATGATTTCTTTGGTTCTATCTGTGCTTCCATTATCCACACAGATGAGCTCGAAATCGCCAAATGTTTGATTTAAGACGCTCTCAATCGCCTGAGATATATAGTCTTCCCGATTGTAAACGGGTATTAGAACGGAGACCTTTACCTTATATCCCTCTTCTTTGCCTATTCTTGCCGTTTTATTTTTGTGAGAGAGATAAATCCCCCTCCTTTTCAACATGGACTTGAATGCCTTCTCGATCTCTTTTCCCTCCTCTTTTGAATAATAGAGATAGGAAAAACCACCGTATTTCCCCTTTCCGGCAAAATAGAGTTTTGATGCACCGACCTCTTTTGCCCTGACTTCTTCTTTTGTAAGATAGTAATTATATAAGGGTTTTTTAAAGTGGTAAAACCTATACCTGTCGGACACTTTTAAACGAAGGTCGTATTCATAGGCAAAATTATACTTATCATCCCACCCACCGATATCTTCCAAAAAGCTCTCTCTATAAATTTTTAGGTATCCGCACTCAAACCTCTCAGTCCAATCACCATCGTAATCCCTGAGGATCTTTTCTTCCTTTGTGCTATCAGGATAAGCCTCAAAATAATCCGAATACGCCATTGCAATATCTTTTCTCTCCTCAAGACTTTTTACCATATCTTCATAAGCTACAGGAAGCAATTCGACATTCTCAAATACGGTGATGTATTCTCCTTTGGAAGACTCTAACCCTGAATTCAGCATATCGGGAATATTCTTAAAATCCTTCGGATTTAGTCTAATTACCTCGATGTCCTTCAAAGATTGTTTTTTAATGCTATCTATTTTATTGCTATTATATACAAAGACAGATAATTTGATCATAAAACCTCCGTGATGTAATATTCATTAAAAGATGTCTTCAATAGATCCTTTTAATCTTGGTGCCCTTATAATAATGTTTAAGAATTTCGTTGTATTTCATCCCATTATATGCCATCAAAGATGCCCCAATCTGGCACATACCAACACCGTGCCCCCACCCTGCTCCGTGCAATATAATGGATTCTCCTCCGCTCTCAATATAAAAACACGAACTCAAGAGACAACTCCGAGATAATGCCTTTCTTATCGACAGTTCCCCCTTAATCCTGAATGTAGCTTTTGCCCCCCTGACTTCGAGGAGGATTATGCGACCCGAATTACCCCTTTTAAGTGGAATAATATCGAACAATCTGCCTGTATCCCTGCCCGTTTTCTTTTTAATAATTTTCTCAATCTCGTTTCTACTATATTTTACCTCCCATCTGAAACCCTCAACACCTTTCAAGTAATCGGGAACTCTTGACTTTACAATATTACACCACGCATCGGGCATTGAGTCTATGAACTCCTTTGCATTCTTTTCCGTCGTGGCGGGATAAAATTCAAGTATCTCTGAAGTATCTTCTGCATCAATTATTGTGGAGAGGTATGGCTTTCTCTCACCGAACCACGCATTCTGATAATCCTCTGTGATTCCCCCACAGATTGCGGCATATCTCGCGTCACATATCTCCCTCCCGTATTTGAGTACCTCGCCCCTCGTGAGGGAACAGGCTTGCCTGGCACGGGGTGTCTCTCTAACGAGCCCCTTATAATTTTGACAATGGTCGTTATTACATAGGTCGAAAGGATCGTTGAAGTGATGTTTTCCTACGGTTGCAAAAACGGTCCCGCGGGCGACAACAGTCTGTGCCTTCAGAAGCTCCGGCGGCGAATCCGGATTCGACTCAGATGAATTTACACTTGCCAGATAATCCTCAACGGGTAATTCATTTATTGCAACGAGTCCACCGTAATTATTTATTCTAAATTCCAACCATCCCTTGAAGCTCTGGGTCTCACTATGTTCAAAGTGATATCCCTCTCCCACGGGAACATCAAATACGGTCATTGGACTCGAGGATTTTATCCTCAGGACCTCCCCCTCTGTAATTTCTTTGCCCTCTGAATCGGTGATCTTTATCACACCCCCCCTCTCACCGATAAAATCTTCAATTATGGATATTCCGCTTATTTCGTCAAATTGCTCTTCCGCCGCATACATTTTTTCGAACTCACCAACACATACCCAATATTTCCTGTTATCACTCACCACCTTACCAGAAAATTTCACCTTTTTACCCACCCGTATTATCTTATATTTTTTCATGTCATTCAGACCGGTGACATCTTCGAGCTCCCCGGTAACCACCCTGTAAATGGGCTCTGGCGTCTTTGACCGCAGAACAGCAATCTCCAATTCTCTTTTGTCCTCCAAATGCATCTCCACGGTTCCGACAGATATATAAGAGTCGCCCCGAAGAGATATCTTGATCTTCCGGGCATTTTGTATAATTCCAACCCGTATCATTGGTGAATCCATTCTTCCAACCTCCCCCGTAATTTTCTCTGAAACACTACCCTCTTCGAATTTATATCCAATTTGCCGTATTCAATCAAATGTGGTGGTATGATTTTATCAACCTTCAGTATAACAAGTCCGAGTGATGTTCTGATTTCCTTTGTCTCGTTTTCTTTCATACCGCCCAATGTTCTCGTCAATTGATCATTTTTATCCAGCGTAGTGAATCCACAATCACCACCCAGTATCTTCTTCGAGTTCTCAGAGTATCTCCTCGCAACGGTTGAGAAACCATGCAATTTTAAGGCGCTCCTCACCAGTGTTATCTTGGAGAGAGCCATGACTTTACCCCAAAATGAAGATGGTATGCGTATATAGATACTGCTGTATCTGATCAATTTTGGTGAGAGGACTAACTCGCCGCCGTCGATCTCGGTTCCCCGGTAAATTTCCTCATCTATCCTCTCCATCAGACTTAACTCGTCTGCTTGCTCCTTCAGGAAGTCACTGTAGGTCTTGCCGCTTTCCCGCAGGCACTTGAAAAAGTCTGATGTCGAGGTAAACGAATCCTCTATGTTTTTTATCCAATCACTCTCTCCCTCGCCTTTTTCCGATCTCTCTATATCTTTGGGAACACCGGGAATAAAGGCAGAAGTGGGCAACACCTTTGAACTGACATCCGTCAAAAATCTCTTTTCCTTAAAACAGGGCTTGCCCGTAAATAATACAAAGCCATCAATGCCCAATCCCCTTCCCAACCTTATCTCTCTTATTATCTCTTCGGGTTTCTTTATATAAGCGCCGAGACCCGCATACAGACACCTGTTTGTTGTGAGATAACTCGCCATTAACTTCCCCACATACCCCAGGCTTCCCCCATACGCCATTGGAATTGTGATATCCAACGGCCACGCTTTCCATCTTTGACCACACCATTTAAATGCGGTTCCCGGATTCGGAAACACCGCCGCCGAAACAATCAACTCCGGCTTTTCCTTTTTAATTCCATTTGCCACCATCTCTACCAAGGTCGTTATATTTTCTGCCCTTTTTGCATTCCACATAATAAAATGGTACCTATTCCATCTATCGAGAATATTGCCATCCCTCCTCACGAGTGAAGGAGCGCTATAGTAATGCGCACTTCGAGAAATCATCAATGGGTCAACGGCTTCATCACTTTCTTTTGAGAAAAACAACCCAACTGGATACCGCACAAAATCGAAGTGTACACCATCCACATTGTAGTTTCTCGCCACCTCCATAAATATATCATATATCCACTCCCTCACCCCCTCTTCTCCGGGGTCAAGATACACACCCTCCGTACCGTGCCATATCATATCCTCTTTCGTATATTCCGCCATAGATTTGCCGTTATCATCAATTAAGAACCATTCGGGGTGTTTATATAGAATATGCTCGTCTGCCACCGGCAAAGCCCTTTTCGACCAAACGAGATAAGTATTGATCCACGCGTGAATCTCCAACCCCCTTTTGTGACCTTCTTCGATAATCTTTTTAAGTGGGTCAAATAATGAATCGCTCAGGTTTTCGGAACGCGGAAGGATTTCAGAGTTATAGTACGCACAACCACCAACCACGATTTGAACAAAAAGTGTATTGAAGTTATGTTCTTTCGCGGTTTCGACAATCTTTTCGATGTTTTCTGAAGAGGCTATCTGATAGGCTACGACCCATAATCCCCTTCCCTCTGTTGGCTTGGGAGTGGGTCCAGTAACTCTCTTTGGCAAGCAGCCCGATATCATAAGAATAATAATCCCAAAATATATCTTAACCACAGATGAACACAGATGTTCACAGATCATATAAGAATCTTTAAGAATATGGGCTTTCATCTTTTGGGTGAAAAACAGGTTTCGAATCTAATTTTTGTCCATATGGATGCTGTGCATAAGTTCCTTATTTTAGACCTCTTGTCCATTCCATACGGCCCTACGGCTCGTTCACAGAATCCGTATGGATATGAGATCCCGCCCATATCCATACGGATCCTGTGGACGGGTCTTGAGATGGAACGGATCTTGAGATGGTTTCTTAACACACGATCCCGGATAATTATTGTGAAATAGCCTTTCTTACAAATCCATCGCATTTTTCCAACCTCTCCTTTGCCGTTTCGTAATCCACATTCGCAAGCATCATCACTATGGCTGTCTTGGTATTGTATTTTGCCCTCTTTAGAAACTTTGAGGCAGTGTCATAATCAACTCCCGTTACAATCATAATCGTCTTCTTCGCCCTTTCAATCAACTTTTTAGATGTGGGCTGCAGGTCCACCATCATATTTTCGTATATCTTCCCGATTCTTATCATCGATGCAGTCGTCAACATATTAAGGACAAGTTTTGTTGCCGTAGCTGCCTTCATCCTCGTGGAGCCCATAATTATCTCGGGTCCCGTAACGGGGCATATGGCGACATCGCAGGGAACATTTAACCCATCCCTCGGAGTTGCCGTCACATAAATAGTCTTCGCCCCCCTCCTCCTCGCCTCCTCGATCGCCCCCACAACATAAGGTGTTCGTTTGCACGCACTGATACCGACAACTGTATCGCGGTCGCCTACATCCCTTTCTCTTACGGCATTTGCACCTTCCTTTTTATTATCCTCTGCACCCTCTACAGCCCTGACGAGCGCACCGTATCCCCCGGCAATGATACCCTGGATTCGTTCTGGTGGGGTCCCAAAAGTTGGCGGGCACTCTGCAGCATCCAGCACTCCCAATCTTCCCGATGTACCCGCACCTATATATATCAATCTCCCGCCCCTTTCAAGAGACTCCACTATCAGCTCTACTCCCCTGGCAATGTAGGGGATCTCTCCCGCTACCGTGGATGCCACCTTTCTATCCTCACTATTGATGACAATCAGGATATCTTCCGTGGATTTTGAGTCTATATCCATTGTGTCGGGATTTCTCTGTTCCGTTATTATATCCTTGAGTTCGTCGAAGAGTTGATTCATAAATTACACCAAAAAATGTGGTCTGTTGTCTGTGGTCTTTATCATATAAAATGCAGCCAACTATGCAAGAGGAAATGTATTCTCCCGATAAGCAAGGATACACGAGCCATTATGGTGTATCCAAAGGTGGCTCCAAAAAATATCATAATAAATATCCTTCCCACCCTCGTACTGCCACCAAGCAGACCCTTGTGTTCTCTGGAGAAGTAGAAATAAGATATCGTCGTAACGGCACCGATTATCATAATGGCATTGTTCCACGAGTTTATGGGAACGATGGTTGCCTTCAATTGCGGGATAAGGATACCCTGTATGCTTCCCGTTACCGCCAATCCCACACCAACACCCACGGTGAAAGAAATTGGTATCCAGCTTATCTGTCTCAAATTTGGAAACCATCTCGTCAGTATCATAATACCCAGAATTGTCGGAACTAACAGCAGATAATTCTGGGCAAATCCTTCCCTCACAAGTGGCTGAACAAGCTTCGGCTGAATGGTGAAATACCAGGTCTGTATTAAAAGGTACGCAACAGAAGCTCCAACAAAGACATGCTCGGCAAATCTGTAGAAAGGATTATCCTTATACAGAAATGAAAATATACAGAGAGTCAAAAATGCCGCTATCCAGGTGCCGATTAAATTCGCCATAAAGTCTCCGCTTAACTCCTTCTCTTTCTTCGCCGTTCAATGAAAAAAGAGATGTTTCCAATTATTATAAGCACGAGAATCAGTATATGCATAAAGGATTGAGCGGGCATTCCAGATGTGGCAACGGCCGGGCTTTCTATCAGTTTCTCGTATTCGGCGGCACCTTTCAACCCGCCGATGAGACCCTCGATCTGCCCGGCATTAAGATAGGGATAGAAACTGGTAGCCATCACTGCCGTACACCCCGCAATTATTCTCTGCCCGAAACGTGCCTGTGCAAACATAACCCAACTGTCCAATGTGCTACCGGAGCAAAGGTCTATCAAAATGGGAATGTCATCGTAATTATCGACACCCTTCATCACGGGTAAGTCCTCCAACGGTGTTCCCGCATAATCGGTCGGAAAGGCATCCCTTATCTCGCTTCCCATAGCAACGATTACGACATTTAGTCCGGGTTTAAAGCCCAGGATGGCGTAGTCCTCACCGTATTTTTTATCGTACTCCGCCGCCACTTCGTCCAGAGCCATAGTCCCTATGGGAACGCCAAGCGCATACATGCTCATCAAGAGTACCTTTATATCCCTTGAAAAGAGGTGTTTCAAAATTGCAATTGTCATTGGATACAACTCCGGCATGGTGCCGGCTTCATAGTCGGTAGAAAGTAATACAACAGAACCGGGCTTCAATTCGTCGAGCTTATCATACGCAAGTTGAACGGGTGGGCTCACCCTCACGGGCATTGCTATTTTTATAATTAGCGGTACGGTTACAACTACGGCAACCAGTAGATATATTATGCGTCTATTGATATTCATAATGAGAGATCTGAAAAAGCCTTTTAACCACAGAGAACACCGAGTTTTGATAGAGAACACAGAGGTATAACTTGTTGAGAATTATAACAATAAAAAATTTTATGCTGTGAATCTCTTTTCATTATCTCTGTGCCCTCCCATATCCATACGGATCCGTAGGGACGGGTCGTATGACTGTGGTTTCTTTCGGTAACCTCTTCATCTCAAATAAGACCGCTCAATGCCAACCATAATTCGAAGCGATGTTCCGATGGCTCCCAGGGTGATTCCAAGTAAAACACCCCTTCTGGCAGCCATACTCGGCCAATCCAAAATCCAGTCGGCAATAACGGGTAACTTTGCCCAGACCATACCTCCAATTGGGACCCTCCCTATTATCACCAATGCAGCGGCAACCAGGAGGAAGGTAGCATCGATACTTCTCGCCTTGAATGCCCTGTACGCAGCCGATGTGATAAAAAACGCCAGGAGGGAAAACATCGTTGCCTGGAGTGGGATTATGCCGTAAGTATATGCATACATAAATGGGGATGCCAGACTAAATGCCGTTCCATATTTAATTCCAGAAAAAACTCCGAGACCGAATATAAAGACAAAGGTAAGGATTAAAACCAGACTGTAAGCCCACCCCTCCCCTCTCGAGGTGACCCTCTTTATGTGCAAACGAAGCAGGCTATCCACACCCAAAAGAGCGGCAAAACCCGATATAATGAGAACCCAGACCAGCAATGTTTGCTGTATATCGCCGAAGGGCGCACGGGGAATAAAGAAGCCCAGTATTATAAGCAAAGAAGTGAAAAATGTGACCAATAATGGAAATCTTTCAAACATAATCATCCCGTTGAAAATAAGCCCGTAATATCTACGACGCCAAAGGTTGTCAAAAGCGCACCCACAATAATTAATAGAATCATAACTATCTTTGCAAGGTCCTCTCCCTTCAAGCTCCCGAGCATCACGGGTTCTCCCGATAGATAAGAAGCTGCCGCGAGCATCTCCTCTCCAATTAGCGTGTAGTCACAGGAAGCGACGAAAAAGGGAAGTTGAAGAGTTGATGTTGTTCCGGAAATCTGAATGGCGCCTATGGAATTTCCCGTTTCAGCCAAAATCAGTGATTCTGCCGCAAATACACCCAATAGAAAAATGGCACCGGGTTTTTCTCTTACGATGATGCCATCACAACCGGCGGCATAGCCAAATTGGTCTCCCGTCAGGAAAAATATATCTTTTTCATTGTACAGGTCGGGTCTGCCAGCCTCAAGATATGCCTCCTTAACCACTTCCTGGGTCGCCGTCATCACCAGGGGATTGGCATTTGGAATCATAATACGAGCTCCATATTCGGCGGTCTTCTTCGCCACCCTTCTCAAGATGCTCAGGCTCGCAAGTACGGTCACATTTGTAAGTCCCCACAGACCGGGAATATAAAGAATGGGCTTGCCCATCTCCGTAGACCTGCCAACTGCATCATCCAATGCCTCCAGCCCGGGTATCTTGCGAATAAATGTTTTTATTCCTTTCCTTGCGAGGTTAATGTAAAAGAAGAAGGCGAAGATCAGAAATACGAGGATCACCAGAACATTCCATCTCTTTGTATTAAACCACTGGAGAGTTGAAGACACGGGACCAAATATCCCGGACTTTCCCGTCTCGCCTTCTTTGCTCACAGCAACAACATAATAGTAATAATCCATTCCGTCCCGTGCAGATGTATCTACATATTTCGTCTTGTTGGATAAGGCGATTCCTATGTTTTCATATCCTCCGGACGCACTCTTGCTCCTGAAGATTTCGTACCTGACAATCCCACCCGTCTGGAGTTCGGTTGCGACATTCCAGGTGATGGTAATACTACCACCGGCATCATTCGGTGTATCAAAGGCAGTCAAATTAGTAATGGATTGGAGCAAAACCGATGGAATAAAAAACAAAACGAAAAAAAACACCATCTTGTGCCCCCCTATAGATTACCGATTTCTTTCCTCAATACCCTGCCGGGAAGTGCCCCCGTGTGTTCACCCTTTTCTATTACGATTTTTCCATTTACCAGGACATATTCAATGCCCGAAGGATACCTGTGAGGATCGGTGAAGGTTGCCCTGTCTTCAATTTTATCGAGTTCAAATATTACAATGTCGGCAAATACCCCTTCTTTAATGACTCCTCTGTCTGTAAGACCCAACCGTAAAGCGGGCATGCCCGTCATTTTCCTCACCGCATCAGTTAATGAAAGAAGTTTCCGTTCCCTTACATAATCACATATGACACGGGGGAATGTCCCATAAGAACGGGGATGGGGTTTCCCCTTAGATAATTTCCCGTAGGGTGCCTTTAAAGAGCTATCTGTTGCTATCATCGATAGTGGGTGGGTTACAACCTTGTCAACATTTTCCCGAGACATACAAAAATGGGTAATACTGACCGCACCCTTTGTCTTGAGCAACAAATCACAGGCGAAATCAAGCGGACTCTGTCTTACTTCATTAGATGCCTCGAGTATTGTTTCCCCCTCAAAATTGCGATATTTTCTGTGGTTTATGGAGGAAAGAAGCACATTTCCCCAGTTTATTTTTAACTCCCCTTTTATTCTTTCCCTGTCTCCCTTTTTCTTAAGATGCGAAAGAAGTTCTTCTTTGCCACCGGCATTTACCCAGGCGGGTAAAAATGATGACAAAGAGGTGTTGGATGCCGTATAAGGATAAGAGTCAAATAAGACATCAACGCCATTTTTTCTCGCATCCTCTATCTTCTTCAATACCCTGTCCATCTTCCACCAGTTTTCTCTGCGTGAAGCCTTCAGATGGGAAAGTTGAAGCGCGAGCCCCCTTTTTTTACCTATATCTAACGCCTCATCAACCGAGGAAAGGAGTTTTTTCCCCTCGTTTCTCATATGTGTGGCATAGAAGCCATTGTACTTTTTCACCACCTCACACAGTTCCAGGATTTCCTCCGTTCGGGCAAAGCAACCCGGAACATAAGCGAGGCCGGTAGAGAGTCCAAATGCACCGTCGAGAATTCCCCGTGACAGCTCATCCTTCATTTTTAATAATTCAGAACTCAATGGAGTTCTGTTATCCATTCCCATGATATTGGACCTGATTGTACCGTGTCCCACAAGTGTCCCGTAATTTAGAGCAATACTATTTTCTTCCAGCGTATTTAAAAATTCACCGACAGTTTTCCATTGGATTTTTATATCGTTTTCTCTTCCCCATTTTAGTAATCTATCGAACTGTTCTCCCCCAAGTGGAGCCGCGGAACCACCACAATTTCCCCCGATCTCGGTGGTAATTCCCTGTCTTATCTTACTATCTGCCCGTGGATTTACAAGTAATCCAATATCCGTATGTGAGTGAATATCGATGAATCCGGGCGTCACCACCAACCCCTCGGCATCTATCACCTTTGATGATTTCTCCACCCCACATCCAATACTACAAATCCTATCTCCAATGATTGATATATCCTTCTTTTCTACGGAACCACCGGTTCCGTCGACGACGGTACCATTCTTTATGATTATGTCATACATATTACTCGCCTTGCAGCAAGGAACTTATCATCGAGGGTATTTATTGCCACACCGCCATTTGTCAAACTTGAGTGAATGAATTCATTGCTTCCGCAGTAGATACCTACATGCCCCGGGAAAAAGACCAAATCTCCGGGCAGAAGACTATTCACTTCTTCGCCTGTTTTAAGCTGTTCCTTTGTATCCCTTGGAATTTTTGTGAGAAAAAAATCAAAAAGTGTCTGAACGAAGCCCGAACAATCAAAACCGAATGGTGTTTTGCCCCCCCACAAATAGGGCACACCAATAAATCCTTTTGCAATTTGGAGCATCTCTCCCACACTAACCCGGGATAGAACCTTCTGCTCTCCCATGCTCATTAATTGGCTGTTGTCGACCCAACCCCTCCCGGAAAAAAGTTCCACACACGCAAAATTGTCATGGAACTCGTGTACAATCAATTTTGTATTGAAAACAACTTTTGTTGATAGTTCTGAATTTTTATCCGGTTTTTCGTACACATTTACTACGCCTTCTCTGGCAATATAGGTAAATTTCTTCGGTTGACACACCTCGAGTAAATGATTCGAGAGAACCCATCCCTTATAATCATCCAATAGCTGTATAAATGTCCATCCTTCGTCCTCTTTTAGCAGTTTAACCTCATCACCCAATACAACCTGATTTATCCTCTCTGACCTGAAATCTGGCTTAGACCTGAGGTCCGTGATATTTACTTTCACCACATACATCAGAGCTCCCGTATAACCTTTTCTTTCCTTGTGAGGTCTTCGTAAGTTTCTCTCTCCCTGACAACAAAAAAATCTTCTTTATCTACAATTATTTCGGGAGGTCGGCAACGCGAATTATAGTTGGATGCCATCGAAAATCCATAAGCACCTGTATCCTTAACGGCGAGGTAAGAACCCACATCCGGTTTTGTTATTTCCACATTATCACCCAGGAAATCGCCCGACTCACAGATCGGCCCCACCACACCGGCAATAATTTTCTCCCCCCGCACCTTTTTTAAGGGCATTATTTTATGAGATGCTCTGTATAGACCGGGCCTCAAAAAATCACTCATTCCCGCATCCACCACAACAAAATTCTTCCCGTTCATCTTTTTAAGATAAAGGTCCTTTGTCACCAAAATAGCACTATTACCAACGACTGTCCTGCCGGGCTCAATTAAGACTGTAACATTCAATTTTTTCAGGGGCGGAGTTATCAATTGAGCGAGTTCTTTGTAGGTGGGGACCTTTTCGTCATTGTACGAAATTCCAAGTCCCCCACCAATATCAATGTACTTTATGCCATCGAGCTTCTCACACAAAGAAACTAACTTTGAGATGCTTTTTATAAATGGTTCTAATTTTTTAATCTGTGAGCCTATATGCGCATGAAGACCCACGATTTTAATGTTATCCAACTTTTTCGCTTTCTCATAAACATTTATGGCATCCTCGAAGGGGATTCCAAACTTTGATATTCCAATACCCGTTGCATCATAAGGATGAACATTAGCGTGTACATCGGGATTGATTCTAAGACCTATGGACACGACTCTCTTAAACCCTTTAGCTATTTCGTTAATCACCTCTATCTCCCTCTCAGATTCGACATTAAACAGTAGAATTTCCCGTTTTATACCGTAAGCTATTTCACTCTCTGTTTTTCCAACACCGTCAAAGACGATCTTCCTGGAGTTTATGCCCAGGTAGAGTGCCTTATAAAGCTCACCACCCGAAACTACATCCGCGCCACTCCCCTCTCTTGCCAATATTCTACATATGTTCAAGTTCGAATTTGCCTTCAGGGCGTAACAAACGAGGTGGGGAACTTGCCCAAATGCCGCATCTATATCTCGATAATTATCTATTATACCCTTCTTGCTGTATAGATAAAAGGGAGTTTTCACAGACTTTGTAATCCCGCTTACTTTCACTCCCTCACAATAGAGTTCGTTATCTCTGTAATAGAAATTAGAAGTCATATTATAATATTTTACTACGATTTCAATTAAGAGTCAAGAGAGACCCTAAATTCTTGCCTGGATTAACTCTTTTGCCTTCTCTACAGCTGATCTTGCGTCATCTGCATAGCCATCGGCACCTATCTCATCAGCATATGTCTGAGTCACAGGTGCACCACCTACCATTATCTTCACACTATGTCTTAGCTTTGCTCTCTCTAAAGCCCTAATGGTCGATTTCATTAATAGCATTGTAGTAGTGAGAAGGGCGGACATACCCAAGATTTGCGGACTGTGTTCCTTTACTGTTGCCACAAATTTCTCGGGGGAAACATTGACTCCCAGATCAATTACCTCAAAACCTGCTCCTTCCATCATTATCGAGACAAGATTTTTACCTATGTCATGCAAATCACCTCTTACTGTTCCAATTGCGAACTTTCCAATATGTTTAATCCCTATTTTAACTACCAACGGTTTTAAGACATCCATTCCTGCATGCATTGCCCTGGCAGCTAATAAAACCTCGGGTATATATATCTCATTAGCCTTAAACTTCTTACCAACTATATCCATGCCGGGAATTAATCCTCGGTCTACTATATTTTGAGGTGATATTCCCCGATCGATAGCAAGTCGAACCAGCTCCTTAATATTAGATACCTGACCGGTTATAAGGCTTTGGCTGATTTCCCCCAAATTAATCGTGGTACCCCCTCTCCCCTGGATTACAAAAATTTTTCTATTCTAAATCGAAAGAAACAGCATCAAGTTGAGATGGTATTAACCCAATTAGATACACATAGAAAGTAAACTTTATACCGAAATAGGATATTTGCCGTATCTTTTTGTAGATTCGACCATAGCTATAAAATTTTTAAGCTTCACATATTTAGGTATTGAGTTACTGGAGCCAAGGCAATAGCCACCACCAGGTGCTACTGTATGTATCTTTTCTCTGACTTCCTCTTCCGTCTCTTCTGGCGTCCCTCGGGTTAAAGTATAGGAAAGGTCAATATTTCCAATAACACAAAGTTTGCCCTTAACTTTTTCTTTCACCTCAACAATGTCCATTGCTTTAGGTTCGATAGGGTGAATGGCATTAACACCACAGGCAATGATATCATCAATAAAATCCCAGAGTTTTCCGTCAGAATGGTATATATAGGGTATATTATGTTTCTTGGCCATGTCGCCAATTTTTTTCATCCAGGGCAACAAATATTTTCTAATAAATATAGGTGAAATTATAGGTCCGGCATGATAAGCAATATCGTCACTATACCAGATAGCTTTTACGCAGTCAAAGGTAACCATGTTTTCGAATAGGTTGAAAACAATGGTGCCAATTTTTTCAAAGAGCGCTTCAATAAGTTCGATATCTTCGTAAAGCATCAATGAGAAATTCTCAAATCCCATTAGCTCCCACACCATTGTAAATATATCACCGTATTGTCCTATGACCGCCATCGAATCGGGTAGATATTTGGTAATCTTCTCGAAATCAGAGTAATCAACGTCCTCTGGTTTAGACCATATATATTGCTCGAAATCCTGCCAAGAACTAATGATGCCTTTATGCTCACTTGCCCAGTGCCAGCCACCTTTTTGGGGCGTAATCTTGGATAGATTCATATCAATGCCGGGTTGCAGTTTAACATAATCATAACCGGCTTGCGACCAAAATTCAACCTCTTCTTTAAGAGAGTAAATTTTCTTTCCTAAAAATCTCTTTTTTATCTCTTGAGCGATACCAAGTTCCACAAGTGGCACATAATCAGGTTCACCACAATAAAGTGCGGTACACAGGCGATCAAAATTTGGCTTACGACACATTTCTTTTATCACCGTTAAGACCAGAACAGATAAAATCTATAAAGTTCAATCTGGTGGATGGATTTATACTCCCGAGGGAAAGAAAGTAAGGCAAGAAGAATTCCGACTGTCCACATTTTATATATAATTTAAGGGTAATATTTGAACTACCGGGAGAACCTTTAAAGCAGTTAAACCCTGACTGATGTCTCCATCTTCATCGAGTAAGAAATTATACACCAAGTTTCCCCTTTTGTCAAGTAAAAACAGTCAAAGAAGATGACACGAGGAGAAATTTATCACGGAATCAAAACACGAAATGTAGAAAGAAAGGGCAAGTAAACCAACATCTTTATGCGAAGAGCAAGGCGCAAGAGGTCTTTCACACAGCTCAGCAACGAAGGGTTATCGGCTCATCCTCTTCTTCGATCATCCTTCTTAATTCCTCTGACCATCTATAAAATTCTTCGAGGGTAAACTCCTTTATGTATACCATTCCCCTTGTTGCCTGCAATCTTGGTATAGGGTTATAGTAGAAGAAATCTCTGCCCAGGCAAGTTTTTATCACCTTATACTGCTCGACCATTATCTTCTGAGTCAGTTCTGAGAAAGGTCCATCGTATTCATAACTGGGAAATGACGCCATTTTCTGGGAGCCAAAACAATTGGTAAATGCATTATGTAATATGGCAAAGGAATTCATGGAAACGGGGACAAATATATCGGCTTCACTCGGCTCAAATCTATACCACACATTTCTGTATCCCCATACCTTTATGCTTTTCCCTGATTCTTTCTGATACACCTTTAATGCCTCGGAGAAGGCCTGGAGTACCTTATAATGAGTATCTGGACCGCTCGCCTCGGGGTCCAGGGCGACAGTCACCACATTGGGAGCAGTATTCCTGAGCAGATTTACCAGCGGTGTTACATCTCTTCCGAGCTGCGGTTCCTCGGTAAAAATATCTCCTTTATAAAAACCAAGTCGCGTATGAATAACATTTTGGTGGTTGAATCCGAGATAGCCCCATAAGAGTTCAACTTCCCATTCCCTGATCATCCCCTTTAATCTCTGTACAATCGCAATATCTTTTTTGCCGGGGTATTGGGTTTGAAAGTAATTCTTAAGCTCAACAATTCTAAATTTTAAGTTATTTAAGTTGTCATCTTCGTATACTTCTATCGTATTACGTAAAAATCTGCGCGCGGTCGCCTCTGCTTTCATGTCCGTATCGTTTGCTGCGACGCCATCCAGGTATCGGTAAATGTCTCCGTCCCGAGCTAATTGGTTAGAAGGTTCGAAATAACCATTGGATGCCAATTCTTGAAATGTAGGGGTATCAATAAATTTCTCCAGATTCTGTAAGGTTTCTAATGCATAAGAATTAGTCACAGCACGAAATCCGCTTGTCATATAAGCAAAATAATGTGTATTCTCGGGGGGACGCACAAGATGTACTATATAAGGAAGATAACCAAGCATTATATCATCAGGATGGGGCGCAGTGTGAAGAAAGACCGTATTCAGAATCCCTTTTGTTCCATTGTCTAGTTTTTTTGTTATCGCTGTGTTCACTCTCTCTACAATATTCTTAACATCTTCCTTTGTTTTTTCCAAACATATTTGAGCAAATCTGTCCTTGTGGAGATCATCTACTGTTAAATCTACCAATTTCTTTTCACATTTCGCCGCCAGATTTATTATGTATTTTTCTACTTCTCTCTCTGCGATTTTTTCCAAAGGTACAAGGTCTTCATAACATCTATCATCAAGCAGGGAAGCAGCCCCTTTTGTGACAAAAAAACGAGCAGCAGGCAGTCTTTGTAAAGCTGTTGCCGGATATAAAATATGTGGTTTATTCTGTATAGCATTCCTCACTACCTTCGCCTTAGAATGTCCAGCGGCAATTATGATGGCAGTTGTAGTTGGATTATAAGTAATCGTTGCCAATCCCATGCTGATAACCAACCTGTTCCTTGAGACCTCTATTCCTCCCAAATCTATGGCGGATGCCGCCGCCGTTTCATAGTTTATCGAAGTGAGTCTGGTGACAGAATTGTGATTGGAACCCTTTACATTAAATGCAATATGTCCATCGGGCCCTATTCCTCCCAGAAAGAACCCTATGCCTCCTAACTCTCTTATCTTCTCCTCATATTCCATAGTAAATTGGTCTACAGCCCTTATCGCCTCTTGCTGCAATCTTTCTGTATTGTTGCCTGGATGTCTTGTACGCAGTTCGAGATCCACCTTCCATTGTGGAAAAATAGCTTCCGCGTGCATCCCGTCCGGAACCCCCAATTTCCATGTGTCAATAAACATACCCTTTTTCTTATCCAGTCCAAAACCCTTGATATAAAACTGATGGACATAGTAGTAGAAACTATTTTGATATTTGGGGTCTATAGGATAAAATTCATCTATTTGAACAAAGTAAAGAGAACCAATTCTTGGCTTTTTGGAAGGATCGATACCCCACTCTTTCAATTCTTTTTGCACTTCTTTTTTATCCCAATTTTTGAGATAGTAACTTGCCCATTTTATGAAGTATTCAGGGGTTTTTCCGGTAGGAAGCGAAACCACCCCTCCTGGATTGAACTGAACCCACTCCAGAAATCTAAGAGCNGTCAGTTTGCCTAACATGGGAAAGTTTTCTACCTCAATCAATTTTATTTTCTCGTGGNGATAAGTAAACTTTCGGTGTGATTTTTTTAGGGCTATTTCCTCAACCCTTGAGAAAGTATTATATTTTCTCATGTTTTTCATCAGTAATAACCACTTTAACAGTGTATACTACTTCCCGCCCATTAAGGTAATTGAGACTTCTCTGGTAAGAACCTTTCAGGAAAATTTTTCATATGTAACGCTCTCTTTCAGACTATTCCTGTATTTTTCCACACACGAACAGGCGGGGTA
>JGI24025J20009_10001363_pt1 | contig 18437 bp, 15 predicted proteins | sample Cruoilmetagenom3_FD_20009 | JGI IMG/M metagenome (IMG submission 20009) | reverse complement strand
GCCCTCCCATCAAATGAAAGGGCTAAAGTGGACGACTTCTACGCCGCCCGCGACACCACAACGACGCCGCTACCGTGGACGAGTATTGCTCCGCCGATTACTATGCCAACACGCTCCGGCTGATTGCCACCCACGGCAGCGATGCTTTCTACAAAGGTCCGATTGCCGATGATATCGTGGCGACCGTGCGCACGGCCGCAGGCAATCCCGGTGTTCTGAGCACCACGGATCTTGCGATATACCAAGTCATCGAGCGTGATCCCGTCTGTGTGCCCTATCGCGCAAGCGAGGTGTGCGGCATGGGGCCGCCGCCATCGGGCGCGCTGACCGTTGGGCAGATTCTTGGCATGCTGGATCGCTATGATCTTGCCGCCATGGACCCCGACAGTGCAGAGGCATGGCGGCTGATCGGCGATGCCTCGCGGCTGGCTTTTGCAGATCGCGGTCGCTACATGGCGGACAGCGATTATGTTCCCATGCCGACCAAGGGCCTGACGGACGCGGCCTATCTGGACGGGCGCGCGGCGCTTCTTGCAGGTGACGATGCCTTGCCCGAGGTGTCCCCCGGATCGCCCGAATGGGAACACGCCATGATATGGGCCGACGATGAATCCATCGAACGGCCATCGACATCGCATATCTCGATCGTCGATCAGTATGGCAACGCGCTGTCCATGACGACGACTATTGAAAACGGCTTTGGCTCGCGCCTCATGGTTCGCGGGTTCCTTCTAAACAACGAGTTGACCGATTTTTCTTTCCGCACGCAGCGGGACGGGATTCCCATCGCGAACCGCATCGAGCCGGGAAAGCGGCCACGCTCCTCGATGGCACCGACCATCGTTCTACAAGGTGGAAAACCCAGCCTCGTGATCGGCTCGCCCGGTGGAAGCCGGATCATCGGCTACGTGGCGCAGGCCATCATTGCCCATGTCGATTGGGGGATGGACGTGCAACAGGCGGTTTCCATGCCGCATCTGGTCAACCGGTTCGGAACATATGACGTTGAAGAAGGGACAAGTGCGGCGGGCTTTGCAGGCGCGCTGACGGACATGGGGTTCAAGGTCAATATGCGTGGTCTGAATTCCGGTCTGCATGCCATTCAGGTATCCGGCACACTAAGCGGCGGCGCCGATCCCAAGCGTGAAGGCATTGCTTTGGGGGAATAGATGGGCGGGCCGTGGCCTGCGCTATCCTTATCGGGCGGGGGCAGCACAGGGTACCGGCGACCTAACCGTCCAGTTCGCTGAAAGCCATCGAACGACGGTCTTGCGCCTAAGCCGCCAAGGCGTCGCCGGATAGATCAAGAAATCATCACGTAGCGGTATGGAATCTGGCACTGGATGCGACGGAAGTTTTCTCCGGCTTCGTGTAATGACCTGTATCAATTCTTTTACGCGTCGATTGCGATAGCGAGACTGCAAATCGGCCATTTGATCGGAACCGCAACATGAATGAGACACAGCGCGAAATTGAAGCGTCGCTTGGCGTCGGGCATGCGAAACGCCGAATTCCCGTCTGGCTGATCTGGGCCGCGGTGGCAGCTATCATTGGCGCGCTGGGGTTTTGGTGGTTTCAGGCCGCCGAAGAACGCGCCAAGGTTACGTATATCACCGAACCCGTCACGCGCGGTGATCTGACCGTGACTGTGTCCGCCACGGGCACAATCGAGCCCACCAACCTGGTTGAAATTTCGTCCGAGTTGTCCGGAACGATCATGGACGTGTTGGTGGATTTTAACGACGTGGTTACAGCGGGCCAAGTATTGGCTAGGCTGGATACAGTGCAACTGGAAGCGCAGATGTCCGTGCAGGTCGCAAGCCATGCTGCGGCCGAAGCCCAATTGGCAAATGCCCGCGCCAGCTTGCTAGAAGCGGAAACCGACTACGACATCGTCAAAAGGCTTGATGAGCGTGGCGTGACGTCTCACAGCAACCTGACCGCATCGCAGGCCGCTCTGAGCCGGGCGCACGCGAATGTCGCCAGTGCGCAGGCCAACCTGGATCTGGCCCAGGCGCAACTGGAGGCGCAAAAGGCCGTGTTAAGCAAGGCCACCATCGTATCACCGATCAACGGCATCGTGCTGGACAGGTCTGTTGATGCGGGCCAGATCGTGGCTGCCAGCCTGTCTGCGCCCGAGCTGTTCACCATCGCTGAAGACTTGGCCCAGATGGAGTTGCAGGTCGACGTGACCGAGGCCGATATCGGGCGTATCTCGGTTGGGGATATGGCGAGCTTCACAGTGGATGCCTATGATAATTCGACCTTTCCTGCCCAAATTTCGATGGTGCGCTATGCTTCGGACAACACGGACGGGCTGGTAACCTACAAGGCCATCCTGTCGGTTGAAAATGGCGACTTGCTGTTGCGTCCGGGTATGACTGCCACTGCTGATATCACCGTCGCGCAATACAGTGATGTATTGCTTGTGCCAAACGCCTCGCTTCGGTTCGCTCCGCCGCAGGTGATCAAGGTCGAGGCATCCAATGACGAAGGTGGCGGTGGTTTGTTGAAACTGATCATGCCGTCACGGAATGGAAATGACACGATGCGGTCGATGTCTGACAATACGCTTTGGGTGTTGCGCGATGGTGTTGCAACCGAGATAGAAGTCGAACGTGCAGACAGCGATGGCTTGCTGACAATCATCGAAACGCGCGCGTTGGCCGTGGGGGATCAGGTCATCGTCGATATGGTCGAGGGCAGTTAAATGGCCGCGCCCACCCCTGTTATAGAACTTCGGGATGTCACGAAAGTTTACGGTCATGGCGAAGCTGAAGTGTGCGCCATGGACGGGGTGAATATCAGTATCGCGAGCGGTGAGTTTGTCGCGATCATGGGGCCGTCGGGGTCGGGCAAGTCGACTGCGATGAACATGATCGGATGCCTCGACAGCCCGACCAGCGGCGAATACCTGTTCAACGGTGTGCAGGTTGGAAAACTGACCCAAGACCAGCACGCCTTGTTGCGCCGGAACTATCTTGGCTTCGTGTTTCAGGGGTTTAACCTGTTGGCGCGCACCTCGGCGCTGGAAAATGTCGAATTGCCGATGATCTACAAGGGCATGCCCGCCGCAGAGCGGCGCAAGCGGGCACGGGAGGCGCTTGCCAAAGTCGGATTGGCCGGGCGCGAGAGCCATGATCCCTCGGAACTCTCGGGTGGCCAGCAACAGCGTGCTGCCATCGCCCGCGCCCTCGTTGGCGATCCGCAGGTCATTCTTGCGGACGAGCCGACCGGCAATCTGGACACCAAGCTTTCTATCGAAATCATGGAGTTGCTCAAAAAGCTGAACGAGCGCGACCATATCACCATCGTCATGGTCACGCATGAGGAAGAAATGGCCGCCTACGCCCACAGGGTGATCTGGATGGTCGATGGCAAGGTCGAAAGCACCGGCACACCTGACGAGGTATTCAAACGCGGAAAGCAAAGCGCATGATCTGGGAAACCGTCCGCTTGGCCATTCAGGCCATTTTCCGCAATGCCCTAAGATCAATCCTGACGGTGCTGGGTATTGTCATCGGTGTGGCCGCCGTCATCGCCATGGTCACTGTCGGGCAGGGCAGTTCTGACCAGGTGACGGCAGATGTCGAAAAGCTGGGCACCAACGTGTTGATGGTTCTACCGGGGGCAGGGCGCATGGGACCGGGCAACAATTCGGTGTCGGCCGCACTTGATCTCAAGGATGTCGAAGCCCTGATCGACCAGCTTTCAAGTGTGCGCACTGCCGCACCGTACAACCAGACCACACTGAACGCGGTCTATGGGGCAGAAGACGCGCGAACATCAGTTGCGGGCACCGATACACGGTTCCTGGACGTGGTGGATTGGCCGATCGTGCAGGGCCGCGGTTTCCTGCCGGCCGAGGAAAGCTCGGGCAGGGCGGTGTGTATCATCGGGGAAACCGTGCGGCAGGACCTGTTCGGCAATACCGACCCGGTCGGTGAAACCCTGCGGCTGAAAAATGTATCCTGCGAAGTAATCGGCCTGCTGGAAGCAAAGGGAGCGTCAAGTTTCGGCACGGATCAGGACGACATCGTGCTCATTCCCATCAAGGCGTTTCAGCGCCGCATTACAGGCTCCGCAGATGTTTCGATGATCTATGTGGCCGCCGCCGACAACGCATCAACCGATCGCGCCTTGGTGGAAATCGAAACCCTGATGCGCGAACGTCGCCGGATTGGCGATGGCGAGGAAGATGATTTCAACGTCCGCGATATGAAACAGTTGGCGTCGATGTTGACTGGCATCACCGATGTGCTGACCGGGCTTTTGTCTGCCGTGGCAGCCGTCAGCTTGCTGGTTGGGGGCATCGGCATCATGAACATCATGTTGGTGTCCGTGACAGAACGCACCAGGGAAATCGGTATCAGGCTTGCTGTTGGCGCGACAGGAAATCAGGTGTTGTTGCAATTCCTGGTCGAGGCGATCGTTCTTTCGATGATCGGGGGCGTGATCGGCATTCTTCTTGGCCTTGGGCTTGCTGCGATCACATCCAACATCATGGCTATTCCGTTCAGCCCAGCCCCGTCAATCGTGGCGATTGCGTTCCTGTTTTCAGCGGCGGTTGGCGTGATCTTTGGCTATTTTCCGGCGCGCCGCGCCGCGCGTCTTGATCCAATCGAGGCCCTGCGTCACCAGTGAGGGCGTTTGGTGCCGAAGCCATCAAGGTGATCTGAATATGGTTTGGTTCAAGTGAAATGAATTGCCGGCTCTGTCTGCTGGCAAGCAATGTGTTTTGCTGTCGATCCCGAAGAACCCCGATCTGATGTGATTGATTGACAAACAGTGCTTGGAGGCACCGCCCCTAGAATGCCCCTCTGAAAGCGGTCCACCAACCGGGATAGATTTGTCCCGCAGTTTGGACCGTCGGAGATGGCTTGGGGCCATCACCTTTCTGATTCACGCAACAAAGCCCGTTCCCAGCGAAAGATTCGGGCGCGACCACTTGGCTGGTTCGGTTCCGTAGCGACTGCGCGGATCACAGGCTGCCGATGATGGCCCGCGCGGCTTCGGTTGCCAAGGGTGCCGCAAGGCGTTCGAAGTCCTCGGGTGTCCATTCGGACAGTGATCCGGCAACGTGAATCGCGCCCAAGGGTAGGCCGTCGCGCCCGGTCACGGCCACGCCGATCGCCACCTCGCCCTGAACGAATTCGTCGATCACCACTGCATAGCCATCGCTACCGGCCTTTGCGACCAGTGCCATGATCGCATCGGGATCGGTTTCGGTTTTCGACGTATAGGCATGGTGTGCGCTGTGCATCACGATATCGCGCGCGTCATCTTCGGGTAGGGATGCAAGAACCGCGCGGCCCCCGGCCGTGCAATAGACGGGAACACTGTGGCCCACCAGCGTCGCGTAAAAGGTTTCGCGCTTACTTTGCATCCGCAGCGCGTATATCAAGCGTGTCTGGTCGTAGAGGCTGAAATCGACCCGTTCGCGGATGTTCTTGCGCAGTTCAAGCAGGACCGGCGTCGCCTTTTGCACAACCGGATCAAGCCGCAACAGGTCCAGCGTGTGATCAAGCAGGCGGATGCCGGGCAAATAGCCGCGATTGTCGGCGCTGCGGCGGATATAGCCCAGTGTCATCAAGGTGTGGATCAACCGCTGCGCCGCCGATCTGTCGATCGCCGCACGTTTGGCGATTTCGGACAGGCTGAGGGGACCATTGGCATGATGGAATGCCCCTAGCACCTGCATGGTCCGGCCCGCTGCCCGCACGAAAAGCGGATCGTCTTCTGCCTGAAAATTGATCGCTGTGGCCGGATCGGCGCGAAGAATGCTCGACATTGATTACCTCTGGCTTGACGAATCTATAAATGGAAACTTACGCTCGTAGTACGATATAACTGTATCGACTGGCAATACACAAGGCGATTTCTGACATAGTCGCATCTAGGGCCGGACATGGAAGGGAAGCTGAAATGAGGGTCGCTTTTGCTGGCTTTCTTCACGAAACGAATACATTTGCCCCGTCGCCTGCCGACCTAGAAGCGTTCCGGCGTGGCGGGGGGTATGTGCCCATGGTGCAAGGTGCGGACATGGCCGATGCCGTCCGCGGTGTGAACCTTGGCATCGCCGGTGCGTTCACCGTCGCGCAGGCGCTGGGATGGGAACTGGTTCCGGTGCTTTGGGCCGGTGCGATCCCTTCGGCACCGGTGACCCGCGAAGCGTTCGAACATATCGCTGAAGAAATCGTTGCCGGTCTGCGCCTTGCGGGACCGCTCGACGGGGTCTTTCTGGACCTGCATGGCGCCATGGTGGCCGATCATCTTGACGATGGCGAGGGCGAGATCGCGCGCCGAGTGCGCGAGGCGGTCGGACCGGGCGTTCCGATTTCGGCGGCGCTTGATCTGCATGGTAACATTTCTGAATCCTTCGTGGATGTGGTCGATGCTCTGGTCGGGTTTCGCACCTATCCGCATGTGGACATGGCCGCGACCGGCGCGGCGGCGGCCAGGCTGCTGGATCACATGATGACAACGGGAACGCGTCCGGCAAAGGCGTTCCGGCGCATGTCGTATCTTGTTCCGATCCCGTTTCAGTCCACCGACTTTTCCCCCGCGCGGGAACTTTATTCCGGGCTGACCGCGATCGAGGGAGAGGGAGAGGGAGAGGGAGAGGGAGAGGGAGAGGGCGTGCTGTCTGCCTCTTTGTTCATGGGCTTTCCCGCGGCGGATATTGCAGATTGCGGACCGACCGCGATTGCGCTGGCAGCTTCGCAAGCGGCCGCGGACGATGCTGCCCGTGCCATTGCCGCCGCATATGAAGCCGCCGAGCCGGGGTTCGAAAATGTGACGTTTACACCGGGCGAAGCCGTGGCCGAAGCCAGACGTTTGTCGGGTCTGGGCGGGCATGGGCCGGTGGTCATCGCCGATACGCAGGACAATCCGGGGGCGGGCGGCGTGTCTGCCACCACCGGAATGCTACGCGCGCTGATCGAGGCGGATGTCGATGGCGCGGCGATCGGCCTGATTGTCGATCCGGATGCGGCGCAAATGGCGCACCGACTAGGCCAGGGTGCCAGCGCCGAGTTTCGCATCGGCGGCCATCACGGCCTGCCCGATGATACCCCCGTCGTGGTCGAGGCAGTCGTTGAAAGCGTGTCTGACGGAAAGCTGCATGCCACCGGCCCATACTATGGTGGCACGCGGCTGGATCTTGGCGGGTCGGCCTGTTTGCGGATCGGTGGCGTGCGCGTGGTTGTGACAAGCCAGATCGCCCAGATGGCGGACCGCGAGATGTTTCGCTTTGCCGGTGTGATCCCCGAGGAGCAGGCGATCCTTGTCGTGAAAAGCTCCACTCATTTCCGGGCCGATTTTGCGCCGATTGCGCGCGGTATCATCGTTGCATGTGCGCCCGGACCAATGCCGTTCAACCCTGCCGACCTGCCGTTCACGCGGTTGCGTCCGGGGTTGCGACTGTCCCCGAACGGTCCTGAATTTGCGACCGTGCGTGCCGATACGGGGCGCCCCGAGCCCGGCGGGAAAGCTGCCGCGCTCCAATATCACCAAACCGAAAACCAACATGGGAAACAGATATGCTGACTTTGAGATCTGCACTGAGAAACTCCCGCGGTCTGGCCGCGGCTCTGCTGACTGGCACGGCGCTTATGGCGCCTGCTGCCCTTTCCGCACAAGAGGATGAAACCACCATCACCGCGGTGATGCATTCGGGCCTGCGTGTGCTGGACCCGGTGATCACCACCGCGCATATCACGCGCAACCACGGCTATATGATCTATGATGTTCTGACGGCAGTGGACGAAAACTTTGCCCCGCAGCCTCAGATGGCCAGCTGGGAAATTTCTGACGATGGCCTTGTTTATACGTTCACACTGCGTGACGGATTGACGTTCCACGACGGTGCGCCGGTGACCGGTGCCGATGTCGTTGCCTCGCTTGGCCGTTGGGGCAAAAAGGATTCAGGCGGCCAGTTGATCTTTGACGTGACTGCAAGCCTTGAGGCACCGGATGAAAAGACAATCGTCTGGACGCTAAGCAAACCTTTTGCGCCCTTGCTGGACGTGATTTCCAAGCAGTCGGCGGTGCCGCCGTTCATTATGCCCGCGCGGGTCGCGGCGACATCGTCTGACGAAACGATCACCGAATATATCGGATCGGGCCCTTTCGTGTTCCAGCAAGAGGAATACGAGCCAGGCGTTTCGGTGACATATGAAAAATTCGACGGCTACGTGCCGCGCGACGAAGCGGCCTCCTGGATGGCGGGCGGCAAGGTCGTGAACGTGGACAAGGTGGTCTGGACCACGATGCCCGATGCGCTGACCGCGCTGAATGCCCTGTCTGCGGGCGAAATCGATTACCTTGAACAGGTGCAGATCGACTTGATGCCGATCGTTGCCAGCAATCCCAATGTCACGGTCGAAAAACGTGATGAGTTGGGATACGTCACCATCGGCCGTCCGAACCACCTTCTCCCCCCGTTTGACAACAGGCTGGTCCGCCAGGCCGCGATGGCCGCGCTGGACCAACAGTCCATGCTGGCAACGATGCAGGGTGATCCGGCGTATTACAACGTGTGCGGGGCTATCTTCGGTTGCTCGACCCCGCTGGGCGATGAAACCGGGTCCGAGGATCTGACCGGCGGTGCGAATATCGAAAAGGCCAAGGCCCTGCTGGAAGAAGCCGGATACGACGGCACGCCCATTGTCCTGATGGCCCCGACCGACGTGATCAGCCTGATCAACCAGCCGGTTGTGGCGGCGCAAGCCCTGCGCGAAGCGGGCTTCGAAGTTGATATGCAGTCCATGGACTGGCAGTCGGTCGTGCAGCGCCGCGCCCAGCAAAATCCGGTGTCCGAAGGTGGCTGGAACATGTTCTTCACCAACTGGATGGTTCCTGAAATCTCGGACCCGCTGATCAACGTCATGGTCAATGGCCGTGGCGATGACGCATGGTTCGGCTGGCCGACCGACCCCGAGATCGAACAGCTGCGCGCCGACTTCGTGGCAGCAGAAGGGGCCGCCGAACAGAAAGAGGTGGCGGTGAAGATCCAGAAGCATGTGATGGACAACGTGAACTACATCATGATGGGTGAATACATCATTCCCCAGGCGCGTCGGAACACGATTCAGAACATGATCCCGTCGCCGGTGCCGGTCTTCTGGAATATGACCAAAGAAGCGGAATAATCCGCCGCGAAGGGCGCGCCACGTCGCGCCCTTCAACCTGTCCGGACACATGATGGCAAGGAGAGCCTGAAGCATGTTTCTCTATATTTTGAAGCGCGTATTGGCCACGATCCCGGTGATGGTGATCGTTGCGATCTTTGTCTTCCTTTTGCTGCGCCTTACGCCGGGCGATCCCGCCGCGATCCTTGCTGGCGATGCCGCCACGCCGGCGCAACTTGAACGTATTCGCGACCGGCTTGGCCTGAACGATCCGTTGATCGTGCAATTCGCGACTTGGGCGGGCCAGCTTTTGCGCGGCGATCTTGGCACGTCTCTTTTGTCCAACACCTCGGTTGCCGGAATGCTTGGCGACCGGATCGGGCCGACGATCAATATTGCCCTGATGACCATCACCATTTCGGTTCTTCTGGCCGTGCCGATGGGGGTGCTGGCCGCTTGGCGTCATCGGACCTGGGTCGATTTCCTTGTCATGTCCTTTTCGGTGCTTGGATTTTCGGTGCCGGTCTTCGTCATCGGCTATATCCTGATCCAGATTTTCGCGATCGAACTGCGCTGGGTGCCGGTGCAGGGCTACAAGGATCCCTCGGCCGGGTTCGGCGCGTTCTTTTCCCGCGCGATCTTGCCGTCGCTGACGCTTGCCACGATCTACATCGCATTGATCGCCCGGATGACGCGGGCCTCGATGCTTGAAGTGCTGGGCGAGGATTACATCCGCACCGCCCGCGCCAAGGGCGTGCGCGAAAACGTCGTGCTGTTCCGTCATGCGCTGCGCAATGCGGCGGTTCCGATCCTGACGATCATCGGAACGGGCTTTGCGCTGTTGATTTCCGGCGTGGTGGTCACGGAAAGCGTGTTCAACATTCCAGGCATTGGCCGACTGACCGTCGATGCCATTCTCGCCCGCGATTATCCGGTGATTCAGGCGATGATCCTGCTAACCGCGGGCATCTACGTCTTTGTGAACCTGATCGTAGACGTTTCCTATTCATTCTTCGACCCAAGGATCCGATACTGACATGACAGAGATCCCTACCCAGCGCCAAAGCGCCTTTCAGGTGTTGACCGGCCTCTTTTCCCTGCCAGCAGGGGCGCGCATCGGCGTCGGCCCGATGATCGCGGTCGCAATCCTGGTCGCCATTGTATTGGCTTCGGTTTTCGCACCGTTCTATGTGCCCTACGATCCGCTTTCGATGGATGCCATGGCGCGGCTCAAACCCCCGTCCGAGACGCATCTGCTGGGCACTGACCCGTATGGCCGCGACATGTTCAGCCGTGTGATGACAGGCGGGCGGGTGTCGCTGTTGATCGGTGTGGGCGCCGCGGTGGTCAGCGTTGCCGTGGGCCTGTTCATCGGCCTTGTCGCGGGCTTTTTTCGTGCGGCAGACGGCGTGATCATGCGGATCATGGACAGCCTCATGGCGATCCCCGCGATCCTTCTGGCGATTGCGCTGGTGGCGCTGAACGGGCCCAGCCTCAGCTCCGTTATCATCGCCATCACCGTGCCTGAGGTGCCGCGCGTTGTGCGCCTTGTCAGATCGGTCGTTCTGTCCGCGCGCGAGGAACCCTATGTCGAGGCGGCCATCGCGCTTGGCTCGTCTATGCCAAAGATCCTGATCCAGCACCTGATGCCAAACACCTTTGCCCCGCTGATCGTGCAGGGTACTTATATTTGCGCCTCTGCAATCCTGATCGAAGCGATACTCAGCTTCCTTGGCGCGGGCGTTTCGACCGAGATACCGACCTGGGGCAATATCATGGCCGAGGGGCGGACATATTTCCAGATCAAGCCGGGGCTGATTTTCTGGCCGGGATTGCTCCTGTCGCTATGCATTCTGGCGATCAACCTTCTTGGCGATACCGCGCGCGATCTTCTGGATCCGCGCATGAAAAAGCGGGAGGGTTGAGCAATGGAGTTCAAGTCCAAGGATTTCAGCAACGCCAAGAGCGTCCTCAAGATCCGCAAACTCAAGGTCGGCCTGACGGGCCGCCCGAATGCGGCACCGGTTCTGAACGAGATCGACCTTGATATCCGGGCCGGGGAAACCCATTGCCTGGTCGGGGAATCCGGATCCGGCAAATCCGTGACATCGCTTTGCGCGATGGGCCTTCTGCCCAAGGATGCGCTTGAAATTCAGGGCGGTCTGATCGCGCTGGAAGATTTCGAAATCACCAATGCGACCGCGGCGCAGATGCGTGCGCTGCGCGCGCGGCGCATTGCCATGATTTTCCAAGAGCCGATGACCGCGCTGAACCCCGTGCTGCGGGTCGGCGAGCAGATCGAAGAGGTGCTGAACATGCACACGGATCTGACCAAGTCCGAGGCCCGAAAACGCACCATCGACATGATGGAGCAGGTGCATCTGCCCGATGTGGAACGTATCTATACAGCCTTCCCGCACCAGCTGTCCGGCGGGCAACGCCAGCGGATCATGATCGCGATGGCGTTGATCCTGGACCCCGATCTGCTGATCGCCGATGAACCGACCACCGCGCTGGATGTCACCACACAATTGCAGATCCTGAAACTGATTGCCGAGATGCAGGAACGCCATGGAACGGCGGTGCTGTTCATCACCCATGATATGGGCGTGGTGGCGGAAATCGCCGACACGGTCAGCGTCATGCAGAAAGGCCGGATCGTGGAACGGGCTCCGATCCGTGACCTTCTGACCGATCCGCAAGAAGACTACACCAGGAAACTGTTGACCGCCGTGCCCAATCTTGCACCGCGTATTGCCCGCGGCGCTTCGACGGAAAGGGATGTTCTGACCGTCAAGGGGCTGGATATGACCTACGGCGGGGGCGGGCTGTTTCGAAAAAGCGATGTGGTAAAGGCAGCGCGGGATGTGAATTTCACCATCGCACCGGGGCGCACGCTTGGCATCGTGGGTGAATCGGGGTCCGGCAAGTCCACCGTGGCGCGTTGCATCATGCGGCTGATTGATCCGACGACCGGGCAGGTCACCGTCGCGGGCACCGAGATCGCGCAGCTGTCCCGCCGACAATTGCAACCCCACCGCAAGCACCTGCAAATCGTGTTTCAAGACCCCTACCGCTCGTTGAACCCGCGTTGGACCGTGGCGCGCAGCCTGTGTGAAGGCCCCATTAATTTCGGAACGGCCAAGGACGATGCAATGGAGCATGCCGCCGAATTGATGGAGCTTGTGGACCTGCCGCGCGATGCGCTTTGCCGCTATCCGCACCAGTTTTCCGGTGGTCAGCGCCAGCGGATTGCCATCGCCCGCGCCGTCGCGATGAAGCCCGACCTGCTGGTCGCCGACGAAGCCGTGTCGGCACTGGATGTCAGTGTGCAGGCGCAGGTTCTGGATTTGCTGGATGACATACAGGAAAAGTTCGGCATCGCCATGCTGTTCATCACCCACGATCTGCGCGTCGCGGCGCAGATCTGCGACGAGGTGCTGGTGATGCAGAAGGGCCTGGTCGTCGAACACGGTCCCGCAGGCGAGGTTCTGGCGAACCCGTCGCATGAATATACACGCAACCTGATCGAAGCGGCACCCGGCCGACAATGGGATTTTGCCAATTTCCGCGCGCTGGAGCGCGCACCAGCCCTTGAAGGAGACACAGCATGAGCGTCATTCCGAAAATCGAAGCATTCGCAGCCGAACTGACCGAAATCCGCCATGATTTCCACGCCCATCCCGAACTTGGGTTCGAAGAAACCCGCACGGCACAGATCGTTGCGGCGAAGCTGCGCGAATACGGCGTTGACGAGGTGCATGAGGGCATTGGCGGCACCGGCGTTGTCGGTCTGATCAAAGGCACGGGCGGCGGCAACCGCCGCGTCGGTCTGCGGGCCGACATGGACGCCCTGCCGATCGAAGAGGCGTCGGGGGTGGCTTATACGTCGACCAATCCGGGGCGGATGCATGCCTGCGGTCACGATGGGCACACCACCATGTTGCTGGGCGCTGCCCGCTACCTTGCCGAGACACGCGATTTCGATGGCACTGTCGTGCTGATCTTTCAGCCCGCCGAAGAGGGGCTGGGGGGTGCCCGCCGCATGATCGAAGAAGGCCTGTTCGAGAAATTTCCCTGCGACGAAATCTACGGTATGCACAATGACCCCAATTCCGAACCGGGCGTCGTCAGTGTCACGCCGGGGCCGGCCATGGCAGGGGCGTCATTTTTCGATATCACGATCAAGGGCACCGGCAGTCATGCCGCCATGCCGCACCAGTCCAGGGATCCGATTGTCATTGGCGCGTCGCTGGTCCAGCAGTTGCAAAGCGTGGTCAGTCGCAACACGCCCCCGACCAAACCGGTGGTCCTGTCCGTCACGAAGTTTCTGTCGGGATCGGCCTATAATGTCGTCCCCGATACGGCCACGATATCGGGCACGATCCGGTATTTCCACGACGATGTGTCGCAAATGGCCGACCAGCGCATCCACGAGTTGTGCGCGGGCATGGCCCAGGCTTACGGGATCGAGATCGCGGTCGATTTGCGCAACGTCTTTGATGTGCTGATGAACGATGTCGATCTGACCGCCGCCTACGTGGCTGCCGCGTCGGATATCGTCGGTGCGGACATGGCCGCGGAATCAACTGAACAGGCCACGGGATCGGAAGATTTCGCAGACATGCTGAAGGTCGTTCCCGGTGCCTATTGCCGCGTCGGACATGCTGGCAACATCCCGTTGCACAACGCTGCCTTTGTGCTGGACGACGCGATCTTGCCTGTAGGCGCGTCAATCTATGCCCGCATTGTCGAAACGCGCTTGCCCAACGGATAACCCTGCTTGCCGCATTCCCATTTGTCTTTGCAACCATCCAGAAAACACCGGTCGGCCCTGCGCAATGATCGGCGAAGGAGCCCACACGATGACCAACCCGCTTGACCTGCCCTTTGATGTCAAAGAGATGCTGATAGGGCTCAAACCCTGGATTGAAACCGAAAGCCCGACTTTCGATGCCGCAGCGGTCAACCGGATGATGGATGTGGTGCAGCACGACCTTGCCGCGCTGGGCGCAAGGGTTGAACGGATTCCGGGCCGCATGGGCCTTGGTGACAGCGTCCGCGCGACGATGCCGCATCCACGGGCGGGCGAGGGGGGGATCCTGCTGCTGGGGCACATGGATACCGTGCATCCCGTCGGAACGCTGGCGAAGCTGCCGTTCAAACGCGAAGGCGATATCTGCTATGGCCCCGGTTTGATGGACATGAAGGGCGGCAATTATGTCTTTCTGGATGCGTTGCGCAAACTGCTGGCGGCAGGGGTGGAAACGCCTTTGCCGGTCACAGTTCTTTTCACCCCGGACGAAGAGATCGGCACGCCATCGACTCGCACCCTGATCGAAACCGAAGCGAAGCGGCACAAATACATTCTTGTGCCCGAACCGGCGCGTCCTGATGGCGGCGCGGTGATCGGGCGCTATGCCATCGCGCGCTTTGACCTACAGACACGCGGCAAACCCAGCCATGCCGGCTGGGCGCTGAAAGACGGGCGCTCGGCGATTGCCGAAATGGCCAAATCCGTGGCCCAGATCGAGGGGATGACAACGGATGACTGCACGTTCTCGGTCGGGGTGTTCAACGCCGGTCAATGGGTCAACTGCGTCTCGTCCGTCTGCAACGCAGAGGTGCTGTCGATGGCCAAGACGCAAGCCTTGCTCGACGAAGGCGTGGAAAAGATGCTGGGCCTGAATTCCGACGAGGGCGACGTGGTGATGGAGGTCCGGCGCGGTGTAACGCGGCCCGTGTGGGAACCGGACCAGCCCGGCACGATGAAGATGCTGTCACTGGCGCAAGAGATCGCCCAAGAGATCGGTTTCGAAATGACCGGTGCCTCTGCGGGGGGCGGTTCGGACGGCAATTTTACCGGCTTTCTGGGCCTGCCGACGCTGGATTCCATCGGTGTGCGCGGCAAGGGTCTGCACACGCTGACCGAACATGTCGAAGTGGATAGCCTGGTCGAGCGGGCAAAGCTTGCCGCGGCACTTTACTGTCGTCTGGGGGCCTGACATGTCGGATGCCTTGTCGCACAGCATGGAAATTCGCAAGCATGTCGTGGAAACCGACAGGGGCATCGTCGCCTCGCAACACCGGCAAGCGGCCGAGGCAGGAGCCGAAGTGCTGCGCGCGGGGGGCGATGCGGTAGATGCGGCCGTTGCCTGCGGTTTCGTCTGTGGCGTTCTTGAACCGTGGATGTCTGGCCCGGCAGGCGGCGGTGCCGCCATGCACTGGCGCGCCGATACAGGAAAGGCACATGCGCTGAATTTCGGAATGTGTGCGCCAGCAGGGCTGAAGATCGAAGATTTCCCCCTGTCGGGACAAGGCATCGCCGGCGACCTGTTCCCATGGGACCGCGTCATCAAGGATCGCAACGTCATGGGTGCAAAGGCTGTTGCCGTGCCTGCGGTTGTGGACGGGCTTGCCGCGGCACATGAACGCTGGGGCCGTCTGCCTTGGGCCGAGGTGCTATCGCCGGCCATCGAACATGCGAAACGCGGCATGGCCATCGATTGGTATGCGTCCCTTATCATTGCCAGCGCAACCGCGGATCTGGCGCGCGATCCGGATGCTGCGTTGATGTTCCTGATCGACGGCAAGTGGCCGCGCCCCTTTTCCTGGACCGCGTTGCCCACGGACCGGATTGACCAGTCCCGAATGGCTGACAGCCTGGACACCCTTGCCCGCGACGGGGCTGCTGCGCTTCATGGTGGCGACCTTGGTGCGGCGATGGCAAAGGACGTGCGTGACAAGGGGGGCTATCTTACATCCGATGATCTGGCCGCCAACCGGGCGCAGTTTCAGGCGCCACTGCCGGTGCCATACCGCGACGCGCTGTTCCATGTCATGCCGGGCCTGACCGCGGGGCCGACCTTTGCCCGCGCGATGCAGCATCTGGAAGGGCACAGCCTGCCCGACCTTGCTGCCGCCTATCCGGCTTACGCCCGCGCGATGTTCGCGGCCTATGATGATCGTCTGTCCAACATGGGGCATGACGGTGAAATACCCCAGGCCCCCGGTTGCACCACGCATTTTTCGGTCGTGGACCGCAGTGGCAACATGGTGGCGCATACGCAGACGCTATTGTCGGTCTTTGGCGCACGCATCGTGTCGCCGTCAACGGGGTTCGTGATGAACAACGGCATCATGTGGTTCGACCCCGCACATGGGCGGCCCAATTCCCTAGCTGCGGGAAAACCATGCCTTATGAACGTCTGTCCGGCGCTTGGTCAGGCCGGGGACAAGCGCTTTGCATTGGGGGCTTCGGGGGGGCGCAAGATTGTCGGTGCCGTGGCGCAGATTGCATCCTTCCTTGCGGATTTCGATATGGATCTGGAACAGGCGTTCCACCTGCCGCGGATCGATGTGTCGGGCGGAGCGGAGATTACAGCCGATGCCGCGTTGCCGCCTGCGGCGAAAGCGGCCCTGAAAGAGGTCGCACCGGTCATCGAAACGCCGCGCTCGCTCTTGCCGTATCCCTTTGCCTGCCCTGCGGGTGTGCTTCAGGACGGCACGCGGCGCTTCGGCGCAACCGAGGTGATGACCGCTTGGGGCGATGCTGTTGCCGAACCCGAGTGACAACAAAACGGTGAAAGCGGGGTTTCATCCCGTGAATCCAGCATGTTCGCTGGAGGGTATAAGGCATTGGGCCCTTGGGGTGTTCAAGGCTGCGGGCTGGTGGTCCTGCAATGGCTGGACCGGGTTCAGCACGCTGTGTCGGCATCAGAAGGCACTGAACGAAGCCTGCCTTTGATCAGAAGAACAGGAGACATTCCCAGTATGTCACACCGCTTTCAATCCAGAGCGGGCAATGGCCACACCGAGCGGCGAAAGACGGTTTCACGTCCAAACTGGCCAAGGCAAAAGGTTTCACGAAGCCATGCCAAGGGCCATGACTATGAATTGGATTGCGCGGTACCAGACAGCCGTGAAGCAAGCGCTTCGATCAGTTCATTTTCCGAGTGTTTAAGGGAATCCTGAAGGCTATCAGCAAGCCCGAACATGAGGACCAGACCAAGCACAGAGGAGTGAATGGCAACCGCCTCTCTACGTGTTGAAACCTCGTCGCCTTCCAGGTGCGCGGCCATTGCGGTGTAAATTCGGTTTGTGACCGGGTGAACCCGTTCGACGAAACCGATATCTTTCCGGGCCTCCCCATTCGGCTTGATGGTTTGCGGCAACAAATACATCATTCGGAACCTGTTCAGGTCGTCGAGATGGAATTTGGCGATGCCCCGAACGAAATCGCGGATCGCCTCACCGCTGCCGCTAGAATGTGTAACCGCTGCGACTGCCGCATCGGCTTCGGCTTCCAACCAAGGCAAGAACATCGCGGCGAGAAGGTCTTTCTTGGTCGGAAACTAGTAGAGCACCGCTTGTTTCGACTTTCCCAACCGACGTGTGATCGCGTCGAAAGAGACAGCGCCAATCCCTTTTATTGCAAGGATTTCACTCGCGATTTCAAGGTTTTGTGTGCTGGTCTTGGAAGGCTACATAGATCCGTTTCGTGACTGCTTACCATCGGTAAGCTGTCACGCCTACCAACGGTAAGTAAAGGTGCTGATCTCCTGTCCCAATCACCTACAGAACCAGAGGAAAAAAGATGGAATTGTTGAATCTCGAAAATCCCGTTTTCGCTACATATGCGGTTGCCTCCTCGCTTTTGGTGCTGAAAGTAATGGGGCAGGGCTGGATGACCGTCTACCGGATGCTGAAAAGTGGGTCGGGGCTGGCCAGCCCGGAAGACCTTCAATTCGGGTTGATCAACAAGAACCCAAACCCGGCGCAACTGGAAATCAACGACTATGTCGACCGCTCCAGACGCATGCACCGAAATGACTTGGAAAATATTCCGGCCTTCTGGGCGATCGGCCTGTTATTTGTCGCGACTAACCCGGCACTGTGGCTTGCGCAGGGTTTGATGTATGGATTTGTAGCGGCCCGCTTGGCGCATTTCTTCGCCTATGCAACAAAGCAGACCCATGAAATCAGGGCGACCTTCTATACCATCGGATCGATGATCGTGATGTATATGGCATTTCATACATTGTGGATGGCGCTGGCCTAGGTATCTGAAATCCATGCCGAGCATGTCCGCTCTGTCTGCATGGCCGACCCCCGATCCGGCGCGGCACAGCTTGGGAAGCAGCCAAAACGCGACCTCAGCCCCGCGCGGTGCCTTGCGCATGACATACAGAAAGGCCCGCTAAGGGCCTATTTTGTTGAAAAACTCGGGCTTGATCGAGTGGCAAGTTGCTGATTCACTTCCTATATTGAACGGGAGATTTGGCGATGATGGGCCCCAAGCAAGAA